>WNGE01008898.1_pt1 | contig 10633 bp, 12 predicted proteins | sample 5400651 | NCBI WGS metagenome assembly WNGE01 (sample SAMN13153370, study PRJNA577476) | soil metagenome | isolation source: 60 cm soil or saprolite under grassland replicate 2 | place: USA:California | collected 2016-06-15
TCAAATGCTCATCCGTGCCGAATAAGCTGCCGAGGTCAATATCTAGACGGAACAGCTTTCCCTGATTCGGGCGGCGGGCAGTTGTACACAAGCTGTTGGCGCATGTTTGTGCCATGATCGATCCTGCTTTGACGGGAGATTTTCCTTACGGTAAGCCAAAGCAGACCAAAATACTGTTCATGGTGACCCGTTCAGGAGTGAGCGTGCTCACAAAAACATGTACTCAGGATTACGGAGCGGTTTGGCTCCTGAGTCGTTAAGCAGTATTGAATGCCTCAGTGGACAGAGCTATGCTCTCCGCCGAACAAAGGAATGACAATGGCTACGTTGGTAACTGAGAAATGTACTGCATGTCGCCGCGACTCCCCGCTCGTAACGCAGACCGAGATTCAGGAACTGAGCCCTGAAATACCAGACTGGAACATCGTGGAGCGTGACGGAATTCAGCGATTGGAGCGCGTTTTTTCCTTGGGAAGCTTCGCCGACGCCCTGAGCTTCACCAATCGCGTTGGTGCGCTCGCCGAGGCTGAAGGGCACCACCCGGCAATTCTCACGGAGTGGGGGCGAGTGACGGTGACGCTCTGGACCCACAAGATTCGTGGCCTTCACCGCAACGACTTCATCATGGCCGCTAAGATTGATTCCATCGCCTTGCAGCCCTAGAGTTGTCGAGTCGATTAGGACAGCATGGATGCCGAAAAGACCATTGCGGAGATAGAGTGGCTGAAGCGCATCTACGCGCTCGCGGATGCGAGACCTCTTCGCTTGGCCGACCGCGAAGCTGCAAACCAAATGCACGATGCGGTGTACGCCAAGAATCCGTGGTTCCGACTCTGGAAGCGGTACGGCGTGTGAGCCTCGACCTGCCAGAAACATCGCTGACACGAGCAGCCGAGAACTGAAAACGAGATAGAATCCTGCTCTATGCGAGACCTCCATCTGTATGCCCAACCTTGGTGGGTTAATCTTCTGCTGCTCGCTCCTGCAATATCGTATGCTCATTGGCGGCGAACGGGGTTACTGCTGAACGGGCGCAAGCTCGCGATCCTCGCATTATTTGCGGCCTCATTCGGCTTCGTTGAGGCTGTCGTTGTCGTTTATCTTCGTGGCGCTCTGGTTGCCACACCAGCTCAGCAAAGCTCAGCATCGACTTACCAGCAGGCACTGTCGTTTCTCGCCCAAATTCCTCAAGACCTCCGTACGATTGAGGTTTGCCGCGAAGCTGCAACCATGCTCATGCTGATCAGTGTCGCGCTGATTGCGGGAAGCGCAGCCAAGGAGCGTTGGGCGGCATTTCTTTGGACGTTTGCAGTGTGGGACATTTCATATTACATCGGCCTCTGGGCTACATTGAGGTGGCCAGCCTCACTGTACGATTACGACGTGCTGTTTCTCATTCCAGTGCCTTGGTTCGCGCAGGTATGGTTTCCTGTCCTTGTGAGTACTTTGGCGATGCTGGGGGTTGCGCTTTCTAGCAGCAGCGCCCCCCTGCATGATCGCGGCCTTGGCTTCCGGTCGCGATAATACCCAATGCTCACGGACGCACCACCGCGAGACCGAGACCGCACAGGTTTTCTGGAAAGTGACCGGCTCAAGACGCTCGACCTGCCGGAGGACGGCTTACTGCCCGCCGCTGCGCAGTCGATTGAGGCGGCGATGCAGGCCGGGAAGACTGCGACCGTTCGTCTCGCCTGTCTGGAGTTCCTCGAACAAGCCTCGAAATTCTATAAAGTGCCGATCTGCGGTGTCCGTGTGCTCGCAGCCAGACCCCTGCGGGTTCACGAGCACTCAACGACCGAATTGTTCGGCGACTACGATCCTCAGACCACGGTGATTCGCCTGTGGATGCGGACGGCGGTTCGTAAGGCAGTCACCTCGTATGGAACGTTCCTGAGCACACTCTGCCATGAGTTCTGCCATCATCTCGATTTTCACCTGTTCAGATTTCCAGATTCATGGCACACGCGCGGGTTCTACGAACGTACCGCCGATCTTTATCATCATGTGCGAGGAACGCCGCGAAAAAGGCTCTTCTGGGTGCCTGTGTCAGGCGGGCGCTGGAGCATTGATTGGCAGAGGACGCGGCGAGGTGGATGAACTTTTGAGGTGGCGAATGAGAAGACGGGAAAGAGAGGTTTCCGAGGCGGAGGCTCGTGACATATTGGGACGAGCAGAGCACGGTGTATTGGCCACGGTTGGAGAGGACGGATGGCCGTACGCAGTTCCGGTCAACCATGTCCTGCGCGGGAATGTCCTCTACATCCACTGTGCATTGGAAGGACACAAGCTGGAGAATCTTGCCCATGAGGGGCGGGTCTCGTACTGTGCTGTGGCCAGCGCCGGAACTACTATCCACTTTCTACGAAAGTGCTGTTGTCTTTGGCCGTGCTGTTCTGGTCTCGGATGCTGAGGAGAAGCGCAAAGCGTTAACGTCGCTCATTGACCGCTTTTCGGTTGACGAGGCCAAAGCGGCAGCGGCTTTGAGTAACTGGAGTCACAAGACTGCAGTGATCCGTATCGACATAGAACGGATTACCGGGAAGGCTCATCGGTGACACGTCAGCGCAGGCTCCGCGCACGCAGCATCATCGTTCTTCACCAGATTGACCCGGTTACTGACCTCATATCGCTTCATCCGGGCGGGATCGAAGGGCTTCAGCAGATTGCAAACAGCATCCGCCTTCTGTAGGCCGGGGATCGAGCCACAGATCGTAAGCTTCGTCGGGAAGAATCACGGGCATTCGGTCGTGAACGTCGGCACAGAGGGCGTTCGGCGTCGTGGTGATGATCGAGCAGGTCTCGATGATTTTGCTGTGCTAGTCTGGGAACGCATTTGAATGTCTCTTGAAGAACCGTTCGATGCACGAGGGCGAAAGATGAAAAACATCTACGTGGGCAATCTCGATTTCCAGAGCACCGAAGACGAGCTTCGGGCGGCATTTGAGGTTTACGGGAAAGTCGGCAAAGTGCAAATTGTGACCGACCGGGACACTGGCCAGCATCGTGGGTTCGCTTTCGTTGAGATGGCCAACGATGCCGAAGGCGACAAAGCCATTGCCGCTTTGAATGGCGCAACTCTGGGAGGACGCACCCTCAACGTGAATGAGGCACGTCCGAAGCGCGAACGCACTCCCTTCGGTGGAGGTCATGGTGGAGGTCGTGGCGGACACGGCGGACGTGGCCGCTACTGAACCATTCATCGAAAGGATCACAACGCCAAGAACGCTCCGACGATTGTTTCTGTTCCTGATGCTCTCCCTCGGCATCGCGCTCGCGGGTTCGCCGGATTACATCCCGAACGTGGATGGCAAATCACTGAACGGCGAGCAACTTCCAAGCACTCGAACAGAACTCCTAAGAGATGTTCGGCCTCCTTTCGAGTGGTCAGCCTGAGCTTGTTTTGAACTAGCGTTATCAATTCCAGTCGGCCTTCCTGCGAAGTCTGTGCCATCCACAGCCTCCTTTGGAACGAACAGAGTGCTGCGTTCTACTCAGGCCACTCGGGACAACTCGCCGCAATTTGGGTCCTAAAGTGGGGGTTGCTGCCAAAGCAGCAACGGGCACGCAATTCGGGAACCGCGGGTCGGGGCTGGGAAGTTAGGAAATTGCGGGCACCGCGAATGGCGGGTTCTGCACTTCGTCGGTCCAGACTTTGAAGCTCTTCAGGGTGTTCAGGCCGAAAGTGTTGCTGATGGGAACGTCGGCTGCGTCGCGGCCGCGGCCCATTAATACCCGGCCCACACGAGGTGTGTTGTTGCGCGGATCAAAGGTGTACCACTGGCCGCCGAGATAAGCTTCAAACCAGCCGGCGAAATCCATGGGGCTGTAGGGAGGCGGCTCGCCAATATCGCTGAGGTAGCCGGTGCAGTAGCGCGCGGGGATGTTCATGCAGCGGCAGAAGGCGATGGCGAGATGGGCGAAGTCGCGGCAGACACCGCGGGCTTGCTGGAAAGCATCCCAGGCGGATTTGGTGGGGCTGGCGTGCTCGTAGCCGAAGGTGATGTGACGGTGTACGAAATCGCAGATGGCCTGCACCCTGCCCCATCCGGTGGGGGACTGGCCGAAGAGGTTCCAGGCGATGTCGGAGAGGCGGTCGGTTTCGCAATAGCGGCTGCCCAGCAGATAGACCAGAACTTCTGTGGGCAGATCCTGTACGGGATGCTGCTGCGCGAAAGGCGCGACGACGTCGGGCAGCCCGCTATCGGCGACGATGCCGTCGGCCGTGATGCATGTGCGTCCGGCGGGCGCGACGATGCGGCTGCAGAGGTTGCCGAACTGATCGTGATAGCGGGCAATGGGCAGGACGGGGTTGGTGGTGAGGCGGTCGGGCACAATGACGTCAGGAGTGCGGGAATGATGGATGTTCACCATCAGGATCATGGGCGTGGGCTGCGGACAGTCGTAGACCAGCTCGAAGCCAACCCGGATCGCACGCTTTGCGCCCGGTAGCCCTGAATTCATGCCGGCGTGCGCGTCATGCTGCATTCAAAGGGAAACCTCCGTACTGCGGTCGGATGCTGTTTTCGCTCTCTGCCGTTATGATTCGTATCCAACAAGCTCCGGCTGGCATCGAGGCTTTTCGCTTCTTATACCATTTTAATGAGAATGAATTGTGACGCAGTCTTTAGACACTCCCCAATCTTGGGCTTCGCCGTGATGTAGATGGCAAGGGCATCCAGCAGCGCCTCCGAGGAAAGCTCCTCGTCCGGGAAACCTGCTGCTGTTCCCACCAAGCGGTATTAATACCGATGCTGCCGGTGCGTTCGTCTCTCCAGGGGTTCGCGTCCGGGTTTGCGTTGCTCAAGTGGCTGGCTCCGATCACCGCGCTTGTCCTTGGGACGGGCCTCGTTGATGTTTAACACCCGCTCGCGGAACAACGTCTGGTTCAAAGCAGTGATTGCAGTTTCAGCCTCGTTGTCATTGGTCATCTCGACAAATGCAAAGCCTCGTCCACGGCCGGTATCACAATCCCTGACCACGGTGACCGTCTCAACCTTCCCAAACGGTTCGAACAAAGCTCGGAGTTGATCGCTCGTCGCAGCGTGATCCAAGTTGCCGACGAAGAGGTTTTTCATGGCTTCTGTCCTCTCTGGTAGTCGCAGTCGTGGGCGAACACTGTAGCTCGTTCCAGGATCTTCAGTACTTGGGGATACGCTGTAGCGTTGTGGTTTTCTGCCCGTTGCTGGCTATCCCGCAGACTGATTGCGGTCACCTCGGTGTCGCCACGTTGCGTGCAAACATTTGCAGCCTCCTTTGAGGCTTGCGCTTGGACTAAGAAGGGCGAACTTCAGATGAGCTGACTTAGTTCAGAAAACCTGAAACGAGGAAGGGAATACTTTCTCAATTCGACGCTAGTCCTAACGCCACCACGCTGTCAATTCCCGCTCGGATGGCGCTCCGCAGCAATGCAATACAAATCGACAAGTCGGGCTTGTCACCAGGAAGCTACGAACAGGAGACCACCATTCCAAGATCCTTCATAATCGCCATCGCCGCATTTCGTCCGTTGATGCCAATGACGCCGCCAGGATGGGTGCAGGCGCCGCAAAGATACACTCCCTGCATCGGAGTTCTCGTCGAAAGCCGATTCGCCCACATGTAGGGCGGCAAGCATTCTCCTTGGAAGATGTGTCCGCCCGTTAATCCGACCTTCTTCTCGATGTCCGGTGGACCCAACACCTGCGCGTCGATCACAGCGGTGTCGATATTCGAACAGAAGCGCCCAAGCGACCGCAGCGCCAAACGCTTCACCTCGTCGCGCCGCTCATCCCATGTGTCATGGGCGAAGCTGTAGGGAACATACTGCGCGAATACCTCGGGGGTCACCCAAAAGCGGCCATGTAGGGTCACTTCAAAACCGGCCATGTTAAAAGGCCCAAAGACAGAAGCTTGGACTGGGGTGTAGGTAGCCTCGGTTGGCATGGGCAATGTTTTGAGCGAAACGAAACGGCAGCAGGTAATTGCGCTGGGGCGGCTGGGTTGGTCGCTGCGGCGGATTGAGCAGGAGACCGGGGTCCGTCGCGAGACGGCGGGCGGCTATTTGAAGGCAGCCGGGATTGCGGTAGGGCGACCTGGCGGCTGGAAAAGGAAGCCTGGGGCAAAACCGGCCATGCAAGTGACCACCGACTCCGGCACGGAAATCCTTTCCTTCAACCATTGCTTTTCAAAACCGGCCATGGAGGTGACCACCGACCTCGGGCCGCCCGTAGTGCCCGTGGATGAAAGCCTCCAGACATCGGCCAGCGTCTGCGAGGTGTATCGGGAAACGATCCAGCTTGGGCTATCGCAAGGGCGCAACGCGATGGGGATCTGGCAGGATCTGGTCGACGGTTGCGGGTTTGCGGGTGGCTACCAGAGCGTGAAGCGTTTCGTGCGCAAACTGCGCGGGATGCGATCGCCGGAAGCCCGGGTGGTCATCGAAACCTCGCCCGGTGAAGAGGCGCAGGTTGATTACGGCAGCGGCCCGATGGTGCGCGACCCACAGAGCGGCAAGTACCGGCGTACGCGGATGTTTGTTCTGACGCTGGCTACAGCCGCAAATCGGTTCGGCTGCTGAGCTTTCGTTCCAGCACCCGCACCTGGGCCGAGTTGCATGAGAAGGCCTTTCGGCGGCTGGGCGGGTCGACGCGGATCGTGGTTCTCGACAATCTGAAAGAAGGCGTGCTGGTCCCCGACATCTACGATCCCAGCCTGAATCCGCTGTATCGCGATGTTCTGGCGCACTACGGCGTGGTCGCCTTGCCTTGCCGCATCCGAGATCCGGATCGAAAAGGCAAAGTCGAGGCCGGCGTTGGCCATGCGAAAAAGACGCCGTTAAAAGGCAAGCGTTTCGAGAGCCTCGAAGAGGCACAAGCGTATCTGGATCACTGGGAAGAACGCTGGGCCGACACGCGCATCCACGGCACGACCAAGCGGCAGGTGGCGGTGATGTTTACCGAAGAGAAACCCTTGTTGCAACCGCTGCCGCTGGAGCCGTTCCGCTATTACCAGTACGGCGATCGCACCGTTCACCTGGACGGCTGTGTCGAGGTTGATGCGTCCTACTGCGGAGCACCTCCCGGTTGGATCGGACGCGAGGTGCGGGTCCAGTGGGACGGGCTGTTCGTACGTCTGCTCGATCCGCGAACCGGACAACTGCTGCGCGAGCATCTGCGGCAGAAGCGCGGCGCGCACCGCATCCGGGATCAGGACCGTCCGCGGCGCACTCCACTTCACATCCAACAACTGCTGGCGCGGGCTCACAAGGCTGGCGCTAGCATCGGCGCTCTCTGCGATGCCATTCACCAACGACAGGCTGAGCTCGGAGTGCGCCGCATTCTGGGCGTGCTCTCGCTCGTCCAGAAGTATGGCTGCGCGGCCGCGGACGAGGCCTGCACCACGGCTTTGGAACTGGGCGTGCCCGAGTACCGCTTCGTGCGACGCTGCCTGGAACGCGGCCCGCAAGCTCCTCTGAGCCTGCGCCAAGTCGATCCGCTCATCCGCGAACTGGTGCAGTATCGCGACCTGATCCAACAACGAATCCAATCCGAGGAATCCCAATCATGAACCTGATGGAACTCAACGGTGCCCTGCGCCAACTGCGCCTGAGCGGCATGGCCGGAACACTGGAAACGCGCCGGGTTACAGCGGAAACGGGGGGCCGGCAACCAATGCACAGATGGCGATCTTTGATTATCGCCCCGGGTCACGGGATCCGTGCGCAACCCTCCCACTGGGTCCGTCCTATTGCCAGTGCCCCTCTCACAACTGCGCATCACCCGTTCAGAGTAGCGCCTAGGTGCTACTCTGATTTCCCCCCTCTAGGGCCATTGCCCATATATTCCGTTCAGCTACTCTGAATGTGTTCCGCCACGCCCTGAACTTCAGGCCTGGCCCCAGATCAGCGGTAGGAGACGACATATGCGTCGCTTTGCTGTCCACTTTGCCCTCGCTGCCAGCCTCATTTTTGGTTTTGCCCTTGTCCTTCACGGTTCCGTACTCAAGGTGCTTATAGGAAGTTGGCAACCCGCAGGCAATATGAGCTCGGCACGGACGAACGGGACGGCGGCGTTGGTTCCTGACGGACGGATTGTCTTTGCAGGGGGGACCGCTACAGACGGCCAACCTACAGCTTTGGTGGATGCATTCAGCAGCAATGGGACATTCAGTTCGTTGCCGGGGATGAGTGTGGCCCGCAGCGGGCACGCTGCTATCCTCACCCTGAGCGGCGACCTGCTCGTGACTGGCGGGCGGACATCGGGTGGAGGAACGACGAACTCGGCGGAGGTCTTCGACTCGCTTAGCAACACATGGCAGATCCTGCCGGCGGCCATGGTCGAGCCGCGCTCGGGACACACCATGTCTCAGCTGCAGGACGGAAATATATTGATTGCCGGCGGTGAAAATTCCAGCGGCCCTGTTGCTGCACTGGAAATCTATGACCTCGCCTCCAATACGTTCCGTTTCACCGGCGTGCTCGCAACGGCGCGCAAGGGACACTCGGCCGCGGCGCTGTTGGATGGACGCGTGCTGATCGCTGGTGGGACCATGCTGCAGGCCGATGGATCCACTGCCACACTTGCTTCAACTGAAATTTACGATCCGGCGAATGGAGCCGTCAGCGCCGGCCCCACGTTGGCGACGCCGCGTACGGGCGCGACCGCCACAACCCTGATCGACGGGCGAGTGTTGATCGCTGGGGGCAGCTATCCTGAGGGCGCGCCGAACACCGCCGCCGAACTCGCATCGGCGGAGATTTTCGACCCAGTCTCAGGCACCATCGCCGCGAGCGCTTCGCAGATGTCCACGCCGCGCTCAGGCCACATTGCGATTCTGCTGCCGAATAACAACAGCGTCCTGATTGCCGGTGGAACCACGGCAGGGGCCGACCTTGCCTCGGCAGAACTCTACATCCCATGGAATGACGCATTCCAGCCAACGGGCTCGATGTCTTCCGCGCGAACGTTCGCAGCCGGCAGTGCGCTTGGGAATGGGACATATATTGGGATAGACGGGCTGGCAGTGGTCGCCGGCGGAAACAGCCAGACCGGAGCGGAGGTCTACGGATTCGCAACGGTGAAGACGGACAAGCCGGATTACTACCCTGGGGAGACAGTGACTATCACGGGGACGGGATGGCAGCCGGGCGAAACAGTGCAGTTGCGCCTACAGAAGAGCGATGGGACGGTAACTCAGCTTGCGGCGTTAGCCGACGGCATAGGAAAGATCGCTAACTCGCAGTACACGACCACCACAGCGGATTTCCAGGCAACATTCCTCCTTACCGCAACTGGCACTTCATCCCAGGCACAAAATATTTTCGCGGATTTAAAAGACGTAACCACGACAACCATCACATGCGACCCAGCTACTGTTGCGGCAAATGGCACGACGACTTGCACGGCCGCAGTGGCTGATACGACCAATCCTGGGTTTACTCCGACTGGCGATGTAGTGAGTTGGGTTGCTTCGGTTGCAGGCGGTACGTTTACGCCATCCAGCCCCATCAAGTGCACCTTGGACTCATCGGCGCAATGTGTCGTAACCTACCGCTCGCCGTCTGCAGCAAGCATCACGATCAGTGCTCACTACCAGGGAGACGGCACTGGGCAGACCGGCCATCAGGCCAGCGACGGTAGTTTCATCCTGAACGCCACAGCAGCGACGCAGACAACGGCCTCCAACGCTTCAGCTAATTACAGTCTTCAGGATCAGACAGTAGCGTTGTCGGCGACCGTGACCAGCAACTCTGTGGTAAATGCCGGCACGGTCACCTTCACGGTTAAAAACAGCAGCAATGTTACGATCGGCTCAGCAGTTACATCGGGGACTGTTTCCGGCGGAAGCGCCAGCGCCAATTTCACCTTGCCGGCAAATACGCCTACGGGGACTTACAGCATCAGCGCAGCTTATAGCGGAGCGACGGGCTTCGCCGCAAGTAGTGACAGCACCCATACGCTCACCGTTGGGCAGGCCGATCAAACCATCACTTTCGGCGCTCTTGCAGGCAAGACATATGGTGACCCTGACTTCACCGTGACTGCGACCGCTTCTTCAGGATTACCTGTCTCGTTCTCCTCACTCACCACGGGCATCTGTACCGTAAGTGGAAACCTCGTTCATATCGTTGCTAACGGCACCTGCACGATCCGTTCCTCGCAAGCTGGAGACACAAATTGGAATGCCGCATCGAATGTTGACCAAGGCTTCACGGTAGGAAAGAAGCTCGCCACCTGGACGACGAATACGGCAAGCAAGACTTACGGCGATGCCGACCCCGACCCGCTCACCACAGGAAGCGGAAGCGGGTTCCTCGCTCCTGACGGGATCGGCGCCACCTATGCGCGTGCTGCGGGCGAGACGGTGCTGGGCGGTCCGTACCACATCACCGCGACGCTGAGCGCCGCCGTCGCAGGCGCTTTGGACAATTACACCATCACCAACGCGGGCGCGAACTTCACCATCAATCCCAAACTTGCCACCTGGACGACCAATCCGGCCAGCAAGACTTACGGCGACGGCGATCCCACCCCGCTCGCCACAGGAAGCGGAAGCGGGTTCCTCGCTCCTGACGGGATCGGCGCCACCTATGCGCGTGCTGCGGGCGAGACGGTGCTGGGCGGTCCGTACCACATCACCGCGACGCTGAGCGCCG
>WNGE01010264.1_pt1 | contig 10629 bp, 8 predicted proteins | sample 5400651 | NCBI WGS metagenome assembly WNGE01 (sample SAMN13153370, study PRJNA577476) | soil metagenome | isolation source: 60 cm soil or saprolite under grassland replicate 2 | place: USA:California | collected 2016-06-15
TTACAGCCCGGCTAAAGCTGGACCCTTCCCAGACTGAGACGCCGCCGGGCCAATGCCCCCACAAAATCCCGATGGAACGCCACTCTCGCAACCGATAGAATAGGATCCGTGCGGGAGTGGCGGAACTGGCAGACGCGCAAGACTTAGGATCTTGTGGCCGAAAGGCCGTGGGGGTTCAAATCCCTCCTTCCGCACCAACCTTTCCGACGGCCGGGTGCTAGCCTGGGAGCCGTAACTGCCTAACCACCTCGGCGTTTCACCTTCTGTCTGTAAACCACTCCCTGCATTTGTCATGACGGTTTTTTTGTGGGGTCGGAAGCTGCCTCCGTGTCCCAGGGATGTGAAGCCATACAACGGACGTGACAGGAGTCGCGGTTCGGCGGTCGCCTACGCGCCTCGCTTTTCGCTTTTCTCCAAATGTGTTTCGGGGTATGAAGTGTTCACGGCTCCCTCCCTGACCTTGCGCGAGGATTAGCGGCCCGAGGAGTGATTCATGCAGCGCAACGTTCGCGACATTCTTAATTTATACAATCCGCAGGATCCACTGGACCACGCTTGGACGATTCCCTCGCCGTGGTACTTCGATCCGGGCATCCACGAACTGGAGCGGCAGAGCCTGTTTGCCAAATCCTGGCAGGCCGTCGGCCGCGCCGACCAGGTGCGCGACAAAGGCAATTTTTTCACCGCGGACATCGCTGGCGAGCCCATCGTCGTGGCCCGCGGCGAAGACGGGCAGCTACGCGCCTTCTATAACGTTTGCCGGCATCACGCCGCCGCGGTTGTCACGGAAGCGCAGGGTTGCGCGAAGCAGTTTCGCTGCCCGTATCACGGCTGGACTTACGGAAACGACGGCGCGCTGAAAGGCATGGTGGAATTTGAGGGCGTGTGCAATTTCGACCGCGCGAAAAACGGCCTGGTGCCTGTGAAGGTGGATACCTGGGAGAACTTCGTATTTGTGAATCTGGATGGGCGCGCCGCGCCGCTCGGTGGATTTCTCGGCGGGGTCTCGGAAATTGTCGCGCCGCTGCAGCTCGCAAAAAAGCTGAAGTACTTCGACCGCCGCACTTACATGCTGAACTGCAATTGGAAAGTCTACGTGGACAATTATCTCGACGGTGGCTACCACGTCCCGCACGCGCACAAAGGGCTGAGCAGCGTGATCGAGTACACGAAATACACCATTGAAAATTTCGAGCGCGCTTGCCTGCAATCCAGCCCGCTTTCTTCCGGCGCCAAATCGGAATCGGGCGTAGCGGCAACGCGCCAGGGGCGGGCGTTTTATCTGTGGCTCTATCCGAATTTCATGATCAACGCCTATGCAGGCGTGATGGACACAAATCTTGTCCTGCCGATGGGGGTGGACAAGTGCGCCGTGGTTTTCGACTACTACTTCGCGGACATCAACAAGAAAGCACTGAAGAAGAACAAAGACAGCATCAAGGTGAGCGAAAAAGTGCAGGACGAGGATATGACCATCTGTGAGGCCGTGCAGCGCGGGCTCGGCTCGCGCGCCTATGTGGCCGGGCGCCTCTCCGTGCGCCGCGAAGCCGGCGAGCATCTCTTCCACCGTCTGCTGCACGCGGACTTGACTAGCGCGCTGGACCGCCCGGCTGCTGCGGACTAGCGGAGACCAGAGAATTGCGGTAAGATTGTCTTACCATGCAGACGAAGATGTCCACCAAAGGACAAGTAGTGCTGCCACAAGCAATACGCAAGAAGATGAATCTGCGCGCAGGCGACCGTCTGGAAGCCCGGATTGAAGGCGAGCGCATCGTGCTCCTGCCGCGCAGGAAGCGGTCCGGGAAGGGCCGGATTATCAAGGATCCCCTGACCGGATTCCCGGTGCTCACAGGGGGGAAGAATGCCCCCGTCTTGACACAGAAGGAAGTTGAAGAAATCCTCGCGGAATTCCCATGACGTACTTGCTCGACGTCAACGCGCTGCTGGCGTTGGGCCTACGCGAGCACGTGTTTCACGAGCGCGTCGCGGCATGGGTACGCGATGCTGCGGACCGTGAAGAAGCAACGTTCGCGACTTGCGCAATCACCGAACTGGGGTTTCTACGAGTACTCACCCAGGCTGCTTCCTATGAACTTACGTTAGCGCAAGGAAAGGAATTACTATCCCGCCTGAAGATTACAAGGGGTCTGCGATTTTCGTTTCTCGCGGACGATCAAGGGGCCGCGGACCTACCATTGTGGGTCAAAGGTCCCAAGCAGATCACCGATGGGCATCTGGCGGGCCTGGCCAGAGTAAACGGAGCGGTGCTGGCGACTCTGGATGCCGGTATTTCGGGCGCCATGGTCATTCCAAACAAACGTTGAAACGGACGGACTTTGCCCTGCTCAATTGACGATGAGTCAGACGTTGCCTATACTGGAACTTCGAGTTGCCGGGTGAATCTCACCTGTCTGGCCTCTTCCGAAAGCAATGAGCGTCGCGCGGTCAAAAGGAATGCATTTCCAGATGATCGCTGACGGAAACACGCGCCGTCGAGGCTAGCGAGCGTTTCGTTGCAAACCCGATGCCTGCCTGCCGCAGGCAGGGTCGTCCCAGGAAAGGACCGCTGTATGGCTGAAGCAACCTGCCGCCGCGAATTGGAATTGGAAATTCCCGCGGAAGAAGTTTCGAAAGCGATGGAGCGTGTCGCGAAGGAGTTCGCGCGTGTCGCCCGAGTGCCCGGCTTTCGGCCGGGGAAGGCGCCGGTCTCCTTGATTCGCAGGCGCTTCGCCGATGACATCAAGGGCGAAGTGCTCCAATCGCTCGTGCCGCAGCGGGTCGAAAAGGCGGTCGCAGAGCAAAAGCTCACGCCCGTTTCTCAGCCGCAAGTGGACAAGCTCGATTTCAACGAGGGCCAGCCCCTGAAATTCCGCGCGGTTTTCGAAGTGCTGCCAGAATTCGAATTAGGCGATTACAAAAGCCTTGAGTTTGAAATGCCCGCGCTGGACATCACGGACGATGACGTCACGAAAACGCTCGAAGAGATGCGCGAGCGCGCCGCGACGTTTGCGCCGGTCGAAGGCCGCTCCATCCAGGATGGTGACTTCGCGCAGGTAAAGCTCCTCGGGACGCCCGATGGTGGCGGCGATCCGCTGCAGGCCGACAGCGTGCTCTGCCACATCGGGGCCGAAGAAACGATGGAGCCGTTCAATGCCAACCTGAAGGGCGCAAACATCAGCGAGCACAAGAATTTCGATGTCGAGTACCCGGCCGATTATCCGGATGCGAAACTCGCCGGAAAACAATTTCACTATGCGGTCGAGGTGCTGGGCATCAAGACGAAAAAGCTGCCCGAGCTGAACGACGACTTTGCGAAAGACGTTAGCGAGGCCGCCACGCTCGATGAACTCAAGAAAAAAGTGCGCGAAGGGCTGGAGCATCAGCGCGACCACAAACATAAGGAGTTGCTGCACGAAAAAGTGCTGGCGGAAATCGTGAAGTTGCACGACTTCCCCGTGCCCGAGGCGCTTGTGGAGCATCAGATGGATGTGCGGCTGGAGCGGGTGGTGCGCTCGCTGGCCGCCCAAGGCGTGGATCCGCGCGCCGTGAACGTGGACTGGGTGACGTTGCGGCGGCGGCAGGAAGAGCGGGCCAAGGATGACGTGAAGGCCGAACTGATCATCGACCGCGTCGCTTCGAAAGAAAACATCGATGTGACCGATGAAGAAGTCACACATGAACTGGAACACATGGCCGAGCACAGTGGCGAATCGGCGGAAGCGATTCGCGCTCGTTTGACAAAGCAGGGGGCGCTCGATAGGATGAAAGCGAAACTGCGCAGCGACAAAACACTCGACTGGCTCGCGCAGAACGCCAAAATCAAGACCGTTGCGGCGGCGAATGCAGCGACGGATGCAAAGTGAAACACCCCGGCCCGGTGCCAGCGACGTTCACCCAAATGAAAAATTTCGACGAACCAGATTATCGGGCAACAACGCTCGTACCCATGGTGGTCGAGCAGACCAGCCGGGGCGAACGCGCCTACGATATCTATTCCCGGCTCCTCAAGGAACACATCATATTCATCGGGACGCCGATTGACGATCATGTCGCTAACCTGGCCACGGCGCAAATGCTTTTTCTCCAGGCCGAAGACCCGGAGAAGGACATTCAGCTTTACATCAACTCTCCGGGCGGCTCCATCACCGCGGGATTCGCGATTTACGACACGATGCAATTCGTGAAGCCGGACGTGGTGACCACTTGCGTTGGGCAGGCGGCTTCCATCGCGGCGGTGCTGCTCGCGGGGGGCGCTCCCAAAAAGCGCTTTGCCTTGCCGAACGCGCGCATCCTGATTCACCAGCCGTGGATGTCGGGGCTGGGCGGCCAAGCCACGGACATTGACCTGCATGCAAAAGAGATTCTGCGCATGCGCACGACGATCAACACGCTGCTGGCGAAGCACAGCGGGCAGCCAGTGGACCGGATTGAAAAAGATGTCGATCGCGACTACATCATGAATCCGGAGCAGGCCAAAGAATACGGAATGATCGACGAAATTATTTATAAACACCGGTAGATTTCCGCGCCGTACAGTGCTTTACTGTTTCAAGCAGGGGTGAACGCCGGTTCCTAAAAGTTAGTAACCATTCGAGTTTCTCTTTTGCGCGGGAGAAAAATCGGCCTAGAATAGCAGCTAGAGACTCCATCAAAGCCCAGTGGAGACGAGGCCTTCACGCCAGTGAAAAAGTTCAACCCAGACGAGCCTTTGCGCTGTTCCTTCTGCCACAAGACTCAGGAACAGGTCGAGAAGCTGATCAGCTCGCCTTCGGACTATCCGCGGGCGTATATCTGCAATGAATGCGTGGGGGTCTGCCAGACCATTCTCGAAGATGAGAAGCGCGAGCAGGCGGCGTCGCCCACGCGGAGGCTGCCGCGGCCGCCGGAGATCAAGCAGTTCCTGGACGGCTACGTCATCGGGCAGGACCGCACGAAAAAGAAACTCGCGGTGGCGGTCTACAATCACTACAAGCGCATTTTCCTGAACAAGCAGCCCGGCGACATCGAACTGAGCAAATCGAATATTCTCCTGATCGGTCCCACCGGCACGGGCAAGACGCTGCTGGCGCAGACGCTGTCGCGCATGCTGGATGTGCCTTTCGCCATCGTGGATGCAACGACACTAACGGAAGCGGGCTACGTCGGCGAAGACGTCGAGAATATCATCTTGAAGCTGCTGCAGGCCGCCGACGGCGATGTTCAGAAGGCTCAGCAAGGCATCATCTACATCGATGAGATCGACAAGATCGCCAAGAAAGATGAGAACCCTTCGATCACCCGCGACGTCTCCGGTGAAGGCGTGCAGCAAGCCCTGCTGAAGATTCTCGAAGGCACGATAGCCAACGTGCCCCCGCAGGGCGGCCGCAAACATCCGCACCAGGAATTCACGCCGGTGGACACGACAAACATCCTCTTTCTCTGTGGCGGCGCTTTTGTCGGCCTGGAAAAAATCATCGAGAGGCGGGCCGGCCGCCGTTCCCTCGGTTTCCATACGGATGCCGCACCGACGACGCCGCAGAAGCGGAATACCGAGTTGCTCGAACAGGTGCAACCCGGCGATTTGATCCGCTACGGACTGATACCGGAATTTGTCGGCCGCTTGCCGGTCGCAGGCGTCATGAACGATCTGGACAAGGGCGCCCTCGTCAAGATTCTCACGGAACCGAAGAACGCGCTGCTGAAGCAGTACCAACGGCTGTTCGAATTCGAAAACGTGCGGCTGCGCTTCACCGACGAGGCGCTTGACACCGTGGCGGAGTTAGCACTTCAGCGCAAGGTGGGCGCGCGCGGCTTGCGCATGATTCTGGAAGACCTCATGCTGGAGTTGATGTACCACCTGCCCATGCAGCGGAAGGTGCGCGACTTCGTGGTCACGGCGGATATGGTCCGCACCCGCGAAATCAATTGGAGTCTGCTCGAGAAGGCGGGATAGGCCGTCCGGGCATCGAAACTGAGTATGCGGTCCCCAACCCGGCCGGACCGCATGAGTAAAGTCCAGGGGCTTGAATGTTCACTCGTGAAAAACAGGAAATGAAGCGCGTGCCGATGATGCCGGTGCGCGACATGGTCATCTTCCCGCAGCAGATGACTCCTTTTATCGTCGGCCGCGAAGCCAGCGTCCGCGCGCTTGAAGAAGCGCTGGCCGGCGATAAGAAAATTTTCCTTTCCACGCAACACGATGCTTCGGTCGACGACCCCAAGCCGGAAGAGATTTACGCCGTCGGAACGCTCGCTAACATCGTGCAGAGCGTCAAGCTGCCTGATGGCAATATCAAAGTCCTGGTGGAAGGCGTGGAACGCGCGCGGGCGTTGTCCATCGCCACGGAAGAAGGATTCTTCCGAGCGACGGTGCGTCTGCTTGGGGCGCGCGTGGAGGATTCGCCGCAGGTCAAGCAAATCGTCGAAAAGGTGACCGGCCTCTACGAACAGTTCATCAAGCTTTCCCAGAGCCTGAATTACGACACCATGATCGCCGCCGCGCGCGTAGATGATCCGGCGCGGCTCTCGGACACGATCGCCGCCAACCTGCAACTTCCCGTGGATGAAAAGCAGGATTTGCTGGAAACAGTGGATCCCCTGGAGCGGCTGAACCGCATCGGGGACATTCTGGACATTGAGCTGGAAAAACTGAACGTCGACCGCAACATCAACACGCGGGTGAAGCGGCAGATGGAGCGGGCGCAAAAAGAGTATTACCTGAACGAAAAGCTGAAGGCCATTCAGAAAGAGCTGGGACGCGGCGAAAAGAGCGAAATCGACGAGCTGAAGAAAAAGATCGACACGGCCGGGATGTCCAAGGAAGTCCACGAAAAGGCGGTCCAGGAACTGAAGCGGCTGGAGCTCATGCCGCCGATGTCGGCGGAATCCACGGTCAGCCGCAATTATCTGGACTGGCTGCTGGCGGTGCCCTGGAAAAAAAGATCGAAGGAAATTCGCGACATCCGGGCGGCGGAGAAGATTCTCAACGACGAGCATTACGGCCTCGATAAGGTCAAGGAACGCATCCTGGAATTCCTCGCCGTCCGCCAGTTGGTGAAAAATCCGAAGGGCTCGATTCTCTGCTTCGTCGGGCCTCCCGGGGTGGGCAAGACATCATTGGCCATGTCCATCGGCCATGCCACGGGTCGCAAGTTTGTGCGCGTTTCGCTCGGGGGCGTGCGCGATGAAGCGGAAATTCGCGGACATCGCCGCACTTACATTGGCGCGCTGCCCGGCCAGATCATCCAGATGATGAAGAAGGCCGGGACGGTGAATCCGATTTTCGTTCTGGACGAAGTCGACAAGATGTCCACCGATTTCCGGGGGGATCCGTCGGCGGCGCTGATGGAAGTGCTCGATCCGGAGCTCAATCACTCGTTTACCGACCATTATCTGGATGTCGAGTATGACCTTTCGAAAGTGATGTTCGTCTGCACCGCCAACGTGCTGCACACCATTCCCCAGCCGCTTCAGGACCGCATGGAAATCCTGCGCCTTCCCGGATATACGGAGCAGGAAAAGCTGGAAATCGCCAAGCGCTTCCTGGTAAAGCGCGCGCGCGAAGCGACCGGTTTGACGGACAAGAATCTCAAGTTTACGGACGAAGGTATTCTCCACATCATCCGGCACTACACGCACGAAGCGGGAGTTCGCAACCTGGAACGCGAAATTCAGAACATCGCGCGCAAGATGGCCCGCAAGGTGGTCACCGACGGAGCCACTTCAGGCGTGGAGATCGCTGCGGCCAACGTCAACGACTTCCTCGGGGTGCTGAAATTCCGCGAATTCTGGCTTGAGAAGCACAATGAAATCGGCCTGACTACGGGCCTGGCCTGGACGGAAGTCGGCGGTTCGGTGCTCGCCACGGAAGCCACTTTGATGGAAGGCAAGGGGCGCCTGACGCTGACCGGCAAGCTCGGCGACGTGATGCAGGAATCGGCGCAAGCGGCAATGAGCTATGTCCGTTCGCGCTCCAATCTCCTCGGCCTGCCCAAGGATTTCTATCGCAACATCGATATCCACGTGCACGTTCCCGAAGGCGCCATCCCCAAGGACGGCCCTTCCGCCGGTATCACCATTTGCACTTCCATCGTCAGCGCGCTGACCCAGAATGCGGTGCGCTGCGACGTCACGATGACCGGCGAAATCACGCTGCGCGGGAAGGTCCTGGCCATCGGGGGCGTAAAGGAGAAACTGCTGGCCGCGCACCGAATGGGCTTGCGTACGGTAGTGCTTCCGAAGGATAATGAAAAGGACTTGGCGGAAATCCCGCAGGAGATCCTCTCCAGCCTCACGATACATTTTGTCGAAACCATGGATGAAGTGTTGCAGATTGCGCTGGAGCGACCCACTGTGCCGCTTGAGCATACCGCGGTTGCGCCCGTTGCGGAACCTTTCGTGGCTGGCGCCGAGAAAGACAAGAGTTTGACCAACTAAGCAGTGCCGCCTGGGCCCGGCCCGCCCCGCGAGTTAACTCCGACCCCGCCGGAGTCGCACTCGTGGGAGTCTCCGGCTCGTCGTGGCCTGGCGCTGCCGCCAGTTGCACAAAAGTCTGGTTTACCTATCGCGGCTGGTTTTCGCGTTTTCGGTTCGTGTGAACGCAAAGCGGTCAATGGGTTGTGTGACCGCAGAGCGGTCAACCGCCAGTGCGGTGCGCCACCTCAGGAACAATCCGGAATCTCAGGGTCAATTTTCTCAATCAAAGTTAAGGAACTATGCCAAAAGAAACAAGCATTGAAGGAAACAATCAGATGAGTATCAGTCTTGCCGAGCTCAAGGAAAAGAACATCACCGACCTCGCCAAGATCGCCAAGGAGTTGAATATTCCCGGCGCGAGCGGCATGCGCAAGCAGGAGTTGATTTTCCAGATTCTCCGCGCGCAGACCGAGAAGAACGGCTTGATCTTTTCCGAGGGGGTTCTCGAGTGCCTCCCCGACGGCTTTGGGTTTCTCCGCGCGCCGGAATACAACTACCTCCCCGGCCCCGACGACATCTACGTCTCGCCCTCGCAAATCCGCAAGTTCGACCTCCGCACGGGTGACACTGTCTCCGGCCAAGTTCGCCCGCCGAAAGATGGGGAGCGCTATTTCGCGCTAATCAAAGTCGAAGCCGTCAATTTCGAAGACCCCGAGATCGCGCGCAGCAAAATCTTCTTTGACAACCTGACACCGCTCTACCCGCAGGGCCGGTTGAAGATGGAAACGGTCAAGGAAAATATGACCGGCCGAGTGCTCGATCTTCTCTGCCCGGTCGGCAAGGGCCAGCGCGGATTGATCAACGCGCCTCCGCGCACCGGCAAGACCATGATGCTGCAGTCCGTGGCCAATGCCGTCGCCATCAACCATCCGGACGTTGCGTTGATCGTCCTGCTCATCGACGAGCGCCCCGAAGAAGTCACCGACATGCAGCGCACGGTGAAGGGCGAAGTGATCAGCTCGACTTTCGATGAGCCGCCCCAGCGCCACATCCAAGTCGCGGAAATGGTTTTGGAAAAAGCCAAGCGCCTGGTGGAACACAAGCGCGACGTCGTGGTGCTGCTCGATTCCATTACACGCCTTGCTCGCGCCTACAACGCGGTCACGCCCCCATCCGGCAAGGTCTTGTCCGGCGGTATTGACGCCAATGCGTTGCAGCGCCCGCGCCGCTTTTTTGCCGCTGCGCGCAACGTGGAAGAGGGCGGCTCGCTCACGATCATCGCCACCGCTCTCATCGACACCGGCAGCCGCATGGACGACGTCATCTTCGAGGAGTTCAAGGCTATCTCGACCGGCGCCTCGCCGATAAGCGCGTCTTCCCGGCCATCGACATTCAGCGCTCCGGCACCCGCAAGGACGAACTCCTTCTCCCGCCGGACGAACTCAGCCGCGTCTGGGTCTTGCGCAAGGTATTGAGTCCGCTCTCGACCGTCGAGGCGATGGAGCTTTTGCTCAGCCGCTTGACGAAGACCAAGGCGAACGCAGAATTCCTCAGCTCGATGTCCGCGCCGGCCTAAACAATTCACAGTCGCAAACGAAAGTCAGGCGTCGCGAACTTCAGCCATTTCCCTCTCGCGTTCGCGCGCCAGCATGACGATCAGCCGCGCGGTCTCCTCAATTCCCATGGCGGTGTTGTCCACGAGCACGGCATCGGCGGCGCGCACGAGCGGCGAAACTTTGCGCTCGCGATCGCGCTTGTCGCGCTCTTTGACTTCCTCAAGAACTTCAGCAAGCGTCAAGTTGTCACCTTTTTCCTGGTGCTCTTTCCAGCGCCGCTCCGCGCGCACTTCCGGGGACGCGTCCAGAAAAATCTTGAGCTCAGCAAGGGGAAATACGACGGTGCCGATGTCGCGCCCTTCCATGACGATGCCGCCGCCCGCGCCGGCCCTCTGCTGCTCGGCCACTAGCACCTCACGCACTTTCGCAATTGTCGCGAGCCGCGACGCAGCCCGCGCCACTTCGGCCGTGCGAATCTCCTTCGTAACGTCCTTTGCATCGAGGAATACGCAGTTCTTCGCGCCGGCCGCCTCGTGCTCTGGCGTCGGCGCGCGCAATTCAATGCGCGTCTCTCTCGCCAGCGCCGCAAGATGGGATTCATCGTCCAGTGGGACACGATGGCCGAGCGCTTTCAGCGCCAGCGCGCGATACATTGCTCCACTGTCCAAATACAGATATC
>WNGE01008911.1_pt1 | contig 10628 bp, 8 predicted proteins | sample 5400651 | NCBI WGS metagenome assembly WNGE01 (sample SAMN13153370, study PRJNA577476) | soil metagenome | isolation source: 60 cm soil or saprolite under grassland replicate 2 | place: USA:California | collected 2016-06-15
GGCTTGAAGAAATTCATAAGCCCACTGTGAAGCTGAGTACACACAAGAACTACCGGGAGTTATTGGTGAACTACATTATTCCCGGTCTAGGGCGTATCAAGCTTCAAGCTCTCACACCTCAACAGGTGCAAGCTTTCTATTCAAAAAAGCTGAGCGATGGGCTTTCACCTAAGACTATCAACAACATTCATGGATTGCTGCATAAAGCCTTGAGCAATGCGGTTAAGTGGAATATTCTTCCTCGAAACGTGTGTGATGCTGTAACACCTCCTCGTATACCGCGCAAGGAAAAAACAGTGCTCACAATTGAGCAGGCGTATACATTGCTCAGGCAGATAAAAAACCATCGTATGGAAGCGTTGTTCACGCTGGCAATTGTCACCGGTATGCGGTGCGGTGAGCTGCTGGCTTTGCGCTGGCAAGACATTGATCTTGCAAACGGTAGCCTACAAGTCAAGCGCACGGTGAATTATATGAAGGGGTATGGTCATGTCGAGTCGGAGCCGAAAACGGTAAAGAGTCGGCGACAGATCAGATTGCCTCTTTTTGTCGTTGAGGTTCTACTACGGCACAGGACATGCCAGGAAGAGCAACGGCGCGAAAGTGCTGATGCATGGATTGTTAGGGATTTAGTGTTTACTACCGGCTTCGGCTATTACATGGCTTTAACGACCTTGCGTAGAGCATTTAACAGCGTTCTTAAACAAGCTGGCTTGCCTCATATGCGCTTTCACGATTTGCGGCATAGCGCGGCGACAATCCTGTTAAGCAGAGGAACACACCCCAAAGTGGTACAGGAAATCTTAGGGCATAGCCAAATAGCGATGACATTGGATGTCTACTCGCATGTCCTGCCGTCAATGCAAGAGGATGTGACAAAGCGTTGGGATGACGACTTTGGAGCGCCAGTGCCTGCTACATAGTGCGTTGCTACACAGTTGCTACATTGTGGCGCGTCTAGAGGAAGCTGAAAAAGGTGAGGTATTTGTGAAGCAAGACGGGAAGGGCTTTCATGAAAGTTCTCCCCGTCTTGAAAGAGGTAGCGGCGACAGGAATCGAACCTGTGACACAGGGCTTATGAGTCCCTTGCTCTACCGACTGAGCTACGCCGCCTTACATTGTCTTGAGAGGCCGATCTAACAACATCTCATTATTCACATTTTCGGTAAAGTCTCTTGCTGTACCTCGTGTAACCTCTTGCTCTGCCAGTTCTTATTTTAGCACTCTTGTCAAGTCTGAACAGTTTCCAACGGTCGTCACATTGGTATATTTGTTTTCTCTGTGATACAGGAATAATCTTTACGGTATAAACGCTGCGATAAGATAAATGAGTACCTCTATGAGCAGCCACGCCTGAGCGGGATGTGGGATGTACAATGGTTCCCACAACGCTATCCATCTCCCAATGAATGGAGATACCAGGATATTTCATGAAAGGAAATAGCATCATGACACATTCAAAGAAAGTGCGCGTCGCCATCATCGGCGTGGGCAACTGCGCCAGCTCGCTCGCGCAAGGCGTTCACTACTACCGCGATGCAAAAGCTGGGGATTTTGTCCCAGGCTTAATGCATGTCGATATAGCAGGCTATCATGAAATCCCCGCCTGTGCAGCATCCCGATGATCTGGCACACGAGATGACCGAGGCGTTCATTAGAGAAAGCTCTTGGAGAGTTGAAGTGGTGCACTTTCTGCTCTTTTCTCCCATTCTTCTTGTTTCCACTTTGCGCTTCCTGACAGCTTACGTGATACCGGGCCTACTTGGTAAGGTTGCAGATGACAGAGCAGGTGTTTGTGGGATCTCACCAGTACGCACAGCAGGCAGGTGTGGCGACTTAACGGCAAAAGCCGGGCGGATCATCGAATCGTCCTCGTCACGATCAAGATTGTAGCGATTCTGCTCCTCTAAGAGGGCTGCAAACAGTCCTCCCAGACGCTTTAACTCGTGGAACGTCCCCTGCTCGGCGATTCGTCCTTCGCTCATCATCACAATCTCATCAACCTGACCAAGGGTACTGAGCCGATGAGAAATGGTTAAGACCGTTCGTCCAGCCATCAGTGTATGAAGAGCCTTCAGGACTTCTATTTCTGCCTCCACATCCAGGTTGGCTGTTGGTTCGTCGAGGATGAGGATAGGAGCATCGCGCAAGATGGCACGGGCAATGGCGAGGCGTTGCCGCTGCCCGCCGGAGAAGTTCTTGCCCTGCTCGTTCACAGAGGCATCATAGCCATCGGGCAGGCTCGTGATCATCTCGTGGATATAGGCTTTTTTCGCCGCTTCTACGATGTCTTCGATGGGCGCTCCAGGCTGCCCAAAGGCAATATTCTCGCGAATGGTGCCCTCAAAGAGCACCGAGTCCTGCAGCACCATACTCACGTTGTTGCGCAGCACATCCAGCGGGTAGAGGCGGTTGTCAACCCCATCGATTGTGATTGTCCCCTGCTCAATATTGTAGAAGCGCGGGATCAGACTGACGAGCGTCGTTTTGCCGCCGCCGGAGAGGCCGACCAGGCCGATCTTCTTGCCAGGGCTGATATGTAGATTGATGCCTTGTAAGACCGGCACTCCGGGCAGATACCCCATCACCACGTTCTCGAAGGTAATCTCTCCTTGGAAGCGTTGTGGACCGGTGTATGGGCCGGGCAGCGGAGAGTCTTTCACTTCTGGGGCCTGATCCAGCACCTCCTGAATGCGTTCCGCGCCGGATGCCGCCGTGCTGGCTAGCGTTGCCAGCTTGGAGAGGTCGCGCATCGGCTGGTAGAGCAGTTTGAGGAAGGTGAGGAACAGGATCAGCGTGCCCACATCGACGCTGTAGGCGTCGATGGAAAGGGGGCCGATGTTGAACGCATAGCCGCTTGCTACATAGCCGCCGACGCCAATGATGGTGGTGGTGCCCAGGATCACCAGCAGCGTGACCAGGGGGGTAAACTGCGCCTGAAGCCAGCCTGCACGCAATCTCGCCCGTTTATTCTTATCCACGTAGGCGCCAAAGCGTATGGCCTCGAGCTTTTCGCGCGTGAAGACTTTGATCAGTATCAGGGCATTGATATCCTCGGTGGCGACGTATGCGAGCTGGCCGGTGGCTTTGGCCGCCTTTCTCGTCGCCGCTTTGATGTTCTTGGTGTAGCCCATGACCATCAGAAAGAGCGCTGGGCCCATCGCCAGCGTGAGGAGCGTGTAGGAGACACTAAGGAAGAGCATCACCGTGACGACGCCCACCAGGGTCAGCACCCCTGCCAGCAGATCGACCAGGCCATCGGTAACGAGCTTCTCGATGTCGGTGATGTTGCCAGTGACGCGCTGGACCAGATCGCCTTTCTGCTGCTTGCCGTGCCAGTCCAACGAGAGTCGTTGCAGGTGTTCAAACAACTGGTTACGCAGCCTGGCGGTGAGCAGTTGTCCGATGTAGACCGCCAGGTAGAGGTCCACAAATGCCAGCAGGGCGCTTAAGAGGCCAAAGATGATCAGCTGTGAGAGGGAGAAGACGATCACCCCAAGGGTGGTGTGCCGCACCAGGACGATGCGGCCACGCGGATCGTTCGGGTTGACCGGGCACTGCGCTTGTACCGGAAACCCCGGCGCAAAGTGAGGATCGGGTTGCAGGGTGGGGTCGATCTGCGGGATGTCGAACCAGGACTCGATCGGATTCAGGAAGGGGAAGAGACAGGCGGGATCATTGCCCGGATTCTGCACCTTGCTGGGAATAAATTTGAGCGGGAAGGCGGCGGCGATATCGCAGCTCACCTGGAGAACGGTGATGATCGCGGCAAGCACGACCAGGGCGCGCAGGCCCTTCATATTCTGGTATAAGAACCTGACTAACAGTCCCATGAGTTCCTCCTCGCTTCATCATGGATAGCACGCCGCCATGTCCTGAAGCAGCGGTGAGCGGGCTGTTCAGAGGCTGGAGCCGCGAAAGCTTCAGCCGCTTTGCTCGTTCCTCTAAGAGGGGTCAGACCCCATTCGGGTTATACTTCGCGATATACAGTGTCGATCTGCCACCAGCGCTGGGGACGGGCAGGTAGATGAGCTGCGTGGACTCATCGACGATGATGCTTGTCGCGCGCTGGGCAACTACATAGACTCCCAGCTTGCGGAAGTGGCCGGGCCTCACATCAAAAACCACAATGCCGCCGTCACAGGCCTCAAAAAGGAGGTGCAGGGGACGGTCCAGCACGATCATAAACGGTGCAGGGGCTACTGTGCTCTCGAGAGGATCGTCCGGGAAAGCGGTCATGGTCTTCAGGTCCATCCGCATCACATGCTGCACCAGCGGAACTTCAGGGTCCACAGATGTGCAGTCGATGTAGGCAATATTCTGTGCTGTATCCAGCACCAGCGCATGAAGCAGATTGCATGATTTTGGTAAGGTGGTGCGGCGCATAATGTGGGCGGTGGCAGGATCAATCGCGACCAGTTCACCAGCCCCAAGTGGTGGCGATGGGTGAGGCCGAATATTTCTATTCTCCGAAACCTCTATCAGCGCGTAGAGAAGATGCGTCACGTCATCATACTGGAGCTGATCCACCCGATAGCCGAACTTGGGCACATCGCCGTCCACGGTCGGAACGGGAGGATCCTCGCCGGCTGAGAGGTCTTCATTCGGCAGCTTGGGCAGCGTGCCAATACTGATCCTTGTCAGCACCTTCAGCGTCGGCGCGTCAAGGACATAGAGGCTCTCTGTCTCCGGGTCAATATTCTCGTTCTGAATGGGTAGCTGGCCTGGCACGTCGACTGTGGCATGATTTTCAGCCCCGGGAGCCGCCACAAAGAGCCAACGATGCACCGGATCATAGCTCAGGGTGGCCGGGTCCTCCCCCTCAGGCAACTGGAGGAACTGGAGGTTGGTCAAGGAAGGCTCATCGAACGAGTAGACCCGGTTCTCCTCAGAACCGGACACAAACACTTTGTGCAGATCTGGGGCCACCACCAGCCCTGTCCCCCGGGGGATAGGCAAGCGCCCCACCAGCTTCTGCTTTTGCAGATCAAACACGAGCACATGACCATCTCTGGCAATGTCAGCAGGGTTATCCGAGTGAAAGGTATGATCCACATCATCGTAATTATTAGGAATAGGACCGGTATGCGCGATAAACAGCAGGTGCGTGGTCGGGTCAATGGCCTGAAAGCCAAACTGATCAAAAAATTGTGAGGTGCCTGGCGCAAGCGAATCTGGAGCCCCTCTGGCCTTCAGACCCTCAGGTAAGGGAATACCGCGCAGCAGGATGATACGCTGCGCCCGTGGCGGGACAACGATTTGATGTGTGATCGACACGATCACCGCGAGCAGGAACCCATAGCAGATAATCCACGCAAGCCAGATGAACGCCCTGCCCACACGAGCTGCTGGCGAGCGTGAAGTCGTGATAATACGCTGATCCATCGTGCCCTCCTCGTGATACCTCAATTTTCAAGGTGACTGATAATTCCTTTGCTCTGTAATATCTCTCAAAGGAAAGCCAGTGGCCATGAACACCCTCCCATGGTGTTTTCCTACTTTCACTCCTTCGTCAAGAACGCATTAAGACCGTCGTGGCACGTGAGGATGAATGTTGTTATCCGCAAGTAGCAACAGCGTTACTTGAAGCTTTGCTTGCCCGTTCCGAATCATGCTGTATGATGCCCATTAAAATGCTTCAGTTTATTGTGTTACTATGAAGTACTACTGTAAAGAGGACGTTATAGCATTAAGAGAGTATTAAGAGAAGTTTAACACATTATTAAAAGAAACGCGAGAGTTACAGCTAGGTGTGTTACAGCTAGGTGCTAGATAGCTAGGTGGCTAGGTATTTATATGTAATAGGAGGAATTTTCTCCAGAATTGGTTTGCAAAACAGTGTTTTGAAGCCAATTTGGGTTGCCGACGCCTATCCTTGTAGATAGATACAGAATGAGGTTACACTTTGGATCATCTGCTAAAATCTATGAAAAAATATCATGCTTAGGAGGAGGTGTTCAGATTTTTCTAGAAAATAACCCCTTCTTCTGCTCTCTAAAGCACATGAGCAAGCAAGCAATACCATTACTTCCCATCGTCAGAGACGCCGTCTGGGTCGGGGTTGGTAGCATAGAGCACGGTATGCAGAGGATGATAGTCAAGCAGGAACTGTTCGATGGCAAAAACATGGGTTGTCTGGATATCGACGGCAACTTTATTGGTTGACTCGCTCGCCAGCACCACTTCCTTGTGCTGACCATTTGCATCGACGGTGAGGAGCAGTTCGTCATCATCACTGTCAGGGGTGATACTCCCGTATCGTTGTCCTGTGTTGTCGAAGAATTTATCCTGGTTGATGATCACATCCAGAATATGTTGGATTTCGCTAAAGGAAAGTTGCGCTCGCCATAAGTTGTCACTTGGGTCTGTTCGAAAAATGAGCGTTCCGTCTTCATAGAGGGTCCACTTCGGCACTTCGTGCATCTCTGCTTCAGGAAGCTTAGGGAGTTTGGCGAGTTGCACGAGGATGTGGCCTGGGGTCTTGTTGTAGGGAATGGCTCTCCCAGTTGGAACTGGTTCCTTGATGTAGGGAATGGTTTTCCCAGTTGGAACTGGTTCCCTCGCGACCATCCAAACAATGAGGAAAAGGATGATCACGAGGCAGTCCACGAGGAACAACTTTGCTCGCCTCCTTTGAATACGCCTGTACTTTTGCATCTCGTGGCCTTCCTTTTTAGAAGAGAACGGAGCACTTTTTTCCAGTAGCGAAGCTCTTTCGACTTCTCCTCATCTAGTATAGCATCAGTTCTCAGAGAAAGCGAGTGTTTGCGAGAAGTGTCAGCAGGGTCTCACGGCACCCACTCGCAGACGCATCTGAAACGCAATAGCACGACAATTTTTGAGATGAAAGGTCTCCCTGTTGTCGCCTTTTAGACGCACATGATGTTACTACTGTAACACCCTGATCTCCTCCTTGTCTCTTATCTTAGATTGGCAGCGATCTCATTGAGCATAGCTGCCAATTCTTGTGGTCGTGGGCTATTGAGACGATTGACGCGACGAGTTGCAATTTTGAAGAGGAATGCAGCTTCATAGAGCCGTGAACGGTCCAGGGTGCTATCAATGATGGTATGGGCTATACCATGTTCGAGCGTGACTTGACAGTAGGTACTACAGAAGAACTCTGCTGCTGCTTCGACCCATTGACGCATCCCTGGACGCCGGTACCATAGTCCAGCTGGACGTAGATAGGCCAGGAAGTAGCCAACGTCGAGGGCTGGATCTGCGAGACAAAAACCATCAAAGTCGACTACAAAGACATGCTGGCTATGGAAGAGCAACTGGCTGGGCTTGAAACCGCCATGTGCAAGACGATAGGCCTCTGGTTGCAATGTTTCTAAGCATGAGGCAAGCTCCTGTGCGAGCCGTTGTACCTCCTCGGCCTGTACTGGATTACGATCCGCCAGAAGTGAGGCTCGCTCCTTCACGCGTTTTGCCTCATTGGCTCCTGTACGCAGTCCATTCTTGTTGGGATGGACCCCGCTGTTATGAAGATGAGCCAGCGCTTGGGCAGCGAGGCGCAGTTCCTCATCTGGTATGATGACTTTTGTGATTGCGCCGCCATGTCCTCGCTCCAACTGTGGCCGTAATGCGTGGGTGCCGGTGCGCAGTATGCCCCATACTCCATCGGCATGATGCTTGCCCTCCTTGCTGGGCTGCACTGCCTCGCTGAGAGTCAAGCCAAGGGCATCGACCCTGCCGAGGGAACGTGGTAACAGGGGAATCTCTCCCGTTCTCTCTTGCTCCTCATAAAGCTGCTGCTGCAACGACTGAACATTACAAGCTTGCTCAGGATCGGCGTAGATCTTCCCGAAAAGTGTTAATGTTCTCTGAGAGGCCTCAGCATTATGCTGCAAGTGTTCCAACTGAAGATGATAGGAAATCACACAACGACTGGCGGGTTTGTAGCGTACTGGCTGCGCAGTAGCCTCGATAAGATGCCAGGCTGGATCGCCTAACTGTACCTGTGCCGCAGATTGTAGTGCCTCGAACAGAGGACTTTGCGATGTCATATCGCAACACGTTGCCAGTGCCGGAAGATCTCTATCCACGGGAAATGCTTGCACCGAAAGTCCAATATCAGACGCCTGCAGCACTCCTGGAGGTTGTAGCTCTAACCGGGTCTCCTGTGCCTGGGCTAGAGTGAAACAAATGGAAGTTCCACTCAAGACGTGCTCATCAAGGATCAGACTGATCGAGTGGTTGGGATAATTGGAGCTTGTTTTATGCGATGAGCGCATTTCATCAACCGAGTAGACAACTACCAGGTTACGCTTTGGCTTACGACGAAGATAGCGTACAGAAAACTTGCAAGATCCCTCAGTTCCCAGCAGAAGTGGACGTTGCGCCTTCTTGAAGAGATGAGTGAGCACCGCAGGGAGATCGATGATAGACATGCTTGCGTCTATGGATGTACGGCTCATAATGCGGCCAGCCTTTCCCTGATTGATTGTTCTACAAGAGCTACTATTGCGCTATCAGCCCCGTGTACTCCACGAAACCCTGGGAATGAATTCACATCAACGATAATAGGCCCTCGTTCGGTCGACAGCAGATCAACACCATAGAGCCGCATATTGAATACCCGGCCAATCTCCAATGTGATCTGTACCCAATCACCCGGCAGTTCCTCCGCAGTCAACGGAAAATCTTTTTTCGCTGCATTTCGTTCTAATGGTGTGCGACGCCGTGCTACGAATAACTGCTCATCGATAACCCATAACTTATTATCCCATCCGTCATTTGCGACAAACTCCTGGAGAATAACTGGTTCTCGGCTCCATTGTGGTGCCAGCGCTTGTAGCTCGTCGACGTTATGTAGTTTACCCACCAGATCGTCACGACCACTATAGCGGCTTTTGATGATAAGTGGAAATGGGAGGGTTGCGAGCAGTTCATCCTGCTCTAGCAAATACTTCAAGCTGGAGAAATTCCAGGTATGCGGCCAGGGCAGTCCAGCCTTGTTCATGTATCGTGTCATAAGGACGCGGTCCTGGCATGCCAGTGTTGCAGCCCAGCCGTTGACGACACGCGCACCACACTGCTCCAGGTGGTAGGCAACATCCAAGGCTTGTAGAGCATGCGACTTCAGCAGGTAGAGATCAGCCTGGGGATGCATCTCTTCTTGCGCGATCGCTTGAGCACCTGATAGTGTATTCACATCAAGTAAGCGTACTGTATATGTGGTGCTTAGCGTGTGCAGAACCCCAGCAATAACCGGATGACGGGGAGTTTCTGGATTATCCTGAATAAGACAGATATTCATGTGCTTGCCCTCTTCACCTTATTTACGAGAATGCGTCTCTTCCCTTGCAATGTCTTCAGTAGCTGTGAATGCGTGTCCATTAAGTAGCTGTACAGCCTGTGAGCTGCTTAGGCGTTGCAGTGCCACATCGATCATTGTTTTGTAGCGATGCTGTGAGCGCTCAGTGCTGACTGCTTGTTGTAGCTTAGTGCGAGTAGCAATTTGCAGAATGTGCGATGCCACAAGCTCCACTGCTCGTGGCACCTGCCCGTAGCTAGGAAAGTCGTTGATGTCAACTACTACAGAGCCGTGAGATGTTACAACGACGTCCAGTCCATAAATGTCCAATCCAAAGATTTTACCAATATGAAGTGCCAACTTCCGGAGCTCTGGCGATAGGGGAATAGGTCGTTTGTCCACCTCCACTTCGGGATGGAGTGGCGACCTCTTCGCAACAGCGTAGACCTCTGCACCAGCGACATACAATTTGATATCAAAGCCAGTGTTTTCTACATAGCGTTGTGCCAGGAAAAAACTAGTGTTAGCTTCGGCTATCTCCAATGTTGCTAGGTCAGCCGGACTATCCACTCGATAAATCCCGCGACAGGAACTGCCATTGGTAGGTTTGACCACGAGAGGATAGTATTCCTCAGGAATCTGCGTGAGCAGACGTGGGTGAGCAACAAAGTAGGTCAGTGGGATAGGTAGACCATGGGCCTGGACAACTGCAGTGGCAATGGCCTTATCACGCACCAGGCGGATAGAACGCGAGTTATTGATCGTTGGGATACCCACTGCCTCGGCTGCTTCTAAAATACTCAATCCAGGACCATCGGACACCGTTTTCAAGACGTAGGCATCATAGCCCTGCGTTGTCAAGTCAGTTAAACAGGTTACAGTTTTATCCGGTTCCAACAGATCGACTTCATGCCCCCATTGCAGAAGTTGATCGACAACGACCATGGGCATAGACTCATTTCGATATTGTGCTTCAATGATAAAGCAGAAACGCATATGTATCTCCTGCGCTCTAACTCTTCAGAAGAGTCTGCTCTATTCTTAATGGATGGGTGCTTAGCATGTGAGCTTCTCACTCTTCCCTACTCATATACTAATTGTAGCAGAAGACTCGTGTTTGACAAGGAAACAACTTCGAGGTGCAGCGACATGGAGCAATTTCTTTTTTCTCTACGAGGGGAAAGAAATGGGACAAATGACACTGCTTTCTTGAGATCCCTGGAGTATACTTTGCAAGGAACCTTTCAAGCGCACGTGTATCTACGGTTCTGTATGAAAGGGGAAAATGATGAACGGTACTCGCTATCGCCCTTTCCGGGTTGCCTTTTTCAGCTGTTGTCTTGCCATTCTGATCATAGCCTGTGGT
>WNGE01008912.1_pt1 | contig 10628 bp, 10 predicted proteins | sample 5400651 | NCBI WGS metagenome assembly WNGE01 (sample SAMN13153370, study PRJNA577476) | soil metagenome | isolation source: 60 cm soil or saprolite under grassland replicate 2 | place: USA:California | collected 2016-06-15
CGATGAAGAACAGCGCGAACGTCGCGACGAGGGTGACGAGCACGACGGAGAGGGCGCTCACGATGCGACGCGCCAGGAAGTGCAACACGGGGATCTCCTCACCGACCGCGGGCGGTGGCCGGACCGATCCCGGTCCGGCCACCAACCTTGGCGATCAGAACAGCCTTATGGCCGTCCGGTCATTGATACCGATCAGGGCTGCTTCAGGAACAGCGAGGTGAACTCGGGCATCCCCTGCGTCGGGTCGTTGATCGCGTGACCGATGTTCGTGCCGACCAGGAACGCGGACCGCGATTGGTAGAACGGAAGAGCCGGCAGGTAGTCCTGCATGATCTTCTTGTCCAGGTTGATCCAGGCCTTGGTCTTCAGGGCCTCGTTCGGGTCCATCGCCGACACCTTGTCGATCTCGGCGTCCAGGGCCTTGTCCTCCAGGTCACCGACGCTGTTGCCCAGGGCGATCGCGTCGGAGCGGAACAGCACCGGCGCCCAGCTGGAACCGCTCGGCCAGTCGGAGCACCAGCCCGAGGGCTCCGTCCACATGTTGATCGGCGCGTGCGCGTCTCCGGCCAGGGTGCGGAACTTCGCCTTCGGAACCCCGATCGCCCTGACCTTGAAGCCGGCCGCCTCGAGTGCCTGCTGGCGCACCTGGCTTCTCCTCGTCCGGATGGTGTCGTCGTTCGAGTAGTACCAGGAGAGCTCGAAGCCGACCGCGTTGGCTTCCTGCAGCATCTGCTTGGCCTTGACCGGGTCGCCGTTGCCCTTGCCGTTCAGGCCCGGCACCTCGTAGTTCTCCCAACCGGGCACCGACGGCGACATGTACGTCGAGGTTGATGGCTCGGCGAGCTGTGTCCAACCGGCGACCTTGCGTTCGCTGTCGTACGGGTACGCGGCCGCGATCGCCTTGCGGACCGGCAGCGGGACCTTGCGGGTGTCCATCGGGACCATCCGGTTGCACGGCGTGTCGCCCTGGATGAGCTGGTCCTTCTTGTTGCCCTGGTTCACCTCGGGCACCAGCGTCGAGTCGATGTTGCTGTAGGTCAGGGCGTTCGCGTCCGGACCGGAGCTGGCCAGGATCTGGCGCTGGATCTTCAGGGTGTCAAGGCCGAACTTGAAGTTGTAGCCGTCCAGGTACTGGTGACGTACCGGGTCGGTCGCCGGGTCCCAGTTCGGGTTCTTGACCAGCTTGAGCTCGGTGCCGGGGTTGTACGACTGGACCATGTAGGGTCCGGTCGACAGCGGGTGCTGCTCGTAGTTCTGCTTGTCGTCCTTGGCCTTCGGGATCGGCGTGAACATCGTGAACGCCGCGAAGAACGGCATGTCCGGGAACGGCTTCGCCAGGTGGATCACCAGGGTGCTGTCGTCCGGGGTCTCGACACCGGCGTAGTTGTCACCGCCGGGGCCGTAGGGGCCCTTGTACTTGTCGCCGTCCTTGAAGAACTGGATCTGGTACGCCGGTCCCGAGTCGTACAGCTCGTGCGCGAAGGAGCGCTTGATCGAGTACGCGAAGTCCTCGGCCTTGACCGGCGTGCCGTCGGAGTACTTGATGCCCTTCTTCAACTTGAAGGTCCAGGTCTTCTTGTCGTCCGACACTGTGCCCAGGTCCTCGGCCAGGTCCGGGACCAGCACCGGCTTGTGGTCCGGACCGTCGAGGCGGTACTGGGTGAGTGCCCGGAAGTACAGCTTCTCGATCTGGAAACCGTCGACGTAGTAGGTGTCGGTGGGGTCGAAGTTGTCCGGCGTCACGTCCGACAGGATCGTCGCCGTACCGCCCTTCTTGAACCCGTCGACATCCGGGGCCGGCCCCTTCGCGTTGGGATCAGTCACCTTGGTCTGGGTGCTGGCGGCCGGACCGTTCGACTCGTCCGAGGTGCCACTCTTCGAGGAGGGGCTGCCGCAGGCGGCGGCAGCGATCATCACTGTCGCCGCAACAGCGGTCATCCGTTTCCACTGCATGGTCGGGTTTCTCCTTTTCTGCCGCTTGGGCAATCGCCGGGCTACCGGCGAGTCTTTGGGTCGAAGGCGTCTCGGATCGAGTCGCCGAGGAGGGCCAGGGCGAGCACCAGGGCAGTGATCCCCAGGACCGGAAGCCACAGGTAGAGCGGGTCGGCCTTGAACCAGTTCGTCGCTGCCGAGATCGTCTGGCCCCACGACGGCTTCGGCTCGATCAGGCCGACACCGAGGAAGGACAGGCCCGCCTCCGCCGTGACATAGGCGGGCAGGGCCAGCGAGGCCGAGATCACGATCGGCGCGACCAGGTTCGGCAACAGCTCCTTGAACAGCACCCGGGGCGTCGAGACTCCGATCGCCTTCGCGGCGAGTACGAACTCGCGCTCGCGCAGCGACAGGACCTCACCACGGATGATGCGCGCCAGCCCGGCCCAGCCGAAGAACGACAGGACGAAGATCAGTACGTAGAACCGGATGTCGGACTGCTCTTCGGGCGTCAGATTGAAGGACCCGCCGCGCCAGGACTCGACGATCGGCACCATCGCGATGGCGAACAGCAGGTACGGCAGGCTGAGGACGAAGTCGACGAGCCAGGAGATGACCCGGTCGACCCAGCCGCCGAGGAAGCCGGCCAGCAGACCCATCACGACACCGACGGAGGTGCCGAACACGGTGGCCACCGACGCCACGATCAGCGACGGCTGTGCGCCGTACACCCAACGGGCGAAGTTGTCCCGTCCGGTCTTCGGCTCGACACCGAACCAGTGGTCGGGCGTGATGCCGATGGTCGGGAAGCCGAACTCGTCCACCAGTTCCGGGTGGAAGGTCTGGACGTCGCCGCCCTCGATCTTGGTCAGCAAGGGAGCCAGGACGGCCATCAGGACGAAGAACAGCACGATGCACGCGCAGACCATCGCGACTCGGTCCTTGCGGAGCCGGTCGATCGCGATCCTGGTCGGCGACTTGCCGTGGGCGATTGTCGCCGCACGTTCCGGTTCCGCCGAGGCCGGGTGTTCCTCGACGCCAACCACGGCACCGGGTTGACCAATTGTCATTCGCGCTCCGTCAGCTCTGTCAGCCAGATTCGGTTCGTCAGATCCGGCAACGGTCGGTGGATCGTGCCGAAGCATTCGGCTCGTGGAGGGCTCGCGTCAAATCCCCTTGACACGCCGATCCCCCACAACCGCGCGCTAGCCTGCCTGAGACTCTGACACCAAACCAGCGGTGCCTGGCAGCAGTGCACAAATCGTTACCGGAACGGGTACCAGACCGGAACATTTGCCCCCATTCGTCACCCTTCGCGCTCAATCCTTTGCGAAACGCGTCGGCACAGCACCGACAGTGTCCATTTTGTGCCAACTTATGACATTACGTAACGATTTGGCACGTTCTGTGCCCGATTGCTCACCGTGATCGGGGGTCCCCGAAGAGGCTCCCCTGGCGTTCCGGCGGCATTCCTGATAAATGGCGATCGGGCGGCAGATGACATTTGCCGCCCGATCGGTTTTCTTTCGCGGAACAATCAGCTTTCGCGGACGTGAACGGTGACAAATGGCGGTTTCACCACGTCGAAGAGCTCCTGGCGGCCGCGGATGTCCACGGCGACCTGGTCGCCCTCCTTGATGGTTGCGTCGAGCAAAGCCAGCGCGATGCCCTTCTTCAGGGTCGGCGAGAAGGTCCCGGAGGTGACCTCACCCAGAGCCGTGCCGGCCGGGTCGAGCACCGTCATATGCGGCCGCGGGATGCCCCGGCCGACGGCCCTCAGGCCGCGAAGGATCCGGGCCGGCCCGCGCTCTTTCTCCGCGCGCAGGGCCTCGTCACCCCAGAAGTGCTCCTTCTTCCACCCCACAGCCCAGCCCGACCGCGCCTGCACGGGCGTGATGTCCGGCGAGATGTCCTGCCCATGCAGCGGGTACCCCATCTCGGTCCGCAGCGTGTCCCGCGCGCCCAGCCCAGCCGGGACGATCCTGTACGGCGCCCCCGCCTCGAGCAGGGCGTCGAAAACGGCGACCGCTGCCTCATTCGGTACGACGAGCTCGTACCCCCGCTCACCCGTATAACCCGTCCGGCAGACCACCACCGGCGTACCGGCGTACTCAGCGACCGCAAAGGACATGTAGTCGTGCCCGGTCGGCAGTCCGACCGCAGCCACCACGTCGTCGCTGTGGGTCCCCTGGACCGCGAGGATCGCGTAGTCGTCGTGGGTGTTGGTCACCACGACACCGTCTGGCGCGTCGGCCTGCAGCAGCCTGACCACCTCGGCGGTGTTGGCCGCGTTCGGGATCAGGAACACGTCGTCGTCGGCGTGCAGGTACGCGATCAGGTCGTCGACCACTCCCCCGCGCTCGTTGCAGCACAGTGTGTACTGCGCCTGCCCGGGGGCGATCTTGCCGAGGTCATTGGTCAGGCACGAGTTCACGTACGACGCCGCGCCCGGACCCTTGACCGTCGCCTTGCCCAGGTGACTCACGTCGAAGACGCCGACCGAGGTCCGGACCGCGGTGTGCTCGGCGACCACACCGGAGTACTCCAGCGGCATCTCCCAGCCGCCGAACTCGGCGAACTTGGCGCCGAGGGCGACGTGGCGCTCGTGCAGCGGGGACTTCTTCAGCTCAGATGACGGGGTCATGGAGCGGAACTTACCCGACGCGTAGCATGCGGAGGCAGCATTCACGTACCGTCACGGCCGGCCGTCCGTCCGCCGGTCAAGGAGGACTGAGGATTTCGTGAGCACCATCACCCTGAGCAAGTCCGATGCGGCCGGCGTCAAGACCGACGCCGTGGTCATCGGCGTGGTCAAACTCGGCGGCGCCGTCACCCTGCCGGCCGGCACCGAGTCGCTGAACGCCGCGTACGGCGGGAAGCTGGTGGAGGTGCTGTCAGGCCTCGGCGCCACCGGCAAGACCGGTGAGGTCACCAAGGTGCCCGGGCCGAAGCCGGGCAAGTCGGCCACCCTGATCGCGGTCGGCCTCGGCGAGGCGCCGGACGGCGCGCTGAAGACCGAGGACCTGCGCACCGCGGCCGGAACCGGCGTACGCGCCGCCAAGACCACGCAGTCGGTCGCCTTCGCATTGCCGACGCCGGACGCCGACTGCGTCCGGGCGATCGCCGAGGGCGCGTTGCTCGGCCGGTACGCGTTCACGGCGTACAAGTCCTCCGAGGGCTCGTCCGACGCGCCCGGCAACCTGACGGTGCTGACCGACCTGGCCCGGACCAAGGAGGCCAAGGCCGCGCTCGAGCGCGCAGAGGTGGTCGCCGACGCGGTGCACCAGGTCCGCGACTGGGTGAACACGCCGCCGTCCGACCTGAACCCGGCCGACTTCGCCGCGCACGCGCTGAAGCTCGGTAAGGAGTACGGCGTCAAGGTGGAGGTGCTGGACGACAAGGCCCTGGCCAAGGGTGGGTACGGCGGCATCCTCGGCGTCGGCCAGGGGTCGACCAACCCGCCGCGGCTGGTCCGGCTCAGCTACGCCCCGAAGAAGCCGCTCACCCACCTGGCGTTCGTCGGCAAGGGCATCACCTTCGACTCCGGCGGCCTGTCGCTCAAGACGGCCAGCGGCATGATCAGCATGAAGTCGGACATGGCCGGCGCCGCCGCGGTGATCGGTGCCACCGTCGCGATCGCGCGGCTCGGCCTGCCGGTCCAGGTGACGGCGTACGCCGCGATGGCGGAGAACATGCCGTCGGGGTCGGCGGCGCGGCCGTCCGACGTACTGACCATGTACGGCGGTAAGACCGTCGAGGTGCTGAACACGGACGCCGAGGGCCGGCTCGTCCTCGGTGACGCGCTGGTACGCGCGTCGGAGGACCAGCCGGACCTGATCGTCGACGTGGCGACGCTGACCGGGGCCTGTGTCGTTGCCCTGGGCACCAAGGTGGCCGGCGCGTTCGCGAACACCGACACCGCCCGCGACCGGGTGGTCGACGCCGCGGTCGCGGCGGGCGAGGCGATGTGGCCGCTGCCGATTCCCTCGGAGATGCTGGAGAAGCTGCGCTCGCACTCGAAGGTCGCGGACCTGGCCAACATCACCGGCGAACCGTGGGGCGGCGCGCTGGCCGCGGCCGCTTTCCTCGGCGACTTTGTGGCCGAGGGCATCGATTGGGTTCACCTCGACGTGGCCGGGCCCGCCTTCAACGACGGCTCGCCGTCGGGCTACATCCCGGCGGGCGGCACGGGTTACGCCGTACGCACCCTGGTGGAACTGGCCGCGTCAGCGAGCTGAGTAGCGAATCTCCAGCATCGTGCAGCCGCTTGTGGTGACGTAAGGACCGTGCGGCATGCCAGGCGGCCGGCACGCGTAGTCGCCGGGGCCGAACGTCTGCCCGAGGGTGAGATCGGTCAGCTCACCCTCGAGCAGGTACACCTCCTCGACGTACTCGTGTCGGATGACGTCGGGGGCTGTCGTACCCGGCGCCCAGCGGGCGAGTCGGGTCAGCATGCCGTCGCCGGGGTCCTGGCTCAGGATGCGTTCGGCGATCCCGGCGCCCGCATCGGTCCAGGGCAGGCGGTCAGCGCTGAAGAACTCTCGCTCGTGCTTCATCTGCATCAATCCCAGGCTGGGGCGAGTTGTTCGACTGTGTAGACAATCCGACTGGTGACACCGCGGGGGTCGGTGAGCTCTACTCGCCACGCGTCGGCGAACTGGTCGACCCCGGTGATCATCGGAATCGTCCCGGAGAGCAGCACGGTGCCCGGGACGATCCGGTCACCGAGCTCCTTCAGCCAGTACGACGGCGGCAGCAGCTGAGCAAGGGTGCCGTCCTGGATCAGTTGCTCGGTGTCGCCGTGCCGGACCCACGCCCTCAAGCTGAACTGGTCCAGCTCGTGCTCGATCTCACTGAGCGGCCAGGCGACGTCGCCGAGCACGTCCGGCGCGGACTGCTTGCTCCAGGCAACACCATGCACCTCGAGCGCCCGGTCGGTGTGATCGCACGCGACCGTCAGCAGAACGTCTTTCGCACCGACGACGAGCGCCCACTCCGCCTCGCCTGACGTCTTGGCATGTGCCACCTGAACGACGTCCGGCCGCCCTACCAGTGACGCGGACAGCGGGTACAGCGCGGGGATGCGGCGCGGCGCCGGTACGCCGAGCTCGGCCAACTCGTCCACATGGTGCTGGACCTGCTGGGTGTCGCGACCGGCGTACCCCGCGTTCAGGGCGTAGCGGACGGAGATCTCCCGCTCACTGCCGTCGGGAAGGGTGAAGCGCATCGGTTCCTCCGGAATTTGTTCGAGTCAAGGCTTGCGTGAACACGTCGTATACAAGGAGTATGGGGCATCCCCTCAAGGAGGTCCACCTCGATGTCCAGCTCCGTCCCTGAACGCCGCGGTCTCTACAAGGCGTTCGCCGCCAGCCTGTCCGGCACGTCGCTGGAGTGGTACGACTTCGCCGTCTACAGCTCCGCGGCCGCGCTCGTCTTCGGCGACCTGTTCTTCCCCGGCAGCGATCCGCTCACCGGCACGCTGCAGGCCTTCGCGACGTACGCCGTCGGGTACGTCGCCCGGCCGCTCGGCGGCATCTTCTTCGGCCGGCTCGGCGACGTGATCGGCCGCAAGCGCGTTCTGGTCGCCACTCTCTTGGTCATCGGTGTCGCCACGTTCTTCATCGGCCTGCTGCCCACCCACGCGTCCGCCGGCGCGCTCGCGCCGACGCTGCTTGTCGCGCTTCGCTTCGCGCAGGGCGTCGGTGTCGGCGGTGAGTGGGGTGGAGCCGTGTTGCTGAGCAGTGAGTTCAGCAAGGCCGGTGAGCGCGGCTTCTGGGCATCAGCCGCTCAGGTCGGGCCGCCGCTGGGCACGCTGATGGCGAACGGCGTACTGGCCGTTCTCGCCGGCGCACTGTCCGAGGACGCGTTCCTGAGCTGGGGTTGGCGCGTCGCCTTCCTGCTGTCCGCCGTACTGGTTGCGTTCGGCCTGTTCATCCGGACGAAGCTCGAGGAGACGCCGGTGTTCCAAGAGCTGCAGGCGCGTGGCGATCGGCCGACGGCGCCGGTGTCGGAGGTGCTGCGGACACAGACCCGGCCGCTGATCGCGGCGATCCTGGCGCGGGTCGGGCCGGACGTCCTGTACGCGATGTTCGCGGTCTTCGTCCTGACGTATGCGACCAAGGAGCTCGGCATGAGCCGCGGCCAGGCTGTGACCGCCGTACTGGTTGGGTCTGCCTTTCAGGTCGGCCTGATTCCCTTGTCCGGTTGGCTTTCCGACCGGTACGGACGTCGTACGGTCTATGGGATCGGTGCGGTCGGGGGCGCGGTGTGGAGTGTGGTGTTCTTCGCGACGGCGTCGTCATTCGCGACTGTGTTGCCCGGCGTGATCATCGGGTTGTTGTTCCATTCGCTGATGTACGGACCGCAGGCGGCGTTCGTGTCGGAGCAGTTCACCGCGCGGCTGCGGTACACCGGGTCGTCGCTGGCCTACACGTTCGCGGGCGTGATCGGAGGTGCGCTGGCGCCGCTGGCGTTCACGTACTTCCTCGCGAAGGCGGGGACGGGCTACGTGATCGCGGCGTACATCGTGGTGGCGTGCTCGATCACGCTGGTCGGGTTGCGGCTGGGTCGCGCCGTTGACGATGACGCTCTAGTGGTCAGCCCTGCATGAGCAGCGAGCCGGTGGAGTCGAGGTGGCTGAGGATCGCTTTCTCGGCCACCTCCGGCCGGCCCGACGCGAGGCCGTCGACGATGGCCTGGTGCTCCTCCAGGACCTCCTGCCGGCGGGTCGCGCTGCGCTGCAGCGCAACGACACCGAGGAGCACGTGCTTGGCCCGCAGGTTGTCGTACAGCCGGCCGAGCACCGAGTTGCCGGCCGCCTCGACCAGGAGGGCGTGGAACTGGCTGTCCAGCTCGATGAACTCCTTCGCGTCACCCTTGTCGACAATTGCCCGCTGCTGCTCCAGGACGGCGGACATCGCCTCGACCGGGGCATCGCCGGACGCGAGCGAGGTGGTCGCGGCCCAGGTCTCGATCACGCCGCGGGCCTGCATCATCTCCGCGATCTCCCGGCCCGGCACCGGCGCCACGAACGCACCCCGGTGCGGCACCAACCGGACCAGGTCCTCGGCTGCGAGCATCAGCAGCGCCTCGCGGACCGGCGTCCGGGAGATACCGACCTCGGTCGCCACCGCCTGCTCGTTGATGAACGTGCCCGACACCGCGGGGTCGCTGAGTACAGTCCCCCGCAGGTATTGGTAGGCGCGATCCCGGCCGGAGTCCCCACTCAATCGCATACCTTATGTATACATCTTGGAGGCTGTGATGACACTTCTGCGAGTGGCCGCCGCGCAGATCAGCGCCGGTCCGTCACCTGACGCCAATCTCGCCACTGCCGTCGACGCCGTACGACGGGCGGCCGAGGACGGAGCCGAGATGGTCGCGCTGCCCGAAGCGACGCTGGCCTGCTTCGGCACCGAACTGCGGGCCGTCGCCGAACCGCTCGACGGGCCGTTCGCGACCGGCCTGCGCAAGGTGGCGGCTGACCTCGGCGTCGTGGTCGTCGCGGGACTGTTCGAGCCGGCTGCCGACGGGCGGGTGCACAACACGCTGCTCGTCACCGGCCCGGGCGTCGAGACGTCGTACCGGAAGATCCATCTGTACGACGCCTTCGGGTCGCGCGAGTCCGACACCGTTGCTCCCGGCAATGAGCTGGTGACCTTCGGGTATCGCGAGCTGACGATCGGGCTGGCTACCTGTTACGACCTGCGGTTCGCGGACCAGTTCACCGCGCTTGGGCGGCTTGGTGCCGAGTTGATCGTCGTACCGGCGTCATGGGGTGCTGGGCCAGGCAAGGAAGAGCAGTGGGATCTTCTCACTCGGGCGCGTGCCGCGGATGCCCAATCCTGGCTGCTGGCGTGCGACCAGGCGTACGTCCCGCCGGTCGGCACCGACCCGCTGGGCATCGGCCGCAGCAGCCTCACCACTCCCCTGGGCCAGACCCACACCAGGTTGGCCGCCGGTCCTGACATCCTGCACGCCTCCGTCGACACTGACATGGTCAAGACGGTCCGCGAGCGGGTGCCCATCCTCTAGGCGAGCCCGTTCTTCTTGCGGGTGTTGTATTCGCGCATCCTCGGCGGATAGCCGACCACCTCGGCGTCGTACGACGGGATCCCCAGTTTGTTGGCGAAGTTGTGCGCCCACGCGACCGACGGGACCCGCCGCCGGGTCCACTCGCCGTCGATGGCGACCAGCAGCAGCGTGTACTCCGTCACCGCCGTACGCGGCTCGACGAAGCCCTCGACGCCTTGGCGGGTTTGGGCGAATTCCCGCAGGTGCGCCTGGTCGGGGTTCTCCGACCGGCGCATCGTGCCCGGCTTGTGCCGGCGACCGAACCACTTCATGGAGAAAGTGTCCCCTATCACCACAACACCCCGTAGAAAGCCTACGTAACGGTTCCGTCGACGGCCCAGGGGTTGCGCGGCGCCGTGGCGGTGAAAGGATGACGCCGGGCCGGACTTCCGCGATCCGGAGGCCGCCCGCCGACCAGACGCTCCCACGGAGGAACCTGTGACGAATGCGGCAGACAGCGGTACGACGTACGACCTGGTGATTCTCGGTGGCGGCAGCGGTGGGTACGCCGCCGCACTGCGCGCCGCGAGCCTCGGCCTTTCCGTCGCCATGGTGGAGAAGGACAAGGTCGGCGGGACCTGCCTGCACCGCGGCTGCATCCCGACCAAGGCGCTGCTGCACGC
>WNGE01008913.1_pt1 | contig 10627 bp, 10 predicted proteins | sample 5400651 | NCBI WGS metagenome assembly WNGE01 (sample SAMN13153370, study PRJNA577476) | soil metagenome | isolation source: 60 cm soil or saprolite under grassland replicate 2 | place: USA:California | collected 2016-06-15
GCGACGCGCCCATCACGCGCGCCATGTCCCATCCCCAGGCGCTGGCCCAGTGCCGTAACTGGCTGCACGCGCGCGGCATCGCGGAGGTCACCGGCCAGGACACCGCCGGCTCGGCGCGCTGGCTGGCCGAGAACCCGACGCCGGGCCTGGCCGCCATCGCCTCGGCCGCCGCGGCCCAGCGCTACGACCTCGAGGTGCTGGCGGAGGGCATCCAGGACGACCTTTCCAACCGCACCCGCTTCCTGGTCGTGGACCGGGGCACGCCGGCCCGGCCGGCGCAGTGCGCGGGTGGCTGCCGCTCGTCAGTGGCGATGGTCACCGCCCACCAGCCGGGCTCGTTGGTGCAGGCGCTGCAGTGCTTCTCGGAGCGCCGGGTCAACCTCTCCCGCCTCGACTCCCGGCCGATCGCGGACCGGCCTTTTCAGTACCGGTTCTACGTCGACTTCGAGGTCGGCGACACGGCCGCCGCCGAGGCGGCGCTGGCGGCACTGGAGTCGGCGGCGGCCGAGGTTCGCCTGTTCGGGACCTACCCCGCAGAGCTCATCTGACGCTAAGCCGGGCTAAGCCGCCTTGACCGCGGTCACCAGCTTGCTCAAGGAGTCCTTGGCGTCGCCGAAGAGCATGATCGTCTTGGGGTCGTAGAGGAGGTCGTTGTCGATGCCGGCGAAGCCGGGCCGCATCGAGCGCTTGAGGAAGATGATGTTCTTCGACTCGTCGACGTTGAGGATCGGCATCCCGTAGATCGGGCTGCCGGGCGAGTTACGGGCCGACGGGTTGACGACGTCGTTGGCGCCGACCACCAGCGCCACGTCGGTGCTCTTGAACTCGTCGTTGATCTCGTCCATCTCCTTGAGCTGCTCGTAGGGCACGTTGGCCTCGGCCAGGAGCACGTTCATGTGGCCCGGCATCCGGCCCGCCACCGGGTGGATCGCGTAGCGCACCTCCACGCCCTTCTTCTCGAGCAGGTCGGCCAGCTCGCGCACCACGTGCTGGGCCTGCGCCACCGCCAGCCCGTAGCCGGGCACGATGATCACCGAGCGCGAGTAGGCGAGCAGGGTGCCGATGTCGTCGGCGGTGCCCGAGCGCACGCTGCGCGCCTCCGCCGCCCCGCCTCCGCCGGCCGCCACCGGCGCGCCCACCGCCGCGAAGAGCACGTTGCCGATCGAGCGCCCCATGGCGTCGCTCATCATCTTGGTCAGCAGCGTGCCGGAGGCCCCGACCAGGGTCCCGGCCACGATCAGTGCGAAGTTGTGGAGCACGAAACCGGAAGCGGCCACCGCCAGCCCGGTGAAGGCGTTGAGCAGCGAGATCACGACCGGCATGTCGGCACCGCCGATCGGGAGCACGAAGGCGACCCCCAGCAGCAGCGCCAGGACCAGGAGGGCGGTGAAGGCCAGGGGCACGTTGCCGACCACGACCAGCGCAAACGCGAAGCCGAGGATGGCGGCCGCGAGTACGGCGTTCACGATCTGCTGCGCCGGGTAAGTGATGGGGCGCCCCGTCAGCAGTTCCTGGAGCTTGGCGAAAGCGACCCCGGAGCCGGCGAACGAGATCCCGCCGACCACGATCGAGAAGTCGCTCGGGAACTCCTCCGCAAAGCCGGGGTGGAGGCCCGCGTTCAGGAGCTCGTAGATCGCCACCAGGGCCGCCGCCCCGCCGCCGACGCCGTTGAACAGCGCCACCATCTGCGGCATCGCCGTCATCTTCACGGTGCGTGCGCCGACCACCCCGGCCACGGCGCCGATCACCACCCCGACCACCGCGATCCCGATCGTGATGGGGGTGAAGCGGGAGCCGAAGTCGACCACGGTCACGAGCAGGGCGATCACCATGCCGATCGCCGCCAGCCAGTTGCCGCGGCGGGCGCCCTTGGGCGAGCTGAGCTGCTTCAAGCCGAGGATGAAGAGCACCGCGGCCACCAGGTAGAGGCCGTCGCGAAGCAGCGGGTTCACGGCTTCGATTCCGGCTCGGACGGCTTTTGCTGGCGGCCGCGGAACATCTCCAGCATGCGGTCGGTGACAACGAAGCCGCCGACCACGTTGGTGGTGGCCAGCACCACCGCCACGAACGCGAGCCCGTAGCCGAGCGGGTCGTGGGCCTGCGCCGCGACCACCAGGGCGCCGACCAGGATGATGCCGTGGATGGCGTTGGTGCCCGACATCAGGGGCGTGTGCAGCATGGTCGGGACCTTGCTGATGACCTCGATGCCGACGAAGATCGCCAGCACGAAGTAGGTGACCAGCGTCAGCAGCTCCGATGTCACGAGGCTGGCGCCTTGGAGTCCATCATCTTGCGGGCGTTCTCGTTGACGACCTCGCCGCCGTGCGTCACCGCCGCACCCTTGATCACGTCGTCCTCGAAGTCGAGATGCAGCTCGCCGTCCTTGACCATCAGCAGGAGCAGGTTGGCGACGTTGCGCGCGTAGAGCTGGCTGGCGTGCACCGGGATCGTGCTCGGCACGTTGCGGGTGCCGTCGATGCTGACCCCGTTCACCTCCACCACCTCGCCGGCCCGGGTGAGCTCGGTGTTGCCGCCGCTCTCGGCCGCCAGGTCGACGATCACCGAGCCCGGCCGCATCCCCTTGACCATCTCGGCGGTGACCAGCACCGGCGCCCGCCGGCCGGGGATGGCGGCGGTCGTGATCACCACGTCGGAGGCGGCCACCCGCTCGGTCAGGAGCTCGCGCTGCTTGCGCAGGAACTCCTCGGACTGCTCGCGCGCGTACCCGCCCTGCCCCTCCTGGGCTTCCAGCTCGAGCTCCAGGAAGGTCGCGCCCAGCGACTTGACCTCCTCCCGCACCGCCGGCCGCACGTCGTAGGCCTCGACCACCGCGCCCAGACGGCGGGCGGTGGCGATCGCCTGGAGGCCGGCCACCCCGGCGCCCAGCACGAGCACCCGGGCGGGGGCGATGGTGCCGGCCGCGCTCATCAGCATCGGGAAGTACTTGCCCAGCCGCATGGCGGCCATCAGCACCGCCTTGTAGCCGGCCAGCGAGGCCTGCGAAGAGAGCGCGTCCATCGACTGGGCGCGCGAGATCCGGGGCACCATCTCCAGCGAGAACGCGGTCACCCCGCGGGCCGCCAGCGCCTTCACGGCGGCGGCGTTGGTGGCGGGCTGGAGGAAGCCGATCGCGACCGCGCCCTTGCGCATCGCCTTGATGTCGCCGTCCGCCGGCGCCTGCACCCGGAGCACGACGTCGGCTCCGCTCATCACCTTGGGGCCCGGCTTCACGATCGCCGCCCCGGCCTCCTTGTAGGCGGCGTCCGGGACGCTGGCGCCGGCCCCAGCGCCGGCCTCGACCTCGACCTCCAGGCCGGCGGCGACCAGCTTGCCCACGGTCTCGGGGGTGGCCGCCACGCGCCGCTCGCCGGGCACGGACTCACGCACGACGAGGACCTTCATCGAGGCTCGATTCTGACGGAAACCCGGGATCGGGCTGTCCGCCGGGCCCCCTGGCAGCCCGTAAACAAAAGCGCGCGCCGGTGGTGGGGCCACCGGCGCGCAGTCAGGAGAGAGGTTCCAGGTTGGGAGCGGTCCCGCAGCATGTGCCTACGTGATCGATCGCTGGTGAGCATCTGACAGACAGCTCGCCGTCACAGTGGGGTCAAGGTGACGAACCGGTAGCATTAAGACCCCGAATTTGGCCCCTATGTCAGACCCGAAGGTCAACGACCTCACCTTCCAGGCCGCCACCGTCAACGGCTCCGGCAGCCAGTCCGCCAACATGGTGCTGACGCGCGCGATCTTCTCCATGGGCATCCCGGTGGCGCCCAAGAACGTCTTCCCCAGCAACATCGAGGGCCTCCCCACCTGGTATCAGCTGCGGATCACGCCCGAGGGCTACATGGCGCGCAAGGGCGACCCCGACGTGCTGGTCGCCCTCAACCCGGTGACCTGGGCCAACGATCTCAAGGCGGTGCGCCCGGGCGGGGCGGTCATCCACGAGGAGGCCTATTCCACGGCCGGCGTCCGAGACGATGTGACCTACTACCCGGTGCCCTTCTCAAAGCTGGCGAAGACGCGGATCGAGAGTGACACGCTCCGCAAGCAGCTCACCAACCTGCTCTACGTCGGGGTGGTGGCCGGCCTGCTGGGCATCCCCAAGGACCGCCTCGAGCACGGCGTGCAGCGGGTCTTCCAGACCAAGCCCAAGGCCTGGCAGGTCAACGTCGACGCCATCAACGTCGGCTACGACTACTGGGAGCAGAACTTCCGCGACCGGCCCTGCGGCTTCCGCCTGGAGCAGCTGACGGGCAAGGTCGACGACCTGGTCCTGGTCGAGGGCAACCAGGCGACCGCACTGGGCGCCTTGATGGGGGGCGTGACGGTGGCCGCGTGGTACCCGATCACTCCCAGCTCGAGCGTCTGCGAGAACCTGATCGCCTACGCCGACCGCTTTCGAGTCGACCCCAAGACCGGCGAGAAGCTGATCTCCGTCGTGCAGGCCGAAGACGAGCTGGCGGCGCTGGGGATGGCGATCGGCGCCGGCTGGGCGGGCGCCCGGGCGATGACGTCGACCTCTGGTCCCGGCATCTCGCTGATGGCCGAGTTCAGCGGGCTTGCCTACTACGCCGAGATCCCGGTCGTGATCTTCGACATCCAGCGCGTCGGCCCCTCCACCGGGCTGCCCACGCGGACCATGCAGGGCGACGTCAGCTTCGCGTACTCACTCTCACACGGCGACACCCGGCACATGGTGCTGCTGCCCGGCAACGTGGAGGAGTGCTACGAATTCGCCCGCACCGCCTTCGACCTTGCCGACCGCTTCCAGACCCCGGTCTTCGTGCTCTCCGACCTCGACCTGGGCATGAACCTCTGGATGACGCGCAAGTTCAGCTATCCGGACCACGGCTTCGACCGCGGCAAGCTGCTCAGCGCTGAGCGGCTGGCGGAGTTGAAGGGCGACTGGGGCCGCTACCGCGACATCGACGGCGACGGCATCCCCTGGCGCACGCTGCCCGGCACCGACCATCCGCTGGCGGGCTACTTCACGCGCGGCTCCGGCCACGACGAGAACGCGCGCTATACCGAGAGCGCCGAGACCTACGCCCGCAACATGGACCGCCTCGCCCGCAAGCTGGAAGGCGCGCGCGAGGTCCTGCCGCAGCCGGTCCTCGACGAACCCGGCTCCCAGATCGGGGTGATCGCCTTCGGGTCGACCGACTCCGCGGTCGCCGAGGCGCGGGCGTTGCTCTCGGCACAGGGCCTGCGCATCGACTACCTGCGCCTGCGCGCGCTGCCGCTCTCGGCGGCGGTGGCCCAGTTCGTGGCTCGCCACGAGCGCGTCTACGTGGTCGAGCAGAACCGGGACGGGCAGGTCTACGACCTGATCCGCCTGGAGCTGGCGCCGGACCAGGTCGGCAAGCTGCGCTCGATCCGCAACTACGACGGCCAGCCGATCCCGGCCGAGGCCATCACCCGTCCGCTTATGGAATTGGAAGCTGTGCCGGTCTGATGGCAGCCACTTTGAATCGCATCGGTCTCGGCCGGGACGCCTACAAGGGCGCGGCCACCACGCTCTGCGCCGGCTGCGGCCACAACTCGATCACCAACCACCTGGTCAAGGCCCTCTACGAGCTCGGCATCGAGCCCCACCGGCTGGCCAAGATGAGCGGCATCGGCTGCTCGTCGAAGACGCCGGCCTACTTCGTCGAGCAGGCCCACGGCTTCAACGGCGTGCACGGCCGGATGCCGGCGCTGACCACCGGCGCGCAGCTGGCCGACCGGCAGCTGGTCATGCTCGGCGTCTCCGGCGACGGGGACACGGTGTCGATCGGGCTCGGCCAGTTCCTGCACATGGTCCGCCGCAACGTCGACGTCACTTACATCATCGAGGACAACGGCACCTACGGCCTCACCAAGGGCCAGTTCTCGGCCACCGCCGACGTGGGCTCGGTCCAGAAGAAGGGGGCCGTCAACACCTTTCAGCCGATCGACCCCTGCGCGGTCGCCCTGACGCTCGGATGCTCGTTCGTGGCGCGCTCGTTCAGCGGCGACGGCAAGCAGCTGGTGCCGCTCATCAAGGCCGCCATCGCGCACCGCGGGATGGCGCTCCTGGACGTGATCTCGCCCTGCGTCACCTTCAACGACCACGACGGCTCGACCAAAAGCTACAGCTGGGTCAAGGAGCACGACGAGGAGATCCACGACGTCTCCTTCATCCCTTACTTCGAGGAGATCGCCGTCGACTACGAGCCGGGCACCACGACCCAGGTCGAGATGCACGACGGCTCGCATATCGTCCTCAAGAAGCTGGGCGAGGATTACGACCCCACCGACCGCATGGCCGCGGTCCGGATCGTCGAGGAGTCCCGCCTGCGCGGGCAGCTGGTGACCGGGCTGCTCTACATCGACGAGGCGATGCCCGACTTCGCGAGCACCGAGGGGATCCCCGCCCAACGGCCGCTGCGCGACCTCGCCGAGGACGACCTCCGGCTGAGCCGCGCCGACTTCGCCACCTTCATGGAGGAGTTCGGCTAAGGGGCGCAGCCTCTAGAGCCGCGGCGGGTTCTGGGCGATGTCGCTCCAGAACTCGATCATGCCGCGCTCGACCATCTCCCCCACGCGCAGGGTGGCGAGCGCGAAGACTCCACGCGGGTGCTGCTCGAGATGCGGCCGGATGGCCTGGTACTCAGCCAGCCGGGCCTCGTGCGCGGCCAGCTCCTTGCGCGCCAGGGCGATGACCTCCTTGGGGCTGCTGACCGTCGAGAAGAAGAGCTTCAGCAGCCCCGGGTCGCGGGCCTGGCCGGACCCCGGGCTGCCCTCGCGCAGCCACTCCCGCAGCGCCTCCCGGCCCGCCTCGGTGACCCGGTAGACCCGGCGCCGGCGGCCCCCGCTCTCGCGCTCCTCCTCGACCAGCCCCTTCCCGGCCAGCCGCGCCGGCTCCACGTAGAGCTGGGCCCGCGGGAACGTCCAGAAGTATCCGATCGACTCGTCGACCCAGCGCTTGAGGTCGTACGGGGTGCCGGGACCGTTGACCTCGAGCAGCCCGAGCACGACGTAGGCGGACGGCGCCATCTCCTCCAGCACGCCAGCCAGTGTACACTCTGATTCAGATGGTCTAGTACAGACGATCTGAAGGAGATGATTCGATGAGCAAGGTGGTCAGCGGACGGCAGACGGCGGAGCTGGAGGGCGGCGTCGTGGTCTTCGTGATCGGGATGCGCCTCAATCAACCCTGGAAGGTCTGGGAGTGGTGGCCCGTTTTCATGGCCATGCCCCGAATGCTGAAGGAGCTGTACGAGCATCCCGAGCTCGGGTTCCTGAGCACCGAGTACTTCATCTCGTTCGCCAACCGGGCGCCGGTGCTCGTGCAGTACTGGAAGTCGTTCGAGCACCTCGAGGCCTACGCGCGGAGCAAGAGTCACGCCCACCTGCCTGCCTGGGGTGAGTTCAACCGCAGGCTGGCGAAGACCGGGAGCGTGGGCATCTTCCACGAGACCTACGTGGTCGGTCCCGGCAAGTCGGAGACCCTGTACGCGAACATGCCGCCCTTCGGCCTCGCCCGTGCCGCCGGCCAGGTGCCCGCCACCGGCCGCCGGGAGACGGCCCGCGAACGCCTGACCGGATAGGCTCCTCCGAGTGGAAGCGGCTGAACTGAACGAGTTCGCGGCCGGGGCCGACGAGCTGGCCCGCCGGGACCCGGCGCTGGCGCGGGCGATCGCGGTCGTCGGCCCGCCCAACGTCCGGCCGCCCCAGGACACCTACTTCGCCGCCCTCTGCCGGTCGATCATCTTCCAGCAGTTGGCGGGCAAGGCGGCGGCCGCCATATTTGGGCGCTTCGTGAGCGCGGTCGGCCCCGAGCTGACGCACCTGGCGGTGCTGGCAGCCTCCGAGGCCGACCTCCGCGGAGCTGGGCTCTCGGCGGCCAAGACGGCCTCCGTGCGCGACCTCGCGGCCAAGGTCGGCGACGGCACGGTGCCGCTGGACGGGATCGAAGAGCTGGCCGACGACGAGATCGTGGCCCGGCTGGTGAGCGTGCGCGGGATCGGGCGCTGGACGGCCGAGATGTTCCTCATCTTCCAGCTCCGGCGGCCGGACGTCTGGCCGGTCGACGACCTCGCGGTGCGGCGCGGCTACGCGGTCATGCACGGTCTCGACGCGTGGCCGAAGCCCAAGGAGCTGGAGCGCCTGGGCGAGGCCTACCGGCCTTGGCGGTCGGTGGCGGCCTGGTACTGCTGGCGGATGACCGGCGTGGTGCTGCCCGTCTCCTGAGGGGCCGCTTCGGTATTTTGGGGAGTAGATGAGCTCCCACCGTCCGCTTCTGGCCGCCCTTGCGATCGTGTTGATGGCCTGCGGCCTGCCCGCGCCCAAGCCGCACGCGGCCTCGACGCCGACGGCGACCCCCACCCCGACGAAACCGGGGCCCGCCGTGCTCCAGGTCGAGAACGCCCCCGAGTCGCGTCCGCACTCCGGCCTGCAGGACGCCAACATCGTCTACGAGTATCTGACCGAGGGCGGGATCACCCGCTTCACGGTCGTCTTCTTCGACCCTCACGGCAGCCAGAAGGTGGGCCCCGACCGCAGCGCCCGCCTGGTCGCCCTGCGGCTGGTCCAGTCGTACCGCGGGGTGCTCTTCTACTCGGGGGCCAGCGATTACGTGCAGGGCAAGATCTGGGATTCCAAGATCCCCAACTTCACCGACAGCTCCGACGGCGGCCGCTACTTCGCGCGCGATTCCTCGCGCCGGGCGCCGCACAACCTGTTCACCACCCCCGACCAGCTGGCGCAGGGGGTCCAGAGGGCAGGGGCCCGGTTCACCTACAAGCTAGCCGCGCCGGCGGAGCCCGTGGGCCAGGGCCCGGCGGTGAACAAGCTCAGCTTCGACCAGACCTTCGCCCACCACGTCGAGTACACGTACGACCCCGGGTCCAAGACCTACCAGTACAAGACCGATACCGGGCTCGAGACCGACGCCGCGAACGGCAACCAGCCGTTGAAGATCACCAACGTGGTGGTGCTCCGGGTCCCCCACCACGGGGCCGGCTACACCGAGGACGTGCGCGGCGAGGAGGGCATCGACTTCGACCTCCAGGGCCAGGGCAAGGCCGCCGTCTACACCCGGGGCCAGGAGTTCGACGCCAGCTGGGACCTTTCGCAGCCCGACCAGCCGCTCCGCCTGCTCGGCGCCGACGGCAAGGACCTGCCTCTCCCCCAGGGCCTCACCTGGGTGCACCTGGCCGACCCCGACATGGCGATCAGCACCAGCTAGCAAGCGCCGGAGGCCGGAACGGCATGTATTCTCCGCGCCGATGCCCGGGTTCATACACGTGCCCCATCCCCACGTCCACCGGCGCAAGCAGACAACACCGGCGCGGACCGCCGACGAGTTCGGCCCCAACGGCCGGATCGCGGCTTATGTGACCCGCCATCTGGGAACCATGTGGGTGGTCTACTTCACGGTCACCTTCGTGTTGGTCTGGGTCGCCTTCGGCGCGGTCGGGCCGCTGCATCGAGTCGACCCCTACCCGTTCGCCTTCCTGCTCTTCATCGGCAACGTCGTCCAGCTGATGCTGGTCTTCATCATCCTGGTCGGCCAGCAGGTGCTCGGCCGGGCCGCTGACAAGCGCGCCCTGCAGACCTACCTCGACGCCGAGGCGATCCTCCACGAGGTCGACCAGCTGCACAAGCACCTGCTCAAGCAGGACGAGGTGCTGAACGAGGGGATCATCCTGGTCGAGCACAAGCCGCACCCCTGGATCGAGCTTCGCAAGGGCGCTGATCCGCCGCGGGTCGAGGACCAGCACGTGGGGCTCAACGGGCGGATCGCGGCCGCCATCACCCGCCGCGTGGGCACCATGTGGGCCTTCTACCTGGCGGCCATCTTCCAGTTCGGCTGGATGCTGTTGGCGCTTTTCGGGATCATCAAGTTCGACCCCTATCCGTTCGCCTTCCTGCTCTTCATCTCCAGCCTGCTGCAGCTGGTGATGATGTTCGTGATCATGGTCGGCCAGGACGTGCTCGGCCGGGCCGGCGACGTGCGCGCCCAGCAGACGTACCTGGACGCTGAGGCGATCCTCCACGAGTGCGCCCGGCTGCAGCACCACCTGATCGCGCAGGACCTGGTGATCGACAAGATCTGCGAATACATCTCCCAGCAGGTGCCTGCGCAGCACCCGGTGCGCAGGCCGCACGCGACGGCCCCGGCCGAGCCGGTCTAGGTCGCGACCGGGCGCCAGCCCCGGGCGGCGACCGGCTCCCACCTCGGTTCGCCGGCGCCGATGAAGAGCAGCTCGGGATGCAGGTTCACCGTCGTGCAGGCGTGGGACGGGATCACCACCACCCGGTCTCCGACCCTCAGGTCGGCGGGCCCGGTCAACATCGCGTGCTCCTCGTTGCAGCGGGCCACCACCAGGTCGGGGTTGCCGAGCACGATCCCGAAGCCGGGCAGCGCCTGGACGTGAAAGTCGGTGGAGATCGACTTCGACCCGCTGTCGAGGACGACCCGGCCCCGCTCCGGCACCGAGACCACGGTCGCCACCACGCCGAGTGCGCAGTCTTCCAGCTGCTGGGCGCCGAGCCCGACCTGGTTGGCATCGCCGAAGACGTAAGTGCCGGGCCGCATCTCGGTGATGCCGCCGGCGGCCGCCTCGGCTGCCCAGGCCGCCGTCGGCGAGGAGCCCACGCT
>WNGE01019939.1_pt1 | contig 10627 bp, 13 predicted proteins | sample 5400651 | NCBI WGS metagenome assembly WNGE01 (sample SAMN13153370, study PRJNA577476) | soil metagenome | isolation source: 60 cm soil or saprolite under grassland replicate 2 | place: USA:California | collected 2016-06-15
CGGCTCGTCGAGGAGGGCAAGGCGGATCAAGCCGATCACGTCCTCCGGTTCGAGCAGCAACATCGGATCGATGTACGTCGACCCGATCCGGGCGCCGAAGTGAAGGTGCGGCTCGGCCACATCGGGGTGGCCGTGTCCGGTCCTGCCGAGGAGCTGGCCCCTGGTGACCAGATCCCCCTTCCGCACGTCGATCTCGGACAGCCACGAGTACGTCGTGCGCACACCGTCATCGTGGTCGATGGAGATGAACAACGAGCCCCCGACCCACCCCGCGAAGGCGACCACCCCGTCGCGAGCAGCCAGGAGGTCCGACCCGAACGGCGCTCCGATGTCGATCCCCCGGTGCCCCGGCCCGTAGGGATCCGACGGCGGCGTGAACGGCCGGATCACGGGACCGTGCACCGGCCACGAGTAGCTTCCGGGCACCGGGTCGAGCAGGCGCGACGAGGCGTGCCAATGGGGCAGCGAGCTCCCTGTCGCCGCGGGGGCTGGCGCCAAGCCAGTCACCGTCGCGGCGGCGAGGCTGGCCAGAAGGAAGGCAGTGATGCGAGTTCTGATGGGCGTCATCTCTCCCCCGACGCCCGGAAGTCAGCGACGAAGAGGGTACCGATGAGCGCACCGGGCGCCAATGACATGCGTCACAACCGAGCGAAATTCTCTGGGCCGCAGGCGAATCGGGCCGGCGGACGGCTAATCGTCGTCGGTGTCGACCAGCCTGCCCCGGAGCAGTCCGACGGCCTTGGTGTGGATCTGGCAGACCCGGGACTCGGTGACACCGAGGACGTCGCCGATCTCGGCGAGCGTCAACCCCTCGAAGTAGTAGAGGATCACCACGAGCTTCTCCCGCTCGGAGAGCCCGTTGATGGCCGCGGCGAGGAACGCTCGCATCTCGCCCCCCTCCAGCCCCGCGACGGGGTCGGCGGCGGACATGTCGGCCAGGGTGTCCAGGAGCGAGAGGCTCTCCCCGCGGTCTCGTCCCGACGACACCAGCTCGTCGAGCGCCATGACGGATACGAACGAGATCTGGGTCACGATGTCGTGCAGCTCCCCCACCGAGGTCCCCAGTTGCTCGGCGATCTCGGCGTCCGTTGGAGCTCGCTTCTCCCGCGCCTCCACCTGCGCGTACGCCTTTTCGACCTCCCGGGCCTTGAACCGCACCGATCGAGGTACCCAGTCGAGCGAGCGGAGCTCGTCGATGATCGCGCCCCGGATCCGGGGGATGGCGTAGGTCTCGAACTTGATCTTGCGGGTCAGGTCGAACTTGTCGAGCGCGTCGATCAGCCCGAACATCCCGTACGACACCAGGTCGGCCTGCTCGACGCTCGCCGGGAGCCCGGTGGCGACCCGGCTGGCGACATATTTCACCAGCGGCGCGTAGTGGAGGATCAGCCCTTCTCGCGCGGCCGCGGAGGCCGTGCCCTTGTACGAGTCCCACATGCCGGAGAGCTTCTCGGCTGCCCGGGCGTCGACGGGTTTGGTCTGGGACCGCTTCATCACGCCCTGGGATGGCTCCGGCGGTAGGCGTCGAACAGGCTCCCCTGGGAGACGTGGGTGTATCGCTGCGTGGTGCGCAGGCTGGCGTGGCCGAGGAGCTCCTGGACCGCGCGGATGTCGGCTCCCCCTTCGAGGAGGTGCGTTGCGAACGAGTGGCGCATGGTGTGCGGGCTCACCTTCCGGTCCCCCAGGCTCCGACGCACGTACCGCTCCATCATCGCCCGGACGTCCCGAGGTGTCACTCGTTTCCTCCTTCGATTGAAGAACAGCGCCGCCTCGTCCGGTCCCGATCGGACGTCCTCCTCGCTCGACCGGTCCCCGGAGGGCGCCATGGCAGGCCGGGCAGTCGAAACATAGATCGACAGCGCGTGGGCGGCGTAGTCCCCCATGGGGACCACACGTTCCTTCCGCCCCTTGCCCATCACCCGGACCGTGCGGGACGCGACGCCGGCGTCGGGGAGATCGAGCGAACAGAGCTCGGCCACCCGCAGGCCCGACGAATAGAGCAGCTCCAGGATGGCGCGGTCACGGATCGCGACGGCTGCCTCGACCCCTTCGCCCGTGGCCTCCGTGGGGGCCTCGGCGAGCGCGGCCGCCTCGGCCGGCTTGAGGACCGTCGGCAGCCGGGAGGCGGGAGCCGGTCGCGAGAGCAGGGACGCCGGGTTCGTCTCGACCATGCCTCTGCGGGCCGCCCATGCGTAGAACGTGCGAACGGAGGCCGCCTTCCGGGTGAGGCTGCTCCGGGCGTAGCCCCGGGTGTTCAGATGGGCCAGCCACCGCCGGAGCTGGGGATAGGCCACCTCCATCAGGCCGGTGCCGCCCCGGTGCAGGAATTCGGCGAGCGAGCCGAGGTCGCTCCGGTAGGCCACGGCGGTGTGGGGAGACAGCCCTCGTTCGAGCAGCAGATGCCGCTCGAACGCGGCGATGGCGCGCCGGTCCGAAGCGGCGACGTCCTCAGCCGTCGGGCTCACGTCGAGGTCGAGCGGATCGAATTCCGCATCAAGTTGTGCCACTTGTAGCACGTGCGGCCGGCGGATCAAGACACCGGACGGTCCCCTCCTCGGGCAGGGCCGCCACGTCAGCGCGTCAGGCGTCGCTCGTATCTGCCTCCGACCTGCCGAACCAGCCGGCGGAGCTCGAGGGCCATGAGCCCGGCCATGACCTCCGGAAGGGGGCGGCCGGCCGCCCGGGCCAGGGCGTCCGGGGCGGACGGCACCACGAGCGCGCTCCACACGGCCTGCTCCTCCGGCCCGAGGGTCGCGGCAGGTTCCTCCGCCGGGGAAGCGCCGGGCGCGCCCCCGTCCAGGCCCAGGTCGGCGAGGAGGTCCTCCGGCCCGCGGATCAGGGCCGCCCCGTCGCGGATGAGCGCGTTGGTGACCCAGGAGAGCGGGCCGGTCACGGCGCCGGGCACGGCAAGGACGTCCCGGCCCATCTCGAGGGCATGATCCGCGGTGATCATCGAACCGCTGCCCTCGGCGCCTTCGACCACCACCACCGCCGAGCCGAGGGCGGCCACGATCCTGTTCCTGGCGGGGAAGCGGAAGGGCTCGGCGGGGGTTCCCGGCGGGTACTCGCTCACCACCGCGCCCAGTTCGCGGGCGGCATCCAGCAGCCCGCGGTTCTGTTTCGGGTAGGCCACGTCGATCCCCGACCCGAGCACCACCACGGTCCGCCCGCCCGCGTCCAGGGCTCCCCGATGGGCCGCCGCGTCGATCCCCCTGGCTCCCCCGCTCACCACGCACGCCCCCGCTCGAGCCAGGGCCGCCCCGAGCGCGGACGCCATCTCCCGCCCGGCGGGGGTGCAGTTCCTGGCCCCGACGACGGCCACGACCGGCCCCTCCACCGGCGGCCCGGGTCCCGAGACGAACAGCCCGGCCGGAGGATCGAACAGGTCGAGGAGCGAGGACGGGTACCCCGGATCGCCCGCAGCCACCAGCCGGGCGCCCGCTGCCTCGAGTCGGTCGGCCACGACGGCCGGTTCGATGGCGGTTGCGTAGGAGGTGTCGGCCGCACTCCCGGCCCGGCCAGCTCGCACCTCCGCGAGGCACCGCGAGGCAGAGCCGACCTCGGCGGCCAGCTCCAACAACCTGCGCGGCGTGAGCGACGCCAGGCCGAGCAGGACCAGGAGCGCCGACCGGTTCTCGGGCCCGGCGGCGAATCCCTTCGGCCAGCCGAGGGCGACCCGGTCCTCCGGGCCCCGCCACCCGCCTCGGCCTTCCCTCCTCAGGTCCGAGGGGGTCCGGAGACGAGAGTTCGAATGGCGGCTCATCCCACGGGTGCCACCTCCTGCTGCTGCCCCATCGCCCGGAACGCCAGCGCCTCCCGTACGTGACGAACCTCCACCCGATCGCTCCCTTCGAGGTCGGCGAGGGTGAGCCCCACCTTCACCGTTCGGTCGAACCCCCGGCCGGACAGGGAGAACCCCTCGACGGCGTCGGCCAGCGCCGCCTCGGCGTCCGGGGCCGATCGAGTGTGCCTCCTGGCGAAGGTCCCCGGCAGCTGCCCGTTGCAGGCCCACGGCGTGCCCGACAGTCGAGCCCGCTGACGGGCCCGGGCCTCTTCGACCCGCTCCCGGACAACCGTCGAGGGCTCTCCTGGCTCGGTCCCGGTGAGCTCTCCTCGGGTCAGGCGCGGCACCGAGAGCTGGAGGTCGATCCGGTCGAGGAGCGGCCCGGACAGCCGTTGCCGATACTGCTCGGCCCGGTGCGGGGGGCAGCGGCACGAGCGTCGGGGGTCCCCCTCGAACCCGCACGGGCACGGGTTCGACGCGGCCACCAGCACGAACCGGGCGGGGAACTCCACCGCTCCGCTCGCCCGGACCACGATCACCCGGCCGTCCTCCAGCGGCTGCCGGAGCCCCTCGACGGCATCTCGCCGGAACTCCGTCACCTCGTCGAGGAACAACACCCCGTTGTGAGCGAGCGACACCTCGCCGGGACGCACGAACCCTGTCCCACCCCCGAGCAGGCCGGCCTGGGAGATCGAATGGTGGGGCGAACGGAACGGCCGCACCCCCACCAGCCCGCCGCCGCCGAGGAGGCCGGCCACCGAATGGAGCCGGGTGACTTCGAGGGCCTCCTGCCGGGTCATCGCCGGCAGGATCGTGGGGAGTCGCCGGGCCAGCATGGTCTTGCCCGCCCCGGGCGGACCGACCATCAACAGGTTGTGTCCGCCGGCAGCCGCGATCTCGAGGGCCCGGCGGGCCAGGCCCTGACCCCGGACGTCGGCGAGATCGACCGAAGCGAGACCGGCTCCAGGCGGGCTCGGCGCCTCCCGGCACTCCCCCTGTTCGGGATGCTCGTCCGGGGGGCGCCAGGTCCCCCTGAGGAACCCGGCCACCTCGGCCAGCGTGGCGGCCCCGATCACGCTTAGCCCTTCCACGAGCCCGGCCTCGGCCGCGTTCGCCGCCGGCACGATCACGCCTTCGAGCCCGGCCCGAGCCGCGGCCATGGCGACCGCCAGGATCCCCGGCGTCGAGACCAGCTCCCCCTTCAGCGAAAGCTCCCCGGCGAGGGCGAATCCCGCCAGGCGTGCCGCGGGGACCTGGGCCGACGCCGCCAGCACGCCCATGGCGATCGGCAGGTCGAACCCCGGGCCCTCCTTGCGCACATTCGCGGGCGACAGGTTCACCACCACCCGGCGCAGCGGCCATTCGAGCCCGGCGCTCTCCACGGCCGGCCGGACCCGCTCCCGTCCGTCAAGCACCCCGGTGCCGGGCAGGCCGGCCACGGCCAGCGCGGGCAACCCCCGTCCGACGTGCGCCTCGACCCTGATCAGGTGCCCCTCCACGCCGATCACCGCCACGCCGTACACCCGTCCGTACATCACCGCCGACGGTACCGACCCCCACCGACACACCGACCCGGCGGCCCCCGGACCAGCGGTTACGGATCAGAACGCGTCCTCGAACACGTCCACGCGGGCCCGGCCGGACCCGTCGACGGTGACGCTGGCAACGTCGAAGCGAACGGAATCGGCGAGGGGAGGTCCGGCCTGGAGGAACGCCTGCGCCAGGTCCCGGAGCTTCCTCTGCTTCGCGTGGTGCACGGCCTCGAAGGGCTCGCCGAAGGCTCGCCCCCGCCGGCACTTCACCTCGCAGAACACGAGGAGGTTCCGCTCCCGGTGGGACACGACCAGGTCCAGCTCGCCGAGGCGGCAGCGCCAGTTCCGCGCCACCAGCCGGTACCCCAGGTCGAGGTACCGGGCCAGCGCCGTGTCCTCCCCGATCCGCCCGAGGTCCGTGCGCGCGAGATCCCCCACGGCGTGAGTATGGCCGCCGCCACCGACAGCCCCGTCGACAGTCCGGTCGACAGTCCGGTCCGAACGACGAGCTACGCGGGAGCGCCGTCCTCGCCCGGGTCCCGAAGGGCGTCGGCGGCGGACAGCTCCTTCTGCGACAGCTCCTCGACGTTGACGTCGTTGGTGGTGACCACCTCGACGTGGCTCACGAACCGGGTCGGCCGGTACATGTCCCACACCCACGCGTCGGACAGCTCGACCTCGAACCACGGGCCGCCGGCCCCGTCGTGCTTCTCGACCCGAACCTGGTTGGCGAGATAGAACCGGCGCTCCGTCTCGACCACGTACGCGAACATCGGAAGGACGTCGCGGTACTCCCGCCACAGGCGGAGCTCCAGGTCCTCCTCGAACTGCTCGATGTCCTCTTCGCTCACGCCTCATCCACCTCCATTGCGGGCTCGCCGGCCGGCGCTCCGTACAGCGCCTCGTATCTGCCGGGCTCTTCGGCGTACATCTTCAACCCCTTGAACGACAGGCGATGGATCGGCGACGGGCCGTAGCGGGCGATGGCCGCCCGGTGCTCGGCCGTGCCATAGCCCCGGTGCTGGTCGAAGCCGCAGCTTGATGGTCCGAAGCCTGAAGCCGTCACTCAACACGAAGTCGGGCCGGACCTCGAGCCGGTCCACCGCCTGGCGGAGCAGCTTCAGGTTCGACACGTGAAGCCCCCGGTGGTCGATCCGCCGGGGGAACGCACGGCACACGGCGATCGCCACGGCCTGGGCCCTGATCCGTTCGAACCAGCGGTCCCGCTGCGGCGCGGTGAGCTCCTTCGAGTCCTTGAGGCCCTGGACCACGAATCCGTCGGGGAGGATGACCGCCGCGGCGACCAGCGGACCGGCCAGCGCGCCCCGGCCGGCTTCGTCCACTCCGGCGACCAGCCTGAACCCCTCGGCGCGCAGGCGCCGCTCGTACAGGTCGATGTCTCTTACAACCCGTGGAGCCATCGGATCCGGGACGGGGGCCACACGGTCACGAAGGCCCGCCCGATCACCTTGTCGAACGGGATCATCCCCAGGGAGAACCGCGAGTCGAGGGAGTTCGTGCGGTTGTCGCCCATGACGAACAGGTTGTCGGCCGGCACCTTGATCGGTCCGTAGTCGCGGAGGTCCTTGATCGGGTTGAGATAGGGCTCGTTCAGCCGCCGGTCGTTGATGAAGACGACCCCGCGCTTCATCTGCACGGTGTCCCCGGGGAGCCCGATCACCCTCTTGATGAAGTCCTTATCCGGCCCCGTGGTGACCCCCAGGCCTTCGGTTAGCCAGTGCCACAGCCCCGTCACCGCGTTCCGGTGTGTGGTGACGAGGGGGTGGGGATCCGAGAACACGATGATGTCGCCGCGCCTCGGCGGGTGGAGGTGGTAGACCACCTTGTTCACCAGAACCCGGTCGCCGACCTGGAGGGTGTTCGTCATCGACTCCGACGGGATGTAGAAGGCCTGAACCAGGAAGGTCTTGATCAGCAGCGCCAGCAGGAACGCCACCACCAAGAGCAGGGGGAGCTCCTTGAGCGTTCCGGCGAAGCCGGCCTTCGGCTTGGGCTGCGGTGTATCGCGTGGCGCCGAACCGTCGCCGGCCGGCTCGCTGGGGGGGCCCTCGTTCGATCCGGTCGGCGGGAGCGGCTCGACCACGTCCTGAACCATCACGGGATCCGCCAGGGCGTCCCGGCGGGCGGCCGGCGGCTCGTCGGCCTGGGGCTCCACGTACTTCGCCAACCCGACGCCTAGCCCTGCTCCGGCTCGGCTCCCTCGGCGGCCGCGGTCGCGGCCCCACGGGTGGGAAAGGGCTCCCGGCGTTCCCTGATCCGGGCCTTCTTGCCCCGCCGCTCCCTGAGGTAGTAGAGCTTGGCGCGCCTGACACGCCCGTGGGTCAGCACGTCGATCTTGCCGATGGTCGGCGAGTGGACGGGGAACGTCCGCTCCACCCCGACCCCGAACGAGATCTTTCGGACGGTGAAGGTCTCCCTGAGACCGCCGCCCTGCCTGCGGATCACCACGCCCTGGAACACCTGGATCCGCTCCCGGCCGGCCTCGGCCACACGAACGTGCACACGAACGGTATCGCCCGGCGCGAAGTCGGGCAGGTCATCTCGCAGGCGTGGCTTTTCGACGAGGTCGAGTCTGTTCATACGCGTTTGCCACTGCGATCGGGGGAACGGCCACCGATGATAGCACCGGCCCGGGAGGTCCCCGGGGTTCAGCGGGAGCGCCGTGAGCTCCCGCCCAGGTCAGCCGGAACGCGGACCGGCGTCGTCGCCCGCGCCGGCCGGCAGGTCGGGGCGGTTCCGGCGCGTCTTCTCCTCCGCCGCCTCGTGCCGCCACCGTTCGATCCGGGCGTGGTCGCCGGAGAGCAGGACCTCGGGCACCTCCATCCCCCGGAACTCCCTGGGGCGCGTGTAGTGCGGGTGGTCCAGGAGTCCCCCTTCGAACGACTCGACCGACAACGATTCCTCGTTGCCGAGCACCCCGGGAACCAGCCGGGTCACCGCCTCGAGCAGGACCAGGGCAGCGGCCTCCCCTCCCGACAGGACGAAGTCCCCGATCGAGACCTCCTCGGCGGGAAGACCATCCACCACCCGCTCGTCGACGCCCTCGTATCGCCCGCAGATCAGGACCAGCCATGGCTCGCCGGCCAGCTCCTTCACCAGGGCCTGGTCGAGCCGGCGGCCCGCCGGGGACAGGAGCAGGATCCGCTTCGGCCCTTCGCCAAGGGCTTCGACCGCGGCGAAGATCGGCTCGGGCTTCATGACCATGCCGGGTCCGCCGCCGAATCCGTAGTCGTCGACCTGGCGGTGCCGGTCCGTGGCGTGCGCCCGGATGTCGTGCACCCGCACGTCCACCAGCCCGGCCAGAACGGCCTTGCCGAGCAGGCTCTCGCGAAGCGGGCTCTCGAAGATCCCCCGGAAGATCGTCAGGAGGTCGACGCGGAGCCGTGGCCCGGACGCCTCCGCGCTCATGGCGCGGTGAGGCCGGGAACCTCGCGAACCACGACGCGCCTCGACTCGACGTCGACCGACGTGACCACGTCGCGCAGCGCGGGCACCAGCACCTCGCCCCGGTCGCCCTCGACGGCCCACACGTCGTTGGCGGAGGTGTGGATGACCTCGCGGATCCGGCCCAGGCTTCGGCCCTCCTCGGTCTCCACCCGGGACCCGATGAGCTGGTGCGGCCAGAATTCGCCCTCCGGAAGGGACGGCACCTGGGAGGCGGCGATCATCAGGTACCGGCCCTGGAGTCCCTCCGCCTCGTCGCGGCTGGAGACCTCCTCGAAGGTGACGAGCAACCGGTGGCGGTGGGGGCGGGCCGACGCGACGGTGAGCGAGCGGTCGGACCCTTCGACCAGAAGGCGGGATCCCGGCTCGAACCTGGCCTCGACCTGTGAGAGCGGCAGGACGGCGACCTCTCCGTTGATCCCGTGAGCGTGGGTGACCCGGCCCACGGCGAGCTGCGAGACGTCGCCTCCGGCCGAAGCGGTCACTCCACGATCTCGACCGACGCCGGGACCCCGGACGTGGTGGCGGCGGCCCGGACCACCGCCCGGATGGCCCGAGCGGTGCGTCCTCCGCGGCCGATGACCTTGCCCATGTCGTCCGGGGCGACCCTGAGCTGGAGCAGGACCCCGCCCTCGGACCCGACCTCGGTCACGTCGACCGCCTCGGGGTCGTCGACCAGGTTGCGGGCGATGTATTCGAGGAGCTCCTTCGCCGCCATCGGCTAGGCCGAGGGAGCGGCGGCCGCGGCCCCGCCCTTCGCGTCCCGGAAGCGCTCCCAGATCCCCGCCACCTTCAGCAGGTTCCTCACCTGCTCCGTGGGCTGGGCCCCCTGCGAGAGCCAGTGGAGGGCTCGATCGGCGTCGATGTCGATGAGCGACGGGTCCTCCAGGGGGTGGTACTTCCCGATGTTCTCGATGAACCGGCCGTCCCTCGGACTGCGTGAGTCGGCCACCACGACCCGGTAGAACGGGCGCTTCGTGGCCCCCATCCGCATCAACCGTATCTTGACCATGGATTCCCTTCCTTCTCGTTCAGGTTCCCGGGTACCCGAGGCCGGGGGGAAGCTTCGGGAGCCGCATCTTTCCGCCCCGGCCCCCCCGGCCTCCCAGGCCGGCCAGGCCCATCATCGATTTCATCATCTTGCGCGCCTGGACGAACTGCTTGAGCAGGGCGTTCACCTGGTGGGTGGTGGTGCCCGACCCCCGGGCGATGCGCAGCCGACGGGCCCCGTTGATGATAGCCGGGTTCCGCCGCTCCTCCGGGGTCATCGAGCAGATCATGGCCTCGGCCCTGACCAGCTCCCGGTCGTCGACCTCGAGGTCCTTCAGCTGCTGCTTCGCCCCCGCCACCCCGGGGAGCATCGCCAGGAGGTCCTGGAGCGGTCCCAGCTTCCGGACCTCGCGCATCTGCCCCAGGAAGTCCTCCAGCGTGAACTGCGAGGCCGCCATCTTCTCGGCGGCCTCCCGGGCCTTGTCCTGGTCGAGCTCCTTCTCGGCCTTCTCGATCAGCGTGAGCACGTCCCCCATGCCGAGGATCCGGGAGGCCATCCGGTCGGGATGGAACGGCTCGAGATCGGACGGCTTCTCCCCCACCCCGGCGAAGAAGATCGGCCTGCCGGTGACGTTCGTGATCGAAAGGGCCGCGCCGCCCCGGGCGTCGCCGTCCAGCTTCGTCAGGACGAACCCGGTCACGTCGACCTCGCGCATGAACTCGCGAGCCTGGATCACGGCGTCCTGGCCGGTCATGGCGTCACAGGCCATCAGGACGTGGTGGGGGCGGATGGCGTCCCGAACCCGGCGGGCCTCCCTCATCATGTCCGGGTCCACGTGCAGCCGGCCGGCCGTGT
>WNGE01008914.1_pt1 | contig 10626 bp, 8 predicted proteins | sample 5400651 | NCBI WGS metagenome assembly WNGE01 (sample SAMN13153370, study PRJNA577476) | soil metagenome | isolation source: 60 cm soil or saprolite under grassland replicate 2 | place: USA:California | collected 2016-06-15
GTAAGGAACAAGTACTGCGCTCGCTCGGCGAGGCGTCAACCAGGCTGCGGGAGAAGCTGGGTGAGTCGCTCGCTTCGATTCAGAAGTTCGACGCCCCGCTTGAGCAGGTCACGACCTCCTCGCTGGAAGCTCTTAAAGCCTACTCGCTGGCTTGGGAGACGTCTAATTTTGAAAATAATTCTATCGAAGCCATCCCTTTATACAAACGTGCCATTGAGCTTGATCCTAATTTCGCCGTCGCCTATTCCGACTTAGCCCTCGCCTATCGCTTTACCTCGCAGCTCGAGTTGGCTACTGAGGCGGCAAAGAAGGCCTTCGAACTGAGGGAACGGGCGGGCGAGCGGGAGAAGCTCCTCATCTCCCTGAGCTACTACACAGATGTAACCAGGGAGCTGGACAAGCAGCTTGAAGTGGCAGAGTTAAGGAGACGGACATACCCGCGCGATTATGACGCCGCCTCCATGCTCGGCAATCGTTACCGCTCCATGGGGCTGATCGAGAAGGCAATTGAAGAGTACAGGCAAGCGATTCGTCTCAACCCCAAATACCCGGTCCCTTACGCGAACTTGGCCCGCGGATTCTTGCTGCTCAACCGATTAGGTGAAGCCCAAGCGGCTTGTAGACAGGCATTGGAACTGAGCCGCGACTTTCAATATTGTCACAACATACTTTTCCAGATTGCCTTTATCCAGGGAGACACATCGGCAATGAAGCAGCAGCTTGACTGGTACGCCGGCAGGCCGGAGGAATACCTCTCTCTGGATTTACAGGGCGACGCCGCGGCCTTTGCAGGGCAGTTACGTAAGGCGCTGGATTTCAAGGGCCGAGCCGCCGAAATGGCTGAGGCTCAAAACTTAAAGGAACTGGCGGCACAATATGCGTCGCTGCGGGCACTACTCAGCGCGGTAGTTGGTGACTGCCGCAAGGCGCGGGAGGAGGCAACGGCGGCGCTCTCTAGTGGCCGCGATAGAAATGCTCTGTCGAATGGTGCGCTAGCTTTTGCCCTCTGCGGGGAATCGGGCCAGGCGCAAGCTCTCGCCGCCGAGCGCGCCAAGCTTGACCCGGCAGACACGGTGCTTAACGCAGTGACGCTGCCGTTAATACGCGCTGAGCTGGAACTCCAGCACGGTAATCCGAGCGAGGCTGTTCGTCTGCTACAGTCTGCCACCCAGTTCGAGCGGACAGACAGGCCCGCTAACTTCGTGCCGCGCGGGCCGTGGCCCGCTTACGTCCGCGGCCAAGCCTACTTGCGGCAGCAGGCGGGGGCAGAAGCGATGGCTGAGTTCCAGAGGATTTTGGATCACAGAGGGGTTGACCCGCTTTCCATCTTGTACCCGCTCGCGCACCTCGGCCTCGCACGTGCGGCGGTGTTGCAGGGCGACGCTGCCAAAGCACGCAAGGCTTACCAGGATTTCTTTGCCCTCTGGAAGGATGCTGACCCAGACATTCCCGTCCTTCAGCAAGCGAAGCAGGAGTACGAGAAGTTGAAGTAAAGATTGCGACGCTGAAAGTATCTCTCGACGAGGTACCGAAAGGAGTTCTCCTATCAAGACAGCTATGAAAAGGATATTAAATATATTCCTACTATTGGTCTTGCTCACATCCGTTCAAAGAACTTCACGGTCTTCTGGCCAAAGCGCAAATGAGGGGGCGAAACAGTCAACCGCCGCCATCGTGTATTCACAGAGTCCCGATGCAAACGACCTCTTTCTAAGGGCCCGCGAGTATCTCAAAAAAAGCAATCCGCGGATTGGCGGGCTGCTGGCTAACACGCGCGAAGCCATCAGGCTGTTTGAGCAAGCAGTGGAGAAAGACCCGAAGTTTGCGCTGGCCTACGTAGAAATATCTCGCGCCTGGATGCAACTTGCTTATTCGGTGCCCGGAGGAGTGACAAATAAGGAGGCTCTCCCCCACGCTAAAGCCGCAGCGTTGAAGGCGGTCGCGCTGGATGAGAATCTAGCCGCCGCGCATCTTGCGCTCGCAAGCGTACATTTCGATTTCGAGCACGATTGGGGAAAGGCAGAGCGCGAGTACGAGCGTGTTCTTCGACTCTCTCCAAACGATGCACCTGCTCACAGCAGCTACGCAACTTATCTCGGTGCGATGGGACGTTTTGCTGAAGCGCTCGCCGAAGCCGAGCGGGCGGAAGAGTTGAAGCCGTCAGCCACAACCGATTACACCCTCGCTCGGATTCATTACTGGATGCGACGCTATGACGAAGCGGCGAAATACTGCCGCAGGTCGCTGAAGAAGGAAGAAATGGGAGTTGCCCATTTTCTTCTGGGGTTCGTGTACGTGGCACAGAACAAACCTCACGAGGCGATCCCCGAACTCAAGAGGGCAGTAAGCATGCTTAGCAACAATGGAGGCGCGTTGGCGGCGCTCGCTTATGCATATGCGATGGACGGCAAGAAAGACGAAGCTCTGAGAATAGTCGACGAACTGAGGACCAGACAGAACAGGAACAGGGCCGAGTTCGTCATCGTCCCTTATCGCTTAGCCGCCGTCTACGTGGCTCTCGGCGATAAGGATCGAGCCATCGAATGGCTCAGGAAGGATTATGATCGCAGCGGCACATGGATGAGCAACCTGAAGGTTGATCCCGTAATGGACCCCCTGCGTTCGGACCCGCGATTTCAACAATTGATGCGTAAAATGAATTTCAAGAAATAATGTGTTATCGGCCGACCTGACGCGGAGCTTCGGGTTCGACGTGTTGGCCTGTCCGCGCTGTCGGGCGGCTGCGGTTGATCGCGCTCATCGAAGAGGGGACCGTGAGATTGCGACGCTGAAAGTATCTCTTCTCGTGACAGAAAAACACCACAAGTTAATGACGGAATAGTGCGAAGCTGAAATTATTAAAGATAAAGTCGTTGAAAAGAAATGGCGGAGGGGACAGGACTCGAACCTGCAAGCCCTTTCGGGCCGCGGTTTTCAAGACCTCAAAGGGGCCTTGAACCTAATCTCACGTCCATGAATTTACCAATATAAACCAGGGTGAGCAGCCATCAAAGTGATCCAGGTAAGGGCAGGGTAATTTCCATCAGCGCGCCATCTAAGCGCCAGCTTCTTTGCGGCTCTGACTTAGACACACCCTGCCGCGGCAAAGCGTAAGTCAGAGGTGAGAGTTTTTTTGACCTCAAGAACTAATGTGCTCAACTATGAAGCTACGCGAATTCTTCCTTATGAAAGTACGACCCGCGGTTTGTCGATTACCTCTAAAAGAACTTTCAAGACAGCGCCGCCAGTAGGCGTCCACCTCGCTCGAGCAAATGATCAGCAAGCTCAACCATTCTGCGATTTGGAAGTGCCAGCGGGCGCTGCGTCAAAACGCGTCTCATCGCCTCGCCCTCGCGCCCGGGACCTAGCCAGCAGGCATAAAGGATTAGCGCCGCAGCGGGCGATCGGCTAACACCAGCTTCGCAATGGATTAGCACCTTTCCCTTAGATGACCGTAGGTTCTGCGCAAGTTCCATAAGGGTCCGCACGTCGACTTCTGTGGCGCCCGACTCCGCATCCAGTGTATCCCCGAAGAGCAGGCGCATTTTACTAGAGATGTTGTGATAACCGATCGGCAGTTCATCGTTAGGTGCGCCAATCGAGATGAGGAAGGTAACCTCGGCACAACGCTCCGGAGAGTTAAGGATGTCACCGGCTTCAGATCGACTGGCGACCTCGATAACAACATCAGACACGTCATCACTGACAGGTTTGCGCTCGCGTTCCATTTTCGCTAATCAAATCTGTGTGCTCTGTCTCCGTGCTTACTTTGTTAGGCAACTCTACACGGAGGCATGGAGGACACTGAGTATCGCCGAGAGTTGCCATTTTCCGAAAGTACCGCGACTCGCCGATCGCCACCGTAACCAATCCCACAGGCGCTGGTTGGTTCGACAGATATGGCCTGGAGAACTCACCTAAGTGCCACGGCACCTTTGGCGAGACTTACACAACCAGTAACGGTGCACGCGCCAACATGATGCTCGGACCGCGACACTGGTTGATTCAGCAAAACTGAGTCAACAACACTCGCAAAGGCTATTGCGAGCTTTCTAATCAATAAGGAGCTACGCTTTGGGGTAAACCCTTGTTCAGGTGCATGGTTTTGCTCATGCACGTGAAGGAGTCGCCCACGAAGCAATTAGGCCTCAGCCACGGATGAACACGGAACTTCGCAGATCAGATACAGTACTCAAATGTACGGGGAGCCACACCAGTCGCGAAGTGTAAGATCTCCTTCTAAAACTGCGCTGGAGCAACTAAAAAGCAAGAGCTCGGTGTGCATTCTTTGAAGTAGGTTTCTTATTTCCTGCGCTTGAAGTGCAACCGATTCGGTCGTATGATCCCATTAACAATCTAAGTCGAAACCCGACAGTATATGGTTTCGCAGGAACGCTCCGTGCGTTCCCCGGAACCTCCAGCTATAAGGAGGTTACTCATGCCAACAACAAAAGAGTTTTCCGTTCAAATGGAGGATCAGCCTGGCACTCTCGGTAAGATCTGCCGAACGCTAGCTGATCGTGGAGTGAACATTCTGGCTTTCCAATCAATTCCCTTAGAGGGAACGAGCCAGGTTCGCTTGGTCGTCGATAATCCAACGACAACGAAGTCGGTTCTGGATAACCAGAAGCTCGAATACACTGAGGCGCAAGTTGCTCAGGTCAAGCTGCCACATCGGCCGGGTGAGTTAGCGCGCGCGGCTTCCAAGCTCGGGGAAGCAAACATCAACATTAACTATGCCTACACAGGGATCGAACCAGGCACGAATGAGCCCTTGTTGATCTTCGGCGTAGCTGACGCGGGTCGAGCCGCGAAGATTCTGGACGAAGCGGCTATGGCTGCTGCCAAAGCATAAGGCCATCGCATATCTCCGTGGCAGATTGCGAATAGGAGAGGACTATATAGGGGGCGTCACTCCCTGGGCGCCCCTGCTCTCCATGCAATGCCACTCACCTCGCATCAGCCACTTAAGATCAGAACAGGAAGCGATAGCGACCTGGCGATTTACCAATATAAACCAGCGTGTGCAGCGTTCTCGCATATTGGGCCGGTGGTCCGCGGTTCATGAGAACGGCGATGCAAAACAGATAGGATAGACTGCGCGACCATGCTTCGGTTGCTCATCGATCAAGATCTCGATCAAGTCATACTACGCGGCCTGTTACTTCGAGTTCCCAATCTGGATGCATAACTGCCCATCAAGTCGGTCTTAGCGATGCTTCCGATCCAGATCTGTTGGCTTGGGCAGCGAAGCAGCCGCGCATTGTCGTTAGCCATGATCGACGCACCATGCCATATCACGCAGCAAACCGGATCGCCAGAAGCGAACATGTTGCAGGTGTCATCATTATTCCCCGGCGTCTCCCCGTCATCCAAGTGATTAATGATCTTGAAATAATCGTTTCGTGCAGCGATATGGATGAGCGGGAGAGTGTCATTAAATATTTGCCGCTCCAGGTAGCGCGAGCGTGGGCCGGGGAACTTCGTCACCTGATCTATTACGTGCGGGCAACTCAACCAGCGTCAGAGTTATCGAATCGTTTGCAGATTGTTTTTTACAGAAAGTGCTTGACAGGATCGGTGGTCCTGTCTTATACAAGGAAGGTTGCGCGCTCACCGGAGTTGCGCACTGCGAGGAAAAACTTTCAATGATGACGAGCAGGACATACAAAGAACATACGGCGAAATGGTCGACCCGTGTCGAGATGCGCGCGGTGTGTTTAGCAGGCGGTCTGAGCTTGTCATCTGCCAATTATTTCGGCGCCAGACTCGGACAACCGACGGCCATAGATAGCCGGAATATCAGGCATTAATCAGCGGGAGCGGACTCCCGCTCCCAAATCTCAAAGCAAAATTCGCGAGAATTGAAGGAGCGGGCAGCTTCCCTGGGAGGCTTAAAGCCCGCTCCTTTAGTTTTTTGACAATCGAAGTACCTTTTTGCGAGAGATGAAGGCAGGGAGCCTTCAACGGATGACGACGCCGTTCGTTTGCGAGCGTGTCGAGCGTCGCCATCCTCAGGAGAAGTGTGCCTCGAAGGGTGTTGGCACCCCACGCGCGATGCGCGCGCGGGGACCCCGCCATTCGCGGAATTGTTCTCTCTGCCTTCATCTATTTTTTAGCACAGATGGATCTCGGATTTGAAATCTCGCGTGTGAGATTTGAAATCTGAATTCCATGCGCGCATGTGTGGCTGAGCAGCAAAAGCACCCTCCTTCGAAATCAGGCGGACTTGATTGTCCTTCGTGGGTGCGAGTCCTACCACATGCACCAACTCATTGTCGATTGCCAATTGCCGATTTTCGATTGGCCGCTCTCGTCGCTTGGAATAATCAATCGGCAATCGCCAATCGGCAATCAAAAATGTTCGGAAGGGTAGCCTAACTGGTAAGGCAGTAGTCTTGAAAACTACCGCGCTCGTCGCTTGCAGGTTCGAGTCCTGTCTCTTCCGCCATTTCCCTCGTCGCCTTATCGATTCCTCTGATATCGCTGCAAAACCATTTCGTCAACGCTGCGCGCGAAGCCATCTACGGACGCCGGTTCTGAGCCGACGCTTTGGATTTCGGCGAGGATGTTGAAGCGGGCAAAGATTACCGAAACAGTCATGTCTCCGTGACCGGCGAAGCAGATATCACCAATCTCCAATCCTTTCGTGCCGCAGCGGGGCAGCTTCCGCGCCATGTATGTCATCACCACATCGATTAGTGTTTCGTGAGCATCGAGCACCGAGTTGCATTCGAAGATTGTCGATACCAGACGCCGACCTTTGCCGCCGGAGTTAAAGACGTAGCGCACAATTCGACGCTGCCGGGACGAGGCCGGCAAGTCTTCCTTCTCAACCAACTTCCATTCTTTGAAGTCCTCTGTCGCGAGAACGAAGTCGCTTATGCCCACGTCCCGGTTGCCTTCTTCGGTGTGCCCGGCCCACTCGGAAAAGCCGTAGTTCTCTTTCACCTGCGCCCGGTAAGCTGCGTCCGCATCGTTGTCGATCATTTCACCGGCCTCCTTCCGTTGCTGCTACTGGGCCAGGGACCAAGCGGAAGACAACTGCCTATGCCGCCGGCGTCGTTCGTGCAGAGTCGTTCCTTGTAACTTTGATCGTTGAAGGGCACGGCCCGCGGCAAAGGCGCGCCCGGGTTAGTGGAAAAGACGATGTTCACCGGAAAGATTTCCGTGTACGGCGCCGACCAGGGATTTGAATCGCCGTCCACGCGCAGGCAGGCATCGAACAGCGGATCGGCGTTCCCGTGGCCTCCTTTCCACGCAACTTCGTGATAGCTGAACCCACAGCCGAATCCGGGACAGCCAAACGCGACGGCGCCGATGCCGCGAAACGGTGTGAGATCGAAACCTGTTACAGATCCCATCTTCGACGCGTGCAAGTCGCAGCCAACCAGATTCGAGAAAGTCGTCGTAATCGTCGCGCAGTCCGTGCAGTTGACGATGTTCCCGAGGCCGGTGCCGTTCTTCAGATAGGCCAGAAACTGAGTCAGCTCGAAGATGGCAAGAAAGCCGCTCGTGTAATGCGAAGCCCCGCTCGCATTGTCATAAACAAGTCCGAGGTTCGCATTAATGGCTTTAGTGATCGCCGTAGCCGCGTCGTCGCGGGTCTTTTTGCCGGCGGCCCACGTGCAGGCGTAATCCAAAGCTTCAGTCCAGGGATCCTGGTCATTCGGAAACGGCTGCTGTTTCCATGGCAGTTTCGGCTCTTCGAGAATGACGTAAATGCGGTGGCGAGTTGTCTGCAGCTGCTCCCATGCCGATCCGCCGCAACATCGGTATTTCCAATTCCACGTGATGTCTTCGACCTTGATGCCGTCGTTGCCAATTGTGTGGTGACCTAGTTCAAACGAGACGAACTCGGGCACGGAGACGCCGTTGGCGAAATTCACAATCTGCGGATCCAAACCACCCAGCACGCCTCCGCCGTCAGCCTTGATTTCGGCCTGTGTGGCGCCCCACGGACTAATCGTGAACTTGGCTTTGATGGTTATCTTGTGGCCCTGAGTCTCGGCGATGGCGTACGCGGCAGGCGAATCAGCGGCGCTCGTTACGGCTGGCGTCCACTCGGGCGGCGCAACTGTCGTGGTGAAATTCTTTCGCACGTTGATGGCGTCGCCCGTCAGTCCGTTGGTATCGTGGTTGAATGAAATCGCTGCCAGTTTGAGATCGCACGAACAGTGCTTTCGGTAGAAATGTTTCGAAATCAGATGTAATGCGCGCAGGAGACCGAGGAACCAACAAAACAAAGTGTGGAGGCAACCGCGACGGCATTGGTTTTCTGAGGACATGAGAGCCTTCCTTTTGGCAACGGGAGTTTCTACTCAAACTCCCGGAGTGGAACACGCCGTGCGAAGAACTTCGTAGGAAGATCGGCGTTCGTTAGGCGTCGAAATTCGAAAGCCCGAACTCCTAACAGAATGTGCGTAACGATAATACTGAATTCAACAGCCGGTCAATAGGTAGTGGTACAGATTGAAAAGCGGTGCCTCTTATTCACGCCTGGCTTTAGCCAGGCGAATCAGCGCCCCATGTTTCACTTAACCGTTTTCAACGGTTTACTGACCTGAAGCCGTTAAAACGGCTAAGTAGATTAGGATCAGCGCGAACTCACCGCGCTAAAGCGCGGTGAGAATGAGATTCCAACCTGTACCACCACCGGTCAATGGATTTCCTGCGGCCCCGACCTATTTAGAACTCTCAGCCGAATCCCCGCTCGAGGGGGATATTCAGGTTCGGGTCCTTTGCCTTCCGCCAATCGATGGAGGCGTCGCCTTATGGTATGGCAGCGGTTTGCTAAATCGCCGCGCGTTGCGTGTGCAGGTTCAACTCCTGTCGCCTCCGCCAAGGTTTCGGTGGTGAGGTCGAGCGACAGCACTGGTGGCTGTCAGCGCAGCTCGCTCACCGCCGGAAATCCCGGACCTGTAGCTCAGCGGAATAAGAGCGCGACTCTGCGAAGGTCGAGGTCGCACGTTCAAATCGTGCCAGGTCCACCATTGAAAAGGAGGGAAGAACATGCAGACCTAGGCAATGCAGACTTAGACGGGGGCGCACGCACAGATCGCTTGGCTTCCTTCCGAGTTCGCAAAGAAGAACCAGTTCTGGAGGATCAAAAGCGAAGATGGATGGCGCGTAATCGGTGTTGGCGCCACGATGCCAGAAAGTTATGTGACGAAGCACGAACGAGACTATCGCGCAGCGTTTCCCCAGCATCGACCTGCGTGCCTGAAGATTACGGAGTGGCCGAGCTGGAAAGGCGCGAGTCTCTGAAACTCGTTTACGTAGGTTCGAATCCTACCTCCGTAGCCAGTTTTGAAAAAGTTGATGCGGAGTACACTGGAGTCGTTCGGTACCACTCAACATTGTCGATTGCCAATTGCCGATTTCCGATTGATCTGTTTTCAGGAACGCCTGGTAAGGGGAATCAAATTGGCAATCGGCAATCGAAAATCGGCAATGCATTTGCTCGCGTGATGCAATTCGGCAGACATCGGAAGCTCAAACCTTCCGTCTTAGAGGTTCGAATCCTCTCGCGAGTACCAAATCAAATTAATTTTGCGCGTGTAGCCCAATTGGAAGAGGCGGCTGACTTAAGACCAGCTTTATGAGAGGCGCGAATCTCTCCACGCGCACCACAACCACGGGGATGAACGCGAAATGGAAAGCGGACTGATTTTCAATCAGTTGATTTGCGAGTTCGAGTCTCGTCATCCCTGCCAAGTTATTTCCGATTGCCAATTTGTGATTTGCGACTCTGGATTTCGGGAGCAATCGGCAATCGAAAATTGGCAATCGACAATGTTTATGTGGGTCGTAGCTCAATTGGCAGAGCACCGCACTGTGACTGCGGCCCGTGAGGGTTCAACTCCCTTCGACCCACCCAAATCAAGCATTGAAACAGAGAACGATCACACCATCACCTGAAAGGAGACAAACCGCCATGACGTAGCAAAACAAATCCGCTGTCCATTAGACAGTTTTAGAAAGGAACACATTCAAAAATGAGTGAGGAAAGAACTGCACGGTATCACGTTCGACGCCGTGAGTTTCTAAACGAAGATCCCGAACTGCCCGCTTTTGTCATTGGTGTCGTCGAAGACACCCGCGACGTCCCAGATGATCCCGAAGACCACTGGAAGTGGGGAACGGTCGTTCTCAACCTGGCTGATTGTTCTCGCCGAGTATCATTTGATTTCGATCTAAACAATGCCACTTCACGAGCAAACAGTCTGCGTAAGATCAGTCTCATCGCCGAAGTAGTGAATGAGGTTCGCGATGCCATTGCCGTGGAAGTTGAATCTAGAGATGCGCGACCTGTGAAGGAGAAGAAAGTGAACTGAAGACTTGCAGGCGTGATCTCTGTCTGATGATCGTTCAATCTCTTCAATACCAACCTAAGTTTTATGGCGCGTTAGGCAAGAGGCTCAAGCCACCTGATTCTCAATCAGGCGATCGTCGGTTCAAATCCGACACGCGCTGCCAATTTTCAAACGGAACTGTGGCCGAGAGGTGAGGCACCTGATTGTCGATCAGGTCGATGACGGTTCGAGTCCGTTCAGTTCCGCCATGCGTCAGTAGCCAAATCGGATCAAGGCACCTGCCTCTTAAGCAGGGGATTGTGAGTTCGAG
>WNGE01008916.1_pt1 | contig 10625 bp, 14 predicted proteins | sample 5400651 | NCBI WGS metagenome assembly WNGE01 (sample SAMN13153370, study PRJNA577476) | soil metagenome | isolation source: 60 cm soil or saprolite under grassland replicate 2 | place: USA:California | collected 2016-06-15
AATCGTGCCCGCGGAGCTCGCGCGGCTGCGGGAGCTCGGGCTGGAACCATCGAACCTCGGATCCAAGGGGCGCTGGATCCCCATCGTGCTCAACACGATCGCCGGGCGACGCATTGGCACGCCTGCCTGAGCCGGGTCCCGGTGGCGACACACCCTTGCTGAACGGGAAAGCCATGAGCTGCTCGGCAGCCGCGTCATGGGTCGCGTTGCGATCGTCGTCGATGGAGAGGCGCGCGTCTTCCCCGTAAATTATGTCCTTCACGGCGGCGACATCGTGTTCCGGACCGACGAGGGAACAAAGCTCGATGCAGCCCGCAAGGGCGCGAAGGTCACATTCGAGGTGGACGACAGCGATCCGCTGTACCACCGGTTGGAGCGTGATGGCCATGGGCCGACTGGAGGCGGTGACTGAGCCGCAAGAGCTCAACCGCATGGGCGCAGTTCCGGTCCGGGCTTGGGGCGGCGACGGTCGGCACTGCGTGCGCATGCCGATCATTTCGATCTCCGGCCGACGCACCAATGAACCAACCGGAGGGAGCTAGGACCTCACTAAGCAGCGATTACTGGGAGCGAGGCAGTGAAATGGCGCGAGCGGAGGCATGGCTCGAGGAGCTCACCTACGACGACTGCCTGGCCCTCTTACGCCAAGGCGCGGTTGGCCGCATCGCCGTCGTCGTCGACGAGTTCCCGGTCGTGCTGCCGGTGAACTATCGCCTCGCCGAGACGAGCGGCCGTACATGGGTTGCCATCCGAACGCGACCCGGCAACATCCTCGACCGGGCCTCCATGCACGTCGCGTTCGAGAGCGACAGCATCGATCCCGGGCACCGACAGGGCTGGTCGGTGCTCGTGCGCGGCACGCTTCACCGCGTGGATCCCGATGCCGCCGACTTTCGCTCCCGCTTCGACCCTGAACCCTGGATGGCAGCGGAGCGTGACGCCTGGCTCGTAATCGAACCGTTTTCAATCACCGGCCGCCAGCTCCATCCGGCCGAGCGGGAGTGGCCCTTTCACCCCACCGCGTACTTGTAGAGGACAGCCCCAATCCCTCCCTCGCGCATGCGGGTGGGCCAATTCGCCGAAACGTTGCGCGCGCATCGTTTCGGCAGACGAACTGAGCAGCCCTCGCGCCTGAGGGTCCCGCTCGCACCCGTGATGACGGCCACCTTCCCCTCGAGGAGCCGCGAGTCGCTGAAGTCATGAGCTTGGCGCTTCGTTGCGTTCATGGTGTCCTCCAACGCGATCTCCGGCCACTCAGTCGCGACCAAGAAACGGATCCGTCGTCTTGATTGCCGAGCAAATCGGACTGATGGGTGCTCTACACCGCCCAAGGTCCGACCCCACCGACGCGGTCGATGCTGAAGCGCAGGACGAAGCCAGGCGGCGGGTCATCGATGGCCGGGAACCGCACCTCCGGCCCCAGATATACGTGCGCGAGTGCTTGGAGAAGTTCGGGAGCGCCACCTTCGGTGACGCGGCCGGTGCACTCGGCGACGAGATAGCGCTGGAGCCCGCTGGGCTCAACGACGTCGGACTCCATCGACACCACTGCGCGCGGATCGCGACGCAGGTTTCGGACCTTGACCCGCTCGCCGAGGTGTCCCGAGACGAGTTCATCACCGTCGAGGCCCATCCAGACGACACTCACCTGAGGGGAACCGTCGCCATTGACCGTGACGAGATGGGCGAGGTGGCCTTCAGCCACGAGCGCCCGGACGCTTTCGGGGATGGCGACCATCGCGCGCGCTCCTTCTCTTGGGTCCAGTCTTTCGCATCATGACCGAGTCGGGAGCACGCAACTACAGCCTGTGCGCCGGCGAGCATGGGACCGGGACTGGCCTCGAGTCCCCAGCCGATGGCCAATAACGTCCCCGCTGGTGGTCTCGCACTCCTTGAGATGAGGCACGGGACCGGTCGTTACTGGTTCGCAGTGGCGACGTTGTCGCATCGCATCAGATATGTGCGTTCCACTCCGTGCAGAAGGTCGATGGGACTGCCGCGGGTCCGGTGACGTTCAGGTGGCGCGCTGCGCTTCGCCCAGCATCTTCACCATGGCGGGGTCGCGGTGGTCGAAGAAGCTGCTCGTCCCGCTATCGAGACTGGCGATCGCCTGCGTGTTGGCTGGCGTGAGGTCGAAGTCGAACACTTGGAAGTTCTCTTCGATACGGTCACGTCGCACGGACTTCGGGATGGCAACGACCCCGCGTTGGGTGAGCCAGCGCACGATTACCTGCGCGACGGTGCGATCATGCTCCTCGGCGATCGTGCGCAGCACTTCATTGTTGAAGATGCTGTGCTTGCCCTCAGCGAACGGTCCCCACGATTCGATTTGCACACCTTTCTCGTGGAGGAACGCTTGGGTGTCGATCTGTTGGTGGAACGGGTGCGTCTCGATTTGGTCGACTGCGGGAGCGATGTCGTGGTGAACGAGGAAGTCCATGACCCGGTCGGGGAAGAAGTTGCTCACTCCGATGGCTTTCGCTCGACCATCCCCGTAGAGCTGCTCCATCGCGCGCCACGCGCCGTAGACATCGCCGTACGGCTGGTGGATGAGGTACAGATCGAGATAGTCGAGTCCGAGTCGCTGCAACGAGCGGTCAAAGGCTCGCTTCGTGCTCTCATCTCCGGCGTCGGCGACCCAGAGCTTCGTCGTGACGAAGAGTTCGTCGCGCGACACGCCAGCCCGTTCGATTGCCCGGCCGACCGCTTCCTCGTTTCCGTACGACGCCGCCGTATCGAGCAGGCGGTAGCCGATCGAGATGGCGTCGCTGACGCTTCGCTCGCACTCTTCCAAATCGGTCATCTGGTAGACGCCGAACCCGAGGAGCGGCATCTCGACGCCGTTGTTCAGCGCAACTGACGGAACATCGGACACGCGCAGACCTCCAAAAGGCTTGTTCCCTGGACATATACCCCGAGCGCGCCTCACCACCGCACGGATTGCCCGCGCCCGCTGTTCTCGCCACGGCACGCCAGCGTCCGGCAACGTGCCTCGATGCGCCCAGCCGTGGACCGGCATTCCGCACGGCATCGGTACGATCGTGCGTGCGAATGCTTGCCTCCGATGCGTACCGACCTGACGAGTGGCACGACTTTTTCATAACGGTCGGAGGTCCAGCGGCAGTACTGACGGGTTTGGTGTTCGTCGCGTTGTCGCTCAATCTCGCCGTTGTCATCCGTGATGCCACGCACCGGTACCGTGCGATCGGCACGCTGACGAACTTTGCAGGGATCTTTGTGTTGTGTGCAGTCGCACTGATGGGCGGCCAGAACCACGTTGCCATCGGGACCGAGTGGCTCATCGCTTCCAGCGGCGCCTGCGCTGTCTACGTGTACGGCTACCTACGGGCGCGAAGTGCTGGCGGAAGCCCAACGACGCTCAGTCTCTTGCGCACCGTTAGTGGCACGACGTTCTACGTGGCCTTGATCGCCGGTTCCGTAGTTCTTCTCGTCGGCGCGACCGCAGGGCTGTACATCGCCGGTCTTGCCATGGTGACCATAGGCGTCTACTCGGTCTCCGGAGCTTGGTTGCTGCTCGTCGGTGCCTACGGAGATGAGCGAGAACGAAGCCCCCACTGACCCGGCCGTTACCGGAGCGCTCCTCGCCTCGTGACGCAGATCGCCCGTGCAGGGTCGCCACCGCGCACGCGAAAGCGGTTCTGCGCTGGCGGAGGAACGCGACGGTCGTCGTTATGTGCGGGCGTTAGGGCGCGGCTCGTTGTCGGGTGATCAGCGCGGTTTGCGGGTGGAGACGAGCCGTGCCCTCATGAAGGGGTTGTCGAACCATGCGCCGGGGACCGAGTTCGTGCGTGTTGACGTCTCCAGCGCATGCCGTTTGTGCTCGCCGCTGCCAATGGTTCACACCGTCCGCACATGGGCCTCGCCTGTCGTGCCGCGGGTCACGATCGCGGCATGCTCGATTCCTCGCAGGCGCGGCATGCTGCAGCCGGGACGTGGCGGGGAGGCCGCGGTCCCAACTGCGAGAGGAGAACGCCGTGGAACCAATCAAGGTCGGCTGGCTGGGCGCCGCGCTCGACGGTCCAGGCGGCGGCTACGACAAGATTCACCGCCTCGCGTTCGACGAGGCGACCGAGGCGGGACTGCTCGACCGTCCTGTCGAGTTCGTGCTGCACCCTGAGAATGGGCTTCCCGAGGGTTCCGCGAAGAACGCGACTGACGGGTTCCGCCACCTCGTCGACGAGGGCTGCATCGCGGTGGCAGGTGCCTACAGCTCCGACAACGCGATCACCGTCGGACCGCTCGCCAATGAGCTCCAAGTGCCGTTGATCAGTTGGTGTGGCACCGAGCGTCTCCGGGGCGAGTTTTGCTTCCGCCTCGGCAACGGCGACTGCGGTGGTGACGCCGCGCTCGTGGTCGCGTGGCTGAAGCGCCACCGCTACGAGCGCGTCGCGGTCCTCAGTGAGATCTCACCGAACGGTGAGGAGTACTTCCGGTTTTTGCGCCAGGAGTGCCGCCGCCGCGACATCAGCATCGCCGCGGTCGAGACCGTGAGCCAGAGCCCCGCCCATCTCGCGACGAACCTCGAGCACCTGCGGCGTGTCGAACCCGACGCGCTCGTCTACATGGGGTACGGGATGCTCGCGGCGCGAGGTCTGTTGCGCCATGCGCTCGACGAGCTCGGATGGGACCCGCCGCGCATCATGGGCACCGCATTCATGTTCTATCTCATGGGCTTCGACAAGTTCGAGGGCTGGGTCGGCATCGATCAGTTCGACCCCAGCAACCCGCTCGTCCAGGGTTTCTACGAGCGTTTCGTCGCCCGCTACGGCCAGGACCCGCCCCTGTGGCCGAACGCGATCCCCGTGCTCGCGTACGACACCGCGCGCGTCATCATCGAAGCGCTCTTCCGCGCCCCGATTCTGTCCGGCCCCGGCGTCAAGGTCGGCCTCGAGAACATCCGCTTCATGCCGAGCACCACGGGTGGCCGTCACACGCATATTGCTTGCTCGCCGTACGAACACGGCATGTTTCGTGGCGACTGGCTCCTATACGGGAGAGTGCGCAACGGCGCGCTTGAGTTCGAGGGCCTCTTCGAGCCGAGCGACTGACGCGCCGGCGACAGCGGCTGTCGTCTAGTGATCACAGCGCCGCCGAACCGAATGGAACCTCGGTCAGCTTGAGCTGTCAGACAGACGTGGAGGTAATCGGACTCGAACCACGCTCCCGTCGCCGACTTAACTCGCTAGCAGACGCGGTGGACGCACATAACGACACCAAGCTACGCACCTCCAGCCGCGCCCTAACCGGCGATCTGTACGCCTCCTGGCCGCCGGCAAGTCGAGGCGCTATGAGCTACCGGAGGAGCATGAGGTCACGATGAACCGGCCGCCGGTGGTTTACGACGGCACCTTGAGGGTCGCGGCGAGCACGCTGCCGAGGTTGTGGACGACCTGGTCGCGCCCGCCGAGTTGGCCGGTCTTGCCCTTGAGCCAGTTCCACTCGACGAATTTCGTGATCGACGAGTGCTCGAGCGTTTGGTGTGAGACGGTCCCGCGTCGGGCGAAGCGTCCTACGACGAGCAACGGGACGCGCGGGCCGTAGGGCTGCTGGTCGACCGCACTCGGAGCCGGCGGTGCCACATGGTCGTAGTAGCCGCCCGATTCGTCCCAGGCGATGAGGACGAGCGTGTCCTTCGCCAGCTTCGATCGCTGGATGGCCTCGACCGTCTGCCGTACGAACGCGACACCACTCGACAGCTTCGTGCCGGAACCGGGGTGCTCGCTGTCGAACCCGAGCGCCTTGACGAACACGACGCTCGGCAACCCACCACTCGCGATGTCGGTCGCGAGCTGTGAGTAGTCGCGCATGTTCGCCGCCTTGTCGGCCGAGCTCGCGTAGTACTCGGCGGGGATGTCGCTCGGGTCGAACACGCACGGGTAAGTCTTGATTGGGATGCCGCATCCGGCCGGGGCGGGCGGGCAGGACGACCCGGCGTCCTGCATCGCCGAATAGCCTTCGGCGTACCATGCCCAGGACACCCCGGCGTCAGACAGCGTCTTGCCGATGTTGTTGTTCGCGCCGGCCGAGTCGTCGTACTGCTGCACGTTGGTGTTGGTCGAGCACTGCTTGCCGATCGCGTTCGGCTCGACCTGGTTGTCCTTGAACACGAACTGCGTGGTCCACAGGTACATGTCATTTGACGACGATTGCCCGGTCACTGGTTGGAAGTAGTGGTCGGCGAGCGCCCCTTTGGTCGCGAGCTGCTGGTAGTAAGCCACCGGCGACGACGCACCGGCAGCCGCGTAGCTGAAGTTGTCGGGCGCGCCGCACACGCCCTCTGAAGGCGGCGCGGTGAGGTAGCCGTCCATCTTCCCGCCGTTGATCTCGGCCGTATGGCACGACTGCGTATGGTTGGGGTCATACGCACCCATCGAGTTGTCGTCGAGTAGCACCGGCGCGGTCGTCGTGCCCGGGTAGGTGGTGGGTCCACCGTCGCACACTGGTCGCCGCTTCGCGCCGATTCGGCTTTCGCAGTAGTTGGCGAAGTAGTTGTCGAACGTGTGGTTCTCCTGGACGATCACCACGACGTGTTTGATCGCGGTCCGCGTGCTCGGTCCACGAGCAGCCCCCGCCACACCCGGCATCGTCAGGGCCGCAGCCAACACCACCGTGCCGACCAGGAGCAAGCTTCTGCACTTCATTGTTGCCCCTCAACGCCTACCGGCAAGGCAGGCTAGACCGAGCTGACCCGCTCGGCGGAACATCACCGCGTGATACGACGGTCATCCGGTGAGACCACACGTATCGCTGTGCACGTTGCCTCCGCGACGGATATGCGGAGCTTCCGGCGACGCCCTAAGGTAGTGCCACCCGGCTGCGCGCCCAGGGTGGACCCAATCGGGCGAAATGCAAGACCGCGGGTCCGCTATGTGCGGACGACGGTGCCGGGGAGCGCAGCCGCATCGCGCACCCTCATTAACCCGGGGCCAACCCTTGACGAAAGCGCCGGCGGACGAAATCGTGGTCGAGAGCCGCGCACGCGGTGCTGCACGAGGGAGCCCACGAAAGGGGCGGTGAATGGCGGACAGCGTCTACAACGTCATAGAACTCGTTGGGACCAGCACGGACTCGTGGGAACAAGCAGCGTCGAGCGCGATTGCCACCGCATCGCAGTCGTTGCGCGATCTCCGTCTCGCCGAGGTCTCCGAGCTCGATGTTACGATCGAGAACGGCAGGGTCTCGGCGTACCGCGCCAAGGTGAAGGTGTCATTCAAGTACGAGGGCGGCGGCTGATCGCCTCGCCAGCGTCCGGTGTAATCGTCAAGCAGCACACGACGATCACCAATGGGCGAGCCGTTTTTCTGGGCCGCGCAGCAAGAGGAGACTGCTCGCTTAGCTGAGCTGAGCCCTCACAGCGTCCGTTTCGACGGGTGCAAAGAGCACCAACTCACACGTCGACAGCGGCGCGCCCGAACTGCCGATCTTGAGTTGACCGCCGAGTGCACCTGCAGTCTTGCCGTACCGGCGTTCCCGGCCCAAGGGCGGGAGTCCTGAGGCGCTTATGTTCTACGCGTCCACGACCACCACCACGACCATCGCCAATCCCAACGCGGCGCCGACCCAGCCACAACTCCGTTCGAATGAGTCGGTAACCCCGGGCCAGGCACAGCTGGAGTGCCACCGCGTAGGCCCCAATGCCCACGATGTTTCGTGGTGGGCTGGTTCAGGCTTCGTCGGCCGCCGGCTGGCCTTTGGTGTGGAGTTGGACGAGCAACCCGTCTGGGTCTTCGAGTTCAATGAACGAGCCGAGGTGCCCTTCGAGGATCGGAGAGTGTTCGATGCTGCGCCCGTCGAAATACACCGACCAGTCCATGAGGTCGTCGGCGTCTCCCACACACAGCGCGACCGTCGGGAAGCCGCATAGGACGCCGGCACGCTCGGGATCAAGATGTAGACCGATAGTAAACCCGCAGGGATGCTGGAGGGCGACGCCGATGAGACGGTCTTCTTCTTCGAAGTCGAGGAGCGGCGTGAACCCGAGTACCTCGACGTACCAGTCGCGGCTTCGCAACACATCGCCGACAGGCACCTTGACATGGTGCACCCCGATGATGGTCGGCGGGACGATCGGCTGAGCGGGTTCGCCGGATCCACCGTTCCCGCTCGGCTCGTCTGATCCTGATCCGAAGAACTCCCTACGACTGGGTGTCATGAACTCTCGCCGATTCGCGGCCGAGTCGCTCATCATGGCTGATCGCAGTCCCCTCACATCCAGAAGCAAACGCGATCCGCTGACTCACCGCTCGTAGATGCCCATCAGCGTCGCGTACGCTCGAATCCGGCCGTCGATGACCGAGCGAAGATCAGTGATTGTTGCCCCGGGTTCGAGGTCGATCGGCCGGTCCAACGCGTAGAGCGTGAACTCGTAATGGTGCGGACCGTGTCCCGACGGGGGGCACGGACCCCCATAGGCGTTGTTGCCGAATCCGTTCCGACCGTGGCCGATCCCGGCAGCGGCATCGCGTCGGAGGCGCCCGCTCGACGGATCGATCCCCCAGGCCACCCAGTGGACGAACGTCCCGCTGGGCGCGTCGGGGTCCTCACACGTCAGCGCGAGCTCGACCACGTCGCTCGGCACCCCGCTCCAATGCAACTCGGGCGGAGCGTCCTCACCGTCGCAGGTGTGTTCCCGCCGAATCCAGCCGCCCTCTTCGAAGTCGGGGCTTGTCAGATCCATCTCCGGCCTCGCTGTGACGCACGTCCTCCGGAGACTGGGGTACCCGCGAAGGCATCCGGTCACACTCCGCGCGTCCCACTGAATGATCCCTGTTGCAACGGTACTTGGCGCAGGCCCGCGGCGCGCGCAGATCACATTGGGCTGCGGTCAGCGGCGATCACGACGAGATCGCCCGAGGCCCAGGTGGCCACGGCGTTGAAGCCAACGTGCACTCGGCTGGCTGGAACTATTCACGCGGGCGCTGCCCATCGGTGGTCGAGCGACCGCCTGCTCGGTCACCTCGCTCGCTTCCGCGACTTCCCGGTACGCCCAGCCGCCTTGGATGCGGCTTTTTCCACTGCCTTCTCTGACTTCGACGCGCTGGCCTCGACGGTCTTGGCTGCCCGACCAGCGCTCTTCCTAAGCGCCTTGGAGGGTCGCGCGCCTCCTCGTTCCACGGCCTTGGCCGCTCGGCGCGCGGCCTTGTCGGTGGCGCTCGCCGTCTTTCCGACAGCCCCCTTGGCGGCCGCGGCCGCCTTCTTGGCGCCCTTCTCCACAGTTTGGCCCGTGCTCTTGGGCTTGTGCCCCTGCACGGAGAGCGTGCCGCTCGCGGGCACGACCGTGGACTGCTCCCCTGAGTCCCAGCGCACCGTGATCATTTGGCCCCGGACCGCAGTGACGACGCCGCTGCGCGGGCGTCGCCCCACCTTTGCGGGTGCCAGTTGCACCCGGTGACCGACTTCGACCATGCCGACCTCCCCCTTCTTGCTTGGTGTTCCCTTCCTCTGCAAGCGGAGAGTAGGTCTACCCGGTGCCGCCGGATACAACCTCATGATCATGCGCCTAAGTGAGGAATGCCGTCGCTGTTCGAACGCCGCTTTCGGACCGTGCTGGACCGTCAGCGCGCGGCGCGCCGAAGCCCGTCGGCCTCCGCCGCATCGGCGTCGCGGTAGCAGCGCTCCGGTCTCGTGCGCGCGTAGTTGAGGCCGCCGGCGACGTGGAAGATGCGGCTCGTCATCTTCGCCTTCACCGGATGGCTGCTGGGGCAGGTGTCTCCCACGGGCTCGACCCATGCCGCGCCGGCACTGGCGATCTCCGGGCCGCCCGGCGGCGTTACCTGCGACGGGATGTGCACGGCGCCTTCGGCCCGTGGTTCGGGCGGGTACGGCGCCGGCGGGGCCTCACAGGTCAGGTCCGACTCAGAGCGCTGGGCCGCGAACAAGCGCCAGACGGCGTAGACGGCGCCCGCCAGCACTCCCAGCTTGAACACCCGCTTCAGGGATCGCCCCACGGCCGTCCTCCTTCGACGGGCCGGACTCTCGCACGCGAGGCGATTACCCACCTGGAACGACGGGCACGCGACCGGCGTCTATACCTGGACGCTGCTTCGCCCCGAACGGGCCCACCCGACACGAGCCCAACAAAGACGGAGCCCCGAGGAAGCTTCTTCCGGGGTTTCGTTCGAGACCGCCTTCGGTCACCCTCTCGCGACTCCACGCCGAATATACGCTGGCCCTCCGTGGCCTGCGTCAAGCGGTGACCGCAGCCGGCCGGGACCGAGACCGATCGCGACCTAGGCGGCAAAAACGTCCCGGCTGAGCTGGACGAAGAAGCTGTGGTCGTGACCCTTGTTCGGATCCTCGGAGTTGTAATGCGTCCTTGAGGTTCCGTCGGGGACATTCTCTTCCGAGTAGATCGCTCCGACAGGACACACGTCGGGCTGATAGCACGCGGTACACGACGTGCACTCCTCGGTGTTCACATACAAGATGCTGTCTTCGAAGAGCGCGATCGCTTCTGCGTTCGGCTGATGGGTGTTTTCGGTGACGCCACTACCAGCCTCATCCTCGGAGAACAGCGCGTTGTTCTTGGGATCGAACTCGTAGATGCACTGCACGGGACAGACGTCCACGCACGCACGATCCTTCACATCGATACACGCCTCGGT
>WNGE01015034.1_pt1 | contig 10622 bp, 10 predicted proteins | sample 5400651 | NCBI WGS metagenome assembly WNGE01 (sample SAMN13153370, study PRJNA577476) | soil metagenome | isolation source: 60 cm soil or saprolite under grassland replicate 2 | place: USA:California | collected 2016-06-15
GTGATGCTGATCATGGGTTTCATTTACGCGCTCATGATCAACGCCAATATCAACGGTGTCGCTCACAATTTCATCCATAACCCGTTCTTTCGACCGGATTGGATGAACCGCATCTTTGGCGTGATCGAATCAATCGCCTGCTGTTTTTCACAGACTTACTATGACGCCGTGCATATGCAGCATCACAAGGGAAACGCCGATCGACCGGATGAACACGGCAGGACCGTGGATTGGATTTCCATTTACAAGCATGGCCATGATGGAGAGGCAGAAAATCCGTGGGGCTATGTCTTTCTCAGCTTTTTTCGCGACAATCCAGCAGCGATCAAACGCGAACTGGCGAAGCGCGGAAACGCCGATGTCCGTTGGGGCACAATCGAGCTCACTGCGTTCATTAGCGTGTTACTACTGATGGCACTTATTGTTCCAACAAACCCGATCACCTTTATTAATTGGCGCTACATGCTGTTCTTTTTGCCCTTTTTCTATTTGGGCCATTGCTTCAGCTACTTGAACGGATATTTCCGTCACTATGGCGCTAACCCGGACAAGCCGATCGCGTGGGGCGTAAGTAGCTACGGGAAGATTTACAACTGGTTTTTCTTCTACAACGGCTACCACGCCGAGCATCATTTCCGTCCGAAAGTGCATTGGACGAAAATGGAACAATTCCAGCGGCAGATCGCCAAGCTGCAGAAACAGGAAGGCGTCCGCGTCATCAATCATGCCCATATGCTGGGCTTCCTCGATCCCAACTTGCCCAGGCGGGGTCAACCGGCAGCGCAAACTACAGAGGCAGTTTCCTAGACAAGGCGGCGGGCCGCATCATCCTCAAAAATTTCCGAACTTACCTGCAACGCAATCCAAAGGTAAGGCCGCGTCATCCCGAGCCGCAAAGACGGAGAGGGACCTCACAGCTGGTCACGCGCTATCCAAACTTATGTAAGCGATACCAACTGAGAGGTCCCTCGCATTTGCTCGGGATGACAGCAGTGAGGACAAGCATCGCTACCTGGCTCCAAACGTCGCGCGCAGCTTTTCCTTTTTGTGCTCACAATCTTGCTGAAGGCGAATTACGTCCGCCGTCAGTTGTTTCTCGAGCGATTCTACATCATCAAATTTTCCAGCGGCAACAGCCTTCCTAATCTCGTCGGTTAAGAAAATTTTCCTTTCCGCAATCTTTGCCTTGAACGAGGAATCGATCTCCGCTATCTCCGCCTTCTGCTCGGCCGTCAAGGTCACACTGGGCGAGCCCTTTTGGAGCCGTTCCATTGCCAGCTCGTAAGCGGACTTCATCATCAAAACCGTTGCTCGTTGCGCTGGCGAAATCAATTTCTAAGTTAGCCTGTGGACCAAAACGTTCGTTTGATCAGTACCGACTTCGATGGCACTCTCGTCGCTCACGACAACGATCCGGTCCTCGACCCGGCTTGCATCGAGCTGATCGGGCAGTTGCAGCGGGACGGCGCGCTTTGGACCATCAATACCGGTCGCTCGGTGGAACTGCTCGAATCAGGTTTGCTCGATTTCGAATTTCCCATTCGGCCCGATTTCATCCTCACCAGCGAACGCGATGTCTTCCGCCCATCGCGCAATGGCGGCAAATGGGAGCCATTCGGTGATTGGAACGATCGTTGTGCGCAAGCTCATGCGGAGTTGTTCAATTCCGCCCAATCCGTTCTCACCGAGATCATCGATTTCGTGAACCGAACAACCAAAGCACGCGTGATCTACCTCGGCCCTGCTGCCGAAGGCCTGGTTGCAACGAGCGAGGAAGAAATGGATCGCATCACTGAATTCATCGAGCAGGTGCGAACCCGACAGCCCGAATTTAATTATCAGCGCAACACGATCTATTTGCGTTTCTGTCACGCTGATTACCACAAAGGCGCCGCGCTAGCCGAACTGTCGCGGTTGATCAATGTTCCGCGCGAAGAGATTTTCGCGGCGGGCGATCATCACAATGACGTTTCAATGCTGGACGGTCGGTTCGCTGCGATGCCAGCTTGCCCCGCGAACGCGATCGACCAGGTGAAAGACGCAGTTCGCTCCGCCGGTGGCTACGTAGCCGAGCGCGAATTCGGTGCCGGCGTTCACGAAGCACTGCTGCATTTCCTGAACGGAAATGTGTTGAAGCGTTAAACCGTTGAAGGATTGAAGCGAGGAGGCACACCATGGTTCGCTGCCGCTCCAACTCTTCACCTCTTCAACTCTTTAACGCTTAAACTCTTCAACATCACCTACCAGAGAAACCGCCAACTCCGCGTCGGCCTGGATTTTCCCGGCGAACCGGTTGGTCATGTAGGTCATCATCAGGACCCAGAAAGCAAGGGCGAGGGCGAAGAGCGGAAATTGCAGCGCCAATGGCAGCGAATAGATAACCGCCATTAACGGGATCCAAACTGCCCAGGTCGCGATCAGGACCGGCAAAGCATGCTCGCGATAATATTGCCAGGTAAGCAGTGGGCGCAGTTTCGCGAAAGAATACCCACTATTTTTCCAGGCGTATCCCCAGATCCCGTAAGGCGTGGCAAAAAACGGATTATAACCAAACTGGTCGAGACAGATTTTAGCGGCCACAATCGGCACGCTTGTACGATCACCTAGCCACTCCGCCAGGGCGCGATACATCAGGTTAACGAGAAAGCCATCGAACGCCCAGAATGGGGCGTTAAAAACAAAATTGCGCGCATTTTGCAGCCGAATGCGACCGCGCTGAAAAAAGACGATAACGAACAGCTCCGGTAAAACCGCGCCCACGATTGCCGACGCGATCAAAACAAAAGTGAGCCCGTGCCGCTCCTTGAAACCAGCCAGCGCGTTCAGGAATGCTGCGCTGGGCGGATGAAAGTAATAGGCGAGCAAAATCGCCAGCATCATGCTTTGCAGAACAAACGAAGGCGCTGCGTTTGCTTTGGCCGCTTCCCAACCAATCAGCCATGGCGTGCGCGATTTTGCCACGCCGCAGATACTTTCGCTCGGCGTTACCGGATCAAGAAAAATCGCCGCTACGGTTTCTTCTTGAACACCTGATCCCAATCCGTTCCGCTCGGAGAAGGTGGCGTGAAAACTGAGTTTGGATATAGTTTAGCGTCGACTGACCCTCTCATTAACACCCTGCTTTAGCTGGGTGTTAACGACGGCCGAGCGAGCCGCAACCGCTTCAGCGGTTTTTTGTGAGCCAACGAGTAAACCGCTAAAGCGGTTGTGGTAGCAGACTCGGCCATGCACCTCGCTGAAGCGAGGTGTTAATGAAAAAGGATATAGCACAGCTAAACACGTACGCATCTCGGAACGAGACCAGGAAATCCTCGTCCGGCTGCATTTCGCCGATAATCAGCTAGATTTATCTGTGCACGTCGTTCCCCTAATCGACATCAAATCGTTACATCTCGACGAGCTGCGCCGGATTGCTCAGCCATCCTATCGTGCCGGTCAAATCGCCGATTGGATTTACCAGAAGCGCGTCACCTCGTTCGCTGAAATGACCAATTTGCCGCACGCCTTGCGCACGAAGCTCGCGGACAATCTCTGCTTTGGCAAAATCGAGGTTGTTCGCGTCCTCGGATCCAAAGATAAAACGCGAAAATTTCTCTTTCGATTGAGCGACAACAATCTCATCGAATCGGTCCTGATCCCGGCATCGCCCGCACTTTATGGATCGCCCTCGGATCGTCGGACGATTTGCGTCTCGACTCAGGTCGGCTGTGCCTACGGCTGTAAATTTTGCGCGAGTGGGCTGGATGGTTGGAAACGAAACTTGCGCGCGGATGAAATCGTGAATCAGATCATGGCGGTCGAAAAAGAAAGTGGTGAGCGCATCGACAACATTGTCTTTATGGGAATGGGCGAACCGCTGGCGAATTATGATAATCTCCTGCGCGCGATTCAGATCATCAATGCGCCCTGGGGAATCGGGATCGGCGCGCGTCACATTACGATCTCGACCTGTGGATTGGTTCCGCAAATTCGCCAATTGGCAGATCAACCACTGCAAATTCGGCTCGCGGTTTCATTGCACGGCGCCAGCGACGAGGTACGTAACCGGATCATGCCGGTAAATCGAAAATATGATCTGAGGGCGCTCCTTGATGCTTGCCGCTATTTCACCTCACGGAAGAAGCAGCGGATCACGTTCGAATACATCTTAATCGCTCAAGTAAACGATTCGGACGAACAAGCGCGCCAGCTGGCAAAACATGCGCGTGCACTGGAGGCAAAAGTCAACTTGATCCCATACAACAAAGTTGAAGGTCTGGATTGGACGCAGCCTTCCATAGATCGTCAGAAAAAATTTCTTGCCGTTCTGCGTTGGGCCGACGTGCGTGCGACCCTTCGTCGCGAAAAAGGCGATGACATCGCCGCGGCCTGCGGGCAATTGCGCTTGCAAACAGAACGCGGTTTGGCCGCGCCTTCTCTCGAATCAACCGGCTAAATCAATTGCGCCCCGCTGCAAGCTGGCGTTTATTTCTTCATGGCCGGATTCGATCACCAGCCGGAACGCGCTTGGGACGAATACGATTGGGAGCGTTTTCTCCAACAGCAGGACCATAAGACCGAGAAATACATGGAACTGCTAGAGAGGTATCTGGATGATCCAAATCGCGACCAAATCATTGCCCGTGAAATGGGTTGGACCCAGCTGCTCGATGGCCGCGACTGGACCCAGGAGGTCGACGCGTTGCTGGAGGAAGAGGAGGAGGAAAAACCGCCGCCACCGGATTCCTTCGAAGATCACAGCCTTTACCGCGCCGCCTTTGCCTTAACTGTCTGGATCGATCATATGTTCGATCAGGACGCGACTCTGCAAAACGAGCCTTCAGCGGTAAAACTGGCCACGCATGCGGCGCTGGCCAGCGCAAAACTGGCCGCCGCCCTGAGCGGCGAAGACGTCGATGAAATCGGAATGACCATCGCCTATTTGAAACGGGCTCTCAAAGCGATCACCCTTTCAATGGATGCGGCCGCGGCGCTCCTGCGCGAGAAGCGTATTGCCCCTCCTCAGCATGCTGTTCTTTTGCAGCGGCTTTTCCAGGTCCGCGATGGAATTATCACGCTGATAGGGGAATATCGCTGCGAATGGCGCCGGCGCTTCGGCTCCGAAGGCTTTCGGGGTTGAATGAATTAAATCGCTGCGCCTCCGTCCAATTATGCAAACGGAAGCGTCTGTGGCTCAACCCGATGTCTCCGAACTGGAGCTAGTAAAACGGTGCCAGAAAGGTGACAGCGCGGCATTTGATGAGCTGGTAGTGCGCTACCGAACCCGAGTTTTTGGAATGATTTACAACATGGTCCATAACGAGCAAGACGCCTGGGATCTTGCTCAAGACAGCTTCGTGAAAGCATGGAAATCGATCGATCGCTTTCGCGGGAAGTCCTCATTTTATACCTGGCTCTATCGGATCGTGATGAATGTGACGATCGATTGGCTCCGCAAAAAACAGGTCAAAGGAGGCGGAACGGAATTCGATGACAATGTTCAGCTGAGAGAAATCGATCCGGCCTCGAAAACCGTTCCGCGAGCCGAGCCATTGCCGCACCAGCGAATGGAGCGGCGCGAGGTGCGGACCAGGATCGATCAGGCAATTGCGCAACTTTCGCCGGAACATCGGGCGGTAATTTTGATGAAGGAAACCGAAGACATGCAATATCACGAGATCGCGGAAGCGCTCGGTTGTTCCATCGGCACGGTGATGTCGCGACTATTTTATGCGCGCAAAAAACTGCAGAACCTATTGAGGGATGTTTATGAAAACGTTTGAGGAAAAGTGGACAGCCTGGATCGACGACCAGCTAACGGGTCGTGAGCTCTCGGAGTTCCTGGCTTCGCTCCCGGATAGAGCTGCAGCGGAAGCGGAAAAGCAGAATGCGAAACAAGTCGGCTCCCTCTTGCGCGAGCAAGCGATGGCGCTAAGCAACGCTGATTTCTTCAGCCATCAATTACGGGAACGTTTGGATCGCGAGAACGTGCCGGTGCGATCGGAGGTTGACGCGATCAAGACCGGCTGGTGGACCATTCGCCGGCTGCTTTGGGGCGGCATCACTTCGCTCGCAGTTTTCGCGATTTGCACAGTGGTGGTATTTCGCGAAAGAACGCCATCGAGTCAGTCGCAGTATCTGACCCAGATTTTGGGGGCTCAGGTCGATCCGACCGTAAGTCCGAACGCGACCATTTCGATGTTCGAGATGCCCAGCAGCACGAAGAAGGACGATCACGTGACTGTGCTTTGGGTGGATGGTCTGCAATCCTTGCCGCCTGAATATGCGGCAAAATAAAAATGAGACTGCGTCTCCTGTTACTAGTCGCGACTCTAACTGTCGCATTTAGTATCGGGGGAGCGTCTCTGCCAGAACAAACGGTCTGGAGTGGCTTAATTATCGCGACCAATTCGCCACCAACCGAACCGACACCAGCGGAGGTAACACAAATTGAAGGAACGCTGCGGAGACTTTTTGGTTATTCCCAGTTCCAACTTATCGGTGAAGCGCGCAAGACTTTAAAAACTGGGGAAGAAGATTGGCTCGCGAGCAGTAAATATTTTTCGCTGCATGTCGATTCCCGGGGCGAAAAGGCCGATGCCTATGTTCTGAATCTGAAGCTTTTTCAGGAGCAAAAACTGTTGCTGGAAACCAAAGCCAGACTGAGCAAAGCGAGCCCGTTGGTAATTCGCGGACCGCAGGTAGGCGATGGCCAGCTCGTCATCGTCCTGGTCGTGCAGTAGAACCTATCAGGCATCCCTGGGATGCTGAGGCACGCGTTGCGAATTGGAGGGCGGAGCTCCTGCGACGCCGAAGCGTCGAAAGGGTTCGCAGGAGCTCACCCCTCCAGGTACTTATGATGGGTTCGACTGTGGAAGATGCAATTCTATGCCGCTATTGTCTAGTGACCGGATGCGCTTCGCATCTCTAGTTTATCTTTGTGCCGCTGTGAGTTCTCTCCACGCCGAAAAACCTTTCGATTTCGCCGGCACACCCGGGAAATTGCCAAAACAGGTTCGGCCGATCGACTACGCGATCTGGATTAAACCCGACCTCAAAAAGCTCACCTTCGCCGGCCGGGAAACAGTCAAGCTGAATGTCCAGGAATCAACTCGTGAGATCATCTTGAATGCTCTCGATCTCACCGTCAGTGACGCGGAAATTGACGACAAAGCGGTTCCGAAAACGGCAATCAAATTAGATGCCAAAAACGAACTTCTGACAATTAGGACACCTGAGGAATTACCACCGGGCGAGCATACACTCGCGCTCAAGTTCACTGGCAAAATCAATCAATTTGGCCGCGGACTTTTCTATGCCAAATATCAAGAGCAAGGTACAGGCGCGAAGAAGATGTTCCTCGGAACGCAATTCGAGGCCACCGATGCGCGGCGACTCTTCCCCTGCTGGGATGAGCCGGTTTTTCGTGCCCGTTTTCAGTTAACCGCGGTCGTGCCGGAAAACTGGATGGCGGTTTCGAACATGCCGATTGCCAGTGAAAACGACCTCCCAGGCGCTCGCGAGCTGGAATTTCAACCAACGCCCTCGATGTCCAGCTACCTGAATGTTTTTTGCGCAGGCGAGTTCGACGCCATCGAATCGGAAGTGGACGGAGTAAAGCTGCGCATCACCACGACCAAGGGAAAAGCAGAGAGCGCGCGTTATGCATTGGAAGCTACTGCGCAGATTTTACACTACTACAACGAGTACTTCGGAGTTCCTTATCCGCTGCCAAAGCTCGACCAACTCGCTATTCCCGGCGGATTCGGCGGCGCGATGGAAAACTGGGGTGGAATCACCTACTACGAAACGGCATTGTTATTTGATCCGGCAAACTCATCGGCCGCGACCAAACAACGCGTTTATGAAGTGATCGCACACGAGGTCGCTCATCAATGGTTCGGTGATCTCGTCACCATGGCGTGGTGGGACAATCTCTGGCTCAACGAGGGATTCGCTTCCTGGATGGGCACGAAATGCACCGCTCGTTTTAATCCCCAGTGGGAAGTCTGGCTGGAGAAAGGGATTCCACGAGATCCCGCCCGGCGGATTGGGATTGCCAAGGAACAGGCAATGGAGGGAGATGCTCGCGCCACGACACACCCAATCCAGCAGAAAGTCGCTACCGAAGCCGAGGCCAACAGCGCTTTCGACGATATAACGTACAAAAAAGGGCAGTCTTTTCTACGGATGCTCGAAAGTTTTCTCGGCGAAGAACCTTTCCGCGATGGGATACAGCGGTACATGCAGGCCCACAAATATTCCAACTCGACTACGGCTGATTTGTGGAATGCGCTGAGCGAAGCTTCCGGCAAGCCCATTGTCGAAATTGCGGCCGGCTGGACCGAACAGACAGGTTTTCCAGTCGTGAATGTGAGCCGGGAATCCAACGGCAAAGTCGCGCTCTCCGAAGAGCGTTTCACCATTAATTTTCACCAAAATATAGAGACGACCTGGAAAATTCCCCTCACCTATTTCATTGATGGCCAGAGCGCGCCGGCCACGCTCTTGATGTCGGAGAAAACGGCGACGCTTGAGGATGTTCCTCCTGATCGCGCGCTGAAACTGAACGTCGAAGGCACGGGCAATTATCGCGTCGCCTACGATGAGGCCTCGTGGAAGCTGCTACTCGCAAGTTTGCCCGGGATGAACGTGCCCGATCAGGTGAATTTGCTGAGCGATGCTTGGGCGTTTGTTCAGGCTGGCCGGCAACCCTTCAGCTTTTACCAGGGCTTGATTGATCGATTGCCGCCAAGCACCGCGCTAGGCGTTCGCGAACAAATCATCAATGCCTTTGACTCAATCAATCATCTGCTGGCCGGCGTACCGGAACAGGAACAATTCCGCCGCTATGCGCTGGGAGTTTTGCGACCTACTCTCGATGCTCTCAGCTTTCAGCCAAAACCCGGTGAACCAATGACAGCTGCGCTGTTGCGTGCAAGCCTGGTGCAGGAACTCGGCTTGTTGGGCGACGAAGAAGTCATCAAAACGTGCCGGCAAAACTTCGAGAACTATTCCAAGGACCGATCGAGTGTTCCGGCCGATCTGCGGGCGCCAACCTTTGCCATTGCCATGCGCTACGGCGACGCAGCCACCTGGCAGAAGTTGCACGAGCTCGGTTTGAAAACGACGAGCACCGAAGAAAAACAAAATTACTACGATGCGCTCGCCTTTGCCACCGATCCGAAGCTAATCCAAAAATCGTTAACCATTGCCTTGACGGATGAGCTCCCGACCAGCCGCGCTGTCTTCATGGTCTCGAAAGTTGCCCGTGAAAGCGACCGGCCGGACCTGGCCTGGGAATTCGCCAGAAAGAATCTGAAAGCGTTGATTGCAAAAGTCGATGCCCTCAACGCCAACACGTATCTGCCAAGTCTTTTCACTTTTTTCTACGATCCAGCCCGAATCGAGGAATTAAAAGCGTTTGCGCAGAAGAATCTTTCCGAACCAAGCCGGAAACCGGTCGAGATTGCTTCGGATGAAATTCTATTCCGCGCAGATTTCCGCAAACGTTTGATCGATCAGGTCCCGAAAGACTAGTCATCCCGAGCGCAGCCGAGGGATCCCGCCGCGCTGCCTTAAAGATTTCATTGCGGGATCCCTCGACTCTCGCTCGGGATGACCTTACCGCGGCGCCGGATTCTCTGGCGCAGTTGGCGAAGGTGAAATTGGAATTCCCATTTTTGACGCAGCGATCATCGCTTTGGCTTGCTGCCAGCCGTACCAGGCACGGCTTAAAAGGAAAAACGCCAACACCGCCCACCACACCGATCCGGCCATCAATCCCACGATTCCAAGAATTGCTCCACCAATGAGACCAATCACACTGGAAATTTGCAGACTTCGAATTTCACCGAATGGAAACCAGAGCAAGCCCCGCACGATTTGTCCGCCATCGAGTGGAAAGACCGGCAGCATGTTGAAAATTAAGAGCCAGAAATTGATGTAACGCAGGTCTGTGATGAATCGATAAGCGTCTGTTGGAGCAAGGGAATTCTCGCTCTGCGAAACAAGATTTCCCGCTGCGGCCAGAATCGGAATGAGCGCGACGTTAACCAGTGGGCCGGCAGCAATGCTCCAAAGATAAGCGCCAGGACGCCGTGGCGGATCGACAAAGGCAACGCCACCCAAGGGCCAGAGAACAATGCGATTCGCGACTCCTCCAACCTGACGACAGGCAAGCGCATGCCCGAACTCATGAACGAGCACAATGACAAACAAGGAGATATATTCGAGCACGCCCCAGATCGGCGATTGGTAGCGGCGCATGTAATCGGTCATGAAAATCGCCGCTACCAGGAACCAGGTGAAATGCAGGTAGACGTCGATGCCGGCGAAGCGGAAAAGACGAATTACGCCAGTTCGCATCGGAGTTATTCCGCCGAAACTGAGTCCGTTGCAAACCGCTTAAAGCGTTACGTCGCTTTGCGGAGTTTCCGGCGTGATGAGCAACCGCATCGGGATCATGGCCGATTCGAAGAAACCGTGGCGTTTGAAGAAAGCCTGCGATTTGATTTCGGGTCGATCGGTCAGCAAGGTGATGCGAAGGAAGTTTTTCTTGCGGGCAAAGTCGATGGCGTATTCGAGCAATTGCGAGCCGTAGCCGTGATCGCGAAACGATTTATGGATGACAAGGTCCTCCA
>WNGE01015463.1_pt1 | contig 10622 bp, 13 predicted proteins | sample 5400651 | NCBI WGS metagenome assembly WNGE01 (sample SAMN13153370, study PRJNA577476) | soil metagenome | isolation source: 60 cm soil or saprolite under grassland replicate 2 | place: USA:California | collected 2016-06-15
TCCCAGGCCGACTCCTCGCGCAGGACGCCTGTCGGCTCGCCCCGTTCGTCGAGCTCGACGACGCCGCCGGGCACCTGCAGGTCGCCGTCCGCCACCGCGAGCGCAGCGGAGTTGAGCCACAGCGAATGACCGTCCTTCGCCATCAATGCCGCGGGCGTGTCGCCGGTGACCGTGTCGAGCGCGTCCTTCGTCGGCTCGACCGGCGGCTGCCACTCGCCGCTGCGCCAGCCGGTGCCGCGGATCCAGCGGCCCGGCGGCCCGTCTCGCACCACCTCCGCGACGCGCGCCACCGCCTCGTCGAGCGTGCGTGTTCCCTCGAGCCGCACCTGCCGCTGCGCGAGCGACCACTGGAGGAAGTGCACGTGCGCGTCGGTGAAGCCCGGTACGACGCAGCGTCCGCCGAGATCGACGACATCTTGCGTCGGCAGCGCAGCCTCGTGCGTCCCGACGCCGCCGGCGATCCGGTCGCCCGCGATCGCGAGCGCGCGCGCCACCGGCAGCGACGCGTCGAGCGTGCGGATGACGCCGTTCTCGAGGATCACGGTGAGGGAGAATCTAACCGTGACGATGTTCCTGGGTGGCTCGACGGCGGCGGCGACATGGATCTAGCACCGTGGCACGTCGAGGGCCAGTACCTCGAGTCCTGCAACTGCGAGGCGATCTGTCCCTGCAGGATGATCGGCGGCGTCTCGGGCGGCCGCTCGACGTACGGCGAGTGCCTCGGCCTGCTGAGCTGGCACGTCGAGAACGGCACGGCCGGTCCGCTCGATCTGACAGGGCTAAACGTCGCGCTGGCCTGCCGCTACCACGACGACGAGCCCGGCTCGCCGTGGTCGGTCGTCCTCTACGTCGACGAGGCCGGCGACGCAGAGCAGCGCGCCGCGCTCGAGGCGATCTTCCTAGGCGCGTCCGGAGGCGAGCGGATCCTGCGCCTGCCGTGGGTGCGCAAGCCGCGGTTCGTGCTCGACGTACGCCCGTCGCGCATCGAGTTCGACGGTGAGTCGGTGCGCGTGGAGGAGCGGGCGACGATCCGCGCAACTCGCCGCGTCGAGAGCGACGACGACGTGCGCTGCGTCATCCCCGGCTACGAGGAGCCGGGTCACGAGCTGTACGCGGACGAGCTCGCCGTGCACGACGATCCGTTCGACTACGCGCTGACGGGAAACTGCGCCTACCGGAGCGCCTTCCACTACTCGTCCTGACGTGTTCGACCACGTCACGATCCGTGTCTCCGACCTAGAGACGTCGCGGCGTTTCTACGAGCTCGCGCTGTCGACGCTCGGCTTCGGCGAGCCGTCCGTCGGCGGTCACTTCTTCGAGTGGGAAGATCTCTCGATCTCTCGCACGCGTGACGACAGGCCGGTGACGCGGAACCTGCACGTTGCGCTCGTCGCGGGCGCCCGTGAGGCGGTGGACGAGTGGTGGAGAGTGCTCACTGAAGCCGGGTTCCGTGACGACGGCGCGCCCGGGCCACGCCCCCTCTACCGAGCCGATTACTACGGCGCTTTCGTTCTCGATCCGGACGGAAACAGCATCGAGGCCGTCTATCACGACGACGTGCGTGCCGACGGGCTCGTGATCGATCACCTGTGGATGCGCGTCCGCGATCTCGACGCTTCGAGGGCCTTCTACGAGACGATCGCTCCCGTCTGCGGGTTCAGCAAGCACGAGGGCAGGTGGACGCACTTCTATCGCGGGAACCACTCGTTTACGCTCGTCGAAGGCGCGCAGCCGACGCAGAACGTCCACCTTGCCTTCCCTGCGCCCGACAACGCCACCGTCGACGAGTTCCACCGAGTCGCGCTCGCCGCCGGCTACCGCGACAACGGGCCGCCCGGCGAGCGACCCGTCTACCACGCCGGGTACTACGGCGCGTTCGTCCTCGACCCCGACGGCAACAACGTGGAGGCGGTTAATCACAACCGCGGCGGCTAGGCTTTCGGCCGTGCCGCAGGACCCGCTGACCGACGAGCAACGGGAGATCCGCGACCTCGTGCGCGAGCTGGCGCGGGAGCGAATCGCGCCGCGCGCCGCCGAGATCGACAAGAGCGCAGAGTTCCCGTGGGACGTCGTCGAGCTCTACCGCGACAACGAGATCTTCGGGATCCTCTTCGACGAGGAGCACGGCGGCATCGGCGCCAGCGCGCTGATGACGCTCGTCGCCATCGAGGAAGTGTCGAAGGTCTGTGCGACGAGCGGCCTGATCATCGCGGTGCAGGAGCTCGGCTCGCTCGGCCTGAAGCTCGCCGGTACGGAAGAGCAGAAGCAGCGTTTCCTGCCGAAGCTCGCCTCGGGCGAGTGGCTCGCCGCCTACGCGCTGACCGAGCCGGGCTCGGGCTCCGACTCCGCCGCGATGCGCACGACCGCGCGAATCGACAACGGCGAGTACGTGCTCAACGGCGGCAAGCGCTTCATCACGAACGCGGGAGTCGCGCACGTCTACACGGTGTTCGCAAAGACGGATCCCGAGTCCGTTCATTCCGGCACCTCGGCCTTCGTCGTCGAAGCCGACGCGCCCGGCTTCGAGGTCGGTCGCATCGAGCCGAAGATGGGCATCAAGGGCTCGACGACCGGCGAGATCTTCTTCAACGAGTGCCGCATCCCGGCCGCGAACCTGCTCGGCGAGGAGGGCGACGGCTTCAAGATCGCGATGCGGATTCTCGACCGCTCACGTCCCGGCATCGGCGCGCAGGGGCTCGGGCTCGCGCAGGGAGCAACCGACTACGCGCTCGAGTACGCGAAGTCGCGCGAGACGATGGGCAAGCCGATCGGCGAGCACCAGCTGATCTCGGGGATGCTCGCGGACATGGAGACGAAGTGCGAGGCCGCGCGCGGCCTCCTCTACAAGTGCGGGCAACTGATCGACGAGGGTGCGGAGGGGACGGAGCTGACGAAGATCTCCGCGATGGCGAAGCTCTACTGCACGGACGTCGCGATGGACGTCACAACGGATGCGGTGCAGATCCTCGGCGGCTACGGCTACATCCAGGAGTACCCCGTCGAGCGGATGATGCGCGACGCGAAGATCACGCAGATCTACGAAGGGACGAACCAGATTCAGCGCCTCGTGATCGCACGCGAGATGCTGAAAGAGAGCCGCGCGTTCCTGCTCGCGGGCGTCGGCTGAGCTGAGCGAGCAGGCGCGGAGCTTCCAGCGCGCGGCGGTCGAGTACGACCGCGGACGGCCCGGCTGGCCGCCGGGAATGGTCGATCTGCTGCCGATCGACGACGGGGCGACCGGAAGTCGACGTGCGCGCAGGCGCCGCCGAGACGATTCCGCTCGCGGACGCGGAGGTCGACGCTGTGTTCGCCGGCCAGGCGTTCCACTGGTTCGCCAACGACGTCGCGGTTGGGGAGATCGTGCGCGTCCTCCGTCCCGGCGGCGTGCTCGCCTTGTTGTGGAACCACTCGAGCGAGCCGTCGCCGCTGCCCGAGGCGTACCGGCGGCGCCTCTCCGAGCTGCACGACGCAGGGCGGCCGGCGCCGGTCGACGAGGACATCCTCGATCGCTTCCCGTTCGGCGAGAGGCACGAGGACGCCGTCGCGCACGAGCAGGTGAGCAGCCGCGACGACGTACTCGCGTTCGCGGCGTCGATGAGCTGGATCGCGATGCGAGACGACCGCGCGGAGGTCCTGGCGGAGCTCGCGGCGCTGCTTCCGCCGGGCGACTACGTGTTCCCGATGCGAGCGGAGATCACGTGGGCGATCAGGACGTGATCCTCGGCCAGAGCTTCGGCCGCGTCGCGGAGACGTACCACCGCGTGCGCCCCGAGTACTCGCGGCCGTTGCTCGACCGCGCGCAGGCCGCACTCGAGCTCGGCGCGGACGCGCGGGTGCTCGACCTCGCGGCGGGCACGGGACGTCTCACGCACGAGCTCGCGCAGCGATTCGCACACGTCGTCGCGGTCGAGCCGGACGACGCGATGCGTTCGCTCATCGCCGACGGCGAGGTGCTCGCCGGTGCGGCGGAGGCGATCCCGCTCGCCGACGCGAGCGTCGACGCGGTGTTCGTCGGCGAGGCGTTCCACTGGTTCGAGGCGTCAGAAGCGATCGCGGAGATCGCGCGCGTGCTTCGTCCGCGCGGCGGGCTCGCGCTGGTCTCGACGCACTGGTGGGAGACGGAGCCGCCGCTGCCCGACGCGGCGCTCGAGCTGCTACGCGAGCCCTGGGAGCGCTTCGCCGCGCAGCGCAAGCCGCGCCGGGACGACGCCTTCGCCGACTCGCCGTTCGAGCCGCTGCGGTACGAGCGGTTCGAGGACGCGATCTCCGTGGGCCCGGGCGAGCTGCTCGACATGTACTCGACGACGAGCTCGCTCGCGGCGCTGGAGCCGGACGAGCGCGCGGCGCTGTTCGCGCAGGTACGGGCACGGCTCGCAGGCGCGTACCGCCTGCCGATCAAGCACGAGCTGACGTGGACGCGCCTCGCGTAAGTCGTTGAAGCGCGCCGTCGTCATCGGCGCCGGCCCGAACGGCCTCGCCGGCGCGATCCGCCTTGCGCAGGCCGGCTTCGAGGTCACCGTCCACGAGGAGGCGGAGACGATCGGCGGCGGCTGCCGCACCGCGGAGCTGACGCTCCCGGGCTTCCGGCACGACGTCTGCGCGGCGGTGCTGCCGCTCGCGCGGCGGTCGCCCGCGTTCGCCGGGCTCGACGTCGAGTGGATCGACCCACCGGTCCCCGCGGCGCACGCGCTCGACGCCGACGCCGTTACGCTCGAGCGCGGCCTGCAGGAGACGGCCGACGGGCTCGGTTCCGACGCGCAGAACTACCGCGCGCTCGTCGAGCCGTTCGTCCGCGCATGGCCGAGGCGATGGTCGCGCTGGGACCTGCTTCGCTTCCGGCCGGGGCTCGTCCGCGGCCTGCTGAGCGCGCGCGCCGTCGCGCGGCTGTTCTCGACGCCGCGGGCGCGCGCGTTCTTCGCGGGGCATGCGGCGCACTCGGTGCTGCCGTTGGAGCGTGCGGGCAGCGCGGGCTTCGGGCTCATCCTGTGCGCGGCGGCGCACGTGGACGGCTGGCCGTTTCCGCGCGGCGGTTCTCAGACGCTCGTCGACGCGCTCACCGTCCGCCTCGCGGACCTCGGCGTGGAGCTCGTGACGTCGAGCCGCGTCGACGAGCTGCCGCGTGCCGACGTCGTCCTCTGCGATCTCGCGCCGCACGAGTTCCGCCGCGTCGCCGGCCTGCCCGAGTACGCGCGGCGCTTCAGGAGTGCGCCCGCCGCGTTCAAGCTCGACTGGGCGCTCGACGGGCCGATCCCGTGGTCGAGCGACGCGTGCCGGCGCGCCGGCACCGTGCACGTCGGCGGCTCGTTCGCGGAGATCGCGGAGTCCGAGCGGGCGCCGTGGGAAGGACGCGGGCCCGGGCCGAGGCCGTTCGTGATCCTGGCGCAGCAGAGCCTCTTCGACCCGTCGCGCGCGCCGGAGGGCAAGCACACGGCCTGGGCGTACTGCCACGTGCCGAACGGCTGGGACGGCGATGCGACGGAGCTGGTCGAGGCGCAGGTCGAGCGGTTCGCGCCCGGCTTCCGCGAACTGATCCTCGCGCGCCACGTGATGGCGCCGCGCGACTTCGCTGCGTACAACCGCAACTACCTCGGCGGCGACATCGTGGGCGGCGCGAACACCTTGCGTCAACTGACAGCACGTCCGGCGTCCGGCGTCTTTCCGTGGCGCACGCCGTTGCGCGGCGTCTATCTCTGCTCCGCGTCGACGCCGCCGGGCGGCGGCATCCACGGCCTTTGCGGCCTCGCAGCGGCACGTGTCGCGCTACGTGACCTGGGTGGGTTGTAGGGTCGGCGGGTGGCTCGAGATGCGCAACTCGCGCGGGCGCCGGACGGGCGTGCGCTGACGTTCGCCGAGTGGGGCGACCTGAACGGCTTCCCGGTCTTCTCGCTGCACGGCACGCCCAACTCGCGCTACGCGCGGCACTGGGACGAGAGCAAGTACGCCGAGGCCGGCGCGAGAGTGATCACCTACGACCGTCCGGGTTACGGTGGGTCAGATCGGCACGCGCGCCGGCGCGTCGTCGACTGCGTCGGCGATATCGCCGCGATCGCCGACGTGCTCGGCATCGACCGGTTTGCCATCACGGGCGGCTCGGGCGGTGGGCCGCACGCGCTTGCCGTCGCTGCGCGCCTCCCGGAGCGCGTGACGCGGGCCGCGTGCGCCGTCGGAATCGCACCCTACGACGCCGAGGGCATCGACTGGTTCGACGGGATGGATCCGCTCAACGTCCAGGAGTTCGAGTGGGCGCTGCAGGGCGAGGAGGTGCTCGCACGGGAGCTCGAGCGCGAGGCTGCCGAAGTGAAGGAGCGAGTGGCCGCAGACCCATCCAAGCTCCTCGGTGACGACTGGGAGCTCTCGGAGGCAGACCGTGCGGAGCTCGCCCGTCCGGAGCGCGCCGAGGTCACGCGTCAGGACGTCGAGGAGGCTTTCCGGAACGGCGTGTGGGGCTGGGTCGACGACGACCTCTGCTTCGCGCAACCCTGGGCCTTCGACGTAGCCGAGATTCGCGTCCCTACCCGGATCATCTTCGGCCTCACGGACGTCCTCGTGCCCGCGGCGCACGGCCACTGGCTCGGTCGCCATGTGCCGAGCGCAGAGGTCGTCGCGGAGCACGACCAGGGCCACCTGGGCGACCCCGACCAGATCACGGAACGTCTCGGCTGGCTCCTGCAGCCGGCCTGATTCTCAGTAGCCGTTGCCCCCGGTCGTCGTCGTACCGGAGTGCGGCCTCGATCCGCCGCCGCCCCCGTAGCCGCCGCAGCCGACTGCGACGAGCGCGACGACGGCAAGCATCGCGGCGACCAGGATGCGAATCCTCATGCCGGGACCTACGGACCGGTCGTGCGACCGGTTTGGACGACCTCGAAGTCGGATCCCCTGACGCGGCCGAGTGTGTGCAGGTCGTCGTTGCTCCAGCGCGGGTCCGGTGCGCCGCTGATGTACCAGCTGGAGCCGTTGTCCGCGACGAGCATCCCGTAGCGCTTCAGCGCGGTGAGCACGATGCGCGCCTGCTTCGGGAAGCCGCTGACGTCGAAGCTCGCTTTCAGCCGAACGCGCAGTCCCATCGGCGGCAACGCCGGATCGGTGAGGTCCGACGCGTAGTGGCGGGCGGGGGAGATGTACGCGCGCCGCGTTCGCTCGACCGTGAAGCGCAGCGCGTGATCGATCACTCCGCGCGCGACCTCGTCGTACCGGGCGAGGCCGGGGAAGATCGGAAGCCCGGCGGCGTCGGCGGACGTCCAGCCGGCGGGCCGCAGCCTGTTCGAGCTCAGGCTCCAGATCGCACCCGAGCCCGCGTGCCAGCCGCGCGCCGTGCGTGTGAGCGCGTACAGCTCGTAGAGACTGCACGCGTCTCGGTCGACGAGGAGCGCGTGCCGGTCGCCGCCGCTCTCGACATGGACCCCGCGCGGGATCGGGTACGGCCCCTTGTCGCTCTCGTCCTCGTAGTCGAACGTCACGCGGGAGCGCGGTGTCTTCTTCGTGACGACATCGAACGGGATCCCGATCCTGCCGCCCTGGTACAGGCCCGACCCGAAGTCGGGATGGAGGCCCGCGTCGGCGCCGATCGAGCGGATGATCGCGTCCGAGTCGCGCGCCACCGGCAACTTGTCGATTCGCTTGTTCCACGGGTTGGACTTGGGGAACACGGCGCACCGCGGCGCGTTCGGAAGGCGGAGAGCGTGCGCCGGCGGGCCCGAGAGCGCGAGCAGCAGCGCGAGCGGGACGAGCCGTTTCACCGGAGTTGCACCGCCGGATAGCGTGCGCGCACCTCGTCCACGTACGTGGCCAGCCGCTCCGCGAGAGCGGCGTCCTCGACCTCGAGCACGTTCTCGGCGTTCGACTCGCCGGAATGCGAGAGGTTGAAGCTGCCGACGAACGCCGTGTCGTCGCAGACGGTCACCTTCGCATGCATGTAGTCGTGCACCGAGCCGGGCGCGTACGGCGTCGAGCGCTTGCCGGAGAACGGCGCGGCGGCGAGGGCTGCACGCAAGGCAGGCGCCTTCCACGTCTTGATCGGATTCGCCGCCCATTGCACGAGGACCTCGTTCACCTGCGTGTTGTCGACCACGCCGGCGAGGTCGACCTTGCCGTCGGCCGCGACTTCGGCGAGTGTGCCCAGGATCGGTCCGGACGTGATCACCGGAGACGCGATCCGCACGCGCCGCTCGGCGCTCGCGAATGCGTTTGCGATCCGGTGCGCGAGCCGCTCGCCCCGCTTCGGCGAGAACCACACGCGAACGCCGTCCGCGGCCTCCGGCGACACCTTGCCGGAGCGTCGCACCTCTTTCCTCCGCCAGAGCTGCTCGAAGTCCTCGGCATAGCGGGCCGCCAGCGACCTCGAGTCGACGACCGCGATCACGTTCTCCTCGCGCGACCAGGAGTCGTCTGTCCAGTTCGTCGAGCCGGTCCACACGAGCCCGCCGTCGCGGATGACGTACTTGTGGTGCATCAGGTCGGGCCAGCCGGGGACGCCGCACGTTGCGAACGGGAGGGCCTCGATCTCCTCCGGACGCGTCTTCGGAGGCGGCGGGACGGTCGTCTCGCGCGGCCGGCGGTCGACGTTGTAGAGGAACCGGACCCGGACGCCCCGCTGCGAGCACGCGCGCAGCGTTCCGAGCACGATCTGCTCCGTCTCGTCCGCGAGGTTGACGTCGTAGATCGCGATGTCCAGCGTCTGCTCGGCGCGCTCGAGGAACGACGCGAGCAGGCGCGCGATCTCGGCGGGCGACTGGCCGCCGTCCGTGAGCGTTCGTATTTGGATCACGAGGGGAGTACCGTTGTTCGCATGGCGCGTGGTCCTGCATCGGGGCGGCAAGACGGTTGGGAACGGGCGTCCTTCGACATGAACACGAAGCCGAACAGGGTCGAGCGCGACATCGCGCGAACGGATCTCATGCTTCCCGACGGCTTCGGACTGAAGCTGCTCGGGGAGTGCCTCGCAGTCGGCGTGCTCTTGTCGCTCGGCTTCCTCTGGGGGCCCCTGACGATCGTCGGGATCTTTCTGAACGGCCACGCGCCCTGGACGTGGCCGGTGATCGGCGCGGCGTCCCTCGTCTTCGGCCTGCTGATGTTCGCGTACGTGCGCCACGACGTGAAGGACTTCATCGCGTCGATCGACGAGAGCTGAGTCGTCGCGCGGCCGTGCGCCTACGTCGTCTGCGCGCGTAGCTTCGCTTTGTACTCGCGCTTCGCAGCCTGGTAGCGCTCGAGTGCTTCGGGCGAGTCGACGTCCCCGAGCGTCGGGTGGGTCGGGACGAGCCCCTGCGCCGCCTGCACGCCGTACCGCTTCGCGAGCACCGAGCCGAGCGCCGTCACCTTCATCTTTCCGAAGCCGGGCAGCGACTCGATCCGGCGACGGAGGTCCGTGTCGTCGGTCGCGTCCGTCCAGACCCGCGACGCGTCGCCGCCGTACTCGCTGACGATCGTCGCGCAGAGCTCCTGCACGCGACGCGCCATGTTGCCGGGGAAACGGTGCACCGCCGGCTTCTCGCGGAATGCCGCTTCGAGCTCGGCGGGATCCATTCCGGCGATTGCGGCGGCGTCGAGCTTGCCGAGGCGCTGCTCGAGCTTGCGCGGCCCGGTGAACGCGGTCGGAACCGTCACCTGCTGGTCGAGCGCGAACCCGATCAAGAGCGCGAGCGGGTTCTTCGCGAGCAGCGTGTCGGCTGCGTCGTCGCCGGTGAAGTGGAGGCGATCGGGCATCCATATGATCCTAGACCAATGCGGATCGCAGTCCTTGGCGCCGGGGTGGTGGGGCAGACGCTCTCCGCGAAGCTGCGCGAGCTCGGCCACGACGTGTCGATCGGGACCCGCAGTCCGCGCGACGGCGCGGTCTCCTACGCGGAGGCCGCCGAGGCAGCGGATCTCGTCGTGAACGCGACGTCGGGCGTTGGCTCGCTCGAGGCGCTCGACGCGGCTGGAGCGGAGAACCTCGCCGGCAAGGTGCTGCTCGACGTCGCCAACGCACTCGACTTCAGCAAGGGCAGGCCGCCGGGGCTGGCGGTCTGTAACTTCGACAGCCTCGCCGAGCAGATCCAGCGCGCGCATCCTGATGCGAAGGTCGTGAAGGCGCTGAACACGGTCAACTGCGACGTGATGGTCGATCCGGCGTCCGTGCCCGGCGACCACGTGGTCTTCGTCTGCGGGAACGACGACGGAGCGAAGGCGCAGGTGGTCGAGCTGCTCGGCTCGTTCGGCTGGCCCTCGGAGCGCGTCGTCGACCTCGGCGACATCACGTCGGCGCGCGGAACGGAGATGTACGTGCCGCTCTGGGTGCGGCTCATGGGCACGCTCGGCACGCCCAGCTTCAACATTACGCTGTCGCGCGCTTAGAAGCTCTCACAGAATGACGCTTCGTCGACCGGGTGCGATGGGTGGCTCGAGTCAAGGACGCAGGGAGCCCCGATAGCAGCGCTATCGGGGCGACCGAGGACGCAGGATCGGACCGCCCAGCGCGGCCGGGCGGCTCAAGGCTTCATTTTGTGGGAGCGTCTTAACCCGGGCGCAAAGCGGGAAGGCCGAGCGGACGAGGACCGATCCGCTCACAGAGACAGCCCGCGGGCGCGACGACGCGACGCCCGCGCGGGCGCTGACCGGCGTCACGTTGGTCATCGGCGTGGTCG
>WNGE01008928.1_pt1 | contig 10621 bp, 10 predicted proteins | sample 5400651 | NCBI WGS metagenome assembly WNGE01 (sample SAMN13153370, study PRJNA577476) | soil metagenome | isolation source: 60 cm soil or saprolite under grassland replicate 2 | place: USA:California | collected 2016-06-15
ATCAGCCTGCTACGTATCAGCGGCGCGACCAACATCGCCGCTGCGCTACGACACAACGCAGGCAAAAGCCGCCGCGTCCTCAAACGACTCGGGCTGCCGCCTGCATGAATACCGAAGGCCCGACTTTGCCGTGCCCGTGTCGGCCAGTGCGAACCCGACCACCTTGCGGGAATAGCAGTCGATCACCGTCGCGCAAAACGCCCAACCAGCCCAGGTCTTGATGTAGGTAACGTCGCCAACCCAAGTCAGGTTCGGCGCCGGCGGCGCGAAGTCGCGGGCCACCAGGTCGGCCAGGGCGGGTCGAACCGGTCCGGCAGCGTCGTTCGCTTGTACGGCCTGGGATGCACGCCACGCAGCCCCGCAGCGCGCATCAACCGGTGCACCCGCTTGTGCGAGCAGACCACACCGGCGCGGCGCAGTTCGTTAAGGACCCGGCGCACGCCGACCCGCCCGCCGTGCCCAGCGTGGATCTTACGGATCCGTTCGGTCAGCGCGGCGTCGTCGAGTTGGCGTTGCGATGGCGGCCGGTCACGCCATTGGTAGAAACCCTGCCGCGACACGCGCAGCATCCGGCACATAAACGCGATCGGAAATGCCTTCTCCGCAGCCTGCGCCGCGATAAAAGAGAACCTTACTGGTTCTGGCTCGCGAAGAAGGCCGCCGCTTTTTCCAGGAAATCCCGCTCCATCTTGACCTGCTGGATTTCCTTACGCAGCCGCTGCAGTTCGGCCCGCTCCGAAACATCCAGCTCGGGCTCCTTGGCCTCACCGTTCTCGCGCGCTTTCGCCACCCAACGCCCTAACGTCGCTTCGACAATTCCCAGATTCCTGGCCACCTCCGCGACCGACTGCCCGGAGGAGATCACATACTGTACCGCCTCGGCCTTGTACTCATCGGTGAACCTACGTCTCGTGCTTCCCACCGTGATCGTCTCCTTGAAGATCAGTGTCCACTATGGACGCTGTCTTCAAGATCGGGAACGGTCCAGTTACCTGCATGACCGGGTGTTCGTCGGGAACGGCGGGGCGCTGTCTAACCTCGAGCGTGGACCTCCCGTGTAGGGGTTGCTCATAGTTCTCTCGGGGGTCCGTTCCTCGCGCTACTGGTGCCGGGTTCTCCCACCGGCCGGTCTGGTGTTGCCCGGTCTGGTGTTGCCCGGGCTGGCGTTGCCCGGGCTGGCGTTGTGCGGGCGGTCGTGGGCTGGTGCGGGCCAGTCGTTGAGGGTGGCCAGGCCGCAGCACCAGCCGGCCAGTTCCCCGGGCGATGGCTACTGCGGTGACCGGGGGCCGTTTGTGGCGGGCGGCCAGGGCGTCCCAACGCTGGTGCAGGCGCCGGTCGGCGGCCTCGCCGCGGGCCCGTACCGCCGCAGCGAGCCCGGCTCGGCGGGCGGCCAAGGCCTTACCCGGTGCACGCAGTGGTTTCTGGTGGTGCCAGGCCGCCTCGACCAGCAGTCGGCGGGCGTGGGTGTTGCCGGTCTTGGTGATCGAACCCTGGCTGCGGGAGGTACCGCTGGACGACTCGGTGGGGACCAGGCCCAGATAGGCACCGATGCTGGCGCCGGTGAACCGGTCCCAGTCGCCGATCTCCACAGCTAGCCCGAGTCCGGTCAAGGTCGCGATCCCGCGCACGGCGCACAGCCGGGACACGATCGGCGCCCACGGGGGCTGGGCGGCGGTCACCGCGATCGCCTCGTCCAGGCGGTGCCGCCGCGCAGTCACCGACAGGACCGTATCGAAGGCCTGATCGAACGCCGCCCGAGCACCGGCGGCATCGAAGCGTTGCTGACGCAGCCACCGTTCGTGCGTCCCGGTCCATGCCTGGCCGCCGTAGTAGACGATCCCGTGGCGCAGCAACAGTTTCGACAGCCGGTGCCGAGCCCGCATCAGGTCGGCCCGGGCGTCCTCGCGGGCGCGGACCAGATCCCGGGCGTCCTCCTCGACCACACTTGGAATCCGGATCCCGCTGATCTCCCCGATATGCAACAACCGCGCCAGCCGCCGCGCGTCGCGCCGATCGGTCTTGACCCGATCCCCCGGCGGCCGTTCCAGCTTCGAGGGCGCCACCACCTCACACCGAACCCCAACAGCCGCGAACGCCCGGGCAAGACCGAACCCGGTCGGACCGGCCTCGTACGCCACGGCGACCGGCCTCGGCAGCTGCCCGACCCAGCCCAATACCGCCTCGTTGGCCGGTACCAGCCTCTGGCCGAACACCTGCCCGCTGTCCCAGTCCACCGCCTCGGCCACCACCGACCGGGCAGGAGCAGCAGGCGCGGGACGCGATGAAGGGCCGTTGGCGGCATCCCAAGAAGTCGATGGGCTGGTACAACGACATGAAGAAGGCCTTCGCCGACCTCCCGCAGGGCTGATCGCCCATGGTGCCTCAGCTGACCCCCGTCGGCGATTCGATTCGCAGCGACGCCATACAACATCGGTTCCTCGACCATTGCGCGGTTGCCAAAGCAGGTCAGCGGGCGCCTCCCAGCGCGCGGGAGGGGGGCGTCCCGAAGCACTTGGGTTCTTGATGAAGAATCATCGTACGTCCTATGGCTCGTCGACCTGAATCGAGGCGACCAGGATCACGAGGGCTGCCGCGCCATCGTGGTGAGGTTCAGCTGGCCAGACGCGCTCGGCGTGCTGCGTGTTCGACGCGGGCCGGTGCGCCGACCTCGCGCAGATACTGCAGGGCTTGGCGGTAGGAGGTGACGAGGCTGGTCTGTTCGTAGGCGACGCCGATCTCGGCGCAGTACGCCTGGACGATCGGCTGCGCCTTGCGCAGGTTGGGGGTCGGCATGGCGGGGAACAGGTGGTGCTCGATCTGGTAGTTCAGGCCGCCCAGCGCCGCGTCGGTGAGCCAGCCACCGCGGACGTTGCGGGAGGTGAGCACCTGCTTGCGGAGGAAGTCCTCGTCGCCGGTCGGGTGCGGCATGCCCTTGTGGTTGGGTGCGAAGGTCATGCCGAGGTAGACGCCGAACAGTGCCTGGTGCACCAGGAGGAAGGCGATGGCCTGCAGGGGCGAGAGGACGAGCAGCAGGGCGGAGAGGTAGCCGGCGGCGTGCAGGATCAGCAGCATGCTTTCCAGACGGGGGCGCTTGACCGTGCCGTCGCGCAACGCCTTGATGCTGGACACCTTCAGATCGGCGGCGAGCAGCGTAAGCAGGGGAAAGAACAGCGCGGCCTGGTGCCGGGTGATGAAGCCCTTGAGCCCGCGCCGGCCCAGTGCCGACTTCGTGGCCCAGATGAGCACCTCCGGGGCGACGTCCGGGTCGAGGTCGTCGTGGTTGGGGTTGTTGTGGTGCCGGGTGTGCTTGTCCATCCACCAGCCGTAGCTCATGCCGACGCCGAGGTTTCCAGCCAGCCGTCCGAGCAGTTCACCCGGGCGTTTGGTGCGGAACACCTGGCGGTGCGCCAGGTCGTGTGCTACCAGCCCGATCTGGGTGAATGTGACGGCGAGGAATACCGCTGTCACGAGTTGCCACCAGGACGAGCCGATGAGGAAGAACGCCGTCCAACCGCCGAGGAACATGAGGGTGACGACGCTGAGCCGGGCGAGGTAGTAGGCGGGCCGGCGCTGCATCAGCCCCTCGCCGCTGATCCGGCGGGACAGGACGGCGAAGTCGCTGCCGGTCGTTGTCCGTGCCGGTGTCGACCCGGTCGGCGTCATGGTGATCGTCATGCTTCTATCAAACCGTCCGGAGACGGCACCGTCAGGAGCGCTACGACCTGCGGCATTGGTGGTGCTGGCACCACCATTGAAGTGCATGTCGGCCGGGCACTACATAGCCTGTGGAGATGGTCGGGAACGGTGCACGGCTGGGCCGCTGGGCACGGCACGGTGTGCGCAGCGTGCTGGGCGGTATGGCGGCGATCGGCTTGGCGTTCACGAACGTGCCGCTGCTGGCCGTGTCCGTTGTCGCGCTGGCCCTGGCGCCGGTGCCATTTCTCGGTCTGGCGCTCGTGCCGTGGACGATGACGCTGGTCCGGATGCGCACCGATCTCGAGCGCCGACGTGCCTCACAGACCGGTGTCCTGGTGACTCGCCCATACCTGCCCACCCCGGAACCGGCCGTGGCCGGTGGCTGGCCGCGTTTCCGGTGGACCGTGACGGACCCGGCCACCTGGCGTGACCTTGCCTGGCTCGCGCCGGGCGCGGTCGTCGGGTTCACACTCGGGACGATCGGTGTGCTCCTGCCGTTGTACGGGCTTGCGGGTCTGACACTGACGCCGCTGTGGATCTGGCTCGGTACCGGCTGGTACGGCTACGGCGCCGTCTGGTCCATCGACACCTGGCCGGCGGGCCTGCTCTGCCTGCCGCAAGGCGCCGTCATCCTCGCCGCGGGTCTCTGGACAGCGCCGTTGCTACGCCGCATCGACGCCCACTTCGCCAGGCTCTTCCTCGCGCCCACCAGAGCGGCCGAACTGCGGCTACGCGTAACGCAGCTGACGGTCACCCGCGCCGACACGGTGGACGCCCAGGCGGCCGAGTTGCGCCGCATCGAACGCGACCTGCACGACGGCGTCCAGGCCCGCCTTGTCTCACTGAGCATGATGATCGGCCTGGCCGACACCCTCATCGACCGCAACCCGGCCGGGGCCCACAAACTGCTCGACGAAATGCGTGATTCCAGCGGCACGGCGCTGGTCGAGCTACGCCACCTCATCCGCGGCATTCACCCACCGGTACTTGCCGAACGCGGACTTGGCGGCGCGGTCCGCGCGCTGGCGCTCAGCCTGCCGGTCCCGATCACTGTCGACATCGACCTCGCCGGCAGGCCCGACACACCCATCGAGTCCGCGGCGTACTTCGCCGTCGCCGAAGCGCTGACCAACATGGTTCGGCACAGCCGCGCCCACACCGGATCGGTGACCATACGGCACGCCGACGGCGCGCTGACCATGGTCGTCACCGACGACGGCACCGGAGGCGCCGACCCCAACACCGGCACCGGTCTGCGCGGCATCGAACGCCGCCTCGCCGCCTTTGATGGCACGATCAGCCTGTCGAGCCCACCCGGGGGACCCACCGTCATCACCATGGAGGTGCCGTGCGCGTTGTCCTCGCCGAGGACCATGCCCTCCTTCGGGACGGACTGACCCGGCTGCTGCAGGCATTCGACTTCGACGTCGTCGCCGCCATCGACAACGGCCCCGCCCTGCTGCCCGCCCTGATCACGCACAAGCCCCAGGTGGCAATCATCGACGTCCGCCTCCCCCCGACATTCACCGACGAAGGTCTGCAAGCCGCGATCGCCGCCCGCACCCAGATACCCGGCCTGCCGGTCCTCATGCTCTCCCAGCACGTCGAGCCCCTCTACGCCCGCGAGCTGCTCAGTACCCCGCACGGCGGTGTCGGCTATCTTCTCAAAGACCGGGTGTCCCACGTCGACGACTTCATCGACGCCGTCCGCCGGGTCGCCGACGGCGGCACCGCCATGGACCCCGAAGTGATCTCACAACTCCTCGCCCGCCGCGAGCCACTGGCGGTGCTCACCGCCCGGGAACGCGAAGTACTCCGCGAAATGGCCGAAGGCCGGTCCAACGCCGCGATCGCCACCAAGCTGCGCATCACTGAGAAAGCCGTGAGCAAGCACATCAACAACATCCTCACCAAACTTGACATGCCACCCTCCGACGACAACAACCGCCGGGTCCTCGCCGTCCTGGCATACCTGAACGCCTGAGCGCCACGCGCACCAGACATGCATCACGACCCCGGCTCGTTCACCGCTCCAGGCTGCGAGATGCTGACCGCCGGATGGTTCTTCGCCGAATGAGCGCGGCATGCCGGGCCGGCCCTTATCGGGGCACCGGACGGTCCGCGTACCGGCCGGCCAGCCGCAGCGACACCGGTGTTGGAAGCCGGAAACGCCTACGCCAGCGCGGCCGGCGTTCAAGGACGCTCAACCACGATGCGGACAAGGGCTCGGCAGGTGCCCAGGCCCTTGTCACAAACGGTTACGCCAGCGAGAAGCTCGCCTCAACCAACAGTCGCCGATCGGCCACGCTGCGTCCTTGCAGTTCTGTGTGATCGGATGAAGGAGCGGGGCCTCCGCTGCCCGTGACAGTCACCCAAGTCGATTGTTCGCTTGAGGTGTCTACGTCCACCACGAGGAGCGGCGTGCGGAGCTGGTGAGGGACGAGCTGCTGGTGCGCTGCCGTACGGAGCGGATCGAGCCGCCGGCGGCCGGCCGGATCGATCGCATCGTCCGGACCGCGTCGCACCAGGCTGAGCAGAAGCTGACCGGCGCTTGAGGAGCAACGTTCGGGAGAGTCACGCTGGGCGTGATCTTGGTTGGGTGGGGGCGGCCTGGTCGTTTCGATGGACGTGAGGAGGCTGGTGGTGCCGTAGGTCAGCCGCGGATCTTCAGCGATGGTTTACCTGTCGGGATGGGCGTACTGTCCGGGGGTCCATGTCCGAGGGGAGGGGAATGCGTGGCCTGGCCCGGGGTAGGACAACGTCATGGTCAACACGAGCGGTCAGGACGACGACCAGCAGACCTTGCTCGACGAGCCGGTTAACCTACGCAACCTCGCGCAGCTGCGTACCCACGTGCTGCGGCTGGCGGCCCAGGCGGGCCTGCCCACTGAGCGGGCGGAGGCGTTCGTCCTGGCGGTGAATGAGGCGGTCACCAACGCCATCGAGCACGCCGGGGGACGCGGCGAGCTCGCCGTGATCCAAGACGACCAACGCCGATTGATCGCCGACGTGCGCGATGCCGGCCCGGGTACAGGGTGCTCGATCACGCTGACCCTGCCGCCACCGCAAGCGCCTCGGGGGCGAGGCATGTGGCTGGCCGCAGAGCTGGCCGACCGCGTCGAGGTCCGCGGCGGTCGCGGCGGCACCACCGTGCGTCTGGAGATGGACCTGCAGCGGCCGTGACCAACCGGCGGTCAACCGACGCCCGTCAGCTCGCGGTCGACATCCGTCGGCCCGACCTTCGCAGCCCGGTTCCTCGTCGGTGAGCCGGACATGAACGGCCCGCGACCCGCTACGGCCCCGGGTATGTCGTGTTGCACGAGGACCGCATGGCTGGTGTCAGCACGGTGGGGAAGCGCGGACAGTGAGACCGGTGACCGGCGTATCGAAGTACGCGCGCCTTGCCGATCGGCTCACCGCCCGCGCAGCCGGTGTCGTGGAGATGACTTTTCCGAGGTCTGCGAGTTCGTGACAGACGGACTACCCGAGTCGGCGTACCGGTACCCGACCTGGTGGAGCAGCAACACCGGTAGCACTGCGCAGAGCCGCTACGGATGGGTCAGCTCAGGCACGACCATGCCGCACCTGTCGTCGCGAGATGGTGTCGTGACTGCTGGCAGGCGGTATCGTGACCGTGCAGACGTCGCTCTGGACCCCGGCGGCTCGCGAGCCGAGAGAGGTCAGGGTGGTGATCGCCATGCGCGACGATCCAACCAGCAGCCGGCGCCACGTCGGTGTTCCGCAACCGGCCGATGACCCCGTCGCCGACGTGACGTTTTCCCAGGTTGCCTGGCTGCAGCTCGATGAGTTGCTCGAGCAGCTGATGCTGCGGGCCCGCGACGTGCAGGACGCGCAGGGCCGGTTGCGTGGTCTGCTGCACGCCTACCTCGCGGTGGCCCGCGCCGACGACCTCGACATCGTTCTGCGCCATGTCGTGGAGGCGGCCCGGCAGTTGGTCAACGCCGGCTACGCCGCACTCGGCGTGGCCAGCCGCGGCCACCTCGTCCGGTTCGTCCACGCCGGTATGGCCCCCGAGGTGGTCGCCGCGGTCGGGCACCTTCCGCAGGGTAAGGGCCTGCTCGGGGTACTGGTAGATCATCCCCGGTCGCTGCGGCTTCGCGATATCGCCGACCATGTCGCCTCGGTCGGCTTCCCCGAGCACCATCCCCCGATGGGCTCGTTCCTCGGCGTGCCGATCCGCGTCGGTGACCGGGTCTTCGGCAACCTCTACCTGACCGAGAAGCAAGGCGCCGACGAGTTCACCAGCGACGACGAACAACTCGTGCAGGCGCTGGCCGCGGCCGCCGCGGCGGCCATCGAAAACGCCACCCTACTGGCTGAGAGCCGCCGCCGGCACACCTGGCAGAGCGCGATGACTGACATCAGCACTCAACTGCTGGCAGGCACCGGCTCCGACGAGGTACTGCGGCAACTGGTACACCACGCACGCGAGATACTCCACGGCGACGGTACAGGCATGTGCGTTCCCATGGAGGATCCTCAGATGCTGCGGCTGATCGTGGCCGAAGGCACCGAGTACGAACGGTGGGAGGGCAGGCTCATCCCGGTGGAAGGTTCGGTCAGCGGAACCGCGATCACGTCCGGACACCTCGTCGTGGTCGGTGACCCGCTCAGCGACCCGCGAACTCCGGCGGCAGCCGAGCATGCCACCGGACTGATCGGCGAAACCGTCGCCGTGCCCCTGTTCGGCGACGGCGGCGTCACCGGCGTGCTCAGCGTGTCCCGGCGACCCGGCGACGAACCGTTCGACCAACTCGACCTCGATCTGGTCACCGCGGTCGCCGCGCACGCCGGGCTGGCCATGCAACTGAGCCAGGTCCGGCAGGACAACGAACAACTCCGCCTCGCCGAAGACCGCGAGCAGATCGGCGAAGACCTCCGTCACCGCGTCATCCACCGCCTGTTCGGTCACGGGCTCGCGCTGCAGGGCACCGCGTCACGGGCCACCAACCCGCAAACCCGCACCGCGATCCAGACCCAGATCAACGAAGTCGACACGATCATCCGCGACATCCGCGCCGCCGTGTTCGCGCTCACCCCACCGCCGCCAACCCGCACCCCGGCCGAACAGGTGCGCGACCCGGACACCCTCACCTGACCACCGACCCGGCATCGCCCACGCGAGGGTGACCTTCGCCTCTACTTCCCCGCCGCCGGCACACGCCACGGTGTCAGTGGAGGTGAGCCAAGGTGACCCAGCCACAAGGCGCCACGCGCATCATCGTCGGACTGGACCGTAACGGTTCCCACAACGACAACGTCCTGGCCGCCGCGCTGGACCAGGCCCGGCTGACCCACGCTGCGGTGTCGGTGGTGCACGCCATCGCACCGCCAACGGCATCGCCCGGGGCCGCCGGAAGCCAGGAACGGCGAGCCGTCCGACAGGCCCGCCACGACGCCGCCACCGAAGACCTGCGCCGTCTCCTCGCCACGGCCACACACAGCGGTGCCGCGCCGGTCAGCGTGGACTACGACGTCCGACACGGTGACCCAGCTACCGTCCTGCTCGCCGCCGCCCGATACGCCAACCTCATCGTCGTCGGCACCCACAGCGGCCGCGGATCACCGCTTCTACTCGGCACGGTCAGCCAAGACGTCGCAGTCCACGCCACCTGTCCGGTCCTGCTCATCCCCACGCCCTGAACGCGCCGTCCATGCACGCGCCCACCCCGCGCCACGACATCGACGATGCTCGCTCAGGGTGGGCACGATGCGCGTCGTAGGCGTTACAGGTACTGGCCCGTTGTATCGCTGTCTATCGTGGATACCCGAACGGACACCACGTGGGCGAGGTTGACGACGTCCCCGTTCTCACCGGCTTCGCGGTTGTATCTGGCCGGAGCCAGTAGCAGACTGCGAGGCTCGTCCAAAGCGCGAGTTGGTCCGGTACCGACGGGATCCGGCCGCCGTGCGCCTGCACCCTACCGAGATACCGAAGCCGGTGATTCCCTCATGCTCACGTCGATGACCGCAAGACCTGGATCTCGACGCGCAGACCGGTCGCCGTGCGGCTGCGGCTGCGTCCTGTCGGCTCGGTCCGCTCGATCCTGGACGGCGCCTGGTGGCCACGCTCGCGCGAGCCGGTCGTCGAACTGACTGCCCTGATCGCCGCGCTCGATCTTCGGCAGCTGCCCGTCAGCAAGCTCATCCTCAACGCCCAGGCCTGGGACAGCCATCCACGCCGTATCCGGGTCGCCGATCGCGTCATCCGCCTGGGCTGGTTCGCCAGCCTGGATGCGTGCCTGCTCATCGCCGCTACCGTCGACGACCAGCGCGTCGACCTGCTGGTGGTATCACCCGATGCGACGCGGGCGGTAGCGAGTCCGGCGATGGGCATGGCCGCCGACGGCCCACCCTGCCAACGCGCGGCGGACATCGCGGCGGCCGCCGCGATCCGTCAGCCGGGGCCAGCCTTGCCCTGAAGCCGTCTGGAATCCGAAGGTGGCGGCCTGGGTCGCCGGTCAGGAAGCAGCGTGGGCGCGACCACCGAACCCGTGGCCGCGCGACACCCGACACGGTGGTGACGCTGCCAGTCGGTGCGCGCACCGCCGCTGTGCCACAGTCGACCGGGAAGCGTGGCATCGCGGGTTGCCCGGTGTCGGAGATCGGGCGTACACCGACGTCTCCCGCCGCCATCGTCGGACGAGACGATGGCGGCGGGAGACGTCGGTTGCCTGGGTGGTTGCGCGGTCAGTTGCGGGTCTCACCTTCGATGGCTGGTGCCGTGGCCGGTTTCTGGCTGGCCTGTACCTGGATGCGTTTGGCCTGTACTTCCGGCGCCTTGGGTACCAGGACCTGCAGTACGCCGTCCTGCGTCGAGGCCTCGATCGCATCCGCCATGACATGGGTGGGCAGAGTGATCGAGCGCAGGAAGCGGCCGTAGCGGCGCTCGACTCGATGGACC
>WNGE01013888.1_pt1 | contig 10618 bp, 11 predicted proteins | sample 5400651 | NCBI WGS metagenome assembly WNGE01 (sample SAMN13153370, study PRJNA577476) | soil metagenome | isolation source: 60 cm soil or saprolite under grassland replicate 2 | place: USA:California | collected 2016-06-15
CCGAGCGTCGCCAGCGCCGGGGTGACGATGATCGCCGATAAAGACACGGAATTGAGATAGGCTCGCCTCAACCGCGCGTCTTCGTCCTGGATCATGGAATAGACGGGAAAGAGCACGGAGGCGATGACCGATGTGAACTGCATCATCGGTAGCGTCATAAGCTGGTAAGCTCGGGAATATAAGCCCAGAGCGGTCGCTCCGAGCCAGCGCCCGACGACGAAATAATCGCCATTGATCGCGGCGTAATTCGCCAGAGTAGACAGGCTCGATCCGACGCCGAAGGTCAGCAACTGGCGCGCCTCTTTCGAGGCCAGACTTGGCCGCTTCGGATGAGGCGACAGACGAAGGAGCAATGCGCTCCTCAACAGGAATTGAATCACGCTTGCCCAGGCGAGCGCCCACACCCCGTAGCCCAACAGCGCAAGCGCGACGCTGACCAGCGCGTAACCGACCCCGTAGGAGCACAGCTCGACGATCAGCAGATTCCGGTAGTCGAGCCTCCTCTGCAACAGCCCCATGGCGGTCGATCCGAGGTTCATAAACAGAAATATCACCGACATCAACCGCAAGATCGGAGTCACTTCGTCATTCCGGAGCAGGGCGCCGGCGAGCGGCGCGGTCATATAAACGACCGCCATGAAGAACAGGCCGAAGAGCGTGGATAACGTAAAGGCCACGCGGATGTGCGTGTCGGTGAGGTCTTTTCGCTGTACGACGGCGTAATAGATGCCGATCTCGGATATTCTGAAGACGAGATTGGTGACAACCATCGCCAGGGCCAGCAATCCGAACTGATCCACCCTCACCAGCCGCGCCAAAATAACTATGACGGTCAGCTGGATGACGAACCTCAACGATTCTGACACAAATCGCCAGGTGAAGGCGCTCACCGCGCGTCCGTAAAGTGGTTCGGCCTTCAACGGCCCGCCCGTCGCCTCTTTCAGTTGTGTTTGTCCCGACATGGTCATTAGTCTAAACTCGAACGCGCAGGCGCCCGCCCCCTGATCCGTCCCCAGGATTCAAAGAACTGCTTAAGAACGCCGCGCGCATTCACACGCAAGAGAAGGATGACTCGGCGAAGCTCTACAGTGTCCACGCGCCGGAAGTCGAATGCATCGCCAAAGGCAAGGCGCACAAGAAGTATGAGTTCGGCTGCAAGGTCGCGTTGGTGACCACCTCAAAAAGCAATTGGATCGTCGGCGTCGAGGCGCATCACGGCAACCCCTACGACGGTGCGACGCTCAAGGCTTCGATCAATCAAACCGAACGGCTGACAGGTGTCAGACCAAAAGAAGCATTTGTGGATCGCGGCTACCGCGGCAAAGAACATCACCCGGAAGACGTCAAAATCCACATTACCGGTTAGCACAAAGCCAGAGGGGCATTGAAAAAGCATTTCAAACGGCGGAACGCGATTGAGCCGGTGATCGCCCACGAAAAACAGGATCACAGGCTCGGACGCAATCACCTCAAAAGCAAAGAAGGCGACCGAATCAACGCGCTGTTATCCGGGTGTGGGTTCAATCTGAGGAAGCTCTTGAGAGCTTTCTCTTATGCCCTGCAAAACTGGCTCTCAGGGCTTGTGTTCAAGCTCCGAACAGGCTTGCAGCCTTTCAGAGGCCTTTTTGCCGCCGTTTGAGGCGCGACTTTTTCAGGTACGACCAGATTAGGCGCAAAGGGCATGCCAACACTTGGCGAAATTAGCCAAACTAACTTCGTCCCCTGATGCGGGAGATTTAACGGCGATGTCTGATCGTGTAGGACTGAATCTCTTCGAGCGTTGGTAGTGGCGCTTTATATGGGAAAGCGACTGCGACGATGGTTTGCCACAAAACTTTCAGATCGCTCTGCCAGCTTCGCGCCTGAAGATAATCAAGGTAGCCTTCGAGCTTGAACGGCAGGAGCGTCTCAAGATAAAACCGCTCGCGGTCGCCTTCGACCTCAACCAGCAGCGCTTCTTCATTCCGCAGCCGCAGAGTCATCGGGTCGGTGATACCGGGTCTGGCTTCTAAAACGAGACGCCACACCGGGTCTTCGAGGTCGATATATCGTGGGACCTCAGGGCGCGGACCGATCAGCGACATATCGCCTTTGAGGATGTTCCACAACTCCGGCAGTTCGTCGAGCTTCGCCTTACGCAAGAACTTGCCTACCGGTGTGACGCGGGTGTCATCGCCTGCTGTCACCTGCGGCCCGGCGCTCGCCGCCGTCATGGTGCGGAGCTTGTACATAGTGAAGGTCCGCCCCTTCCTTCCCATTCGTTTCTGACGAAAGATTACCGGCCCGCGAGAAGTGACAGCGATCGCGATCGCCGTCAAGGCGATCAGCGGAGCCGCCACAACTAACCCTATCAGCGCGATCGCCGCTTCGGCCTGGCGAGGCAGACCATTCTTGATCGATACGGTTCCATCTTTTTTGGAGTCGCTTACCATTTTGCGTCTGTCGTTTCGCATGCGTGCGCCCTCTTACGATAAAGCCTTCCGGTTCCATTCGGGTTTACCAGCCACTGGTTATTGCGGGCAATTGGCGCCCTTATACTTGCGATAACGCCTTCCCGTCCCGTCCGGGTTTGCGAGCAGCCTGCCTGTCGCAGCAGCCGCCAGCTTCATCTCAATCCTGGCGCGGCCGTGCCAGTCCATGAATTGCACTCGCGGCAATCTCCATAGCGGGAAGCTGCTATCGACCCACATCGGCTCGGTCGTCATTACCGTCTCGACTCCACACTCGAGCGCATGCTGCGCCAGACGCCTGGTGTAGTTTCCGTTGGGGAAGGCGAAAGTGAGGCATTCCCCGATTTCCTTTTTGACATCTTCAACGCTCTGCCTGATCTCGAAGAAAGCGTCCGCTGCGCACGCCCGATCAAGACGCTCATTCAGCAATGTGAATGGCAGTTGTTTCAATGTTTGTACATCTAGTTCTGGTGGAACGTAACCAAGCGCTCGCCTGATTGCGCCGGAGCGATCGAACCAAAGCGGAAACCCGTCGGTCAAAAATCTAGTCGGAACGTAGAAAACTGCGGGGACCCCCAGACGCTCCAATTCCGGGGCGGTTATGGTGGCGTTGCTGCGCTTACCATCATCGAAAGTAAGCAGGCAGAAGGGGCGGGATCTCGGTCGCGATAGACGGTCGAGCAGCTCATCGTAATGGATAAAATCAAACCAACGGCTGAGAGTCTCTACATGAAGTCGAGTCTGTGAAGCCGTCAGAGTATGTTCGTTGATGATTACTCCTGTTGGTTTAGTCTGGCGGGTTTTTGGGATTATCGCCATTGATGACCATCCAACAAGATTAAGCAACTTCATCTCTTCCTCCTCTGATTCTTCAAGGATATGACAATATCAATTACAACCCTAATACCACAAGCTCGGAATACAGGTTATCAACTTGCTCGCGGCTAAGAACCTCTGATTTATACATTCTTGGAATTTCTAGTTGGTATGCTTTACTGTAAGGGATAGTAGCATTTCCTATAAGCCTTTCGTCAACAGCTAAGAAGAAATACTTTCGGCTCTTAAGAAAATATGACTTGATCTTGTTGAGACGCCTCAAAAAGGCGCTTCGGTCACTGATGTAGTGTATGTGGGCGTAGGGAATATCGCAACTGTATTTCCTATAGCGTTTCCTCGTGTAAATGATATAGGAATAGCCGTACTTATCCTGGATAACAAGATGCCCGCAGTTGTAATGCGAATGGTCTATAAAGATCTTTAAGTTGACTGGGTCCAATATCTCCGCAATCCTGCGTTGATCGGACACTATGACCGGCGCTTCTTCTTTCCTTGTGGCGGATAATCCGGGGACCAGAAAAAGGATTCTGACATTTGTATCGAGGTTCTTGAACCCCAAACGCCTCGTGATCTCCCAGGCCCTTTCATTCATAGTAAAGTTCGTAATCGTATACCCCTTCAGTTTCAGGACCGGAAAGACCAGGCGCATGCTTTCGGTTCTATACTGCTCTTTAACTATCCAGCTTGTGAGGTTACACAACCTGGCTTCTCTCCCATCTATAATTCTCCGACTGAATATGGCGCCATTGAAACCGACCACTTTTCGATTATCAAGTAAGGCATATCCGACATACCCTTCATCCGATTCCCACTGGTAATCAAAGATTTCTCTCCATTTATCCCTGGAATGAGTGTCTTCTAGTTCTGACAGGAGCGGGTATACATCGTCAAACATCGATGGGGTAACTTTTTCAACAACCGTCATTTCGTACCTTCTTGAGCCTGCCTTCTTGAGTCTGTTGGATAACTTCTCGTCTCAAACGAGCGCGTCCAAGCCATCGCCGTGGCCTCTAGCCACGTGAATCTCTTCCGGCGGAAAGGAATCATCGCGCAGCAGCGGTCCGCCCGGCGAGACAAAAAGATTATAGTTGCTGGGGCCGGCGATCATGCCTGAGCGACGACATGCCCGCGCCCAGGCGGCGTGCAGGAAGTTAGCGACGATAATGTCGGTCCCGGTCTCAGCCAGATAATCGATTCCGGCGGCGACCAGCGCCGGCGCATCAGTCGCGCGCCCGAAACCGTCCGCCAGCGTGCCCACCTTCAAGTCGCCGAAATAAGGATTGTTCTTCATCTGCTTACTCACCACGACTATCCATCCGACATCCTCTCTCGCGCCCTTTCGACGCACCCTGAGCCGAGTGTAGCCGGGATCGTCAGGGGGATAAACAATGTTCAAAGTAGCCGCGTCAGATCGTATCGCCACGGCGTATTCTGGAAGCGCGTCTGTGAAGATATGGTCCGCCCAGTCGTCAAAAGCGCTTTCTTCCGAGCTTTGGCAGGTCGAGAGGAAGGATGACAAATGACGGCGCAGCGAAAGCAGGCCGCTCAATCCGGCGCCGGCGCCGGAAAGCGCGCCCAGGAGCGCCGCGTAGCGCAGCTTTGGGCACCACTTAAAATACCTCAGGCCGAGCAGCGTCTTAGTCACTCGGACCGGATAGAAAAAGAACGGCGCCAGGCGCCATCTCCATCCGAGCTTAACAAGAAAACGAAACGCTTCTATTTCCGGGGTTCCGACTCCCATTGTCATTAAGAATGGTTGGTAGGCTGTGGCTCTCTTCATAAGCTGGATTATAGCCAGAGAGTATTTACGATCTATTATCCCTTCGGAGACAGGCATGTCGGCCCAGCAAAAATCCCGGCTCTCGCCTTTGATAAACACGTTGTGATGATAGAGCGACATAGCCGCCCGTATCTCTCGCCCATCCTCAGCGATCATCATCCGGCGATATACGGGGAAGCCCGGGGGCCGGTACCGCGCCTCTCCGGGCAGGCTGGGATGCAAGGTCATCTGTTCCTCTCCTCGTCCGCCCTCTCTCAGGCGCTGGTTGAAGCGGATCATGGCTTCAAGATCGCCATCCTCGGCAAAGCGAATCTCCATAATCAAACCATCAACACCCGACTATGCGCATCGACAAACTCAGCGATCCTCGCGATTGAATGAAAATCTTCAATCTCGACGTCGTCGAGAGAAATTTCCGTCCCGAATTCTTTTTCGATGTACGCCAATAGCTCAACCAAAGCCAGCGAGTCTAAAATTCCGGCCTTCGCCAAATCCGCATCTACGGAAGAGACTTCCACGGACAGTTTCTCTGAAAAGAACGCTCTGAGTCGAGCGTGCAGAACTTCATTGTCTGTTGCAACCATGCTGATTCTCCTTTCGGCGCGGATTACGCGCCCATAAATTTCAAATAAGGCTCCACATACCGTCGCTGTGGCCTCGAGCCATATGAATTTCGCGCGGGGGGCAAGTATCTTCGAAGAGCGGCGATCCGCCGGGGGAAACGAAATGGTAATAATTGTCAGGGCCGGCGATCATCCCTGAGCGACGGCAAGCTTCTATCCACACCTCATGCGAAAAATTCGCAACGATGATATCGACCCCGGTTTCGGCCAGATGATTGATTCCGGCGGCGACCAGCGCCGGCGCGTCAGCCGCGCGCCCGAAGCCGTCCACCAGTGTGCCGACCTTCAAGTCGCCGAAATGACGATTGTTCTTCATCTGCTTACTCGCCACGAGTATCCATCCAGCATCCTGGCCGGCATCCTGGCCCGCATCCTGGCCCGCATCCTGGCCGGCGCCACGTTTCGCGCCCTTTCGACGAACCCTGAGCCGAGTGAGGCTGGGTTTGTCAGGAGGATGCAGGATGTTCAGAGTCGTGGCGTCAGACCGCATAGCTACGCCGTAGTCCGGAAGGCAATCCTCGAAGATCCGGTCCGCCCAGGCGCCGAAAGTCTCCTCCACTGAGCGCTCATATCCGGAGAGGATGGCGTCGATCCGCCGGCGCAACGCGAGCAACCCGCTCAAGCCCGCTCCCAATCCAGAGTACGCGCCAAATAAAGCGCCATAGCGTAGATGGGCATGCTTTTTAAAGTACCTCACGCCGAGAAGGACCTCAGTTACTTTGACCGGGTAGAAAAAGAAAGGAACAGCATGATGCCTCCAGTCAAACTTGGTTAGTAATCGGAACGAGTCCTTATCCTCAGGGCCGGCGCCCGTCGACATCAAGAACGGCTCATATCTCGAAACCGCTTTTATAAGCTGAACGATGGCTAAAGAGTATCTGCGATCTATTATCCCTTCGGAAATAGGCATGTCCAGCCAACAAAAATCCCGCTTCCTGCCGTGAATAAATATGTTGTTATGGTAAAGCATGACCGCAGCCCGCACCTCTCTTCCATCTTCGGCGATCATCATCCGGCGATACACGGGGAAGCCTGCGGGCCGGTATCGCGCCTCTCCGGGCAGGCTGAGGCGCAAGGTGATCTGTTCTTCTCCTCGCCCGCCCTCTCTCAGGCGCCGGTTGAATCGAACGACAGCGGGTATGTCATCATCTGCGGCGAAACGAATGTTCATGGTCACGACTCCTAAATAAGTTGTCCCGATTTAACGCCCGTTACTCAGGCGACTTCCAGGTTTAAGTACTTCCGCAGAATTCACATATCGTTCCTCGACCTTCAATTTATTGACTACGATCCATTCATCCCCGCAGGCGACTTTAACTCCCGACCCAACGACCTCCCCTACTGTTCCCGGTGACCTGTCACACCGTTCTCCCGTCAGGCGGGCCTTCACCACGCCAATCTCCTTTTCTCCTGACATTGTCTCCAAGATTGTCTGTGGATGCCTCCAGGGGGATGGAAACGGAAAGTAATCGCAGGCTCGAACGAAGCTCACAATTTCACGCGCCGGGAGCGACCAGAATAACTTGCCGTCCTGAGGGATTTCACGGCCGAAGTACTCCCTTTTAGTCAGATCCTGCGGCGTGAGCGGAATGGCGGCGGGGTCGGTTGACGCCGTTTCCATAAGTCGTAAGACCAACGGTATCCCTGACCTTATGCATCTCGCGCTGAGCGTAAGCCCGGTATCAGCGTCACCAATAACGCCCTTAGCGTTTGTATTCCGGCGGACTCTTCGCCCACCAACAAGATATTCACAGGAATTGTTCCTTGCTCGCGCCAAGGGCGACTCCTTTTGAAGCCAACCTGACCCCGGCCGCCTTTGAAGCCAGATCGAATACGACGCCTATGTGGTGTAGCTCCTCTTCATTCGGCGGGATGTCCAGAATGAATGTTTCGTACCCGACGGCGATGTACCTTGCTAACTCTTCCGCAACCCTGCTATAGCTCCCAACCAGATATGGGCAGAAAGTCTTGTAGTTCCTGAAAGGGGTCAGCCAATAGGAGTTGTCCTCAGTTCCCGCTTCGGCGCCCATCCCTGAAAGTTGTTTATGCCAGGTAGAGTCGGAGACTTTCATCGCCAACTGATGGGCTATCTGTCCCTTTCGATCTTCGGGGAATCTTTCGTAAGCGACTCCCCACGCTTCTTCCTGATCCTTGCGAGTGATGATTCCGACGCGAACCCCCGAATCTACAGCCTCATCCACGCCGACGCCTTCGTATTCATCGACCGGCTTCGGATATTTGATGGCGACCGCGCCGATCGCCTTGGCCGCCGCCAATCCCGCCTCTGAAGAACCGGAGATGAAAATCCCAGGGGATAAATCCGGCGATAGAGGCGGCGTCATTTTCAGTTTATCCACCTTATAGAACTCGCCTTCGTAACTCACACCGAGCGGGCTTGCCAGCAGCTCTTTGATTACGGCTGTGTATTCGATCAGCCTGTCATACCTCCTGTCGTGTGGGGTCATGTCGTTCAACGCCTCCAGATCGTTCTTAAAGCCCCCGGCCACCATATTCAGGTAGATGCGCCGTCCGTATAAATGGCCCAGGGAGACGACCATCTTGGCGACGGAATATGGGTGCATATAAACAGGCTGAACCGCCACGAGCGGGCACAACGCCTCCGTAGATTGAATAATGATTTGCGAGACTAGCCAGGGGTCCACAGTTGAATTGTCCGTATAAACGAGAATCCCCCGGCAGCCGGCCTGTTCGCTCCAACGCGCCACGTCCACAACATTAGGCAGGAAGCGCTCCCTCTCGACAGCGCTGGAGTACGGACACGTGGAAAAGACTTCTATTGACGCCTTAGATGTCATAATTCTCCTGGGAGCGCAGGCATCCCTGCCTGCTTTGTTTCATAAGGCGCCTATTCTCTAAGCTACGCAGGCAGGGATGCCTGCGCTCCCAGGGAACAGACGCTTACCTTGAATTCCATAGAATGAGCCGCGCTCAGAACCTGACAGGCGCTGGGCTACCCTCATCACCGCGCTTGATCTTCTGCAGCAGCCATCTCCACTGCATTCTGGAGAGGATGTGTCTGTCATCGCCCACCTTTTGCCAGCCCTTTCGCTCTCCGATGTAGTCGAGTAACGTGGAGACCGGAACGAACCATCCCGGAAGACCGGCCAACCTACGCATCAATTCGACAAATCGCGGATTTAACTGGCCGTCCCGGTAGAACCCGTCCGCCAGATGCGCATATGCGATGCAAGCTCCGCCTTCTTTCAGCAATCTGTCCTGGTTGCGCTCGTTTAATAACCGACAAAATTCTTCGATTTCATGGCCTGCGCTTGCGCTGAACCAGTACGGCACATATGGCCTCCGTAAATCGTGATACGGCATGAGCGGATCCATCTTCAGGGTGTTAATGTCGTTAAAGACGAAGTTCCTCACGAAGGTAATCGTCTCTCGACACACGTCTCCCCAGAAATAAGCGGAACCCTCCAAATGCCCATAGAATTTCGAGTCGCTTCTCATCAGATACTTGCGCGCGAAGGTATAGATAAGTTTCATGGCGCCATCGAACCTGTCCGCGCCCCAATAGAGGCAGTCCGCCTGGCCGGTATGATTGACGTGGATTCGCGGAGCGTACCCGATAATCTCCCTAAACTTCTTAAGCCCTTCAATAACTCTGGGACGGGTCGAGGATTCATCCGAAACGCCATGCAAGGCGATCTCAAAACCCTTGACCTTGAGGTCCTGGATGAAGTCTCTGTAGCTCTGATCTTCCAGTGAATCTCCGCCTCCTATAGGAGAGCCTTGTGGAGATAATGGCCAGACAGTCTTCGTAGTGATGAATCCATTGTCGTACAGGAAGTCATACACGGGGCTTGTGTTTTCGACATTGGAAAAGTCCGTATCGTCAATTATCGTGAAGGCGAACCGCTTGCCCTCAGGCCACACGATTTTAGATATTCCGTTCAACATAATTAGACCCCCGATCATCGTGATCGCCCCAGCGATTCCGAAACTTTACCAACCCGACCAGAAAGCCGAGCCCATAGCTAACGTGAAGAATGGCGAAGGCGATAGGCAATAGCCAAAACAGCGGCCAATCACGTCTCTTCACCGTTATCGAAACCGAAGCGGCAAGGTTGGCGAGCGTGTAGGAGCCTGGCGCCAGAACAAACGGCCAGGCAAACCACGCTCCAAAAATGAACGAAAGTGGCGCCGCCGCGAGCGAGAGCAAGAGGGCGGCGACAAAAAAGGGAGGTACAAACTGGCGTGGCCGCATCTGGCGCGGATGTTTCTGCATCACCCGCACCTTCCAATAGCCGTATTGGAAATACTGTCGCCAGAGAGAACGGATTGAACTGCGACTATAGTAGCGGGAGCGTACATCGGCGGCCAACAGAACCTTCGCCCCGATCTTGCGCAGGCGGTAATTGTAATCATCGTCCTGATTACGTACTAACTCTTCATCGAAAAATCCCACGCGTTCGACAATGTCGCGAGTGTAGGCGGGGAATGCGATGGTATCCACCAGCATCGTTTTATTTTTAACCGTGCGGAACGCGGAATCGCCCACGCCGAAAGTCGAACTCATCGCGACGGCGATGCCTCTGGCGATAAACGACTCGCCGATCGTCTGCAACGGCCCTCCCACGCCGTCGACCTTGTCATTCCGCAAATGCTCGACGCAGCGGCGCACGTAATCGCGCTCGATCTCGCAATGGCCGTCCACGCGGATGAGGATTTCGCCGCGCGCCCGCGCAATGGCGGCATTCAGCGCCGTCGGCGCGATTCGGCGGGTATTGTCAATGAGATGAACGCGCAGAGAACCTGCTCTCATCGATTCGACGATTTCCCGCGTGCCGTCGATGGACATTCCGTCAACCACCATGACTTCCATACGATCCGCCGGGTAATCCTGCGCCAACACGGCGCCCAGGCTGCGGGCGATGTAATGAGCCTCATTTCGGATTGGC
>WNGE01008935.1_pt1 | contig 10614 bp, 13 predicted proteins | sample 5400651 | NCBI WGS metagenome assembly WNGE01 (sample SAMN13153370, study PRJNA577476) | soil metagenome | isolation source: 60 cm soil or saprolite under grassland replicate 2 | place: USA:California | collected 2016-06-15
GCCCGCCTTCACCAGGTCCCGCAGATTGTTATAGGTTGTGGCCCTCGAAGAGCGGGGATCCACACGATTCACGGCTTCGAAGATTTCCGCAGCCGTGGGATGTCCCTTATGGTCCATCAAGAACGCCATCACGGCGTGGCGCTGCGCAGTGCACCGCAACCCGCTGCCTTCCAGGGAATGTTTGATCGCGTCGGCGTCCATTAGAACATTTAGATTATATCTAATCTAATAGTTTGTCTAGATTGGGTGAGTGGGGCAATTCAGAGCTGGACCTTCACTCCACAGATCATCGCTTTGCGATGATCCGCTCCGGTCGGGATGACAGAACTGAGGAAATCTGAACATCCCTACTCAAGCCAAAATCCAGCTTGAGTGGGCCACCCGTCGCGCATTTTCGTCGACAAGAAATGCCTGGGCGATTGGTTCAATCAACTCCTTCAGGCGGATACGATTGACGACATAGCGTTCCTCTTTGCTCACCTCTCTCGCCCCGCTTCACGCTCCGGCCCAATTCGTTCCATGTCCGCAGTCCTGCGACTTGGGTCGCTTCGGGCCTCTATCTCGGATCGATAGATATGAGCTACAGCTCCGGCGCTGAAAATTTTCGTCTCAATCGGTTTGAGGTGCATCAGCCTTTTAAGCCCTGCGAAAAGTCCGAGCCCTCGGCCTATCGCCACGGGATGAGTCAGAAGCCAGAATTCATCGATGAGACCCGTTTGCACAAGATTATGAGCGAAGTTAGCACCGCCGTGTGCTACCAATTCTTTTCCGGATTGTTCCTTAAGCTCTCTGATCCCCTCAGTTAAATCGCCCGTGATCACTTTCGGTTCTGTCCAAGATCTTGCACTCGGCGGAAGGGTGGAAACCATGTTGTTGCCATCAGCTCTATTAATTCGAATGGCATCTTTAAGTGCAGCGGAGGACTCACCTTTTTGGGATGGATTAAAGCCTTTTGTTGAAAACACGATTTTCGGAATTTCATTCATCGGCGCAGCAAAAGCTTCACTGGAGTTGGGCCAGTAAGCAGCCATATCGTTGAACGTCTTTCGCCCCATCAAATGAGCACCAGCCAGCGAGATTTTATCCACCGTCCAGGCTGCAGCGTCTTCGCTCATTGTTTTAAATATCCAGTCTATTTCGCCATTCGGGCCACCGACAAAACCATCGAGCGTGATAGACATTTTCAGGATCAATTTCCTCATATTGCCTCCCTTGAGTTGCAAGGACCTCTTCTAACTTATCTAGTGACTGGCTCCATTCTTTTTTGGCACCTTCTATGTCCTGAGATGTGTATTTGATGGTTTCAGCCGATGAAGATTTTCATTGCTGCGACCAGGAGCATGGATGAAGACCTCGGTCATTTCGGCGGTAATTTGGCGGTAAATTGACACTCCTTATTATTGCCGACATATTGGCACGATTTGCGGGCCAGTCCCGATAAGAAAACCCTGAAGTACCGACTCGAACTTGGTCTTTTCTGGGCATACTTTTTAGATTCGTTTTCGACAGATAGTGTCGCTTAACCTTTCAGAATGCAACCTATTGTGGACGGGTGGCTCACTCTAGCCCGGTTTTGGCTTGAGTGGGGCAGTTTACAGTTGGACAGAGTCTTCCTGCGCGCTTTCGTATTTTCGTGTCCGTCTATTTCGACTCGATCTCGACCCGTCCTTCGCCCCAAAAAACAGCCGGTCCCTCCACTCCTCAAATCATCGCTTTGCGATCATCTGCTCCGGTCGGGATGATAGAACTGAGGAGATCTGAACACCAGATCTGAATATCCCCACTCAAGCCAAAACTGGGCTTGAGTGGGCCACCGGTACTTGATATGTTTGAGCGCACCATGTCTACTCGCCCCCGCAAGGAGCGGACACGGTTATAATCAGCCGCCGAATTCAAGGCCAGCCGAGCCGCTGAAGCGAGCAATGGCCTCAGTTCTTTTTTCTAATACCTTGCTTGAGTCGAGGAAAGTACACTAGGGGACATCGTGAACGAGCAAAAACTTAATGAATTCTTTGGCGATGCTGAATCCACCGGCTTTGGAACGGGTTGGTGGAGTGGGATATTGTCAGCCTTTTTTGGATTTCTTTCATTCGGAGCAGTTTTGTGCCTCCACTTCCCTCAGCTACTAAGCTCTCCTGAACTGCGTCCGCATTACCCGATGCACATCATGCGAGTTTTAATTCAATGCCTCATAGTGGGGGCACTTTTATTCGGAGTCATTTCTTCGATTCTGCGCAAGAAAAAGATTTTGGCATTAACTGGACTGTCGTTTGCCACTGCTGCAACACTTTTGGGAGGATCAAGCGTACCGATTAATCAGACCCTGCGCGACGGGCCGGCAATCGGCCTGGACTGGTTTTTGCTTGATATGTTTTTGATGGCGCTGATCTACGTGCCACTCGAAAGGCTCTGGCCGCAGTACCCGGCACAAGGAACATTCAGGAACCAGTGGACTTTGGATGTGGTTTACTTCATGTCCACTCATCTGCCGATACAGATTTTGTCTTTTCTGGTTTTGTTGCCCGCTACCCTAGCGACTAAATATTTGGGCGTTCCGGTTCTTCAACACGCTGTTGCTCGCATGCCGTGGTTGTTGCAATTCTTCTTGGCTGTTGTGGTTGCTGACGTTGCGGAATATTTTATTCATTTGGCTTTGCACAAAGTACCTTTTCTGTGGCGTTTTCATGCCGTTCACCATTCTTCGAAGGCGCTTGATTGGATCGCGGGCTCACGCTCCCATTTCGTAGACGACACACTTGTGCGCGGATTTATCCTTGCTCCTCTCATGTTCGGATTTTCGCAATCGATCATCCTGGCGTATCTGATTTTTGTTACCCTTCACGCTACCTGGACGCATTGCAATTTCCGTCTCAGTGCGAAATGGCTGGAAAAGTTCCTGGTCATGCCCAGATACCATCATTGGCACCATACTTCTCAAAAAGAGGGCATAGACAAGAACTTCGCTATCCACTTTCCGTGGATCGATAAGCTTTTTGGAACGTACTACTGTCCCGATAACTGGCCGGAGCGCTACGGGCTGGACGGCGAAGAAATTTCGCCTGGCTTCGTCGGGCAAACGATTGAACCATTCACTATAAAGAGGAAGAGCGCCTTAAAAACCTAGTGCGCCTAATGGAACGTCGTCGGGTATTTGCTCACCTCTTGCGGTGGCCTTCACCAAGCCAAGAGATTTCATAATTTTGACAGTTATAAATCCGAAGTCATATTCAGATTTATCGTGGCTGAGCCGCAAAAGACCTGGATAGTGGTGATGATTATTCTGCAGACAGGCGCTGAAGGTCGATGTTACGGGCAGCCACTCGCCAACGTTCATGGCGTTGTCGTCATCGTGATATCGCCGGTATCCGAATGTTCGAGTGTGGGTCCAATAGTTTTGAATCATATTTACCCACAGCGCAAAAACTCGCGTTCCAAACCACATCACAAGCGCAAACTTCAGACTTCCAGCTAACTTCCACAAGAGATAAAAACTAGAGGCTTGAACAACTATTGTAAAAAATGGGTTGGCCGCGACCCGAAAGGTCCGAGAGTGCAAAACCTTGTCGCTGGTCAAACTCTCAGTGCATCGATACGGCATTACGCAGAGATACATGGTTCGCCAAAAACCATCGCCTGAAAGTTTGTTGGGATCTCCGTGATGATCAGAATTTTTATGATGCAATCGATGACGATTCACCCAGGCGATCGGATCTACATAGATCGCGAAGGTGTTATTCACGACAGTCACGACTTTTATGAACCATTCCTTGTAATCCAGTGAGCGATGAGCGATGCCCAGGTGCAAAACATCGGCCAGATACAACCCGCCCATAAACCAACAAAAAATCAAGTAAGCTCCGCCCATTAAAATCCCGGTCCACGGTCCCAACTGAGCTGGGGCGGAATACATGCAAGCCAGCAAGTAGAAAAAAATAACTAAATAACCTGTAAGGCTGTAGATTTTCATTAGGGCTCCCCGGTCGGGTTATTCAACCAGAAATCGGAGCCTTTTCAAATAACAAGTTAGAGTCGATAACGTCTATAGCCCGAGGTCGGCGCCCAGTATCTTCTTAGAGTAGACTTGCCCCATGATTCGTCAGATCGTGCCTCTGTTCTTCACCATGGACATTCCCGGCACCCTTGCCTATTACAAAGCTAAGCTTGGCTTCGAGTGTTTGAGCACGTGGCAGGACCCGCCGGTTTACGCTATCGTTGCGCGCGACCAGCAGGCGATTCATTTCCGCTGTGCCGAACCTCCCACGGCCAACCCCGATAAATATTCGGACGAACTGCTCGATGCGTATTTGTTCATCGAAGATGCGGACGCGCTTTACGCTGAGTATGCAGCTCGAGGCGTGGAATTTACGCGCGGACTTGCCAACATGCCATGGCAGTCCCGTGAGTTTGTAGTGAAGGATTGCGATGGCCGTCTGCTAGCCTTCGGCGCGAACTTGTAGTCTAGTTTTGGTTGTTCCGCCCAAATACTACTCTGGACTATCGAAGACAGTGTCGCAGCGGCGGTCACACAAGAGGCCTCCGAGCTTCTAATATCACAAAGCTTTTCAAGAGAAGGCGGCGGAGTACGAGAGCTCAACAAAGCCGTTCTTGTAGGCGACTACGTTCTTCAAATTCCACCTCTCCTCCGTCAGGGAACCGAACAGCCGGAGTCCTTCACCCAATAAGACAGGCGCTATCGTCAACTTGATTTCGTCCACCAGGCCGAGTTCGAGAAAACGCTGGCACAACATGGCCCCGCCCACGAGCCAGATGTTTCGATATCGAGGCGCAAGCTTCACATCAACTAATGTCTTGAGATCGCCCGAATAGAATTCGACGCTCTTCCTCGCCGGCGGCCATTCTCTGCCGGTCAACTACGGCGGGAGTATCGCCATATGGCCAGCCCAGTTCAAGCGCGTGTTCATACGTGCGGGAACCGAGCACGTAACAATCTATCGTTTTGACGAACGCCGCAGCTTCTTCCTCCGAAATGGAAACTCCCGCTTCGTAGACGTTTCCAGGGTTATCTAGCCACGAGACATTGTTGTCCTTCTTCGCGATGAAACCATCCAGACTGGAAACCATGTGCAACGTTACGCTTCGTCCTTTTGCATTGCCTTCGCTGCGTGACATCTTCTTCCTCGCTTTCACAGACACGGCCCGGCTGACAAACTAGAAAATCAAAATCAAATCTAGACCCTCAGCGAGCCACGGAACCCTCGCGCGGCATAGTAAGATTCCGCACCGTTGTGATACACGAAGACCGTGTCGTAGCGGCGATCACAAAAGAGCGCGCCGCCAAGTTTTCTGATAACAGAAGGTGTTTTCACCCAGCTCGACGTTTTCGTATCGAATTCGCCAAGCTTCTGCAACTCTCGATATTGTTCCTCCGTCAAAAGCTCAATGCCCATGGAAGCTGCCATATCCATAGCGTTATCTTTTGGTTTATGTTCTTTCCTTGACTCCAGTGCTTCACGGTCGTAGCAAACACTTCTGCGGCCTTTAGGACTTTCCGCTGAACAATCGTAAAAAATGAATTCGTCCGTTTTTTTATCGTGACCAACAATGTCCGGTTCACCACCGGTTCTTTCCATTTCATGGAGCGACCACAGTTTTTCAGCGTTCGCTCCCAGCTTTGCTTGCACTTTGGCCCATTCAAGACCTTTATGTCGGTCCATGTTTTTCTCAAAACGGGCTTTCAATGTTGTGAGCAGTTCTTCGTGTTGTTTTTTCGAAAAGGTTGCACTCGGCATAATTCTTCCTTAAGGTCTGACGTGGTCCTCAATCTCCTGAAGCTCGCTCTTCAAATCAGGATATTTATCAACTATCCTAAGAATGTCCTTCAGGATCTTCGAGCTCGTTTGTGCGTCCACCATGATCTGCGCATGACGGTGCCCAACACCTGCGGTGAATCTCACGTTGTTACGCGTCTTGGGTTCATCGTCCACATGCTTAGCACTTTTCAATGCACGTTTTAGCAACGGCAATTCCGAAACCTCATTAAGGACGGATCCGGGCACAACGTGAACGTAGACAGGAAATACAAGAGGAGAGAAGTGTTGCTTGTACCACTCTCCCTCTTCGGATGACGTACTGATCACAATCGGAGAGACCGGGCGCTCCGTCTCTCCAACGAATTCAACAATTAGCGTTGTGTACCTTGGTCGAGGCGACTCGGCAAGGGCTAGATAAGGTGAGGCAAGCGTCAGAAATACGGCGCACACCGAAATTGCTCTCGTTGCTCTCATTGTTCACCTCGCTCATGGATTGGGATCAGTCGAGCAGCCAGTGGGCTATGCGTATCCAGAAGCCTGCTCTGTGGAGAAATATTTCCGAGGCTGCCGTCTGCCCTGCCACTAGCAACGGAATCGCGATCGTGTAGACGGCGTGAATGCGGCGGCTGACGAGGAGGTCGCGTAACGCCCCGAGAAGAATCAATCCGTCGACGCTGCCGTAAAAAAAGAGCGGGGCGTGCATGATCGGCATCCTGCCAAACGCCGCTCCGGTTAGTGCGCAGGTCGCGATGAGCATCAGCCGCCGGTGTCGTTCAGGACGTGTTCTCCATAGAATTGCAAGCCCGAGAAAAATCGCAAAAGCGACGATGTCGAACAAAGACACGATTAAGAAGGCGTCTCTATTCGGTCGATGCAACCGGCTGGTATCGAAACTCGCCATGACCAGCGCCACCCAGGGCCCAATCACGACCATCGACGTACCGAGAGCTGCGCCCGCCCAGCCGAGAGTTCGGTGCAGCTTCACTTTCCGGATTCGCACCAGCGCCGACTGCAAGATATAAAAGGCGACCCAACTTGAGAAAAGGACAGCATGCACCCAGAGCAGAATAGGCCGCGGCGGGTTGGCGTGAATGAGTTTATTCCCCGCGGTGCCGCTGAATCCGTAAACAACGACCGTTGCGATTAGCAACGACATAAACAGATAGAAATACTTCTCCGCCCATCGTTCGAGCCTGGAAGGTTGGAAGCGGGACAAAACGCGTACAGCCTGAGTGGTTGCCATTCGCTTTCTCGTTACAGATTGAGGCCTTGCTGGATTCGGACTGAGAGATGCTAGCAGTGAGGGTACCTCATCGCAAGGCAGAGGGGGCCGCCTGCACCTCAGCTTAGGTCGTGGAAGAAAGCAGTCATGTCCTGCGCGACCGCCGCTGGTTGCTCAGCTGGGGCGAAGTGGCCGCCGCGTGGAAAAACTGTCCAGCGCTGGATGTTGTACACGCGCTCCACATACGAGCGTGGTGGCTCACCTTCAGGAACAGTCTGGTGCGCGAATACACCAAATGCTGTCGGTGTGTTGACGTAGGTGGGCTTGACCGGATGCCAGCGATTGTCCCAATAGTCGCGCATCGACGAGGTGATCGTCTGCGTCACCCAGTACAGCGTGAGAGTGGCACAAAGGAAGTCATTCGGCGGCGTGACGTCGCTCCACGAGTGCCACTTCTCACCCAGGTATGCGGCCAGTCCCACCGGAGAATCGTTGAGGCCGTAGCCAACCGTCTGCGGCTTGGTAGATTGAATCGCGCTGTAGCCGCGCTCCGTCTCATCCCAGCGCCGGGTCATCGCCAAATACGAACGCTCGATATCGGACAGCTCCGCGTCATCCACTGTGGGCGTGAGGTCCGACTCCAGTGTGGTGAGGTGTATCCCGATCACCGACTCGAGATGGTCGAACGCAAGGAACGTGGTCACGCCAGCTCCAAAATCGTAGCCGCTCGCAGCATAGCGGGAATACCCGAGCTCGGACATGAGCTGATGCCAGCGCTCCGCGACGTAGCGATAATTGACGCCGACCTTTGGTGGCCGCGGCGAAAATCCATATCCGGGCAAGGAAGGTATGACTACGTCGAAGTCGCGGAGCATCGGCAGCATATCCACATAGTCGAGGAAACTGCTAGGCCAGCCGTGCGTGAGGATGAGCGGCATACCCTTGCCGGATGTCGCACGCTGGCGCACGAAGTGGATGTCTTGCCAAGTGAAATGGTCGAGCGCGTTGAGTCTCTTTTGCCAAGGACGCCAGTCGAACTCATCGGCCCAATAGGAGACGAGGTGCCGGAGCCAGTCCAACTCAGTGCCCTGTTCCCAGCCTATGCCGGGCACCTGGTCTGGCCATCTCGAGCGGCGCAACCGTGCCCGCAGATCGTCAAGCATTTCATCCGCGATATGAATCTGAAACGGTTTCAATCACAACCTCTCTGATCACAAGTGGTCAGGCGGACGCAGAGAGATTGTAGCAATCCCAAAACACGGGTGGTCACTAGCAGATGAAAAAGCTGGGCGGCTGCCCACTCAAGCCCGGTTTTGGGTTGAGTGGGATGTTTCAAATCTTCTCAATTCTGTCTCCCCGACCGGAGCGCATCACCGCGAGCAGCGGTGATCTGCGGAGTCGAGAGTCTGCCCTGTTTTGCCGAAGCTCCGAGCGAAGTCGAGGAGGAAGTCGTAGGGGACCTGCTGTTGTGACGTCAACCGGCTGTTAGGAACGGGCCGAGATCAAGTCGGAACGGACGGCGCGAAAACGCGAACGAGCGGCGGGTAGACTATGCCCAGCGGCACAACTGCCCCACTCAAGCGAAAATCGGGTTTGAGTGGGCAACCCGTCCCTGTTACTAGCTGTTCAAGCAAGCCTAATCATTATAATGGGGAGCCTATGAGCAGATCCCTTTTGCTCGGAATCCTGATTTCAGTGGCGCTCACCACTGTCGCCGCGGCGGCATCCGGCCCCGGAATCGAGCTTGACCACGTTTGGATTATGGTTTCGCCAGACGCACCAGAACGGGCTGCGTTTGAACGGGCGGGCTTCCAGATATCGAAAGACATTAACCATCACGAGGGGACCGGTACTTCATCGATCACGGTGGAGTTGGAAAACACATATCTCGAACTGATGTGGCCCGATCCCAAAGTTCCAGTGTCTCAAGGCATGGAGCGGGCGGCAGAGAAGTACCACCAACGCCAGCTCTGGCGAACAAGCGGCTGGTGCCCAATCGGCGTCGGTTTTCGGCGCGGCGCGCCGTCAAACGAGGCTTTGCCTTTTCCCACCTGGACTTGGACTGCCGACTGGATGCCGAAAGGCTCAGTAATGGAGATGCTGACTCCACGTGACGACACACGGAGCCCAGCGCTGTTCATCGAACCTTCCTCTTTGAGCAACACTAGGGAGCAAGCGGCGCGTGCAGCGCTCTACCACCATCCCATCGGCGCCCACCGAATAACCGCGATCCAACTCATCTCGCCTAAGACGTACCAGCCCATTGCCGCACTCACATACCTGCAGACGCAGCGCCTTCTCAGCGTCAAGCCGGGCGATGATTGGGTAGTCGAGTTGACGTTCGATGAAGGCAAGCAGGAAAAATCGAAGGATCTGAGGCCAGATCTACCACTTGTCATTCGATACTAGAACCAACGGACGGGTGGCCCACTCAAGCCCGGTTTTGGCTTGAGTGGAGATGTTCATACGTCACAGACATTACTCCGAGCAACAAACTACATTGTCTTCATGCCATGGGGACTTACACGCTTTCACGAGAGCGGACAGAGTCACTTCGTCACGTTCTGCTGTTACCATCGCCATCGCTTATTTACCACGGACGCAAGCAGACGAACATTCGTGTCAGCCCTAGAACGGGTGCGGCGTAGTTACAGACTTCGCGTTTACGGGTACGTGGTCATGCCGGAGCATGTTCACCTCCTGCTGAGCGAACCGGAAAAATATACGCTGGCCGATGCGCTGAAGTCGCTGAAGCAAGGAGATCGCGGCGGTTGCTTCCAAAAATGGGTGGCCCATTCAAGCCCTATTTTGGCTTGAGTGGGGAACAGCATTTCTGGCAAAAGCGGTACTACGATTTCAACATTCGGAATTACCCGCAGTTTGTGGAGAAGCTGCGCTATATTCATCGAAATCCTGCGAAGGCTGGGTTGTGCGAGCGCCCGGAGGACTGGGAGTGGAGCAGTTTTCGCCACCATGCAACCGGCTTTGAAGGAGGGGTGGAGATCGAGTCAGAATGGACGGCGCGCAAACGCGAACGAGCGGCGGGAAGGCTTTGTCCAGCCATAGAACTGCCCCACTCAAGCCAAAACCGGGCTTGAATGGGCCACCCGCGGAGGAAAGGAGCCGAGCGGTTATCTAATCATTCTACATTCTGTCATCCTGAGCGAAGTGGAATCATGCCGCTTGCGGATGATTCCACGCAGTCGAAGGACCCCTTGCACTTTAATCTGGGCAGAGGCGTTGTAGGGAATTCTCACCGTGCTGCTGTTGTCGAAATGCCTTTACGCGCCAATCTCCCTTCCATCACAATCGGGGTCCTTCGACTTCGTAACAACTTCGCTTCGCGCAGTTCTACTCCGCTCAGGATGACACTTATTGAGATTTGATTCGTGGCCGATTGGTATGCCGCTGGTGCGTTCGCTCGGCCGCGAGATGCGGGAAGTCCGAAGCAGCTTGCCGCACGGTCGTATCGCCCGCGTGATTTTCTGCGTTGAAAAAGATTGTATGGTGCTCCTGCATGGCTTCATGAAAAAACGCAGAAAACACCTCAACAGGAAATCGATCTGGCGCTGAAACGAAAGATGGGGACGGAATCATGAAAAAGAAGATATCGGATCGACC
>WNGE01008937.1_pt1 | contig 10614 bp, 9 predicted proteins | sample 5400651 | NCBI WGS metagenome assembly WNGE01 (sample SAMN13153370, study PRJNA577476) | soil metagenome | isolation source: 60 cm soil or saprolite under grassland replicate 2 | place: USA:California | collected 2016-06-15
CACCAGCCCCGGCCACCAGCCGGAGGGGCGGCCGGCCACGTGGCGCGGCTCCGGCCCCACGGTGGTGGTCACCGGGTTGGGCGTGTACAGCTTCGGCGAGGGCGATGAGATGGAGCTGGCCAGCCTGCACCCTGGGGTGACGCTGGATCAGGTCCGCGAGAACACCGGCTGGGACCTGAAGGTCGCCGACCGCCTCCAGGAGACCTCACCGCCCAGCGACGAGGAGCTCCGGCTCATCCGCGAAGAGCTCGACCCCGAGGGCGCCTACACCCGATGAGGGGGTAGGGTTCGCGCCACCAGCCAACGACCAGACGAGGACGAGGAGGGACCGTGAACCGAGATCTGCGAGACACGCCGCTGTACCGGCAGGTCGAAGAGCACTTCAGACGAGCGCTCGAGCCGGCCTTCGGAAGGATCTCCGACGCGGCCGATCCGGTCCCCTCGCCGGACGGCCGGCGGATCGCGTTCACCGGGAGCAAGCTCGAGAAGCTGGAGGGCACCCCCACGACACGGATCTGCCTGGCCGACGCGGCCGAAGGGACGTTCGAGGAGGTGACCGCCGGCCCGAACGACGACCGGCTCCCACGGTGGTCGCCGGACGGCACCGTCCTGGCCTTCGTCTCGGACCGGGCGCAGAAGGGACGCCACCAGCTCTATCTGCTCGAGGCGGGCCGGGTCGGAGAGGCCCGGCCGGCGCCGGCCGTGGACGGCACGATCGAGGACCTCTCCTGGTCACCGGATGGCTCCCAGATCCTTCTCGGGGTGGCGGGCGTGGGCGCGGAGCTGGCGGGGGTCCAGGGTTCCGGCTCCACCAAGAAGGCGGACGAGGAGCTGCCCCCGTGGATCCCCGAGGTCGAGGCCGGCCCCGACGAGAACAGCTGGCGCAGGGCCTGGATGTTCGATGTCGGATCCCGGGAGGTTCGAGCCGTCTCCCGCGAAGGGCTGAACGTGTGGGAGGCGGTCTGGTGCGGCCCAGGGCGGATCGCCGGCATCGTGGCCGACGGGCCCGCCGAGGACACGTGGTACGAGGCACCCCTGGCCCTGATCGACCCTGGCTCGGGCAAGGAGAGCATCCTGTACCGGAGCGACCGCCAGCTGGGGTTCCTGGCCGCTTCGCCCAGCGGCCGCCGGCTCGCGGTGATCGAGGCCATCTGCAGCGACCGCCTGGTGATGGCCGGCGACCTCCTCCTGGTCGATCCCGACACCGGGGACGCCACCAGGGTGGAGTCGGCCGGCGTCGACGTGACGCACGCCGTCTGGCGCGACGAGGTCCGTCTCCTGTTCATCGGCTTTCGCGGGATGGACCTCGTCGTCGGAGAGCTCGACCCGGGGGCAGGGGCGAACGCGTCACGTGAGTTGTGGTCCTCGCATGAGAGCAGCGGCTTCTACGAGCCACGGGTCCAGCCGGCCGGCCCGGACGGGTTTGCGTTGACCCTCCAGAGCTACGATCGCTACCCGGAGGTGGTGGTCGTGGAGGGGGGCCAGGCCCGGACGGTGGTGTCTCTGTCGCACGAGGGCAGCCGGTACGTGCGAGGGATCGCCGAGCGGCTCGACCGGGTGAGCTGGACCGCGCCGGACGGGCTGGAGATCGATGGCCTGCTGGCCCGTCCCGACCGCGACGGGCCGTTCCCCCTGGTCACGAACGTCCACGGCGGCCCCGTGTCGGCCAGGGTGAACACGTGGAGCATGTCGGGGCAGCTCACGCCGCTGCTCGTCTCGAGGGGCTACGCGGTCTTCTTCCCCAACCCTCGAGGAAGCAGCGGACGGGGCCAGGCCTTCGCCGAGATGGTCTACGGGGATATGGGAGGCGGGGACGCCCGCGACATCCTGGCGGGCATCGACGCGCTGGTCGAACGGGGAATGGCCGACCGCGAACGCCTGGGGGTCATGGGCGGGAGCTACGGCGGCTTCATGTCGGCCTGGCTGGTGACCCAGGACGAGCGGTTCGCCGCCGCAGTGGCCTACTCCCCCGTCACCGACTGGTACAGCCAGCACCTCACGAGCAACATCGGCCACTGGGACCGGCTGATCCTCGGGGAGGACCTGCAGAAGCCCGGGGGCGAGTACTTCAAGCGCAGCCCGATCGCCTTCGCCCGCCGGGCCCGGACGCCCACGCTTCTGACCGCGGGCTCGGTCGACCGGTGCACGCCTCCGGGACAGGCACGGGAGTTCTACCAGGCCCTGCTGGAGAACGGGGTGGAGACCGAGCTGGCCATCTACCCGGGTGAGGGGCATGGCGTGCGGAAGCTCCCGGCGACCATCGATTGGGTGGCCCGGACCGTGGCCTGGTTCGAACGCCACATGCCTGCCCGGCCTGGCGAGACCGCGGCCGGCTGAGGATCCGACCACCCGGTATCGAGGCTCCCGGGTCCCGTGCGCATTGACCTGCGGGAGTACCATGCAGGTGGCGAGGGGAGCAGGGGGATGGGTCCGGTGCCGGGTTCGCGGCGGCCGGCGACGTTCATCGTCGCGGTTGCGCTTGTGGCTGTGGGCTGCAGCAGCGGCTCGCCGCGCTCGGTGGAGTCTCCATCCCGGAGCGCGACCCCTTCCGCGATCATCAGCGCTTCGCCCTCGTCGTCAGCGGATGGCGCCGCATTGGTGGCCTCGCTGCCCGAGGGTTGCCAGCAGTCCGTTCCACCTGCCGAAGCCACGGTCGCGTTCGTCGCGTCGGGCAGGGCCTGGGCCGTTGCTCCCGACGGGACCGGCCTGACGTGCCTGTTCGACACGACCGATCCGGGACCATTCGCGTGGGGCCCCCAGGCCGACCGGGTGGCCCTGGATGGCCTGGAGGTCCGGGGGATCGGAAGCACCGCGACCCGCCCATCGGCGGACGTGGCGCCCATTTATCTGTCCTGGGGCCGCCCCACCGGCAAGGCCATCGTCTACTCGGACGGCCCCAAGCTCGAGAAGGCCCTGATCGGTTCCGACGAGATCGACGACATCACGCCCCTGCAGGAGGTCACGTTCGGCCAGGTCGCCTACCACCCTTCGGGTCTGGCGCTCGCCTTCGAGGTCAGCGGTTCAACCGGGTCGGCCATCTGGCTCTCGTCGAACACGGGGACCGACCCGAAGCGCCTGGTGTGGAGCAAGACCGGGACCGTGTTCGGGGCCCTGGCCTTCGACCTCGGCGGGGACCAGCTCTTCTACGCGGCTCGCGATCCGAAGGGGAAACGGGTGGTCTCCCGGCTCCTGTTGAAGGAGGGCCGAGTAGAGCAGGCCTTCTGGGAGGGAGACCGGGACGTGCAGGGCGTGGCGCTGGCTCCTCCGTCGGGAATCCCCGAGCCTCTGGGGAACGCCCCGCCCTCGGCCATGGCCCTTGACGTCGGGATCGGCTGCGCCGACCGGCAGGCCCTGCTGTCGCTGCTGAACGGCGAGAGCGGCACGCCGCTCCTGCCGGACGCCTCCGCCCCCACCACGGTCGTGGGGTGGACCGACCCCTCGCACGTCGTGGTGGCCGAGGGCGGATGCGAGGGCCCGTACGACCTCTGGATCGCCCAAGGGACTGGAACGGGAATCTCGCCAGTCCTGTTGGCGACGGGGGTGGATCAGGGTGCCGTTCGCCTGGCCGAGCCCACCCCTCCACCGCCCCTCCCCGACCTCGGGATCAGCTCCGACTTCGCTTGATGAGGATCACCGGGGCCGGTCGGCCCCGCGGGTGAGATACGCTGAACCGGCACTACGTTTCCCAAAAGGAGGCCGGCCGATGTTGGGACGATTCCTTCAGCTGGGTGTCGGAGCGTCCGTGGGCGTGGTCGGTCTCATCGGCGTCCTCTCCGGTATTGGCAGCCTATCTACCGCGAACGGGAACGCAGGCGACGCGATCGTCGGCGGCATCCTGCTCGGGATCACGGGGTACGCAATCGTGCGCGACCTTCCTGGCTAGCCGTGATCTCTTTCCAGGCCAGCGCGATCGGCGCTCAGCACCTGATCGACGAGCGCGACGTCCGGCCGTTCGAAGGCGAAGATGGACTCGGCTGGATCCCAGAGCCGTGGCGCACTTTCCCCGACGGCCGCCCCCAGCCCAACTGGGAGAGGATCATTCGCCACCAACGCCAGAGCCCTTGAGCCCGGGCCACGTGTTCTCGCGGGCGCTGGAGCGCGACCTGCCCAGGGCCGTTCGGGCCGAGGGATGCCGGATCTGGGACTCGGAGGGCCGGATGTACCTGGACGCCGCGGGCGGAGCCCTCGTGGTCAGCCTCGGGCACGGGGACCGGGAGGTCCTGCGGGCCATGGCCGAGCAGGCCGGCCAGATCTCCTACGCCCACGGGACCCAGTTCACCACCGACTCCCTCGAGACGTACGCCGCCGAGGTGGCCCGCCTGCTTCCCTTCGATGGCGCCCGCATCTACCCGGTCTCCGGTGGCAGCGAGGCAATCGAGACCGCGCTGAAGCTGTCCCGGGCCTATCACCTCGCGCGGGGAGACGACGGGCGCCACAAGGTGATCGCCCGATGGGGTTCGTACCACGGCAACACGCGGGGGGCCCTGGACGCGTCGGGTCGGGAGCCGCTGCGCCGTCCCTACGCGCCCTGGCTCGGCCAGGCCCTCCACGTCCCGGCCGTGTACGAGTACCGGTGCCCGAACCCGTCGCATCCCGACCGGTGCGGCGCGTGGCACGCCGAACGGCTGGACGAGCTGATCCGGGACGAGGATCCCGGCACCGTGGCCTGCTTCGTGGCCGAACCGGTGGGCGGGGCGACGCTGGGAGCATCGGTGCCTCCGGACGACTACTGGCCGGCGGTCCAGGAGGTCTGCCGGTCGCGCGGCGTCCTGCTGGTAGCCGACGAGGTCATGACGGGCTTCGGGCGCACCGGAACCTGGTTCGGGTGCGATCACTGGGCGGTCAGGCCGGACGTCCTGGTCGCGGCGAAGGGCGCCTCCTCAGGCTACTGGCCGTTCGGGTTCGCCGCCTGCTCGGGCGAGGTGTTCGAAGCCATCGCTGGGACCGGCTCCTTCGTCCACGGGTTCACCTACTCCCACAGCGCCGTGGGGGCGGCCGTGGCCCTGGCGGTCCTGCACAGGCTCCGCGAAAGCAACCTGGTGGAGGCCAGCCGGACGAAGGGGGAGCGGCTGGTGAAGGAGCTCACGGCTGGGCTGCAGGACCACCCGCATGTGGGCGATGTCCGGGGACTTGGGCTGATGGCCGGGATCGAGCTGGTGGCCGACCGAGACCGCCGGCGGCCCTACGACCGGACGGAGCGGGTCACCGAGCGGGTCGTGGCCGCGGCCAAGGATCGCGGGGTCCTGCTGTACTCCTCCACCGGGTGCGCGGACGGCACGAACGGCGACCTGGTCATGCTCGGTCCGCCGTTCGTCATCACCGACGAGGAGCTGGACGAGGCGGTGGCCCTGACCCGGGACTCGCTGGCGGCAGTCCTCGGCTGACCCGGACCCGGTTCCGCGTGGCCTGATTTCCCGCCGTCGCGGGCCGGGGGATACACTGCGGTCTCATTTCCCACCGCCACTGGTGAAAGGGGGCGTCGCGTTGGGACGAGACATCTCCGTGACGGTCAACGGATCTTCGCACCAGGCCGAGGTCGAGCCCCGGCAGCTCCTGGTCTACTTCATCCGGGAGACGCTCGGGCTCACCGGGACGAACGTCGGATGCGACACGTCCACGTGCGGGTCGTGCACGGTCCTGGTGGATGGGCGATCCGTGAAGTCCTGCACCATGCTGGCCGTCCAGGCCGACGGCCGCGACATCACCACGATCGAGGGCCTGGCCCATGACGGCCAGATGCACCCGCTGCAGGAAGCCTTCCACGAGCATCACGGCCTCCAGTGCGGCTACTGCACGCCCGGCATGATCATGGCCGCCCACAGCCTCATCGAGGAGAACCCCGACCTGGACGAGCAGTCGGTCCGGATGGGCCTGGAGGGCAACCTGTGCCGGTGCACGGGCTACCAGAACATCGTCACGGCGGTGCTGGCCGCGGCGCGGACGATGGCGGGCGACGCCACGGTGGGAGGAGGCTCCTGATGGCCGTCACGTCGAAGTACGTGGGGACGTCGGTCCTGCGCAAGGAGGACCCGGAGTTGATCACCGGACAGGCCGTCTACACGGACGACCTGGTCGTGCCCGGGATGCTCTGGATGGAGGTGGTCCGGAGCCCGTTCGCCCACGCGAAGATCAACGGCGTCGACGTGTCGAAGGCGCTGGCCATGCCGGGCGTGGTGGCGGCCTTCTCCGGCCAGGACCTCGCCGGGGACTGGACCGGCCCCCTGCTCATGGCCTGGGCGGTGACCCAGGACATCAACAACCCGCCGCACTGGCCGCTGGCGAAGGACAAGGCCCGGCACCAGGGCGACGGCGTGGCGGTGGTGGTGGCGGAGACCCGGGCAGCCGCCGTCGACGCTGCGGAGGCGGTGGACGTCGACTACGAGGAGCTCCCGGTGGTGGTCGACATGGGGGCGGCGCTCGCCGAGGGCGCTCCTTTGGTCCACGAAGAGTTCGGCACGAACAAGTGCTACACGTGGACCCTCAGCAACGGCGAGGTCGACAAGGTGTTCGCCGAGGCCCCCGTCGTGGTGAAGGAGCGGTACGTGATCCAGCGGCAGCTCCCCACGGCGATCGAGCCGCGGTCGGTCCTGGCCCAGCCGAGCACGGCGCAGGGTTCGTTCACCCTGTGGTCGGCCTCGCAGATCCCGCACATCGTGAAGGTCGCCATGACCCTGGGGACCGGCATCCCGGAGTCGAAGCTTCGGGTGATCGCACCGCGGGTCGGGGGCGGGTTCGGCTCGAAGCTGCAGGTGTACGCGGAGGAGATGCTCGGCCTCGTCCTCGCCAAGCGCCTGGGGCGGCCGGTGAAGTGGACCGAGACCCGCGCGGAGAACTACCTGGCCACCCATCACGGGCGCGACCAGATCCAGCAGATGGAGCTGGCAGCCGACGAGGGGGGCAGGATCCGCGGGTACCGCGGGCAGATCCTGGTGAACATGGGGGCCTACCTCATGATCATCACGCCCGGGACCCCCCTGCTGGGGGCGTTCGTGTACTGCGGCGCGTACGGGGGCGAGGCGTACCACGTCGAGTTCACCGGCGTGTTCACGAACACGGTCCCGACCGACGCCTACCGGGGAGCGGGTCGGCCCGAGGCCACGTACGCCATCGAACGAGCCATCGAGGCACTGGCCCGGAAGGTGGGCAAGGACCCCATCGAGATCAGACGGCTCAACTTCCTCCCGTCCTTCACCGAGCCCACCCCGTCGCCGGGCGGCCTCTCCATCGACTCCGGCGACTACGAGGCCACGCTCGACAAGGCCCTGGAGCTGTTCGGGTACGAGGATCTGCGGAACGAGCAGCAGGCCCGCCGGGACCGGGGCGATCCGAAACAGCTCGGGATCGGCTTCTCCACGTACCTCGAGATGTGCGGCCTGGCCCCCTCTCGCGTGCTGAAGGCCCTGAACTACGCGGCCGGCGGGTGGGATGCCGCCTCGATCAGGATCTCCCCCACCGGGAAGGTCGTGATGGCCGTGGGGACCACCCCGCACGGGCAGAGCCACGTGACCACGTTCGCCCAGATCGCCGCCGACGACCTGGGCGTGCCCGTGGACGACGTCGAGGTGGTGTACGGCGACACGGAGCTCGCCCCCCTCGGGATGGACACCTACGGGAGCCGGAGCCTCTCGGTGGGCGGGGTCGCGGTGCACCGGGCGGCGCAGAAGATCGTGGAGAAGGCCAGGAAGATCGCCGCCCACGAGCTGGAGGTGTCCGAGGACGACCTCGAGTACGAGGCCGGAACGTTCTCGGTGAAGGGCGCGCCCGACAAGGCAAAGACCATCCCGGAGCTCGCCTTCGGGGCGTGGACCGCGCACAACCTCCCCGACGGGATGGAGCCCAACCTGGAGGCCACGGCGGCGTACGACCCGCAGAACTTCGTGTTCCCGTACGGGGCCCACATCTGCGCGGTGGAGGTGGACACCGAGACGGGAGAGACAAAGGTGGTGAAGTACGTGGCCGTGGACGACGTGGGAACGGTGATCAATCCCCAAGTGGTGGACGGCCAGGTGATGGGCGGGGTGATCCAGGGGATCGCCGAGGCCCTGTACGAGGAGGCCGTGTACGACGAGAACGGCCAGCTCCTCACCAGCTCGCTCACGAACTACGAGGTCCCCGCGGCCTCCGAGGTGCCGTCGATCATCGTGGGCCGGCCGGACACCGTGGTGCCCTCGAACTCGAACGAGCTCGGGGTCAAGGGTGTCGGCGAGACCGGCACCATCGCGTCGCCCCCCGCCGTGGTCAACGCGGTAATCGACGCGCTGGCGCCGTTCGGCATCACCGACATCGAACGACCGTGCACCCCGGAGCGGGTGTGGCGAGCGATCCGCTCAGCGAAGGGAGGTGACGGGCAGTGATCCCGGCGGCGTTCGACTACGAACGGGCCGAATCGGTCGAGCAGGCCGTCGAGCTGCTCGGCCAGCACGGCGAGGACGCCAAGCTGATCGCCGGTGGCCATTCGCTCCTGCCGCTCATGCGGCTCAGGCTGGCCCGGCCCTCGGTCCTGGTGGACATCGACCGTCTCTCGGACCTGGAGTACGTGCGGGACGGCGGCGACCACGTGGAGATCGGCGCGCTGACGCGCATGTGCGATCTGGCCGCGGACCCGGTGCTCGCGGAGCACAACCCGCTGGTCGCCCACGCCGCCGGGCAGGTGGGCGATCCGCAGGTCCGGCACCGGGCGACCATAGGCGGATCGGTGGCCCACGGCGACCCGGCCTCGGACCACCCCGCGGTGCTGCTGGCGCTCGACGCGGAGGTCGTTGTCCAGGGGCCGTCGGGCACCAGGAGCGTGCCTGCCGGCGAGTTCTTCGTGGGGCTATTCGAGACGGCGCTGCAACCGAACGAGGTGCTGACCGCGATCCGGGTCCCGAAGCTCGGCGAGGCCGGCTGGAGCTACCAGAAGTTCCACCGCCGGGCCATCGACTGGGCCATCGTCGGCGTGGCCGCGGTGGTGGAGCGCTCCGACGGAGGGATCGGCTCGGCCAGGGTGGGGCTGACCAACATGGGGATGACGCCGCTGCGTGCTTCCGCCGTGGAGCAAGCCCTGGCCGGACAGGGCGCGGACGCGGTGGCGGCGGCGGCCGAACACGCCCCTGAGGGAACCAGCCCGGTCAGCGACACGAACGGCAGCGCCGAGTACCGGCGCGAGCTGTCGAAGGTGCTGGTCCGCCGGGCGTTGGAGGAGGCCCTGGCCCGGTAGGGTGCACGGCATGGCTACCTCTCGAAGCGTGGTGATCCTCTTAAGCGGATAACCCCACCGAGGACGATCCCGGTCCCCATCGCCGCCCCAAAGGCGCCCACCACGACCCCGAGGACGACCAAGGCGGCAGCCCTTCCGATCGCGAGAGCTCTCCCAACCATGAGCAACATGGTGACACTCACGAGGAAGAGGGCCACACCCGCCACCAACTGCATGATCGCCTGTCGGCGGGCGGTCTGAGACCGGAGCAGCAGGCGGGTGATGATCACTGCCAAGCTCATGACGCCAAGAATCCAGGGGACCGCGGAGTCGAGGGCCGTCTTCGAGGTCAGCGCGGCCCGGAGCGAAAACACGGCTACGGCCACCCAGAAGAGAAGGTGCCAGGCGGTCACCAGGCGGGCCGCCCGCCTCCCCCTATCTGTCATGTCGGCGCTCTTCCATTCTTAGGGGGCAGGGCGTCGTTCTCACCTGTCCATTCTTGGGGCGAATCGCGGCCGAACCGTACGTGGCTCTCTTCCACCACCGCGCCTTCGAGGCGAAGGCGCCGTCTCTGCTCGGCTTCGTGGCCGGGAACCAGGCGGCCGGTCGAGGTGACCACCCGCCACCATGGGAGACCGTCGCTGCGGGCAAGAACGTTGCCCACCGCTCGGGCCGCCCCCGGGTGCCCGGCCTCGGCGGCGACCTCACCGTAGGTGACGACCTCGCCGGCCTTCAGGCCATGGAGCACCGCGCGGACCCGCCGTTCGAACTCGCCGTTCCGTCCGCCCCGTAACATGGACCCGTGACGCAGCCTATCCCTCCATTCGACTCCGTCGAGCAGCTCCGGACCGCCCTGCGCGAGCAGGCCTACCTGGCCGACCAACCGTTGGCCACGTCGATCTATCTCTCGGTGTCGCTGGACAAGCCGCTGCTGCTCGAGGGCGAGGCCGGGGTGGGAAAGACGGAGGTGGCGAAGGCCCTCGCTGTGGCGCTCGACCGCGACCTCATCCGGCTCCAGTGCTACGAGGGCATCGACGCCGCCCAGGCCCTGTACGAATGGAACTACTCCCGCCAGCTGATCGCGGTCCGGGCCATGCAGGCCGGCGAGGTCCAGCACCGGGTGCAGGACCTGTTCGGCGAGGAGTTCCTGGTCGAACGGCCACTGCTGGCCGCGTTGAAGGCGGGCTCTTCGGCTGTGCTGCTGATCGACGAGCTCGACCGGGCCGACGACGAGTTCGAGGCGTTCCTCCTCGAGGTGCTGTCGGAGTTCGCCGTGTCCATCCCGGAGGTCGGCCGCATCGCGGCGGAGCGTCCGCCCGCGGTGGTGGTCACGTCGAACCGGACCCGCGAGCTGCACGACGCCCTGAAGCGGCGGTGCCTGTACCACTGGATCGACCACCCCACCCCGGAACGCGAGGTCGAGATCATCCGGGTCC
>WNGE01019185.1_pt1 | contig 10614 bp, 8 predicted proteins | sample 5400651 | NCBI WGS metagenome assembly WNGE01 (sample SAMN13153370, study PRJNA577476) | soil metagenome | isolation source: 60 cm soil or saprolite under grassland replicate 2 | place: USA:California | collected 2016-06-15
ACGCCGAGCGTCGGGCACAGCGCCAGGACGCCCTCGGTGATCGAGTCGCCGAAGAAGTCCATGTGCAGCTGGCCGAGCGGTGGTCCGGGCAGCAAGGCGGCCAACGGGTCCAGCTCGAAGCCGGTGAGCACGACCCCTGACTGCAACGGCAGGATCCACCGGTTCTCGTACTCGTCCACGTCCTTGACGTCGATCCGCACCGTGTGCAGGAAGCCCGCGAGCGGCGTGGGCGTGAAGTCGATGTCGTCGTGGTCGACCTTGTAGAACACCGGCGGCCCGGCGTCGATCGACACGTAGATCTGCGACGGCACGGTGATCGTCGACGTGTCGAACAGACCGTGCAAGGTATGCCCGGTGAACCCGAACGTCAGCTCCGATCCGGAGTTGACGGTGATCGCGGCATTCGCGGTGTGACCCCAGTGCCCCATGAAGCGCAGCCGCGGATCGTCCGGACGCACGATGGTCGACCCGGCCGCAGCGACAGCGGGCGCAGCGGCCGCGATGCAACCAGTCAGCGCCATGAGCACAGCGAGCCATCGGGTGATCGATCGTGACATGCAAACCTCCTAGCGGTACAGCAGATTCAGGTCGACTGCGTCCGCCATCGCCTGGTATCCGATGTCGTTCGGGTGCAGGTGGTCACCGCTGTCGTATGCCGGCAGGAACCGGCTCGGGTCAGCTGGGTCACGAGCGGTTCGGTCGAAGTCGACGACGCCGTCGAACGCCCCGCCGGTGCGGATCCATTCGTTGACGGCCTGGCGCTTGGCCTCCGCGTCAGGCGTGTCGTACTTGGATCCGCCGATCGGCGTCATGGTGGCGCCGATGATCCGCAGCCCGTGCTCGTGCGCGGCTCGAGTCAGGTTCGACATCGCGTCGATCAGATCCTGCGCCGTCACCGGGTTGGCCGACACCGGTCCGAGGTTGTGACCGATGTCGTTGATGCCCTCGAGCAGGATCACCGCCCGAACGCCCGTCTGCGCAAGGACGTCGCGGTCGAACCGTTGCTGCGCGCTGACTCCGGACGAGCCGCCGTCAGTCAGCAGGCGATTCCCGGACGCGCCCTCGTTCAGCACGCCCAGGAGTTGTCCGGGCGGACCGGCGAGCAGGCGGCGAGCGAGGTCGTCCGGGTATCGCCGGTTGGCGTCCACAGTGGAGTTCGTTCCGTCGGTGATTGAGTCACCGAGCGCGACGACCGCCCCGGTCTCCGGTGCGGTCAGCACGTCGACACCGTCGAGCAGGTACCACGAGCTCAGCGTCGACGTAAACGCGCTCGCCGAGGGCTCGGCGGCATGATCGCCACTGGCCGCGTAGGAAGTCGTGTACGCACCGGCATGTCTGGTCGCCGGACCGGTCGGCGCCGGTACGTGCAGACTGACGGCAAGATCCTGCTGGGGGGCGACCGCCAGCGGCACCGGATCGCTCAAGACCTCCGCGCCGGCCGGCAGCGTGACATGTTGCACACCGCCGAACGTGACCGGCCGTTCGGTGCCCGGCGCGAGGGCGGCTCCGGCATCGCGTACCCCGACGGTCACGTCGTCGACGACCACGCCGCCGGCGCCGAACGCGTTGGTCAACCGGATCCGCACCTCGTCGCCACCAAGGCTGATGTGGATGATCTCGCGCAGCGTCTGATCGTTGAATCCCGCGCTGCCGACGAGCGGCGTCGTGCTCCACGAGCCGACCCATGCCTGGCCAGTCGCGTCGGGCGCCGCCTCTCGCGCCACGGCGCCAGGTGAGCTGGCGGCGACGGCCGTCCCGCCCGCCACCAGAGCGGCGGCCACCAGCAACGACCGACGCCAACTGCCTCCTGAGTACGACATGATGCCGTCCTTCCTCGCCCATACGGAAGGCAAGCCGCGACACCGGACCGACCCGGTCCGACTGCTGCTGGGAAAAGGATTTCCCCAACTATCGAACCGATACCCGGTGAATGTCAAGCCTCCGGCTCTAGTGCGCATTTTCGGCAAGCGCAGCAGTCGCTTCGCGAGAGCCGCTCACATCTTGACTGGCCCTGACCACATCACTAGCGTGATCGGGAAAAGCTTTTCCCCGTCCCGAGCGGAGATGGCCCATGTCGAACTCGATGACGCGCCGCGGCATCCTCACCCTCGGAGCTGCCGGCGCCGCCCTCGCCTACCCGGGAACGGCGAGCGCTGATCCGGTACCCCCGCCCACGGATCCCGGCCAGCTCGACGACATCTTCGACGTGCGCAACTTCGGCGCGAAAGGCGACGGCGTCACGATAGACACCGACGCCATCAACCAGGCGATCGACGCCGCCGCGGGCACCCGGCCTGGCCGGCACGGCGGGACAGGCGGCACCGTTTACTTCCCGGCCGGGACGTACGCGAGCTACTCCATCCACCTGAAGAGCAATATCGCGCTGTACCTGGCGCAGGGCGCGACGATCCTGGCGGCCACGCCGACCAGCACGCAGGGCTACGACGAGGCCGAGCCGGGCGCCGGCAACCCGTACCAGGACTTCGGGCACAGCCACTGGCACAACAGCCTGATCTGGGGAGAGGGCCTGGAGGACATCACGATCCACGGACCGGGCACCATCGACGGAGCCGGCCTGATCCGCAGTGGCAGCCAGGAATCCGCGCCACTGCAAGGCAACAAGGCGATCGCGCTCAAGCTCTGCCGCAACGTCGCCATCCGCGACATCACGATCTATCGCGGCGGCCACTTCGGCATCCTGCCGACCGGTGTCGACAACTTCCGCATCGACGGCCTGGTCATCGACACGAATCGCGACGGCATCAACCTCGACTGCTGCAAGAACGTCCGGCTGTCCAACACCACGATCAACTCGCCCAACGACGACGCCATCGTGCTCAAGAGCTCGTACGCGCTCAACGAGGTTCGCGCCACCGAGAATGTGAGCATCGACAACTGCATGGTGAGCGGCTACGACCTCGGCACGCTGCTCGACGGCACGTTCAAGACCGGCGCGTACGGACGCACCGGCCGGCTCAAGTGCGGCACCGAGTCGAACGGCGGCTTCAAGAACATCGCGATCTCGAACATCATCTTCGAGTACTGCCGGGGCCTCGCGCTGGAGACCGTCGACGGCGGGCTGCTCGAGGACGTCACGATCAGCAACCTCACGATGCGCAACGTCCAGACGCCGCTGTTCCTCCGGCTCGGCGCCCGCATGCGTGGCCCGGCCGGTATCGAGATCGGTACGCTGCGGCGGGTGAGCATCAGCAACGTCACGCTGCACGACGCCGACCCGCGATACCCGTCGACGATCGCGGGCATCCCTGGGCACAACATCGAGGACGTCCGGATCAGCGACGTGCGGCATTACCTCGTCGGCGGCCTATCCCCTGGCGACGCGGTGCAGGACCCGCCCGAACTGGAGGACGCTTACCCCGAGAACACCATGTTCGGCACGCTGCCCGCGTACGGCTTCTTCATCCGGCACGTCGCCGGCATCGAACTCGACAACGTGGCCGTGCGGTACCAGCAGACCGACACGAGGCCCGCGTTCGTGCTCCGCGACGTGAGCGACGCCGACTTCCACCACGTCCGGGCCGACAAGTCGGCGGACGTTTCGACCTTCGTGCTCGACGACGTCGACGATTTCACCGTCGCCGACAGCCGCCCGGTTGCCGACACGCACCTCGACCACGTCGACCACGACGAGTTGTAGAAGACACGCAGCTACGGTGGACGCCACCATGACGTTCACCGCCGAGCCTCGCGTCGACGCGTACATCGACGCCCTGCCCGAATGGCAGCAGGCGATCTGCCGCGAAGTTCGCGAACTCGTCCATGGCGCCGACCCGGAAGTCATCGAAACGATCAAGCGCACCAGGCAGCCTTACTTCGTGCTGCAAGGCAACGTCTGCGCGCTGCTGGCCGCGAAGGACCACGTCAACGTCTTCCTCTACGACGGCGCCATCGTCCCGGATCCGGAGGGAATCATCACGGCCGGTCACGACAACAAGACCGCCCGCACGGTAGCCATCCGCAAAGGCGAGACCATAAACGCAAAGGCGCTGACCGCCATGTTCCAGCAGATCATCGCCAACAACCGGGCCGGCGGCTGGCGCAAGCTGAAGCGAGAGCGTGAAGAATATCGATGACAGAGACGGGAGCAAGAAGATGAGCGCATTCGACCGCTTCAAGAGCAAGGCCGAGGAGCTGGCGAAGAAGGCCAAGCCGAAGGCCGAAGAATTCCGCGAGAAGGCCAAGCCAAGCCGAAGGCCGAAGAATTCCGCGAGAAGGCCAAACCACTGGCCCAGACGTTCATGGAGAAGGCAGAGCGCGCAGGCGAGTCGCTGAAGAACAAGGCCGAGGATGTCGCCGAAGGGTTCCGCCAGGGCACCGAGAAAGCGTCGCGCCCCGCGGACGAGAAGCCCGAACCCGACAAGCCCGAACCCGACAAGCCCGCGGACCCAGGCGAGGGTAAACCCGAAGCCTGAAGCCCGAAAGCCGCGTGTGGAGACTCGAGCGGCGAGCCAGACCGCCGTGCTCGTCTGCCAAGGTCGTGCCGCCGCGCACGAACGCGTCGCGCCCGGTCGGTTCGCCGACCCGACCGCGATGGCGCTGCTCCGCGACGACGAGCGCGTTCCGGTCGAGCAGGTGCGCGCCGGGGTGGCGCCGAAGGGTTGGGGCGCACGCATGCCGTTCGAGATGGTGCGAGCCTGCGCCGAGATCATGGTGCCGCGCACGATCGCCATCGACGATGCGGTGCGCGAGCGGCACGCTCCGCAACTGGTGATCCTGGGCGCCGGCCTGGACGGACGTGCCTGGCGCATGGGCGAACTGGCCGACGTTGACGTGTTCGAGGTCGACCATCCGGCCTCGCAGCGGGACAAGGGCGACCGCCTCGGCGACCTGTCCCCGGTGGCCAAGACGCTGCGGTACGTGCCCGTCGACTTCACGCACGATCGGCTCGAGGCCGCGCTCGACGCGGCTGGGCAGCAGCCAACGACGCCAACCACCTGGGTCTGGGAGGGCGTCGTCCCGTACCTCAGCAGGGCCGATGTCGACGGCACAGCCGCTGTTGTCAGCGCCCGCTCCGCGCCAGGCAGTCGCCTCGTCGTCAACTACCAATCGCCGGCGATGTCTGCGGCCGGCGGACGCCTGGTAGCCCGAGCGATGACCGCGCTGGTAGGTCGCTCCAGTCCGTGGGCGCGCGAGCCCCGCCGCTCCTCGTGGACGCCGGCCGCCATGCGCGAACTGCTCACCGGTCACGGCCTCGCCGTCGTCCGCGACGACGACCTGCTCGCCCTCGCCGAGCGCCTGCCCGTCCCGGTCAAGCAGCGCCGATCGCTTCGAACCGGACGAGTCGCCGTCGCGGATCGACTTGGGGCTTGACAGATCCAAGGTTGTGAGTGAACACTCACTACCATGACAACGACGGCCCCCCGGCAGACCGCGGACCAGCGACGCGTGGCGGTCCTCAACGCCGCGACGCACGAGTTCGCGGTGCGCGGCCTGCACGGTGCCTCGACGGAAAACATCGCGCGAGCCGCGGGCATCTCACAGCCCTACCTGTTCCGGCTGTTCGGCTCGAAGAAGGAGCTCTACCTCGCCGCGTCCAAACGTTGCGCCGACCAGCTTCACGAGGTCTTCGTCCGCGCCGCGGAAGGCAAGACCGGTGTCGAGGCGCTGCACGCGATGGGCGCCACCTACACCGAGGTCATGCAGGACCGTGACCGCTTGATGCTGATGCTCAAGTCGTGGACGTCCTGCGACGACCCCGACATCGCCCGCCACACGCGCAGTGCCTGGCGAAACCTCGTCGACCTCGCCGAGCAAGCGTCGGGCGAGCCCGCAGACGTCGTCAGCCGGTTCTTCGCCGACGGCATGCTCATCACGATCTTCATGTCGCTCAACCTGGTCGAGGACCCGGAACCATGGGCCACGCGGCTGCTCGACGCATGCAAGGACGACATGACCAGCTAGCGGCTCGTCCCCGGATTTTTTTTGCCCAAATTTTGGAAGTAACCACTCACTTTCACAGCCACAACTTGAAGGAGAAGACGATGAAGAACCGCACGCTGTGGACGTTCGTGATCACCTCGGTCGCGCTGTTCATGGTCACCCTCGACAACCTGGTCGTCACGACCGCGATCCCGGTGATCCGCAAGGATCTCGGTGCGTCGCTGGAGAGTCTGGAGTGGACGGTCAACGCGTACACACTGACGTTCGCCGTGCTCCTGCTCACCGGCGCGGCACTCGGCGATCGCTTCGGTCGGCGCCGCATGTTCTCCCTCGGCGTCGGCATCTTCACCGCCGGCTCGGTTGCTGCGGCACTCGCGCCGTCGATCGGGATGCTGAACCTCGCCCGCGCCGTACAGGGACTCGGCGGCGCGATCGTCCTGCCGCTGACCCTCACGATCCTCAGCGCCGCCGTTCCCCCGACCAAGCGCGGGCTCGCGCTCGGCGCGTGGGGCGGAATCAGCGGACTCGCAGTCGCGCTCGGCCCCGTCGTAGGCGGCGCCATCGTGCAGGGCATCTCCTGGCAGTGGATCTTCTGGCTGAACGTCCCGATCGGTGTCGCGCTCGTCCCGCTCGCGATGTCCCGGCTCACGGAGAGCTACGGTCCGGCCGGCAAGCTCGACCTCGGCGGGCTCGGCCTGTCCAGCGCCGGCCTGTTCGGCATCGTGTGGGGCTTGGTTCGTGGCAACGCCCAGGGTTGGGCGAGCACCGAGATCCTCGGCGCGCTGAGCATCGGCGTCGTACTGCTCGCAGCGTTCGTGGCTTGGGAGCTGCGCGCCGAGAACCCGATGCTGCCGATGGCGTTCTTCCGCAACCGCACGTTCACCCTCGCGAACACCGCGTCGCTGTTCATGTTCTTCGGGATGTTCGGCTCGATCTTCCTGCTGTCGCAGTTCTTCCAGACGGTGCAGGGCTACTCGCCGCTGGGCTCGGGCCTGCGCATCCTGCCGTGGACGATCGCGCCCATGTTCGTCGCACCGATCGCGGGCGCCATGTCGGACAAGATCGGCGGCAAGACGCTCATCGGTGTCGGGCTCTCGCTGCAGGCCCTCGGGCTGGGCTGGCTGGGCCTCATCTCGACGCCGACGGCGCCGTACTCGGAGTTCATCGGCCCGTTCATCCTGGCCGGTATCGGGATGGGCATGTTCTTCGCCCCGGTCGCGAACGTGGTGCTCTCGGCCGTGCGACCCGCGGAAGAGGGCCAGGCCTCCGGCGCGAACAACGCGATCCGCGAGCTCGGCGGGGTGTTCGGAGTCGCCGTGCTGGCCTCGGTGTTCGCCCGCCTCGGCGGCTACCAGAGTGGTGACGCCTTCGTGGACGGCATGAACCCGGCGATCCTGGTCGGCGCCGCTGTCGTGGCACTGGGTGCAGTGGCTGCGTTCGCGATCCCGCGCCGCCGGGCCGCGAAGGTGCCGCACCCGGTCGTGGCCGAGCTCGAGCCGGCGTTCGCGACTGCGTCTGCGTAGTTCCAGCTCTCAGCATTCGGGCCTGTCGCCGTCGCTTCCACAGGACGGCCGGCAGGCCCGATTGCTGTCTGCGGCCGCGGCTCACGCCGGGCTGTTACCTGGTTGGTAGTGCGCACGTTGCCCACTCGTCGCCCTCGACGCGCAACGGAGGGCTAACGTGGCCGTCGTCCGTTCGGTCCACGTTTGGGGGATGAGCGATGCAAATGCGATCAGGAATGCGGCGGCGCATGACGGCTGGTCTGGCCACCGCTGTTGTTGCGGCAAGCGGAGCCGCGGTCGTTGGCAGCGCACCGGTCACGGCAGGTGCCGAGACGACAAGCGGGTGCGGTCTCGGCAACGGCGTGAAACACGTCGTCAGCATCGTGTTCGACAACGTGCACTTCTTCCGCGACAACCCGAACGTGCCGTCCGACCTGGAGCAGATGCCGCACCTGCTGAGCTTCCTGCAATCCAACGGCACGGTGCTGTCGAACGTGCACACGCCGCTGATTGCGCATACGGCCGACGACAGCCTGACGATCTACACCGGCCTGTACGGCGACCGCCACGGCCAGCCCGTCTCGAACTCGTACAAGACCTACAACCCGAACGGGACGACAGACGCGGCAACGTCGTTCGCCTACTGGACGGCCCCCGTGTCCGACACCGTGAACCCGCCGACGGCCGGGCACGACACCACGCCGAGCATGGTCTACTCCGACAAGGTGCCGGCCACGCCGGGCGCGACCGATCGGCAGACGCCGGCTCCGTGGGTGCCGTTCACCCGCGCCGGGTGCACCGTCGGCGACTTCTCCACGGCCAACATGGTGCTCGAGAACGTCCCGCGCGACCTGCCCGCGGTGTTCGGCCCGGACTCGCCCGAGGTCGCCCAGGCCAATGCCGACCCGGACTCGTTCAAGGATCCCGAGATCGCCGACTACATCGGTGTCGCGGTGCACTGCGCCAAGGGCGACGCCATCTGCGCCAACGCCCAGGCCGTCAAGTTCGGCCAGACCGCGCCGTCGCCGAGCGCGGCGCCCGACAGCCTGCCGACCGAGCCGGGCGGCTATGACGGCTTCCAGGGTCTGTTCGGATCCAGGTACACGGCGCCACAAATCGGTGCCGGCACACCGTCCGTGACGCACGACGGATACCCGGTCACCGACGCGAACGGCAACCTGACCGACCTCGACGGCAACACGCTCGTCGAGCCGTTCAGTGGCAGGCCCGGCTTCCCCGGATTCAACCCGACCGCCACGCAGTCACTCGCCTACCTCGCTGACATGCAGGAGGCCGGCATCCCCGTGACGTACGGCTACATCTCCGACATTCACGAGCGCAAGCCCGGCAGCACCGGTTGCACCACCGTGGGCGCGACCGGAAACGGGTTCGCGCTCGGCCCGGGCGACACCTGCTACGTCAACAACGCGAAGGCGTACGACGCGGCGTTCGTCAAGTTCTTCGACCGGCTCCAGAAGGACGGCATCACGCCGGCGAACACCGAGTTCGTGATCGGCGCCGAGGAGAACGACCAGCTCTCGGGTGCCAACGTCGGTCGTGCGATCGAGCCCACTCCCGCAGGCTGCGACGGCGTCACCACGCCGTGCCACTACGCCGCCAACCAGGTCGGCGAGCTGCAGGCCAACATCAAGGGCCTGCTCTCGACGACGGCGAGCGGCACCACCGCGTACGACATCGAGCCGCAGGGAGCGGCGATCTACGTGCACGGGCAGCCGGCTGCCGACGACCCGACGGTGCGCCAGCTCGAACGCGACACCGCGGCGATGACCGCGAACGACCCGTACACCGGCGTCGCCAACGAGAAGATCACCAACTACCAGGCGGGCGCGCTCGAGCAACGCGTGCTGCACTTGCAGACCGCCGACCCACTCAGAACGCCGACCTACACGCTGTTCCCGAAGCCGGACTACTTCTTCGCGACGACGGACATCAACGGTGCGCACGTCGGCGTCAATCCACGCTTCGCCTGGAACCACGGGTACTACAGCCCGAACATCGACATCACGTGGGCCGGGATCGTAGGCCCCGGGGCGGCGGGACACGGCGTGGACGGGCCGAGTCCCGCCGGCGGCAACGAGCCGAGTGACCCGAATTCCACGAACACGGTCCCCGAGGCGAGCGGCGTCGGCACCTGGGTCGAGGAGGCGGATCTGCGCCCGACCCTGCTGCACCTCACGGGCCTCAGCGACGACTACCAGAGCGACGGGCGGGTGATCAGCCAGGTTCTGCGCAGCCGCCCGTCCGCGCTCCAGGCGACGGAGACGCTCGCCGAGGCGTACCAGCAGCTCAACTCGAGCGTCGGCGCGTTCGCGACCGACACGCTGATCGCGGACAGCGCGGCTCTCGCCGGCGGATCAGCCGCCAACGACGCCGCGTACCAGCACGAGCAGCGGCTGCTGCTCAGGCTGGCCGACGCGCGTGACGCCCTGGCCGGCGTGATCAAGGTGCAGCTCGCCAAGGCGGCGACCGGTCACGCGCCCCCACCAGGGGTGGTGACCGCGGAGCTGCTGCTGGCACGTGGCCTGCTGGCACAGGCACATCAGCTGGCCGAGAACGCCTGACACGATCGGGCCGGTGGGCGCCGGATCTCGGCGGCCACCGGCCCGATTGCTGTGTGCTACCCGACCGTGAACGACTTGGTCAGGCTGGCCTTCGAGCTGTCACCGGCGTAGACGTCGATCTGCCCGGGCTCGACCACGAACCGTCCCGTGTTGTCGTAGAAGCCGACGTCGGAGCGGTCGAGGTTGAACGTGACGGTCTTCGTCTCACCGGGTGCCAGCGTCACGCGCTCGAAGTCGCGCAGCCGCCGGACCGGCTGCGAGATGCTCGCCACCGGGTCGTGGATGTAGAGCTGCACCACCTCGTCGCCACTGCGGCTGCCGGTGTTCGTCACCTCCACCGACGCCTCGACGCTGCCGTTCGCGGGCATCGTCGCCGAGCTGAGCCGCAGGTTGGATATGTCGAACTTGGTGTAGCTCAGGCCGTACCCGAACGAGTACAGCGGATCGCATGTCTGCAGGTCGCGGTAGCGCGCGTTCCACTTGAACGTGGCGTCGCACGGCCGTCCGGCCGGCTCGTGGTTGTAGTAGATCGGAATCTGCCCGACGTTCTGCGGGAAGCTGACCGGCAGCTTGCCGCCCGGGTTGACCTTGCCGAACAGCACGTCGGCCACCGCGTTGCCGGCCTGCAC
>WNGE01008938.1_pt1 | contig 10613 bp, 9 predicted proteins | sample 5400651 | NCBI WGS metagenome assembly WNGE01 (sample SAMN13153370, study PRJNA577476) | soil metagenome | isolation source: 60 cm soil or saprolite under grassland replicate 2 | place: USA:California | collected 2016-06-15
CTTTGAGATCTACGCCATCGCCTAGGTAGAGTGGGGACGCGCCGTGGTACCGCTACCGTTCTTCGATGACGATTTTGCCTTTGAGCCAGTGCCGCCGGAGAAACTATCGAACTTCAATCCGCGCCACCGAAATGCATAGGGAGATCGTTGGGCGATAAGCCTCACCTTCCAACGAACCCCACATAAATGCCACATGGGCCAGCGTCTATCGCTGAGATCGCTGGCGCTTCAACTTCCACTCCAATGTCAACCAAGACCGGCTGCTCGTCGTCTTACTTGCAGATGCTCGAACCAAAATGACAACATACCCTGGAGCGTCGGAACGAGGAATAAGCGCATCGGCTCGAAGAGCTGCCCAAACGGATGTGACCACAACGGAGTCAGAACCAAGACTTGTTACCAAATTCGATTTCAAATAAGGAGGATTTTATGGTGCTCAATAAAAAAAATATCGGTTTGGTCGTAGCCATATTGCTTGGAGTCGGGTTGGTGGCTGTTTCAGTCCGTGCGCAGCAGATGCGACATCATGGGAGAGGAGGGAGCCTGTCTTTACTGATGAGAGCTGCTCAACTTACAGCTGATCAAAAAACCCAAGTCCACTCGATCATGCAGGCCAACCGCTCGACCTTTAGAGATATTTTCAGCCAATTGGGCCCGCTGCGGCAAAAATTAAACAGTCAGCTTTTCTCCACAGGAACCGCAGACCCGACCCTTTTAAGCCAAATAAATTCTCTGCAAAGCCAGTTTGCGCAAGCGAGATTAAACGTTTTTCAGCAGGTCTGGCAGTTGCTGAACTCGGCACAACAGAGTCAAGTTGCGTCGGTCTATTCACAGCTCCAGGCCGCGAACGCCCAAAGGCGAAGCCTGTGGCAATCGCTCCGTGAAACTCCAACCCGCTAGCTAGAAACCTTATCTAGTTCGCTTGGCCGAGGGGAATTGCTCCCCCGGCCCAGAGGTCCGATCTCGTAAGAGTATCGGGCCTCTGCCTCCCCTAAGATCTGCGCTGACAGTTGAAAGCTTTGCAACTCGCGCTTCCTGGTCATCCACGAGATCGTCATCATATCCCGCTGCTGAGTTGTTTCTAGTTGTGGTGTTGCTACCCATATGCGGTTCAATCGGCAGAATTTTAGACATCCTGATGTTTCCTTTGAAATGGTCACAATTTTTGATCTAATTAAGAAAAACGGTTTTAGCTTCTAAGTTGAGACAAGAGGAGCACGGAATGAGCCAGCAACCAACCATTCGACTTTACGACTCGCAAACCTCTCCTAACTGTCACCGCGTGAAGATTGTATTGGAGGAGAAGCAGCTCCCTTATGAACTCATGCCTGTGGATCTCAAAGCAGGAGAACAAAAGAAACCAGATTTTCTTCGACTCAATCCTTATGGAAAGGTACCCGTGATCATTGATGGAGAAACGGTGCTTTACGAATCTTGCATCATCAACGAGTACTTGGAAGAACGATATCCCGATACTCCGTTGATGCCCAAAAATTATGCCGAGCGGGCTAGAATACGCATTCTTATCGATTATGGCCTGAACCATTTCGCTCCTCCATACCAAAAACTGCGCGAGGAGCTAAGATGGAAAGCTGAGAAAGAAAGAGATCCGCAGATCATAGAGAATGCCGTGAGCCAACTTGTAAATCTATTCCAAAGACTCGAACGCGAAATCGGGGATAAGCCCTACCTTGTGGGCGATTTTTCCCTTTTAGATGCGGCGCTCATTCCGCGTTTTTTGCGCATGGAGAAGTGGGCTGTGGGGATCCTACCTAATTCCTCGCTACCCCGCATGGGAACTTGGCTGCGCCGAATGAAGGAACGGCCTTCGGTGCAAACTTTCTCGGGCAGCATATCCGTTTGATTCCTAAATTGCGGAAGCGGGACGATTTAGGAGGCCTATGAAACATAATGCGGTTGCCGTTGTCGGGGCGCTGTTATTTTTAACTTGCGTTGGGACAGTTCAAGCGCAAACGGCTACACTGCGCTACGGCCAGATTCCGTCGACGATTAAGACGGTATCGGCGCTCCAATTTTACATCGCTCAGCGCAAGGGGTTCTTTGACCGCGAACGGGTCAATCTCGAGATGATTTCTATCGAGGGCGGCGCGGCGAATATGATGGCGGCGTTGGATCGGGGCACAGTCGATATCACGCGTACGGCAACGTTCTTCTTGATCCAGGCCGCGCTCAAAGGGTCCGAAGGAGTGGCCATTGTCGGAGAGACGGCGACGCCTATCTATAGCCTTATAGTGAAGCCAGAGATCAAGACTTTTGCCGATCTTAAGGGGAAGGTCGTCGGCCTTACCAACGCCGTATCTACGATCTCCGTTTCCATGCGCAAACTTTTGGCTCTTAACGGGCTTCACGCATCCGACTACCGAGTCATAGAGTTCGTCGGGACACCAGAGCGTTCTGAATGCGTGAGAAAAGGTGAGTGCGATGCGGTACCGCTCGGTCAACCCGAGGACTTTATCCTGCTCAAGCAGGGCTACCGGAGGCTCGGGGTTTCCAACGATGCTGTCCCGAACTTTCAGTTCACCGTGAGCGTGGTAAGACGCTCGTGGGGAGAGGCAAATAAAGACGCGCTTGCCCGTTACATCCGTGGACTCGCAACCGCCTTCAGATTCATGCGCGATCCAGATGCCCGTGAAGAGGTGGTGAAGACTATCGTCGAGACTACCGCATCGTCCGAAGAAATCGCCCGACAAACTCTTGCGCTCTACTTTGAACCTGACCGTGGCGTGGTTCCTAAGCAAGGTGAACTGGACCTGAAGGGATTGGGCCAGGTGATTCAATTCATGAGTGAAACGGGAGATCTCAAGCCTCCTCTACCGTCCCCGGAGCGCTTCGTAGACCTTCAGTACCTGCACTCGGCGGGAATCAAATAGGAAGGGTATTGGAGTCAATTCGCGAAGCTTGTTGCAGGGAGATCTTAATTCAGTGGTTTTTTGCCTCCGGAAACCGGAACGTCGAATGCGTTTAGCATCATCGCGACCATTACGTAGAACCCGACCGCGCTGATCAGTTCGACGATCGCCTGTTCTCCGAGCAGAGCGATGCATCGACTGTAGTTGGCCTCAGATACATATAGCGAGCGAGTAGCGTTGAGTTTCGAGGGTAACTTCTAGACGAAGCCTTCATCCTCGCGGTGCTCAACAATCTGACAAACTCGCGCTAGGCGACCCATCCTGCGACGCGATTCCATAGCTTCCTATAGTTCAGAATTGAGTTTGCTGTTTTTCTCTCCTTTAGTCCTGTCAGCCGTCCTTTTGAAGAATTTCACGCCCTATTTGTCGAGATTTACTGGCACAGCGGTTGCTGATTCTTTCCCGTCAAATCGACAGAGACACCATAAGCTGCCAGGTGTCATGCGGTTTCACTTCTTGTCCAATCATGCGCTCAGAAGAATATTCGGTGCAGGAGCCGGATTCGCAGATTTTTGGAGAGAATTGTACAGGACGCCGATCTAGAGACGAAGAAAAACGCGAAAATGCTCAGCCTCTAGGAGGTACCCATGCATCAATTTCATGATACGGAACTCCAGCAGAGTGAGACAGTGGCTGAATTAATCGATAATGAGCATGCTTCTGTTGGGAAACAGGACGGCATCGGTAACAACAACGTCGCACGAATTGCGGTCCTAGCGGTTGTTGCGATTGGAATTCTGGTGATTCCCCTTGCCACTTTGCTCTCAAACCGAGCGCATCTATTGCCGAAGCTGCCGATTTTTATCGGGTCGCGCGCTCGCCCCGTGAACAATGGCAGTGCGGTTCTTGCGGTGGATGCATTCGGTCTTAGCATACAAGCTAAGACCAATTCTGCATCAACACGAGAAGTGGTAGAGCAGGTCACCGTGGAACACCTCGCGAGGCTGCACCGCACTTACAGCCGCTGGGCTGACACAAACGGCGATTTGATGGGGAGTCTGCTGCTAAAATTGACGGTGGATGCGACGGGGAAAGTGGTCAGCGTCGACCCACTAGCTTCACACGTAACGAACAACAGTTTCACAAAAACCGTGATGGACGATGTTCGCAAGTGGAAATTCCCCAAAGCAGGAGTGGAAGCCGCCGAAATAACAGTTCCACTATTGTTCGTGCCGAAGGGAATGGATCCGGACACGGTTGTTCAATGGGAACGCAAAGTCAGAAGCGCTCAGGAAGGCGAGACCCCGGCTGCCGACCTGCGTGCCGCCAATAAGGCGCCGATTTCCACGGTGGCCGAACCTACCCAAACGGCCTTACCATCGGTGCCCGCTGCCGTTCAACCGAGCACAACCAAGTCGTCCACCGTTCATTTCCCCAAACCTACGACTGAAGAAGTGCCCATCGCAGTTAAGACAAACCGCTCCGTGGCTATCAGAGAAAATCCTCGTTTCTCAGCTAAAAAGCTTCACGAAGTTGATGAAGATACCCAGTTAAGCATTGTCGAAACCAAGGGGGACTGGCTCAAAGTAAAAATAGCCGATGCCGGCTTCATCGGCTTTATCAGAAAAGAATTTGTCTCGCCGATCAATTAGCGAGAAGTGAAAGAGGCCGGAGTTTCTCGCTTATCACTTACGATATCCCTCACAGTGCCGAGGAATCCACTTCGGGCGCCGCATAAACTGTCCGCGTAGTCCTTGAGCCCACCGCTCCAATTTGCCTAATTTCACCGAGTACCAAGGCATTCATAACACCAGCCACTTCAAGTTGACACAAAAGTGGCTTATCAGATATTTTCCGCCCCAAGCGATCAACGCTTCAAGGGGAGGTGACAATGAACCTCGCGGGCTGTCCCAAAGCCGTACTCTCCCCCAGTGTGACTAAATGAATTGGCCATCATGCAATTGTCCAGTCCAATTTGAAATCACCGTATAGAAATAAGGAAGGAAAGAATCATGGCTTTGAGCATTGAAGAAAATGAAATGTTTACTTGTGTCGGTCCGGGAACGCCTGGCGGGGAGATGCTACGCCGTTATTGGCATCCCATCGGATTTTCCACGGAATTAAAGGCCAGACCCAAGCGCAGAAGGCTTCTAGGCGAAGACCTGGTTCTTTTTCGTGATGACCGCGGCAGATTGGGTCTACTTGAGCTACGGTGCTTGCACCGGGGTACGTCTCTTGAATTCGGTCATATCGAGGACGGCGGCTTGCGTTGTTGCTACCATGGATGGCTTTACGATGTTGACGGGCGTGTGCTAGAGCAGCCGGGCGAGCCGCCCGACAGCAGCTTTAGGGAGCGCATTTGTCAGCGGGCTTACAAGGTTCAAGAGCTTGCCGGGATAATTTTTGCCTACCTCGGTCCCGATCCGGCGCCGCTCTTGCCCCGCTACGACGTGCTGGTGCGAGAAGACGGAGTTCGATCCTTAAGCGCGCGGCTGGTCCACTGTAACTATCTGCAGATGGTGGAGAACAGCGTCGATCAGCACCATTTCAAGTGGCTCCATCGAACGCCCAAGACGAGGCTTTGGAAAGACGAGAAGCTAACCTCTGACGTCACCGATTTCGGCATCCGTGACACTTTTACGCGCCGGGTTGGGGACGATTATTTCAGGACCATAAGCCTATTTCTTATGCCCAACATGAACAAAGTTGGCTACCACCTTCCAGAGGAGCATCCGGCTGCCTTTGCCGCTACTCACGAGGGATATGAGGCACTGCGCTGGCGTGTTGCAGTGGATGACATTACGACCATGCACTTCACGCTCTACTTCGCTCCCAGGGTCGAGGGAAAGATAATGGCGAAGGTACCTGAAGACCGACAGCAGGAAGGTCTCGGCGATAGCATTCCGGGCAAATATCGCTGGGATGAAGAAACCGGCTGGATTGCGCGCGGTGACCAAGACCGTTGCGCCCAGGAGAGTCAAGGACCGGTCTTGGACCGGACAGCGGAACATTTGGGCGTGTCCGACGAAGGTGTCATTCTGTTGCGCCGTTTATTCAAGCAGTGCATCGAAGCGGTGCAGAAAGGGGAAGATCCCGTGGGCGTGGTCAGAGATGCCGCGAAAAACGAAATCATTCGGCTGGTGCCGGGTGAGTACAAAGTCAATCCAGCAGAGTTATAAAGTGAACCTATCTCGGGCCCGATCTGTCTGCGTGGCAATCGTCGGCTTGGTGTCCGCTCTGGCTGGAGCTTCTCCTATCGGCGCAGCAGAGACCGCAGAGCAAATCATCGCCGCTGCGAAAAAAGAGGGAGACGAGATTGTCTTTGTCGCCGGAGCGCAGACCTTCGGTGGAAAAAAAGGACTGACGGAGCTTGAAGCGGCCTTCAACAAGAAATTCCGCTTGACGGTCCGGCTCCATTTTGCAGCAGGACCGCAAATGTCCTCCATGGCGGCGCGGCTCATCACTGAGGCGAAGGCAGGTAGAAAATCTTCGACGGATTTTTTTCTCGGCTCCCAATCTCACTTTGCGCTGCTCCACCAGGAAAAAATTTTGAAGAATGTCAACTGGTCTGGCATATTTCCCTGGGTGACGAGGGAGATGGAGATTTCCCCCGGCGAGGGGGTGCTGGTCTACACGTCTCTCAACGGAATCATCTATAACTCTCACTTAATCGCCAAGAACAAAGCACCCAAGAGGTATGAAGATTTGGTGGATCCCGGTTTGACAACGACTTGGGCGGGGAAGTTGGCCATCCCTAACTCCATTGCGTGGCTCGGCGAGCTGTCGTTGATTTGGGGCGAGGAAAAGGTCAAGGATTTTGCTCGTAAGCTCGTCCCCCTGAGCGGAGGCCGGCTCCGCTACGGTGAAGAGGAGCGAGTCGTGAGCGGCGAATTTCCGATCATGGCAAACATTGGATCAGCTGTCGAGGCGATGTGGAACTGGCAGGCCAAGGGAGCTCCTTTGGTCGCTGTTCCGGGCTCAACGCCTATTCTTACCGATTATTTTCAGTTGGGCCTGCCTAAGAACTCGGCCCATCCGAACCTGGGGAAGTTGTTCGTGGCATTCATAGCTTCCAAAGAAGCCCAGGCTGTACTGCAGAAATACGAGTCTCGCAGTTCCCACCTTGTGGAGGGGACAATGATGGCAAAATATCTCCAGGAGAATCGGATTAAGGTTCTTGATGCCAAGCAACAAGACGACTTTTATCTGCAAGGAGAAGCCACTGGATTAAAGCTCAAGGAGGAGCTGGCGAAGATCATGAAGCAGTAACGTCCAGGCTGCTGAAAAAGACTCATATGCTTCGTTGCGCTCAATCGCCTCGCTACAACGTACTGCTTAAGTACGCCTCCGCTCGTCGATTTTTCGCGCGCCTCGCCTCTGAGTCTTTTTGAGCAGCCTGCAACAGAGTTTCTCAGCAACCTGATATAGTGAATCTGAACCGCCAGGTCATCATCGAGATGTGCAGTTAATGAGGAACGCATGGATGATATGAGCAGGTCCAAGTCACCGCTAAAGACCGCCTATGACCGATTTATGGAAAGCGAAGGTATCCCGATTGTGGAGGGCTGGTACGTTGCCGACGTGCGCGAGACCGAGCGCCGTCCCTGGAAGCGACTGGGAGCAAAGGGCGCCTTCATTCAGCTGTATGGGCTGGAGGATATCACGGCTCTGTATGTGGTGGAGATTCCCCCGGGCGACGCCCTTAAGACCGAGCATCACATGTACGAGGAAATCTATTACATTCTCGCCGGATCAGGTTCTACTGAAGTAGTGGCGCCTGATGGAAAAGCGCAACGTTTTGGGTGGCGGAAGGGAGATCTGTTTGGGATTCCATTGAACGTGCCTCATCGGCTCATCAATGATGGCCACGAACCGGCGCTGGCTCTGGCGGAGACTAACGCTCCTATTATCATGGACCAGTTCCACAACCCTAAGTTCATCTTCGAGTGCGATTTCCGGTTTACCGATCGGTACAATGGAGCGCCCGACTACTTCAAGGTGACAGAGGACATCATCCATGTTGGCCGTGGTGGCGACGAGGAAGGAGGCGCCACGACTTGGCGGGCGACCTTTATCCCGGACTCCGACCACGTTGCCCTACCGGCTGGACGATGGAAGGGTGGTGGCTTCAAGTTTATGAGTCATAACTTGGTTGGCAATACGTTGGAGGGCCATTTCGCCGAATGGCCAGCGGGACAATACAATAAAGCGCACGCTCATGGCGGTGGGGCGGTTCTCTATATCGTCAGTGGGAGCGGCTACACCTTGATGTGGCCACGGGAAGCGGGCATCCGCCCGTACGAACAGGGAAACGAGGACAAGGTCATAAGGGCTCCATGGCAAGAAGGGGCGGTGGTGAGTCCAGGGACAGGTTGGTTTCACCAACACTTTGGCACCGGAAGCGCAGACCAAAAGCCGGTACGCCAGTTGGCATTGCGCCCTAGCGGGGGTCAGAACCCGGTTGGCTTCCGGCGGACCGTGTCCAGGGAGGGGCCTACGGTTAGTATCCGAAAGGGCGGTTCCCTCGTTGACTTTGATTTAGAAGACCCGCGAGTTCGGCAGGACTTCAAAGCGGAGCTGGCAACCAAGGGGCTCGTTTATCGCATGTCAGGGGAGCAGGCACCGTAGTTGATATTCTTTGCGGTCTTGATGAATTGGCGCGCGGGTTATCACCGTTCAAATCGTTCAAACGGTTCAAGCCGTTCAAAACGTTTGAAACTGAGCGTAGCGGTTGAACGGAGCGAAGCGGTTGAACAGCTTGAACGCTTGGAACTCTAGGAGTCAACGACTTGTGAAAGGATGAGATGGATGAAACGGATGAATGTGGTTTTTGCGCTCATGATCTTTCTAGCGCTGATGGAAAATTGTCCATTGGGCGCGGCGGAGACAGCCGAGCAATTGATCGCCGGCGCAAAGAAAGAGGGAGATGAGATCGTCTTTGTCGCGGGAGCGCAAACTTTCGGCGGACGAAAAGGCCTCGCCGAGCTCGAGACGGGCTTCAACAAAAAATATGGACTGAAGGCGCAGGTCAGTTTTGCGGCCGGTCCAGACATGAATGCTCGAGCGGCCCGGCTTATCACCGAGGTGAAGGCCGGCAGGAAATCTTCAACGGATCTATACCTCGGTTCGCAATCCCACTTCGCGCTGCTCCACAAAGAGAATGCTCTAGAGACAGTGAACTATTCGGGAATATTTCCTTGGGTGACTAAAGAGATGGAGATCTTTCCCGGCGAGGGGGTGCTCGTCTATACGTCGCCCAACGGGATCATCTACAATTCCAATTTGATTCCCAAGGACAAGGCCCCGAAGAACTACGCCGATTTGGTCGATCCCCGCTTGAGCCCGAACTGGGCGGGAAAGATGGCGATCCCACCCTACGTCGCATGGCTTGCAGAGCTGTCGCTGGTCTGGGGCCCAGAGAAGGTGAAAGACTTTGCTCGCAAAGTGGTTGCCCTGAGCGGAGGAAGGTTGCGCTACAGCGAAGAGGAGCGCGTCGTCAGCGGAGAATTTCCCATCATGGCGAATATCGGAGATGCCCTAGGAGCTATGTGGACCTGGCAAGCTAAGGGAGCGCCTCTAGTTGCCGTGCCTGGCCTGAATCCGATCAATACCGATTACTTTCAGTTAGGGGTTCCCAAGAATGTAGCGCACCCGAATCTGGCAAAACTTTTCGTTGCTTTCATGGTTTCTAAGGAAGCGCAGGCTGTCCTGCAGAAGCACGAATCCCGTAGCTCTCATCTCGTAGAGGGAACGGTGATGGCGAAATATCTCCGTGACAATCGCATCCAGGTCCAAGAGCCGAAAGAATCAATATCGTATTACCTCAAAGGAGACTCGGCGGAAGGTCTGCAATTCAAGGAAGATCTTGCGAAGATATTGAAACAATGAACAGGCCGATGAAAAAAGCCCATCTGCTTCGTTGCGCTTCGATCGACTCGCTCCAACGTACTGCTTAAGTACGCCTCCGCTCGTCGACTCCTCGCGCGCCTCGCATCTGGGACTTTTTTGATCGGCCTGAAAATCGGCTTGATCAAAAGGAGGATCTATTGAAGATCGTAATTTTGGCAGTTAGCCTGCTTTTATCGTTTTCCTCCGTCACCTCGGCTCAGGTCATCAAATTAATCACTGGCTACGGTTCAATCAGCTCAGCGCAGTTTCCCGCCTGGATGGCCAAAGAATCGGGAATATTTCGCAAAAACGGTTTGGATGTCGAGCTGGTTTTTTTCAGAGGGAGCACGACGGCAGTGATGGCCCTGCTAGCAAGGGAAAGCCCGATAAGTCAGGTGACCGGTCCGCCGGTCGTGAGCGCAAGCCTCAGAGGTTCTGATGCGGTTATGATTGCTGGGGGAGTCGTGGTCGCGGACTACTGGCTCATGAGTCGATCAGAGATCAAAACCGCTGAGCAGCTCAAAGGGGGCTCCGTTGCCGTCTCCACCTTTGGCGGCCAGTCCGAGTTTGTCGCTCGCATCGCTCTAAAGAAGCTCGGCCTGACTCCGGTGAAGGATGTCACAATGGTGCAGATCGGAGCGCCCCCGGATCGCCTGACTGCCTTGCAGACAGGAAAGGTCCGTGCCGCTTTGCTCAACCCGCCCGACAGCTTCGTCGGGGAGAAAAAGGGCTTTTACACTTTAGTGCAGGTGAGCTTGCCCACTCAGAGCACCGGGGTGGCAACAACCCGCAGGTTCATTCGGGAAAATCCTGACGTCGTCAAAAAATATATCAAGTCTCAGATCGAGGCTGTCC
>WNGE01022606.1_pt1 | contig 10612 bp, 9 predicted proteins | sample 5400651 | NCBI WGS metagenome assembly WNGE01 (sample SAMN13153370, study PRJNA577476) | soil metagenome | isolation source: 60 cm soil or saprolite under grassland replicate 2 | place: USA:California | collected 2016-06-15
AAAGAGCAACGCGCGATCCGGACTTGTGCGCGTGCGCCCGGATTCCGTCGAACTTCTCTTCGATCGCCAAGCTCGAGAGATCCGGGACGACCTCCGCGGGATCCTCGATCGGGCTCGCGAGCATGAATCCGATCGGATGAAAGAGACGGAACGTGATCTCCTCCAGGCGGCCGTCACGCGCGGCCACCGCGGTCTCCCCGATGTCCCCGCAGTCGCGCCGCGCCCGTGCGACCGCCTCCCGGTCCCGTTCGAATGCCCGCGCGATGGCCTCTTCGACCGTGAGGATGTCGGCGCCCGTACGCAGCCCCCCCGAAAGTGTCTTGACGAGATACTTCGCTTCGACAGGGGAGGAGCGCCGGAGCAGTTCCTCGATCGCCTGCTGTTTCTGCGCGGCTCGCCGCTGCGAGGCGAGTGCCCGCAGGGCCTGATCGACCTCGAGGATCGTCAGCTCGCTCCCTCTCCCTCCTCCTTCGCTCTCCGAGCTTCGGAGGACGGGGGCGGGAGAGGGCGGGGGTGAGGGGGATTGCTCCGCGCCGCCCGGCTCGATCAGCAGCGAAACCGCTTCGCCCAGATCGCCGATCGCGCCGGCGCAGGAGCCGATCGTTTCCAGGTCCCATCCTGTGACGGCGGAGGCGGCGCGCGCGAGTGTCGCCCAGCCGGCGGAGGTGACCTGCTGTTCCCACTCGGCGAAGGGAGAACCGGAAAGAAGGCGCGCCGCGATCGCCAGGCGCGCTCCCGAGAGGCCGCGCAGCGCGCCGGCCAGCCGCTCGATCTTCGCAAGTTTTCCTCGCTCCTGGGCCGCGGAATCGAGCGCTTCGGCCAGGAGCCGATAGTAGTCCTCCGCTCCGCTCACGCGTCCTCGGAACGGCGCTCCGCGACCTCGGCGAGCGGGACGGCCTGGACGCCACGGTTGGACAGGATCCGCGCGAAGTCGCTCGCGTAGCCGTGCATCGTGAGGACAGTCTGCGGGGCGACTTGCCCGACGTGCGCGAGCAGCTCCTCGAAGTCCGCGTGATCGGACATCGGAATCCGGACGTCGGCGTCGAAGTCCGCTCTCGAGGCGGAGCGCAGGGCCCAGCCGGAGAGATAGATGACGCGGCGTCTCCTGATCTTCTGTACAACAGGAGTCCGGGCGCAGGAGGGCGGCACGATGAGCGCCTCCCCGGGACCCGGCGGTCCCTGCTCGTATGGGCGCGACAGCGGGAAAGAAATTCCGGCCGCGGCGTATTCGGGCGTGAGCTTCCAGGCCGCGCCATGGAGGACCGTCGGGATTCCGGCTGCCGTCAGGATCGCCGCGGCCTCCTGGCTCTTCCCCAGCGCGTAGGCGAGAAGGATCGGCGTCTTTCCTTCCTCCAGCGCGGCGCGGCATGCGGCGGCGAGCCGCTCTTCGAGCGCTTCTCGCGGCGGAAATCGGAAGACCGGGAGACCGAACGTGGTCTCGGTCAGAAGGACATCCGACGCCGGAGTCTCCGCCGTCCGGGCCGTCGCCGAGGCGCGTCTCTTGAAATCCCCGGTATAGAGAAGCGAGCGCCCGGCCTCCTCGAATCGGATCTGCGCTGAGCCGAGAACGTGCCCCGCGGGAAAGAGAGTCAGCCTCGCCGCTTCGGCCTCCGCCGTTTCGCCGTAAGCGAGCGCGCGGGCGATTCCGTTCCACTCGGAGTGCCGCCGCCGGTAGAGCGCGATCGTGTCCGGCGTTGCCCAGATCTCGACGTGCCCCGCAACCGCGTGGTCCGAATGCGCGTGAGAGAGGATCGCTCGCGAGACCGGTTGCCCCGGATCCAGGAATGCCCGGAACGCCGGAGCATAAAGGCCCTCGGGCCGGGATTCCAGGAAAGGGAAGAGACTCTCGCGCATTCAGCGCTGAATAGTAGCCGGCTACCATTCTGCAATCGTCAACGAGAGCAGATCCTTCGCTTCGCTCAGGCTGACAGGGAGTCGGGGTTTACCCGTGGAACGCCTGTAACGGCACATCCAATAGACCGCTGGGATGCCGCCGGTGGTCGCGGCGCGAGGAGTCTCCCAGAGGGGAGGAGCCTCGCGCCGCGGGAGCGTAGCGCTTGCGGGGGATCAGGCGGGTGGTCGAGGCCACATCCGGCCGAGCCACCCGCCGGTGCGCAGAAAGGCGCAGATCCCACGCAAGCGCGGAGCGACGACTAGGCTTCCGGGAAGAGGCCGAAGAGCGGGAGAGTGACGACGGTGTGGAGGCCGGGCGGAGCGTCCACGATGAAGGGGATGGCGTTGACGACGCAGCCCACGGTCGCGCGGTCGCCGTGGAAGCCGCCCGAGACCCTCAGATTCACCGGGGGATCTCCTTCGATTGCGATCGTGTCCGCCGGCTCCGAGACGCCCACGGCCATCGTCAGGTCGAGCTCGACCTTGACCTCGTCGCCGGCCTGCACGAGCGCGATCTGGTGGAGGCCGAGGACACGTCCCACGGCGATCCCGTCGGTCTCCTGTTTTGCCAGGACGGGCTCGATCGTCTCGGTGATCTCCTCGATCGGGAACCCGAGCCCCAGCGCGATGATCGCCGCCGATTCGGAGAGGCCCACGTGCCCGAGCTTCTTCTGCGCCACGCCGCTCAGGAACTCTTCGCGCGTCAGGCCGGCGCCGACCTTGGCGCGCAGCGGTCCGCGGCGCTTGGCGGCGTCCACGACGCGCGTCACCTTCACGCGGTCCACGCGCACGCACGCGGCCGCCGCCGCCAGAGCCAGCCGGTCCATCACCAGCCCGGGATTGACCCCCGTGCCCAGCACGCCAACGTTGCGCTCCCTGGCTTTCTGGTTGATGCGGTGAGCGAGCACCGAGTTCTTCAGCTCCGGATAGGCCAGCTCCTCGCAAGTGGAGACGACGTGAAATCCGGCCTGGATCGCCTCCTCGATCTGGGGCAGGACAGATTCCAGACGTGACCCCGTGCAGAGAACGGCGACGTCCTGCCGGGTTCGCTCTCGCGACGAGCGTGCGTAGAGGGCCGCGGCGGAGGAATCGACGGCCAGACCCGGCATCGGGCCGGCCATCACATCGGAAAGACTCCTGCCAGCAATCGTGTCCGCGGGGTCGGCGGCGCCGAGAAGCTCGATGTTCGACCGACCGGCCAGCGCCTTACCGACCGCGATCCCGATCGGGCCCAGACCCACCAGCGCGACGCGCGCGCGAGACGGTTTCTTCAAGATTCCGACCTCCTCGTTGTCCCTCCCTGTCATCCCGAGCGAAGCGAGGGATCTGCTCTCGTCTTCTTCAAGGCCTTACGGAGCAGATCCTTCGTCGCTTCGCTCCTCAGGATGACAGGCAACGCCACAGTAGGATATACGCATCGAAAGCAGGTGAAGCATGCGCCGAGTTCTGGTCAGAACGGCTCTTCTGATCTTCCTGCTGGCGGCCGGCGCCTCCGCCGCCGAGCCCGCCAGAGTCACGCTGGCACTCTCCGGAGGCCGAGTCATCGACGGCTACGAGGGGAAGCCGATCGAAGACGCCGTCGTGCTCATCGCGGGCGACCGGATCGCCGCCGTGGGGCCCCGGTCACAGGTGCTAGTGCCTCCCGGAACTCCGACGATCGACACGCGCGGCATGAGCGTGTTGCCGGGTCTCGCCGACATGCACGTTCATCTGATGATCGTGGGTCACGGAGACTACGAGCACTGGGACAAGACTTACCGTTCCCGCTTTCGCGCCGAGATCATGCCGGCCGCTGCGAAGCAATTACTCGTCAGCGGCGTAACGTTCGCCCGGGAGCTCGGCGCGCCGCTCGAAGACATCCTGGACGTCAAGCGGCGGATCGAGTCGGGGGAGACTCCGGGTCCGCGGCTCTTCGTTACCGGGCCGTTCATCCAGCACAAGCCCTACAGCGACTATGAGAAGGAGTTCCGCTGGGGAGTCACCGGCGCCGCCGACGCGCGCGCGAAGGTGCAGAAGGTCGTGGACGCCGGGGTGGACCTCGTCAAGCTGATCGATCAGGACCAGATGGCCGAGGAGGAGGTCAAGGCCGTCGTCGAGACGGCGCACAAGGCCGGGCGGCAGGTCGTCGCGCACGCGCACCGGGAGGAGGAGATCCGGATCGGCTTGAAGTACGGCGTGGACTGCTTCGAGCACACCGGCCTCGCGACGGAGCCTGGCTATCCCGAAGACATTCTCCAGGGCCTGCGCAAGCGCAACCAGACCCTGGGCTGGTGTCCCACGATCGAAGGCCTCTACCTCTCCGAGTACACCGCGGACGTCTTTCCCGAGCGCTTGAACGACCCGCGCTGGCAGGAGGGGCTCGCGCCCGACATCGTTCGCGACATCCGCGACTCGCTCAGAAACATCGGAGGCCTCCCGTACTTCCAGCTCGTGCGCCGGCGTCTTCCGACGCTGCCCAACAAATTCCGACAGCTCCGCGAATCCGGCGTCACGCTCTTAGTCGGCACGGACTCAGGCATCCCGGGCAACTTCCACACGGATTCGACCTGGAGAGAGCTCGCGACGTGGGTCGAGCTCGGCATGACTCCCATGCAGGCAATCGCCGGCGCGACACGGTGGCCGGCCGCCTGGCTCAAGAGAGAGAAAGACCTGGGGACCCTCGCGCCCGGCCGCTACGCCGACATCATCGCGGTCCGTGGGGACGTCCTGAAGCACATCGATCTGCTGCAGCGAGTGGACGTCGTCATCAAGAACGGCGTCCGAGTAAGGTAGCCTTGGTCGGTGCTCCACGGAACTACTGTCGACAGCGGGATGTCCGTCGGTGCCGTAGGGGCGGGGCTCGCCCCCGCCCGCGACAACGGGCTGCTGACTACGACGAGAGGCGGGCGGCCGCAAGGGCCGCCCCTACGGCACCAATACCGATCGCGGGAGGCCAATGAATGAACGACGAAAAGAAACCGGAAAACGTCGGCGAAGAGGTCCGGGAGCTGGCACAGGCCTTCTCGGCGCTGGGGCGCTCGCTCTTCAAGGGAGGCCGCGCCCTCTCCGTCGAGCTGCTGCGCTCTCTGCGCGGCATAGTGAATCAGGCTCGCGAGGAGATCGACAGGCTGACCGGAGAGAAGAAGCCGTGAAGTTCTCGAGGCCGTCGTGGTCGCGCGCATCTACGATCCACCCGGCTCCCCGGGGACGACCATGAGGGGCGACGGCAACTGGTTTCTCGAGTTCGAGGCTCAGGACGGTGGAGCGACCGCCCACTACCGGTTTCCGGTGTCGCGCACCCAGTACAACAGGTATCAGGAAGGGCAGCGAGTCCAGCTCATCATGGCCGACAACGAGCTCCGCGACATCCGCCCGCTCTTCTGACTCTTTCCTGTCATCCCTTCGCGTGTCTCCTGTCGTCCCTTTGCCCTTCCCTGCGCTCGGGCCGCCGCCATAGCGGCTCTGGCGTCAGCGACCTCGGGATGACAGCGCGGGGCGGTGTGCCCTAAGGGTCGCCCGGCGAACCTACCCCAGGACATCTTCTACGGCCGCTGCGCGGGGGCGGCGATCGCGAGGTCCTGCGCAACGGGGCTGGAGGCAGGTCTTGCCAACGCGGTCGCGTTGTCCAGCCACCAGCGCCGGGCGCGCTCGTCGGTCCAGGGCTCTGCCAGAGGCACGCGCTTCAGGCTATCGGCCAGGTCCTGCATCGTCTGGGGACGCTCGTTGGGGTCTTTGCTCAGGCACTGGAGAAGGACGAAATCGAGCTCCGGAGGAATCCGCTCTTGCGTCCGCTGCGAGACGGCCTGCGGCTGCTTCTGGATGTGATCCATCAGAGTCTGCATCGGCGAGCTTCCTGCATCGAAGACGGGCTTGCCCGTCAGGAGCCAGTAGCCGACGCAGCCGAGGGAGTAGATGTCCGCCCTCCAGTCCACGTCTGGGTTGCCCAGACCCATCTCGGGCGCCATGTAGCCGGGCGTGCCGGCGACGACGCCGGCGACGGTCAACGGGCGGCCCCCCTCAACCGGCATCTGCGCGTTCTTGACGAGGCCGAAGTCTAGGATCTTGACGAAGTCCCAGTCGAGGCCATAGCGGCAGACGTAGACATTGGCGGGCTTCACGTCGCGGTGGATCAGGCCTCCCTGGTGCGCCTCGGCCAGCGAGTGGCAGGCCTGCGTCAGGATGTGGATCGCCCGCTCGGGCGGCACCGGGCCGAATTGCGCGACGAGCGTCTCCAGATCGAAACCTTCCAGCAGCTCCATGACGTAGTAGAAGGTCCCGTCCTCGGTGGTGCCGAAATCGTAGATGTCGACCGTGTGCGGGGATTGCAGCGCGGCCGTCGCCTTGGCCTCGCGCTCGAAGCGCTTCACGAGCTCCCGTCCGTCGCTTCCGAAGGACTCCGAACGGATCAGCTTGATCGCGGCCGAGCGCGCGAGCAGCCGGTGGCTCGCCCGCCACACCTCTCCCATCCCGCCGCGGCCGAGGAGCTGTTCCAGGTGATAGCTCCCCATCTCGTGTCCCTTCTCCGCTTCGGCCCGCATCTGATAGACGAGTCGCGACAGGACGAGGGCCAGAACCGCGGCGAGCATCGTCGGAAGGAACATCGGGACGAGGAACCCGGCCGGCGGCTTCGGATTGCCGGCGGCGATGGAGATGAGCAGCCCCAGCGGGTCCATCATCGCCGCGGCGACCGTGGCGAGAATCGCTTTGCCCCGGGTCGCCGGGACGATGAGCGGATAGGCCAGGATGAAGACCGCCACGGGCGTCCATCCGCGCGGCGGCGCGTCGATTCGCAGCGGCACCTCGTGAAAAGTCAGCGCGATGCAGAAGGCCTGCGCGACCTCATAAACCAGGCCGACGTCGAGAAGGGTCGCCGGGGCCAGCATGCGCCGCCATGCGACCCAGGCAACCGAGAGAGACAGGAGGAGGGAGCCGGCCATCGCGCCGACCCAGAGCGTCGGGTTCATGGACGGAGCGCCGAAGCGGGAGAAGATCTGGCGGTTCCCGATCGCAAGCAGGGCGACCACGCTGGCGGTCAGCAGGGCGAGGACGGCCAGGCGATTGGCCCCGGCGTCCACGACCTCCATGGGCAGCATCGCCTGCTCCGCCGAGGGTGAGCTCGGACGCGGTGTCGCGGCCCCTTCTCCTTTCCAGACTCGGAAGCTCATGGTTCCTGGAGTTCTCCTCTTCTTGATTCTATTGCTCCCGAAAAGCCGGAGGCGCTCGCCTTCTGTGTATGTCCGTCAGGAAGCAGAGGATTCCCCGAGCCCGGGTCGGGCGTAGAATCGCGGGGCACGGGGGAGCCCACTCCGCGCAATTCGGCGCGAAAGGCTGAGAGTCCTCCAGAGCCCGCCGCAGGCGAGGACACGGAGGAGACCCCAGGATGACCTGATGCGGGTAATGCCGCCGTAGGGAGGTTCACATGAGCACTCGCCTCGATTCGCTTCCTTCCCGGGAGGTCGCCAACCGCGAGCCTCTCCCGGGATCGCGGAAGGTCCATGTTTCCGGGCCGGACGGGATGCGGATTCCCTTCCGGGAAATCGCACTCTCGCCGACGAAGGGCATGCGCGGGGAGACGGAGTTGAATCCTCCGTTTCGTGTCTACGACACGTCGGGGCCATACACGGATCCCGACGTCCCGATTGATCTTCACCGGGGACTGCCGGATCTGCGGCGTCCGTGGATCGAAGCGCGCGGCCAGTACGAGCGTTCCGAACCGGTGCGCCAGAACCGCCCGGGACTTGCGCTCCTCTCCCCGCGCCAGGTCCTGCGCGCCCACGGCAACGCCACGCAGATGCACTACGCCCGCAAGGGCGTTGTGACTCCCGAGATGGAGTTCATCGCGATCCGCGAGAACGTCGCTCCCGAGTTCGTGCGGAGCGAGGTCGCGCGCGGCCGCGCGATCATCCCCACCAACATCAATCACCCCGAGTCCGAGCCGATGGCTATCGGGAGAAACTTCCTCGTCAAGATCAACGCCAACATCGGCAACTCGGCCGTGACCTCTTCAATTGAAGAGGAGGTCGAGAAGATGACGTGGGCGATTCGCTGGGGCGCCGACACCGTCATGGACCTCTCGACGGGAAAGAACATCCACGAGACGCGGGAGTGGATCCTGCGCAATTCTCCCGTGCCGATCGGGACCGTTCCGATCTACCAGGCCCTGGAGAAAACAGACGGGAAAGCCGAGGAGCTGACCTGGGAGATCTATCGCGACACCTTGATCGAGCAGGCGGAACAGGGAGTGGATTACTTCACGATCCACGCCGGCGTGCTCCTGCGCTACATCCCGCTGACCGCGAAGCGGGTCACCGGCATCGTCTCCCGGGGCGGCTCGATCATGGCCAAGTGGTGCCTCGCTCACCACCAGGAGTCCTTCCTCTATACGAGGTTCGACGAGATCTGCGAGATCATGAAGGCCTACGACATCTCCTTCTCTTTAGGCGATGGCCTTCGTCCCGGCTCGACCGCGGACGCCAACGACGAGGCGCAGTTCGCCGAACTCGAAACTCTGGGCGAGTTGACCCGGAAGGCCTGGGCGCAGGACTGCCAGGTCATGATCGAGGGACCTGGGCACATTCCGATGCATTTGATCAAAGAAAACATGGAGAAGGAGCTCACGATCTGCCAGGAGGCGCCCTTCTATACTCTCGGACCGCTCACGACCGACATCGCGCCCGGGTACGACCACATCACCTCCGCCATCGGCGCGGCCATGATCGGCTGGTACGGAACCGCGATGCTCTGCTACGTCACGCCCAAGGAGCACCTCGGCCTGCCCAACAAGAAGGACGTGAAGGACGGCGTCATCGCCTACAAGATCGCGGCGCACGCCGCGGACCTCGCCAAGGGCCATCCGGGGGCGCGCCTCTGGGACGACGCGCTGTCGAAGGCGCGCTTCGAGTTCCGCTGGGAGGACCAGTTCAACCTCTCGCTCGACCCTGAGACCGCTCGCGAGTTCCACGACGAGACCCTCCCGGCGGAAGGCGCCAAGCTTGCCCATTTCTGCTCGATGTGCGGCCCGCACTTCTGCTCGATGAAGATCACCCAGGACGTCCGCGACTACGCCGCCTCGCTCAGGGTTCCCGAAGAGAAGGCGATCGAGGTCGGGATGCGGGAGAAGTCCGAAGAGTTTCTGCGGGAGGGCGCCGAGATCTACAAAAAGGTCTGAAACCCGGCGCCGCTCCGGCTCGTAGAGACAACCGAAAGGAGATTCCCATGCCTGAAGTTTCCCGACACGAGCCCGGCGCGTTCTGCTGGGCGGAGCTGGCCACGTCCGATTCCGGGGCGGCGAAGAAGTTCTACACGGCGCTCTTCGACTGGGGCTACGAGGACGCGCCCGCCGGTCCCGACATGATCTACACGACTCTCAAGAAGGGGGACAAGCGCGCCGGAGCGCTCTACGCGCTGGGGCCGGAGCAAAAGGGGGTGCCGCCCCACTGGAACACGTATGTCAGCGTCGCCTCGGCCGACGAGACGGCGAAGAAGGCGAAGGAACTGGGCGGGAAAGTACTGATGGAGCCGTTCGATGTCATGGACTTCGGGCGCATGGCGATCGTGGAGGACCAGCAGGGGGCGCGGATCTGCCTCTGGGAGCCGAAGAGCCACATCGGTGTGGATGTCATCAACGAGCCCAGCGCTCTCTGCTGGGCGGAGCTCGACACGACCGACACGGATTCCGCGAGGCGGTTCTACACGGCGCTCTTCGGCTGGGAAGCCAAGGTCGGCGGAGAAGCCGCCAATCAGACCGAATACATGGAGTGGCAGCTCGGCGGGACCTCGATCGGCGGATTGATGAAAATCCCCAAGGAGTGGGGACAGGTGCCGCCCAACTGGTTGATCTACTTCGCCGTCGCCGACGTCGACGCGGCGGCGAAGAAGGCGGGCGACCTCGGCGCCACGGCCATCGTTCCGCCGCATGACATCCCCGGCGCGGGGCGATTCGCGGTCCTGTCCGACCCGCAGGGCGCCGCCTTCGCCATCTACAAGATGCCGGGCGCGTAAGCGTCTCGCGGCGACGCAGGGGAGGCCCGGCTTGTCAAGAGCGGGGAACCTGGCGGCCCAGCCCCGGTCGCGAGCGACGTACTAGGGTAGCGGCTTCAACGTCACCTCGCGGGTGATCGTCGTTCCGAGGTAGGTCCGCCAGTCGAGGCGGGGCTTGGCCATCTCGCGCTGCTTCTCCTCGTCCGCCGTCTTGTAGTGCTTCTCAGAGATGGCCTTTGACTTCTTGTCGTTCTCGGCGTTGAAATCGAGGGCGGCCATGTTCTTGAAGAGCGTGGCGAAAGCGATGTCCCAATCACCCGGTCCGGTCGGAGGCTTCACGAAGACTTTCTGATCGAGGACGAGGCCCTGCTTCTTCGCCTCGGCGTTCTGGGGTAGGACGTTCTTGCGGAGGTACTTCAGGTAGTCGTCGAAGTGGCCGGGAGCGGTGCGGTAGAAGGAGACTTCCCAGACAGGACCTTCCGTCCAATGTTCCTGGGCGGCGGCCACACCTCCGAAGAGCAGCGAAAGGACGATGGCGGGCAACACTGGTCGAACCTTCATGTGTCCTCCTTCCAAACATGGCGTGTTGGTTAGTGGACGCGACCATATCACCGCGAAGGCTCCCGTTTTCAGACTTTGATGAAGATGCGCTTGCGGTAGAGGACTCCGCCGATCGCGATCCAGACAGCAAGATACGCGAGCGCGAAGAGGAGGGACCCGACTCGCTGATCGGCGAAGTGGTCGAAGACCGTTCGGTAGA
>WNGE01008942.1_pt1 | contig 10610 bp, 8 predicted proteins | sample 5400651 | NCBI WGS metagenome assembly WNGE01 (sample SAMN13153370, study PRJNA577476) | soil metagenome | isolation source: 60 cm soil or saprolite under grassland replicate 2 | place: USA:California | collected 2016-06-15
GCTATCGGTCGGCGCGGCCTACGGCGTCATCAAGCTGATCTTCCAGGACGGCCACCTGGAGGGCCTGCTCGGCTTCCGCTCCTACGGCGCGATCATCTCCTGGCTGCCGCTGTTCATGTTCGTGCTGCTGTTCGGGCTGAGCATGGACTACCACGTCTTCATCCTCAGCCGCATCCGCGAGCTGCGGGCCGGCGGCGCGAGCACCCAGGATGCGATCGTCGGTGGCATCAGCGCCAGCGCCGGCGTGGTCACCAGCGCCGCGCTGATCATGGTCGCCGTCTTCTCCATCTTCGCCACCCTCTCCCTGGTGTCCTTCAAGATGTTCGGCGTCGGCATGGCCGTGGCCGTTCTGCTCGACGCCACCATCGTCCGGGGCGTGCTGGTCCCCGCCGCCATGGCCATCCTCGGGGAGCGCTGCTGGCACCTGCCCCGGTGGCTGCGCTGGCTACCCGGTCTGCGGCTCGAGGTACCCGCCCCGGAGCCAGTCCGCCCGGCGCTGCGCGACCGGGTCGCCTGACAGCCACCGAGCGGGGCGCCGCCGTGCCATGCCGAGCCGCGTAGGATCGTGTCTGGATTCCCGATCGTTCTCGAGGTGCCGTGGAGCTGCCAGCGTCGATCAGCCTCCGGGAGGTCGGCCCGCGCGACGGGCTGCAGAGCGAGGCGCCCCTTCCCGTGGAGGCGCGCGTCCGCCTGGTGGACGCGCTCTCCGCGACCGGGGTGCGGCGCATCGAGGCGGGATCGTTCGTCTCGCCGAGGGCGGTGCCCGCCATGGCCGGGAGCGACCGTGTCTTCGCCGCCATCGACCGCCGGCCGGGGGTGACCTACTCGGCGCTGGTGCCCAACGAGCGCGGCGCCTCCGACGCCCTGGCCGCCGGCGCCGACCGGCTCCAGGTGGTGGTGGCCGCCTCCGAGAGCTATAACGCCAGCAACGTCAACCGCACCGTCGAGCAGACCCTGCGGCAGATCGCCGCGGTGGTGCGGCTGGCGGGCGGGACACCGGTCGAGGCGACCATCTCGACCGCCTGGGGCTGCCCCTACGAGGGCGAGGTGCCGCCGGCGCGAGTGGTCGCGCTGGCCGGGCGGCTGCTCGAGCTCGGCTGCCGGGCGATCTCGCTCGGCGACACCACCGGGATGGCCGCGCCGGCCCGGGTCGAGGCGCTGCTGGGCGAGCTGCGGGCGCTGACCGCGGCGGTCAACTGCCATTTCCACGACACCAGGGGGACCGGCCTGGCCAACCTGCTCGCCGCGCTGCGGGCTGGCTGCGTCGACTTCGACAGCGCGGTCGGCGGGCTCGGTGGGAGCCCGACGGCGCCGGGCGCCGGTGGCAACGTCGCCAGCGAGGAGGTCGTCCACGTGGTCGAGGGCATGGGCGTCGGCACCGGCATCGACCTCGACCGCCTGCTCGGGGCGGCGCGGCTCGCCGGCGAGCTGCTCGGCCATCCGCTCCGCACCCAGGGGGAGGTCAGATGAGCGATCCGAGGGCGCCGAGGCGGGCGCTCGAGGCTGGTCAGCGGCCCGAGCCCGCTTTCGCGGCGCTGGCGAAGGAGGCCCGTGCCGGCGGGGCGGAGCGCTACCACGCCAAGGCCCGCGAGCAGGGCAAGCTGTTCGTGCGCGAGCGCCTGCGCCGGCTGCTCGACGACGGGGACGGTTTCGTGGAGGACGGGCTGCTCGGCAACGCGATGGCCGGCGACCTGCCGGCGGACGGGGTCGTCACCGGGATCGGCAGGATCGACGGCCGTGACGTGGCGGTGATGGCCAACGACTCGACGGTCAAGGCGGGCTCTTGGGGCGCCCGCACCGTCGAGAAGATCATCCGTATCGAGGAGTACGCGCTGCGCCACGAGGTCCCGCTGGTCTGGCTGGTCGACTCGGCGGGGGCGCGTATCACCGATCAGGTCGAGATGTTCCCCGGCCGCCGCGGGGCTGGGAAGATCTTCTACAACCAGGTCCGGCTGTCGGGACGGGTGCCGCAGGTCTGCTGCCTGTTCGGGCCCTCGGCCGCTGGTGGTGCCTACATCCCGGCCTTCTGTGACGTGGTGTTCATGGTGGACGGCAACGCCTCGATGTACCTCGGCTCGCCGCGCATGGCCGAGATGGTGATCGGCGAGCGGACCACCCTCGAGGCGATGGGCGGCGCCGCCATGCACTGCCGCGTCTCCGGCTGCGGCGACCTGCTCTGCGCCGACGAGGACGAGGCGATCCAGGCGGCCCGCCGCTACCTGGCCTACTTCCCGAGCAACTGGCGCGGGGAGCCGCCGACCGAGGAGCCCAGGGGACCTGCCTACACCGGCCCGGTCGGGCCGCTTGTGCCGATCGATGAGTCGCAGCCCTTCGACATGCTCCCGCTGGTCGCGGCGATCAGCGACGAGGAGAGCTTCTTCGAGATCAAGCCGGAGTTCGCGCCGGAGCTGATCTGTGGGCTCGCCCGAATCGAGGGTCGGGCGGTCGGCGTCGTCGCCAACCAGCCGCTGGCCAAGGGCGGGGTGCTGTTCGTGGATTCCGCGGACAAGGCGGCCCGCTTCATCTGGCTGTGCGACGCCTTCAACCTGCCGCTGGTGTTCCTGGCCGACGTGCCGGGGTTCATGATCGGCACGGAGGTGGAGCGCCAGGGCATCATCCGCCACGGCGCCAAGATGCTCACGGCGGTGAGCGAGGCGACCGTCCCGAAGATCTGCGTGGTGGTGCGCAAGGCCTATGGTGCCGGCCTGTATGCCATGGCCGGGCCGGGCTTCGAGCCGGACGCCACGCTGGCGCTGCCGACCGCCTCGATCGCGGTGATGGGACCGGAGGCGGCGGTCAACGCGGTCTACTACAACAAGCTCGCCGCCCTGCCCGATGAGCGGCGCGCCGAGGAGTTCGAGCGCCTGCGGCGCGAGTACCGCGAGGACGTCGACCTGGTGCGGCTCGCCGCCGACCTGGTGGTCGATGCCGTGGTCGACCCCGAGAGCCTGCGGGCCGAGGTGAGCCGGCGCCTGGCCGCGGCGGCCGGCAAGCAGCGCGAGCTCAGCCGCCGCCGTCACGGGGTGCCCCCGGTATGAGCATGGGTCGCCCCTTCGGGACCGTGCTGGTCGCCAACCGGGGCGAGGTCGCCGTGCGCGTGCTGCGCGCCTGCCGCGAGCGGGGCCTGGTGGGGGTGGCGGTGTACTCCGAGCCGGACAGTGGCGCCCTGCACGTGCGCGAGGCCGACCGGGCGGTGGCGCTGGGTGGCGCCCGCGTGACCGAGTCCTACCTCGACGCGGGCAAGCTGCTCGCCGCGGCCCGCCAGGCGGGTGCCGAGGCGGTGCACCCCGGTTACGGCCTGCTGAGCGAGAACGCGGCCTTCGCGCGCGCGGTCGAGGCGGCGGGCCTGGTCTGGGTGGGCCCTCCGGGGGACGCCATCGCACAGATGGGCGACAAGCTGGCCGCCCGCCGCGCGGTGCTGGCCGCCGGGGTCGAGCCGGTGCCCGGTACCACCGAGCCGGTCGGGGATGCCGCCGAGGTGGTGGCGTTCGGCGAGGCGCACGGCTGGCCGGTGGCGATCAAGGCGGTGGCCGGCGGCGGCGGCCGCGGTATCCGGGTGGTCCGCGGCGCGGACGGCGCGGCCGCCGCGCTGGCCGCGGCGGCCCGCGAGGCGCAGGCCGCGTTCGGCTCGGGCGCGTGCTACCTGGAGCGCTTCTTCGAGCGCCCGCGCCACGTCGAGGTGCAGGTTCTCGCCGACGCGCACGGCGGCATCGTCCACCTGGGCGAGCGCGACTGCTCGGTGCAGCGTCGCCACCAGAAGCTGGTGGAGGAGACCCCCTCGCCCGGGCTGCCCGGTGAGCTGCGGGAGCGCCTGACCGCCTGGGCGGTGACGGTGGCCAAGGCGTGCGGCTACGTCGGCGCCGGCACGGTGGAGCTGCTCTGGGACCCGGCCGGTGGCGGCGTCTGGTTCCTGGAGATGAACACCCGGCTCCAGGTCGAGCACCCGATCACCGAGGCGGTCAGCGGTGTCGACATCGTGGCGGCACAGCTCCGCATCGCCGCCGGCGAGCCGCTGGGCTTCAGCCAGGAGGAGGTCCGCCTCGCCGGCCACGCGATCGAGTGCCGGATCAATGCCGAGGACCCGGGCCGCGGCTTCCTGCCCACCTCCGGGTCGATCACCCGGCTGCGCTGGCCGGGCGGTCCTGGCGTGCGGGTGGACGCCGGCTACCAGTCCGGCGACAGGGTCTCGCCCTTCTACGACGACCTGCTCGGCAAGGTCATCACCTGGGGCCGCGACCGGGACGAGGCGATCGGGCGGATGCGCGCCGCCCTGGCCGACCTCGAGGTCGAGGGCGTCGCGGCGACCACCCCGGCGCTGGCGCGCATTCTCGGCCACGACGACTTCCGCGCCGCCGCGCACTGGACCACCTGGCTCGAGGAGACGGTCGACCTCAGCGACCTCGCCCGGCCGGAGGGCGCCGCCGGCGCCGGCGAGGGCGGGCCCGACTTCACGGTCACGGTGAGCGGCGCCACCTACCCGGTGCGCCTCTACCGGCACCGGCCGGCTGCCCTGGCCGTGCGCGGCGCCGACGGCGGCCGGGTCTCCTCGCCGCTGGCCGGCACGCTCAGCAGGGTGGAGGTCGCGCCGGGCGACCATGTGGACGCCGGTGGCCTGCTCGCCGTGGTCGAGGCGATGAAGATGGAGACGCCGCTGCGTGCGCCGTTCGCCGGCAGGGTGGTCGAGGTGCCTTCGAGCGCCGGCGGACCGGTCTCCGCCGGCCAGACCATCGTCGTGCTGGAGCCGGACTGACCGGCGAGGGGATCGCCGCCCGATCAGCCTGGCCAGCTCGGCGGGCGGCGGTCGTTCCAGGCGGCGATGCCCTCGCGGCGGTCGTCGGAGAGGACGGCTCGGCGCCAGGCCTGGTCCTCCACCTCGAGGGCGGCCTCCTGGGCCAGGTCGGCACCCAGGTCCAGGGCCCACTTGGCGAGCCGGACGGCGGTGGGCGCGTTGGCGGCGATGGTCGCCGCCAGCTTCGCCGCCTCCTCGCGCAGCGCGGCCGCCGGGACGACCCGGTCGACCAGACCGAGCCGCTGTGCCTCGGCCGCGTCGACCCGCCGGCCGGTGAGCACCAGGTCCTTGGCGACCGAGCGTCCCACCCGGCGGGCCAGGAGCTGCGTGCCGCCGCCCGCCGGGACCAGCCCGAGCCGCACCTCCGGCAGTCCCAGAGCAGCGTCGTCGGCGGCGACCACCAGGTCGCAGGCCAGCGCCAGCTCGCAGCCGCCGCCGAGCGCGAAGCCGAACACCGCCGCGACCGTCGGCAGCGGGCAGCGCCGCACCGCGCCGAAGGCGCGCCGGAACACCTCGCGCTGCACGAACCAGTCGTGGTCGTCGAAGCGGCTGCGCTCCTTCAGGTCGGCGCCGGCGCAGAAGCCCTTGTCCCCGGCGCCGGTCAGCACCACGGCGCGCAGGTCGCGCCGGGTGGTCAGGGGCTCGAACGTGGCCGCCAGCGCGCGTGCCAGCTCCGTGGAGATCGAGTTGAGCGCCTCCGGCCGATCGAGGGTCACGGTGGCGATCTCGCCCTCCACCTCCAGCCGAACCGGCCCGCCTGGCGTCTCCGCCGCGCTCACCCGCCGACGCTCCCCGCGTTGACCTCCTGGAACGCCCATGCCCAGGTGCGTTCCAGCCCGGCCTTCAGGTCCACCCGGGGCCGCCAGCCGAGCACCTGCTCCGCCCGGCCGCAGCCGAGCGCGATCGCCCGCAGCTCCCCGGCACGCGGCGGCGCGAAGGTCGGCTCGTCGCCGAACCCGGTCACCGCGCGCAGGGCGTCGTACAGCTCCAGCACCGAGGTCTGCAGGGCGGTGCCGATATTGAGCCTGGTGGCGGCAACGGTGTCGGCCGCACCGGCGGCGACGAAGGCGTCCACCGCGTCGTCCACGAACAGGTAGTCGCGCGTCTGCCGCCCGTCGCCGAACACCGTCACCGGGCGGTCGGTCAGCAGCCGGTCGCAGAAGATCGCCACCACTCCGGCCTCGCCGCGGGGATCCTGGCGGGGGCCGTAGATGTTGGCGAGCCGCAGGCTCACCGGCTCGAGCCCGTGGAGGCCGGCAAAGCTGTCCAGGTAGTCCTCGGCCGTCCGTTTGGAGACGCCGTAGGGATTGGTCACCCGGGGTGGGTAGGACTCGTCGATCGGCAGGTCGGAGGGATCTGGCTCACCGTAGACGGTGCCGCCTGAGCTGGCGAAGACCAGCCGCCGGCAGCCGGCCTCCAGCGCCGCCGTGGCCACCTGGATCGTGCCGAGCACGTTGACGCGGGCGTCGAACGCCGGGTCGGCCACGCTGCGGCGCACGTCGATCTGGGCGGCCAGATGAAAGACGACCTCTGGCCTCGCCCCGGCCACCACCCCGGCCAGGTCCGGACCGGCGACGTCGACCTCGGCGAGGTGCACGCGACCGGAGGTCAGCGCGTCGGCGAGGTTCTCCATCTTCCCGCTCGACAGGTCGTCGGCCACCACGACCTCGTGGCCGGCTCGGACCAGGCGGTCCACCAGGGCGGAGCCGATGAACCCCGCGCCGCCGGTAACCAGGGTGCGCATGCTCCAGACCGCCTTTCGTCGGCTCCGGACTCCACGGCCAGCAATGGTAGTGCCTGGCCCGGTCCCGCCGCCTTGCGCTGCGGTCTTGTACCCGACGGTCCGATCGTGCAGGGTACCTCCGCGACCTCCAATCGGGAGGGCAGGCGTGGAGGAGGCGTGGTGCAGCGGGTGGCCGACGAGCAGGCCCGCAGCGGGCTGCCCGCCGGCTGGCCGTGGCGGGCCTGGGCGCCCTACCTGCTGATCGCGGCGGTGGTGGCGAGCGACTGGCTCGCCCCGCCGGGCGTGTCCATCGGCGCGTTCCTGGTCCTGGCCCCGCTGCTGGCCGGCTGGCTGTCCACCGGTCGCGACCGGGTGCTCACGTCCGGGTTCACCGCGTTCGGGGTCGGCCTGGTCAGCGGGCTGCACCTGCATCGGGTCAGCGACGACGAGCTCGGGGTCAGGCTCGTGCTGATCTCGCTCGGCACCCTGCTGGCCCTGCTCAACCAGGGCGCCTACCGGCGCGAGCGGTCCGCCTTCGGGCGCGCCGCCGACACCGTCACGATCGCCGCCGCGCTGGCCGGGGTCGATACCGAGCAGGCATACGAGCTGCTGGCGCGCTCGACGCGCAAGCTCTACGAGGCGGCGGCGGTGGCCGTGTACCGGCGCCAGGGCGAGCGCATGGTGGCGGTCGCGCAGGACCGCGAGGAGCCGGTCGCGCCGCTGCCGGCCCGCCTGGAGCGCGCCGCCTTCCCGGCCGCGTTCTTCACCCGCCCCGAACGGGCCGGCGGCCGCCTGTCCGGTCCGGAGGCGCCCATGCTGGAGGAGCGTGGCCTGGCGGGCCTCCTGTGGCTGCCGCTGATCGACACGGCCTCCCAGCCGCCCTCGCACCAGATCGGCACCATCCTGCTCGCCTGGCGGCGCGACCCTCGACTTTCAGCCAGCGACCTGGACGCCTCGACACGCTTCGCCAGCCTCGGCGCCCGCGCGATCTCCGGCTCCGAGCGGGTGCAGGCACAGGCCGAGGTCCTGGACCAGGTCCAGGCGCTGCTGCTGTCGAGCCCGCCGGCATGGGCCGCCGGCTACCGGGTGGCCGTGCGCTACCAGTCGGCCAGCGTTCTGGCCGAGATCGGCGGCGACTTCTACGACGTCGTCGAGATCGACCGCGGGGGGCTCGGCTTCATCATGGCCGACGCCCGCGGAAAGGGCCTGGAGGCCAGCTCGCTGGCCGCGCTGCTCAAGGGCGCCTTCCGCAGCCTCGCGGCCGAGGGCGCCGCGCCGGCCGCGATCCTCAGCCGGCTCGACCGGCTGGTCGCGCGCGAGGGCGGCGACGAGGACTTCGTCACCGCCCTGGCCGGCCGCGTCTACCCCAACGGGCGCGTGGTCCTCGCCTCGGCCGGCCACCCGCACCCGCTGGGCCTCGCCGGTCCGCTGGTGCCCAGGCCAGCCGCCCCGCTCGGCCTCGGCACCCAGGCGTCCGAGGCGTTCGGGCTGCTCCGCCCCGGGCAGCGGCTGATCTGCTACACCGACGGGCTGGTGGAGGCGCGCAACCGCAACGGCGAGTTCATCGACCGCGCCCGCCTCGACGAGGCGCTCGCCACCGGGACGCTCGATGAGGTCCTGGACCGCCTTGTGGCCCTGGTCGACGACCACTCCGACGGCCGCTACGCCGACGACCTCGCGCTCCTCGGGCTCGAGTACGCCCCCCGTGGTCACGGCCAGCGGCCCCGCGGGACCCGCTAGCTCTACGATGAACCCCTGCGCCACCCGCGCCATCGCCACGCCACCCCACGAGGGAGCCTGCCATGGACTTCTCACTCGAGCCGGAGCAGGAAGAGTTCCGCAAGATCGTCCGCGCCTTCGCCGAGGAGGTGGTCGCCCCCAGGGCCGAGGCGATGGACCGGGCCGAGGAGCTGGACGAGGACGTCCTCGACCAGATGGCCGGCATGGGCCTGTTCGGCCTGCCGTTCCCCGAGCGCTACGGCGGCATGGGCGCCGACTACCTCACCCTGTGCCTGGCGGTCGAGGAGCTGGCCAGGGTGGACTCGTCGGTGGCCATCACCCTGGAGGCGGCGGTCAGCCTCGGCGCGATGCCGATCTACCGCTTCGGCAGCGAGCGGCAGCGCGAGCGCTGGCTGCCGCCGCTGGCGCGCGGTGAGCGGCTCGGTGCCTTCGGGCTCACCGAGGCGGGCGGCGGCTCCGACGCCGGGGCGCTGCGCACCCGTGCCCGGCTCGAAGGCGACGAATGGGTGATCGACGGCGGCAAGGCGTTCATCACCAACGCCGGCCTGGCCCGCTCTGGCCTGGTCACCCTGGCCGCGGTCACCGGCGAGCGGGCCGATGGCAGGGCCGAGGTCTCCAACGTCGTGGTACCGGCCGGCACCCCCGGCTACCGGGTCGGCAGGCGCTACTCGAAGGTCGGCTGGCACGCCTCGGACACTCGCGAGCTGATCTTCGAGGGCTGCCGGGTGCCGGCGGAGAACCTGCTCGGCGAGCAGGGTGCGGGCCTCGCCAACTTCCTGCGCACCCTCGAGGAGGGCCGGGTGGCGATCGCCGCGCTCGGCACCGGCCTGTGCCAGGGCTGCGTCGACGAGTGCGTCAAGTACGCGCGCGAGCGCCACGCCTTCGGCCAGCCGATCGCCATGTTCCAGGCGGTCGCCTTCAAGATCGCCGACATGGAGCTGCGCGCCCACACCGCCCGGCTCGCCTGGCAGCAGGCGGCCGTCAAGCTGATGGGGGGCGGGCCCTTCGGCAAGGAGGCCGCGATCGCCAAGCTGTACGCCTCGGAGGCGGCGGTCACCTGCGCCCGCGAGGCGGTGCAGGTCCACGGCGGCTACGGCTACATCAACGAGTTCCCCGTCGCCCGTTTCTACCGCGACGCCAAGATCCTGGAGATCGGCGAGGGCACCAGCGAGGTGCAGCGCATGCTCATCGCACGCGAACTCGGACTAAGATAGGTCCAGACCAGTGACTTCGCGGCGCCGCTGAGCAACAATCGACGCTCGTTCCTTCTTCCCTGCGGAGGACCCGATGCGCCGCATACTCCTACCTCTCCTCGCCCTGCTCGCGTTAGTCGTTGCCCCAGGTCAGGCCGCCGCCGCCACCCAGTTGCGGGTGTACGGCGCCTGGCACTGCGGCAATGACGCGTGCATCTGGGGCGCCGTTCGTGACCTGACCGAGTTCGACTCGCAGAACCACTGGCTCATCGATCGGGGTGACGGCCGCCCGTCGGTGAACCTCGTGGTGCTCAGCTTCGTGCAACCGCTGAAGCTGCTGAACCTGACGACCGACAGCACCACGCTGAACGGAATCCCGCGCGGCTTCACCCCCGAACTGGTGGGGTATTTCACCTCTCACAACGTCCGGGTGCAGCTCTCCATCGGCGGCATCACCTACGTCGACCCGTGGAACCAAGCCCTGGCAACGAATGCCGCCCAGCTCGGCCGCAACGCCGCGGCGGTGGCGTCCCGGCTCGGCGTCGGCATGGAGATCGACTACGAGGAGAACTCCAGCCCCAACCTCGTTGGCCTGCAAGCCTTTATCGACGCCTACCGCGCCGCGTTGCCTTACGATCCGTCGGGCGCCAACCCCGCCGCCCGGCTAACCATCGACGTCGCGGCCGGCGACCGCTGGCTCATCGACATCGACCGCAAGGCCACGGCCGACTGGCTCCGCGTCGGCACCCCGGTCCTGGACTATGCCAACGCCATGGTCCCCTCCCGCCAGCCGTCCACCTCCGGTGCCATCGACAACTGGCAGGAACACATCGACGGCAAACCGCAGTACTCGCCCCCGATCCTGCCGCTGGCCCCGGCCAAGTTCACCGGCAGCCTGTTCATCGCCGAAGGCAAGCAGGTTCGCCCGGAGTGCAACAACTTCGCCAACTCCTTGCAAAACTCCACCGGCAGCTTCGTGACCGGAGCCGGCATGCTCGGCTACATGTTCTGGGCCGCCGAACGCCCCTCCACCCGCGGCGTCACCACCACCCCACCGAACACCTGTGAGGGCGGCGTCGGCGTCGGAGCCACCACCTACAACATCCCCCTCCCCATGCCGGCCCTCGGCTGATCTTCACAGAGAGCACCCATTCGGTCGCCTTGC
>WNGE01008943.1_pt1 | contig 10609 bp, 9 predicted proteins | sample 5400651 | NCBI WGS metagenome assembly WNGE01 (sample SAMN13153370, study PRJNA577476) | soil metagenome | isolation source: 60 cm soil or saprolite under grassland replicate 2 | place: USA:California | collected 2016-06-15
GCGGGCTGCGTGCAGTCGCAAACGACGATCGATGCGCATCGCTCGGCCGCCTTCGCATCGATGGCCCTCGGGGCCATGTGACGAGTTCTCCTGACGCCGGTTCCTGACGCCGAGCCGTGTACCGCGTTTCGCCGTAACCAAGCGGAGAGCGAGCACTCGCTCCGTCCAGTCGCGGCCCCGTACGACGTTCCCGCCGATGAGCCAGTACGGCCGCAGTCGAGCCACCGCCCAGGACGCGTCCTCGACGCGCCCGTGTGGGGTGCGTAAATACGATCTCGCTGCAAACGGGCAGATCTGGACGGCGGACGAGTTTACACACCCCACAGGGGTGAGTACGTCGACCGTGTATCAGGCTTTGGTCGAACCGGAGCGCATGTGGTTTTCGGTGTTTGCGCGGTCGAGCGCTCGGCGTTGTGTTAGGGGCGTCCCGGTAGTCGCTGACTGCCTCTCGACGCGGATCGTGCTTATGGATGCGTTCCGGCTGCGGGCGTCTCACCCCCCTTGACACCGTGCCGGTGCACCTTCTATACATGCCTTCTAGTGTTCTATAACTCTCCGGCCACGGCATAGATGGACGCATTCGAGCGGCGAACACCGCACTACCTGCGGATTTATCGGGATCTCAAGAACCAGATCTCCGAGGGTGAATACGCGCCGAGCGAAAGGTTGCCCACGCAGCGGGAGCTCGCGGGCAGGTACGGCGTCACGGTTATGACGGTCCGACAGGCGCTGCAGTTGCTCGAGCAGGAGGAGCTGGTCGTAATGCGGCACGGGCTCGGTACGTTCGTCGCTCCGCAGCGGATCCGCGTCGAGATGGGGAATCTGCGCAGCCTCGCTCAGGAAGTGACCGATCAGGGCTTGGAGCTGAAGACACGTGTTCTTCGGCGCGGACTTGTCGAGCCACACCCGCACATCGCGGAGCTCTTGAAGCTCGAGCTCGGCGAGCCGGTGTTCTCGATCGAACGTTTGCGGTTTGTCGGCCTTGAACCAGTCGTCTACCAGCATTCGCAGCTGCTGCCGTGGCTCGGCGAAGCGCTCGACGACGTCGACCTGAGCATCATCTCGCTTTACGACTACTTGCAGCGTGAGTTGAACGTCGAACTTGCCCACGCTCAGGAGCGAGTCCACGCGATCCCGCTCGCCGCGCACGAGGCGACACTGCTTGAGGAAGAACCTGGCGCTGCTGCGCTGCTGAGCGAGAGGGTGACGTTCTCCGTCACCGGCGATCCGATCATGTTCGACCGTGCGTTCATGCCCGGTGACCGAGTGTCGATCGCAACGGACAGGTTCGTCTCGGACGTCACGGTCGGCTACGAACTACGCCTCGACCAGGAGGATGAATGACGTAGCCCTACAGGTTCGTCTCGCTTGTCGGCTCAGGACCGGCGTAAACCGCCCCCAGGCAACCGTTCATCCGCTTGCTGTCCCTGTTTCTCCGAGAACCGAGGTTGTGATGAAGCTCATGAAGAGGCGTCTCCCGGCATTCGCGGCGCTCGCCGTTCTCGTTGCGGCGTCGGTCCTTACCGCGGCAGCGTTCGCGCGGTCGGACTCGACCACGCGGGCGTCGAAGGCTGCGGCCGGACCGACCTACACGATCTGCATCGACATTCCGTTCCACCCGCTGTTCGACTATCTGGCACAAAAGGCAGACACGATTTTTGCCGGCAAGGCGTACACCGTGAATTTCAAAGTGCTCGACGCGAAGACGCAGGTTCCAGCATTCGGTGCTGGTCAGTGCAACGTGATGACGACGCCCCCGTCGTTCATTCCACGTGTGACAAGCCAGTACCACCTGCGGGTCGCCGAGTTCTTCCCGCTTGCGCGCTGGACGATCGGCCCCCAGATCCTGGTCAGCAAGGGATCGCCGTACAAGACGCTCGCTTCTCTGAAAGGCAAGAAGGTTGCGATAACACCTTTGAACACTCGCTTTGGGTCAGAGGAGGCGGCGATCGAAGCTGCGACCGGTCAGAACATCCGCAGCTACTTCAAGCTCAAGCAGACCAACGCCGCCGCCCAGGAGTTGACGCTCGGCCGTGTCGACGCAGCATTCATCGAAGCACCGACGACCTATCCACTGCTTCAGGGTGGGAAGTTCAAGGCGATCTACAGCGTGCACGACGCGTTTTTGAAGGCGTTCGGCGATCCTGCTGTGGTTAACGGCGGCTACATCGCTCGAACCGGATTCATCACGGGCGCACCTGGATTCATCCGCGATCTTGTGAAGGCGACGCAGGACGTTTGGAACCTGTACCAGCAGAATCCGTCCGCGGTGAATGACGTCGCGTCACAGCAGAGCGGGATCCCTGCAGCGCAGCTGGCTGTCGTCGGCCAGGTGCTCGACCTGCAGAAGATGCCGGTGAAGCTCCGGGCGATCACGCCGCAAGACGTCAAGACGTGGGCGAAGATCTTCCCGCTCCTGCAGAAGTCGGGGTTCATTACAAAGGCCCCGAGCAACCCGGCCTCACTCTTCGTCGTGACGAAGTAAGGCACCGCGGTTCGCCCAGTGCACGTGCTGCAATTCATGAGAACCATCGACGAAGTCGAACTCACCAACGCTAGACCTGGAGAAGAAGGCCCGGAGCGCGGCGACGAAACTCGCCGCCGCGCTCCGCGCAGATCACTTCGCCTATTGGTTCGTCTCTTCCTGTTCGTGCTCGCGGTGGCGATGCTCTTCGTCGCCTGGGTCATCGGCTCGCGTCACTTCGCCTCCTACATCCTTCCGGGGCCAGGGCCGGTTTGGGACGCCTTTCGAAGCGACTGGAACAGAGGGGTCTGGGCCTCCGATGTGCAAGCGACACTCGGCCACATGTTCATCGCCTACGGGCTCACGGTGGCTCTCGGATTGCCGATCGGCATCCTGATCGGACGCTTCTGGGTTCTCGAGGACCTGACACGAGCGCTCCTGATCTTTCTGCAGACGGTGCCAACGATCGTCCTCATCGTCCTGGCGCTGATCTTCGTCGGCTCGACAGCAACCGGTGTGATCGCGGTGACCGTTGCCAGCTGCTTCACCTACTTCACGCTCAATGTAATTCAGGGTACGAAAGCGATCGACAGCGACCTGGCCGAGATGGCGCGTGCGTACAACGCCAGCGAACTGACGATCATGCGCTCGATCATCCTCCCGTCGGTCGTACCGTACTTTCTCGCCGGCGGCCGGATCACGCTCGGCGTCGCCTGGCAGGTCACCCTCTTCGGCGAGTACCTGATGGGCGTGCACGGCATTGGCTTTCAGATCTCGGGCGCTATCGGCCTACTACAAACTCAGGAGGTCTACTCCTGGGGGCTCTCGGTCGTTCTCCTGACCATCGCATTCGAGTACGGCTTCTTCCGCCCGATCGAATGGCTGCTCACCCGTCACACAAAAAGGGCGACATGAGCAGCACGCTGATCGAAGTCGACAACGTCCTCAAGAGGTTCCCGAAGGATGAGGATCCGGTTCTCGACCACATCTCGCTCGAGGTCGCCGAAGGAGAGCTTGTCGCGCTGATCGGACCGTCGGGCTGCGGCAAGTCGACGGTGCTGAACATCCTTGCCGGACTGATCAAACCGACTGATGGCGAGGTGAACTTCGGCGAACCGGACATGCGCATCTCATACGTATTCCAGCGCCCCCGTTTGCTGCCGTGGCGCGATGTGACGCGGAACGTCGCGTTCAGCCTCGAGCAGACCGCTGCATCAAGTGCGGCTCGGCGAGACGCGATTCGGGCTGCGATTCGTCGCGTGAACCTCGAAGGTCACGAGCACAAGTACCCGCACCAGCTGTCGGGTGGGATGCAGCAACGCGTTGCTATCGCACGCGGTCTCGCAGTCAACCCGCGCGTCCTGCTCCTTGATGAGCCATTCGGTGCGCTCGACGCGCTCACTCGTACCTACATGCAAGAAGAACTTCTGGGAATCGTCCGTGGCGCCGGCACGACAGCGCTGCTTGTCACTCACGACATCGACGAAGCGCTACTGCTCGCAGACCGCATCCTCGTCATGTCTTCGCGGCCGGGAACGATCAAGCACCAACTGCGGGTGCCGTTCGGTGCGCAGCGTTCGCTCGACGCCCTCTTGCAGGATCCCGACTACGGTCGGATCCGGTCGACGCTGAGGGAGCTGCTGCGGCCCGAGGTGGCCGAGGAGCTTCATGGCTGAAGAGGCAGCTCGCAAGCTGGTCACCGCGACGATCGGGGAGATCAGCGACGAGGTAACCGCCGCGAAGCCGAGCCCGTTCGTTGCCCCAGATCGCCTCGCCGCAGCCTTCAAACCGGGGCGAGCGGCGTTGATCTGCTACCTGCCGCTCGGCGACCCTCTCGCCGATCCCGACCTGCCGGAGCTCTACCGCGAATGTGGGGTCGACATCCTTGAGATCGGGGTTCCCGGCAGCGACCCCTATCTCGACGGCAAGACGATCTCCGACTCACTGCGGCGTGCCCGACACGCCGGGGTAAATGTGCGAAAGGCGAGCGAGTTGATCTCCGAGCATCGCGTGCGCGTACCCGACATCGCGATGGTCTGGATGACGTATCCGCCCGACGACCCCGCAGGTCTTGTCGATGCCGTCGTCGCGAGCGGCGTCGACGGTTTTCTCACCCCGCTTCCCGCCCGGAACTACGTCTCGCTCGCACGTCAGCTTGAACGCGGAGGAGTGAGTTACGTCCACTTCCTCGCGCACGACCCCCAGCTCAAAGATGTGCAAGCTGCGGTCGAATCGAGCCGCGGCTACGTGATGCTGCAAGCCAACCCCGGCCCGACTGGCATCAAGCCCGTCGTGCTGCCCAATAACACGAAAGTGATCGGGATGCTTCGCAAGCTTGGCCTTCGCGCGCCGATCGCGCTCGGCGTCGGCATCGGCAACGCCGGACAGGCGCGCGCGGCTCTTGAGATGGGCGCCGACGGAATCGTCATCGGCTCGCTCACGGTCGAGACAATGCTCAGGGGCAGGAGCGAGTTGGTCGAACTCCTCCGTTCTCTTCGTGAGGCAGTCGATGGCCGCTGAGCTACTCATCGGCGTCGATCTCGGTACGACGGCGCTGAAAGCAGGAGTGTTCGACGAGCAGGGAGCGATCCTCGCTTCCGCGGAGAAGTCATACGCGACCGAACGCCCGCTGCCGGGATGGGCGGAACAGAACCCCCAGCACTGGATGGATGCGCTCGCCGACGTCCTGGCCGAGCTTGCGCCCGTGGCCGGCGGACGAACGGCCGCGGCGATCGGGATTTGCAGTCAGGTCAACACTCATGTCTTCGTCGACGACAAGCGAGAGCCGCTCCGGCCTGCGATCGTGTGGCAAGACCAGCGCTGCGGTGCCATCGCGAACGACCTGAACGAGCGCTTTGCACGTTCAAGCCCCGAGAAGGCCCGCCACTTCAGCTTCGCGGCATCGTCGATGCCGTCCCGGGCGCAGTGGATCGCCCGTGAAGAGCCCGACATCTGGGCGGCAACCCGGTACGTGCTTGCCCCCAAGGACTTCGTGACAACGCGGCTCTGCAGGCCGGAGGTTCCCTCGACCGACCCGATCACACCGTTCGACGTCGTCGACGACGAAGGAACCTACGACGACTATGTAGTCGCGCTCGTGGACGGCGTCCGCGAACGGCTACCCCAGATCCGACCGATAGACGCTGTCGTCGGCACGGTCGCCGGGAACCGATTCTCGCTCCTCGAGAACGCGCTCGTCGTGACCGGAACCATGGATGCATGGGGAAGCGTGTACGGATCCGGAGTCACCGACCACGGCGACGCGATGGAAGTCGCTGGCACCTCCGAGATCCTCGGACTCTTCTCACGCGAGCGCCACGCGACCTCCGGCGTCGTCAGTTTCCTCGCCGTTGACGGCCTGCATCTGCACGCAGGCCCGACCCAGGCAGGCGGGGCTGCCCTTGCCTGGTTCGCTTCGCTGTCACGACTTGGCGTGGCCGACGTTGTCGACCTCGCGGCAGCAGCTCCTCCCGGGTCGGACGGCCTCATCTTCATGCCACATCTCCTCGGGGAACGTGCACCCCTCTGGGACAGTGACGTGCGCGGTGCGTTCCTCGGGCTCAGTAGCGATCACGCGCTCGCTCATCTCTGCAGAGCAGTTTTGGAGGGCGTCGCCTACTCGGCGCGGCATCTTCTTGAGGCGCTCGAGGAAGCAGGCGGCGTTGTGCCCGACGAGCTGCGGGCGAGTGGCGGGGGTTCTCAAAGCGACCTCTGGTCACAGATCAAGGCTGACGTCTTCGATCGGCCGGTCGCACGCCTCCGTATTCGCCACAGCGGCTGTCTGGGAGCCGCGCTGATGGCTGCATCGGGAGCAGGCCTCGTTTCAAGTGTTCGAGACGCCGCGCGAACGAACGTCCAAATCGAGCAGGTGTTCGAGCCGCAGCCACACCGCGACATCTACGACGAGCTCTACAGCCTCTACCGCGATCTCTATCGCGTTATGCGGCCAACCCACGCCGCACTCGCCGCTCTGCGTCAGCGATCAGCGGCGGTGCCTTCGTGAGGAGCGAACGAGTGGTGCACATCGTGCCTGAGTTGGCAGTCTGCCCGCGGGGAACGTTATGCGCGGCTTGAGCGGCTCGACCGCGATCGTCACCGGTGGTGCGACCTTGATTGGCCAGGCGGTCGTCAGAGCGTTCAACCAGTCGGGAACAAAGGTCGCGGTCGCAGACATCGACATCGAACGGGGCGAGGCGCTGGCCGCCGAGTTCGGTCAGGACGTCTTCTTCTCTGCTACGGACATTCGCGACGACGCCCAGATCGAAGCGTTCGTCCGCGAAACGGCGAACCGGTTCGGTGGGATCGACTATCTGATCAACCTCGCCTGCTCCTATGTCGACGAAGGCCCGGCGTCGCCCAGATCTGATTGGCTCGAGTCGCTGAATGTCAACGTCATCAGCGCTGCGGTGATAGCGAACGCCGCTCGTCCGTACCTTGCTGCGTCGGGTGAGGGCGCGATTGTCAACTTCACCTCGATCTCCGCGAAAGTAGCCCAGACATGTCGCTGGCTTTACCCGGTCGGCAAGGCCGCGCTCGTCCAATTGACCCGCAACATGGCAATGGATTACGCCGCCGACGCGATCCGCGTCAACTCCGTGTCGCCAGGTTGGATTTGGTCGAAAGTGATGGTCGAACTATCCGGCGACAACCGGAACAAGACGAACGCCGTTGCGGCGCCCTTCCACCTGCTCGGTCGTGTCGGCGACCCTCAGGAGGTCGCCGAAGTCGTGTTGTTCCTCTGCAGCCAGAACGCCTCCTTCGTCACCGGCGCGGACTACGCGGTTGACGGCGGCTACTCCGCCATGGGCCCTGAACAGGCCGAACCAGCCATCCCCAAACTCACGGAATAGAGGTGATCCGGTGTCGAAATTCCTGATTGTCGGAGGCGGCCAAGCCGGCCTACAGCTCGCGCTCGGCCTCGTCCAGGACGGCCATGACGTCACGGTCGAGTCCAACCGGACCCCGGATGACATCCGTACCGGAAAAGTGATGTCGAGCCAATGCATGTTCGATGCCGCGCTGCAACACGAACGCGACCTTGGCATCAACTTCTGGGAGGACGAGTGCCCGGACATCCAAGGCATCTCGCTCGCCGCTCCCGGTCCCGGAGGCGGAAAGATGATCGACTGGGCGGCCCGTCTCGAGAAGCCGGCGCAATCCGTCGACCAGCGTCTGAAGATGCCGGTCTGGATGGAGGAGCTCGAGAAGGAGGGCGGGAAGATCGTGCTCCACGACGTGACCCTGCCGGACCTCGAGGGTTACTCGAAGGAATACGAGCTTGTGATCGTGGCGGCCGGCAAAGGAGAAGTCGCACAACTCTTCGAACGTGACGCGACGCGTTCTCCTTATGGGGCACCGCAGCGAGCTCTCGCGCTTACCTACGTGACGGGCATGAATCCGCGGCCCGAGTTCACAGCGGTCGCGTTCAACTTGATACCCACCGTCGGCGAGTACTTCGTCTTCCCTGCGCTCACGACCTCCGGGCCGTGCGAAATCATGGTCTTCGAAGGAATTCCAGGCGGGCCAATGGACTGTTGGGGCGACGTCGCAACACCGCAAGAGCATCTTGAGAAAAGCAAGTGGGTGCTCGAGACGTTCCTGCCCTGGGAGGCTGAACGTGTCGCCAACATCGAACTGACCGACGAAAACGGCGTCCTCGCGGGACGGTTCCCGCCGACCGTCCGCAACCCGATCGGTGAACTGCCCTCCGGAGCCCTCGTACTCGGCCTCGCGGACGCGGTTGTCCTCAACGACCCCATCACCGGCCAGGGTTCGAACAACGCGAGCAAGTCAGCCGCGTCCTACCTTGCGAGTATCCGCAAGAACCCAGAGGGGCCGTTCGACCGGCAGTGGATGCAGGCGACGTTCGACAGCTACTGGGGTCACGCGCAGTACGTCACCACCTGGACGAACGCGATGCTGGGTCCCCCGCCGCAGCATGTGCTCGATCTGCTGCTGGCAGGAAACGAGCATCAGGAAGTCGCGGCGCGCTTCGTCAACGGATTCAACGAGCCAGCTGACTACTTCGAGTGGTTCATGGAGCCGGAGAAAGCGAGCCGCTACCTGGCTGAAGTAGCGGCGTAAGCGTGCCGAGCGTCGCGATCGTTGGTGCAGGGCAGTCCGGGCTGCAACTCGCACTCGGCCTGCTCGGCAACGGCTTCGACGTGACGCTCATCTCAAATCGGACAGCCGATCAGATCGCGACCGGCGAGGTCCTGTCGAGCCAGTGCATGTTCGAAAGCGCGCTACAGACAGAGCGCGCCCTCGGGCTTGACTTCTGGGCCGACCAATGTCCCGCCGTCGAGGGCATCTCGTTCGCAATCTCGGGCGAAGGTGGGCAAGGCAAGCAGCTCGAGTGGGCGGCACGGCTTGACTGGCCGGCTCAGTCGGTCGACCAGCGCCTAAAGGTTCCCGAATGGATGCGCTTATTCGTCGACCGCGGCGGCGGCCTCGTGATCAAAGAAGCTGGCGTGGAAGATCTGGAGCGCTACGCGCATTCACACGACCTGGTGGTCGCAGCTTCCGGCAAGGGGCCGCTCGGCAATCTGTTCCCACGCGATGCCGAGAAGTCACCCTACGAGACGCCGCAACGCGCACTCGCGCTCACGTACGTCACCGGGATGGAGCCCCGCTCGGACTATTCAGCCGTCTGTTTCAACCTCGCTGCGGGCGTCGGTGAGTACTTCGTCTTTCCGGCACTGACAAGCAGCGGCCCCTGCGAAATCATGGTCTTCGAAGGAATCCCCGGCGGGCCGATGGACTGCTGGCGGGACGTGCACACGCCCGACCAACACCTTGCACGGTCACTCGAAATCCTCGAGAAGTTCTTTCCCTGGGAGGCGGCGCGCTGTCGCAGCGTTCGACTCACGGATCGCAACGGCATTCTCACCGGGCGCCTTGTACCAACCGTTCGCAAACCTATCGCGACCCTCCCGTCGGGTTCAAACGTGCTCGGAATGGCCGATGCATTGGTGCTGAACGACCCAATCACGGGTCAGGGTTCGAACAATGCAGCCAAGTCCGCCGAGATCTACCTCGCCAGCATCCGCGAGCAAGGCGAACAGTTCGACGCGCCGTTCATGCAGCGCACCTTCGACCGCTACTGGCGTGGCTACGCACAGTGGGTCGTTGCATGGACGAACGCGCTGCTCGCGCCGCCGCAGCCGCACGTGCTGCGGCTGCTCGCTGCCGGCGCCGATGTTCCTCGCCTCGCCGAGACGATCGTCAATGGGTTTGACGATCCGCGCATCTTCTATCCCTGGTGGTTCGACGCGGGTGAAGCCGACCGCCTGATCGAGGAGAAACGAGCACAGGAAGCCGTGGCGTTCGACGCCCGCGACTTTCGGCGCGCCCTGGGCCAGTTCGCAACCGGCGTCACTGTTGTCACGACGTGCGCGGAAGACGGGCGGCGCGTGGGCGTTACCGCGAACTCGTTCACGTCCCTCTCTCTCGACCCGCCACTCGTGCTGTGGTGCATCAGCACGAAGGCGCCGAGTCTGCCGGCATTCCAGGCGGCGACGCACTTCGCGATCAACGTGTTGTGCGCGAATCAGCACTACCTTTCCCGTCAGTTCGCAACACCCGCCGAAGACAAGTTTGCGGGCGTCGAGTTCAGTGAGGGACCAGGCGGAGTGCCGGTGCTCGCGGGCGTGCTCGCTTCCTTCGTCTGCCGCAACACCCGGCAGATCGAAGCCGGCGACCACTACATCGTGATCGGCGAGGTGGAACGGTTCGAGGCGAGAGAGGACGAACCGCTCGTCTTCCACTCAGGCGCCTACAGGATCGCAACGCGGCATCCCGACATCGACCGTACGCCATGAACCGCATGCGCTCATACGGCCTGTTCGACTTCAGCGGGAAAGTGGCCCTGGTGGTCGGCTCGAGCGTCGGGATAGGTGCCGCAACAGCTCGCCTATTCGCAGATCTTGGCGCTGAGGTGGTTCTTGCAAGTCGAGACTTCCGAGCCGTTGCAGATCGTCGCAACCGGCAGATCGGCCGCTTCGATCGCCGCCGATGTCACCGTCGACGGCGACATCGAGGCAGCCGTCGAGCTCGCCATCGATCGGTTCGGCGGCCTCGACCTTGCCGTCAACAACGCAGGCGTTCAAGGCCCGGCTCGCCCGCTGGCCAAGCAGACGGCAGACG
>WNGE01008944.1_pt1 | contig 10609 bp, 8 predicted proteins | sample 5400651 | NCBI WGS metagenome assembly WNGE01 (sample SAMN13153370, study PRJNA577476) | soil metagenome | isolation source: 60 cm soil or saprolite under grassland replicate 2 | place: USA:California | collected 2016-06-15
GGCACACTTCGGGGCGATGATCGGCGGCAGAGAGGACAGAACTGGTCTATCGGGCGCGTCGGCCACGGCCTGGAGGTTTTCAGCGAAAACGCGCCGAGTCGGCGATAGGGAGCCAGCCGGGTGGATGCCGTGTCTCACGTTTCGTGATCAGACCCGATTTATGAAGCGCGCCTGGCCGCGGACACGCGTGTGGCCGATAGGAACTGGCATAGGCCGGGTCGCCGCAGGCGGCGCCGACCGGTCTTCGGGCTCGTCGCGGCCCATGGCGTGCAGCCCGGCCTGAGGATGGCGCCGGCCGGCAGGCTGCCGTTCACCTTCTCGGCCCAGCCAGCCTGCTCAGCGCCGGAGTCGCCGGGCAGCGCCAGGGTGTTGACGGCCAGGTAGTGCGCGGAGTCCCGGCCAGCAAAGTACTCCCCTCAATGGACCTGCATCCGAAGTTCCGGGCCAATATGTCAGCCAAGGACACGGCCTTCCTGCGCACCTGGAACGCGTCCTGAACTACGCTCCGCCGCCCCTCACGTGGATCACCAAGCTCGCGTGCCTTTGGTGCCGGGCTGAACTTCGCGACCGCGGGCGAGAGGAGACGAAGGTCCCGCGGAATGCGGACTATCGCCCCTGTCCTCTCATGCCGGCCAGGGTTCGCCTGGCGGCATTGGGACTTATTGCTCGCCGTCGGGAGGGACTATGCGCGTTCTCCCGCCGCCCGCCGAATGGCTGGCAGGGCTGCGGCCGCTGGCCGCGGACGAGGTCGTCTCGTACGTGGTAACTGCGGCGGTGTGGGCTCCTTCGGTGCACAACAGCCAGCCATGGCGGTTCGGTGCCTGTGGGCAGGAGATTAGCCTGCACGCGGACGCGGGTCGGCAGTTGATGGTGGCGGACCCGCACGGCCGGGAGATGATGATCAGCTGCGGGGCCGCGCTGTTCAACGCCAGGCTTGCCCTACGGTCGCTGGGCTATGTTCCGGAGACGCGCGTTGTGCCCGATCCGGGCCAGCCATCGCTGGTCGCCCGGGTGACCTGGCGGGAACGGATGGCTCCCACCGAGTATGAACAGCGGCTGTTCAGCCAGGTGCCGCGTCGCCGCACACACCGTGGGGGTTTCGACCCGCTGCCTCTGTCGGCGGATTTGCTGGCCGCACTGACAATTGGCGCCGAGCGGCACGGCGCGATGCTGCGTATCATCGCCGACCAGGGAGCGCGGGCGGCGCTTGCCGCTGCTGTCGAGACGGCCGAACGCGCACAGCGACTTAGCAGCGAGCAGGTTCAAGAACTCGCCCGGTGGGGGATCCCGCCCGGCAGCGCCCGGCGGGACGGGGTGCCGCCCACCTCCTACCCGGCGCGCGAAGAGCGCACCTTCCCGTACTTCCCCGGCCGGGACTTCGCCCATGGCCGCGGGTGGGGCCTCCCCCGGCTCAGCCCGGGTCCGGTGGCTCGCGCCGCAGGGCTGGTCTGCCTGCTGGCCACCACCGAGGACCGCCCGGCCGACTGGGTCAATGCGGGGCAGGCACTGCAACGGGTGCTGCTTACCGGCGCGATCTGCGGAGTGGCGGCAGCGCTGCACAGCCAGCCGCTTGAGCTCCCATGGCTACGCGAGTTGATCCGAACGCGGTTCAGCAATGACGCCTACCCGCAGATGGTGCTGCGGCTCGGAACGGTCATCCAGACATCGGTCAGCGTCCGGCGCCCGCCCGCCAGCGTCTTGTTCGCAGGCGACAGCCATGGCTGATATCCGGGGCGGCGAGCTTCGCTGGCAGGAGCTCACCAAGAGTGAGTGTTTTGAGCTGCTGGCCCATGAGCATCTGGGCCGGGTGGCCGTTGTCGATGACCGCGGGCCGGTCGTGGTTCCCGTCAACTTCGTCCTCGACCGTCATATGGTGGTATTCCGCACGGACGAGGGGACGAAACTGGACGCGGCGGGCCGTGGCAGCCGGGTCGCGTTCGAGATCGACGGGATCGACGCCGTGGCTCATACCGGCTGGAGCGTCCTAGTCCGCGGCGAGGCCGTGGAGGTGATTGATCCCGCCGAGCTGGCGCGCCTGCGCAAGCTGCGTCTAACACCCTGGGCACCTGGCGCCAAGACACGCTACGTGCGCATCCTGCCCACAGCGCTGACCGGTCGCCGGATCTCAGCATCCGGCAGCCCGCTGCAGGGGCTAAGCACAGCCCAGCCGCCGCAGCCCGCCCGGCGATTATGAGGTCGAGCCCATGGGAACGCGCGTAGACCAAGAGGACTTCGACGAGTGCGATTATCGGCGCTTCCGCCAGCGGCTGGAAGAATCCCTATCGGTGCTCGGGCAACTGCTCCAGCAGCCCGGCTTCGGGGCCGGGCCGGCCACTGTCGGTGCCGAGCTGGAGCTGTTCCTGATCGACCGTGTGGGCCGGCCGCTTCCGCGCAACCAGGCCATCCGTACCCTGGCGGCCGATCCGCGGGTCACGGTGGAGCTGGACCGCTTCAACCTGGAGCTCAACGCCTCGCCGGTGCTGCTGGCCGGCCGCCCGTTTGGCGCGCTCGGGGGCGAGCTGCACCTGCTGCTGGACCAAGTGGCCGCTATGGCTGCCGGCCACGCCAGCCGGCTCGCGCTCATCGGTGTTCTGCCAACCCTCCGGCTGGAGGACCTCGGTCCTGGCATGATGACTGACGCTCCGCGTTACCGGGCGCTGAGCCGCGGGTTGCGGCACCTGCGCCAGGATCCGTTCCGAATCCGGATCAACGGCGCGGACCCGCTGGACCTGTCCAGCGCCGATATCACCCTGGAGGGCGCGAACGCCTCCTTCCAGGTGCACCTCCGGGTCGACCCGGCCGACTTCACGCGCACCTACAACGCCGTCCAGCTCGCCACCGCACCTGCACTTGCGGTGTCCGGTAACTCGCCCACTTTTCTCGGCCACCGGCTGTGGCAGGAGACGCGGATCGCCCTGTTCAAGCAGGCGGTGGACGATCGCGAGGGCCGCGGGCCGCGCCGCCGTCCCGCCCGCACCGCGCTTGGGACAGGCTGGCTGCGGGACGGAGCGCTGGAACTGTTCACCGAGAGTGTCCGGCTGCACCAGCCGCTGCTGCCGGTTCACGCCGATCCTGGGCCGCCGCCCGGAGGGTCCGGGGAGCAGGCGCCGCGGCTGGACGAGCTCAGGGTCCACCAGGGCACCGTGTGGCGCTGGAACAGGGCCATCTATGACCCCTCCGCCGGAGGGCATCTGCGGATCGAGATGCGCGCCCTGCCCGCCGGTCCCACCGTGATCGACATGCTCGCCAACGCCGCATTCCTCATCGGGCTGTCCCTGTGGGTGGCCGACCAGGACCCGCAGTGGACGTATGCGCTGCCATTCGAGCGCGCCGATCATAGTTTCCACCGCGCCGCCCAGCACGGCCTGGCCGCCCATCTCAGCTGGCCATCGTGGCGCCGAGACCAGATCCGGACGCTTCCCGCCGCGCAGCTCGTGGCCGAGTCCCTGCCGGCCGCCCAGGAGGGCCTGCTCCAAGCCGGGGTGGCCGCGGCGGAGGCGGACACGCTGCTCGCGGTGATCTCCGGCCGTGTGGCCTCGGGACAAACCGGCGCCATGTGGCAGCGCGCCGCCCTGGCCGCCGCCGAGCGACGTCTCGACCGCGACCGCGCGCTCCTCGTCATGCTGGACCGCTATCTCACCTGCGCGGACACCGGGCGACCCGTGCACACCTGGCCCCCGGGCGGATCATGGCACGTTGATTAAGCGCGCAGGGGACCGGGGCTGGGCTCACTCACGACGCCGAAGCCGATACGTCCACCGCCAGGCTGATGGCCCGCAGCGGCCACACCTCGAACCGCCCTCAGGCCCGCTACGCCAGCGTCACCGGCGAAGCGCTGCAGCGCTGGCAGGAAGACCGGCGACCCCGCACGCCGCGGCTTAGTGGTCTGGCCGGTAAGTTCGTCGGGGTCCATAGTGGTCAGGCTGCCAGGGCGTGGGGCAGAGTCTTGTCGTGCGCGTCGATCCGCAGTAGCAGGCCGCCGAGGTCGGCGCGGGTGAACTTCCAGGTGAACGGCCGGACGATGGCGTTGCAGCGGATCTCGAACGCGGCGAGGCGGTCGCGGATCTGATCCAGGCCGGTGAAGTCGTTGGGGGTGAGGACCTTGCGCTGGACGACCGAGAAGTAGATTTCTTGGTCCAGCCAGGAGGCATGCGCGGGCAGGTGGATCAGCTGAGCGTTCGGCCAGGCTGTGGCCATCCGTTCGGCCGAGGCGGCGCCGCGGTGGGAGGACCCGTTGTCCACCATCCAGAACACCCGGTCCGCGCTGGCGTACGGCTCGGTGCTCATCACCTGCTCAACCAGCCGGGCGAACGGCGCGATCCCGGTCGTGTCCTCGCACCGCCCGGTGACCCGCCCGCGTCGGACATCCCAGGCGGCCAGGTGAGCCAGCGCGCCGCCGCGGTCATAGTCGTGCCCGGCCCGCATCGCGCGGGCTTTGCCCGGCGCCAAGGTGGCGTGGCAGCGGCACCGGGCCTGGATCGAGGTCTTCTCATCCGCGCAGAGCACGTAGTCGTTCGTGCCCAGCGGCCGGCCCTCCCAGGTCCAGGCGTACAGGTCCAGCACCCGGGCAGCCTTCACCGCGAACTGCGGGTCGCGGACGGAGATCCAGGATCGGTGCTGCCACGGCTTGAGGGCGTCGCGGGCCAGCCACAGGCGGATCGTGGACGCCGAGGCCGCGACCCGGCAGCGGGCGGCCAGCTCACGGGCCAGGTCCGAGCCGCTCCACCGCGACAGCGGCACCCCGGACTCGGCCGGCAGTGCGCACGCCAGCGCGATGACCTCGGCCCGGTCCGCGGCGGTGAACACCGGCGGGCGCCCGCTGCGCGGGGCATCGGCCAGCCCGGGCAGCCTGCCGGCAGCGAACCGGCGGCGCCACGTGCGGACCGTGCCGGTGCACACCCCAGCTCCCGGGCGATCGCGGCGTTATCCTGGCCGGCCGCCGCGGCGAGCACGATCTTGGCCCGCAGCCGGTCGCGGTACGGCCCGCGCACCGACCGGGCCCGGGCCGCCAGCACGGCCGTTTCCCCTCGCCGGACAGGACAATCCGGCATGGGCTTGGCATAGGCATGCGTTCGTTATGCCGTACCCGCGCCAGTTGCCCCGCACGCCGCGATGGCTCAAGCCGCCAGGAGACGATGACTGTCGTGGCCACCTACCCCGACTCCACCAAGGCCTCCCTGGAACAGCGGCTGCGCGCCCGGGCCCGCGAACGCTGGCCGCAGATCGCCAGCCTGCAGATCCGCCACCGCGGCCCGGCGGCTGCTGGTGATCGAGCACTACCGCAACGACGGGCTGCTCACCGCCGTGATCGAGGCCGGCAGCGCCACCGACGGGTACACCAGCGTGCTGGCGGCCGGCCTGGTCGGCCGGCTCGATCACGCGGCCTACCTCGGCCGTGAACTCGCCCGGGCCGAGCACGCGCTGCGCAGCGGCACCCGCTACCAGCAAGACGCCGCCCCGGGGGTTACGCCGATTGACAGCATGACGCTGAGCGACGGGAAGGTCAGGGAGAACGCGCGCCGAGCCGCCGATCTGTACGCGGGCGGTGCCCTCGTGGATGTGCGTGGGGGCCGCCCGGGAAGGGGCGTTCTGGGCTGCGGCGGCGCACGGCTGTGATCGCCCGCCCTCTCGAGCCCGGGCAAGCCGTGGGAAGCGGCCGGCCGGCGAAGAGGAGGGGGCTGCGCTCGCAAGCGGAGAGGGCCGCCTGTCGCCTGTCCCGGTTGACGCCCTGGTGCGGGCATCTCCAGCGGGCGGGTCCTACGAGAGGCCCCCGGCCAGCTGCCCTGTCTGACCTGGGCTGTTCCCGTAGAGGTTCGCTGGATGACACCGCGCCTGGCTGCTGTTCCTGGATGTAACGGTGCCGGGAGGCTCGCCGTGTCATCGTGGCAGTCATGGCAGGCTGGCGTATGGACCTTGATCAGTTGCGAGCGCAGACGCCCGGGTGTTGGCACCGGATCCATCTGAACAATGCCGGGGCAGCGCTGATGTCCCGGTCAACGTTGCAGGCGATGACCACTCATCTGCAGCTGGAGGCCGAGGTAGGCGGGTATGAAGCCGCTGCGCAGGCGCGGGAGCAGATCGATGTCACGTATGCCGCGCTGGCGCAGCTGGTGGGCGGTCGAAGCGATGAGGTGGCCCTGTTCGACAACTCGACCCACGCGTGGAATGCCGCTTTCTACTCGATCCCGCTGGGCCCTGGTGACCGGATCCTGACCGGCCGCGACGAGTACGGCAGCAACGTGCTGGCCTACCTGCAGGTCGCCCAGCGCTCAGGCGCCGAGATCGTGGTCGTGCCTGACGATGGCGATGGGCAGATCGACCTCGGCGCACTTGCCAGGCTCGTCGACGAGCGGACCAAGCTGATCGGGCTGACCTGGGTGCCGACCAGCGGCGGCTTGGTCAACCCCGCCGCTGCGGTCGGGCGCATCGCGCGCGACGCCGGCGCCTTGTACCTTCTGGACGCCACCCAGGCCGTCGGCCAGTTCCCCGTCGACGTCCACGACGTGGGCTGCGATCTGCTGACCGGCACCGGGCGGAAGTTCCTGCGCGGACCGCGCGGAACCGGCTTCCTGTGGGTCCGTGACACCGCCCTGGAGCGACTCGACCCGTTCGTTGCCGAGATCGGCTCCGCCACATGGGATGGCGGACGCGGCTTCACATGGGCCGACGGCGCCCGCCGCTTCGAAACCTGGGAGAACAGCTACGTCAACATCATCGGCCTCGGCGCCGCGGTGCAACAGGCCCTCGAGTTGCGCCTCGACGCCATCGGCGACCGCACCCGCACCCTCGGTGAGCGGTTGCGGGAGGACCTCGGACAGCTCCCGGGCGTCACCACCCACGACCTCGGCACGCACCGTTGCGCCATCGTCACCGCGAAGATCGCCGGTCGCAGCGCGGATGACGTCGCAGCTGCCCTCGGCCGGGCCGGCATCAACGTCAGCACCACCGTGGCCGAACACAACCCGCTCGACACCGAACAGCGCGGCATTCACCCGCTCGTCCGCTTCTCCCCGCACTACTACAACACCGAAGCGGAGATCGACCGAGCCGTCGCCGCCGTAGCGGAACTCGCCAGCGCCGGGAGGCACCGGTAAAGGGATCCCCTTGCGAACCCGCCGGCGTGCTTGCCCCAGCAACCGACTCCCAGGTGCGCCGACCTCTCACCGGCGAGCCACGGAACCCGCAGAACTAGATGATCGGCGCGCCCCGGCCTGGTCCGAGCAGCCAGTCACCGTGAGCGCGTAATCGGCGCTCTAAACCGAAGTTACGGCCAATTCGGCTGGCGATTCCTAGTCTGACCTGGTGTTTTGCTGGATCGGCTGGGTGGCGTTCTGGCTACTTCAAGGTGAGCGGGATCGGAGTGCCGATGAGCTCGAAGGCCTGCCGCTGGGCGCTGGTCGGCTCGGTGAGCATCGCGATGGTGACCTGGGTGCCGGTGTACCGGACCTGGTTGCGGGTCAGCGTGGCCAGGTGCTCCAGCAGGCCGCGGAAGCTGCGGTAGGGCTGCCCGGCCGGGTCGTGCTGGGCGGAGGCTTTGGCCTGGGCGGCCGCGGAGCGGCGGGCCGCGGCGACGGGGTTGTCCGGGGCGGGCGGGTCCTGGCCGGTGAAGGTCAGCGGGGCCCAGGCCCGGCGCAGGTGCCAGGTGAGGTAGCAGGCGAGCATGCAGATCAGCACGTGGGCCCGGACGCGTTCCTCGAGCCGGTGGAACACCGGCCGCAGGTCCAGGTCGTCGGATTTGATGTGCCGGAAGTCCCGCTCGACGTATTTGAGGTTCTTGTAGGCGGTGACCACGCCGGCCGCGTCGAGCTCGTCAGCAGGGACGGGGGTGCGCAGCACGTAGAACCCGTCCAGGGCGGCCTCGGCGTCGATCCGGTCCTGCTGGCGCTGCACGGCCAGGGTGGTGCCGGTGATGGTGACGGCGAAGTGCTTGCCGGTCTTGTAGGTGGTGATCACCTTGCCGACCTCGATCCCGATCTCGGCAGCGCCGGTGAGCTTGCCGGCCTGCACGCGGGCGATGAGGGGGGCGAGCAGCTTCTCGGTGGCGGCGAGCAGGTCCTCGCGCTTGCGGGCCCGGTCGGCGGCCAGCACCGGGTTGCGGCAGGCGACCAGCCGCTCGCCGGGGAAGTCGGGCGAGGTGATCTCGGCCAGGTCCTGCTCGTCGGACAGGCTGAGCTGGAGGGGGCCGTCGTCGGCCATCAGCTTGCGGATCGCGGGGGTGCGCAGCGCGGTGATCCACCCGTAGGGGTCCGGCCGCTGGGTCCCGTCCTCCCGCTGGTTCAGGGCCTGGATCCGGGCGGAGGTGATCATGCCCCGGTCGCCGACCATGACCATCTGGGCCAGCCCGAACTTCTTCCGCACCACGTCCGCGATGGCGGTGAACGCGGCCGGGTTGCCGGTGTTGCCGGGGAAGACCCGGACCGCGACCGGGCGGCCCTGGGGGTCGGTGAGCAGCCCGTACTCGATCTGCAGCCGGCCCTTCTTGCCGTCCCGGGAGTAGCCGCGGGCGGCCAGCGGGCAGTGCGAGCCCTCCAGCCAGGAGCTGGACAGGTCGAACAGCGCCATCCGCGCCGGGTCGGCTTCCGGGGCCAGGTGGCGGGCCGCAAGTTTGGCCTCGATCGCGCCCTGCCGGTGCTCCAGCCAGTCCATCGCGGCGTAGATGTCATCGGTGGACGCGCCCGCGACGCCGAGGTCGGCCCCCAGGGTGGTGTCATCCCACCAGGCCAGGGTGGACAGCTTGGAGCCGGGCTGGATCACCCGGGAGATGATCAGGGCCAGGGCCAGGTCCCGCTGCCGGCCCGCGGGGCCCAGCAGTGCGGGCAGCCCCAGCTTGGCGGCCATGGCGTGCACGGCAGCGGCGTGGCCGTGCGGCAGCGACCCGGTGATGGTGACCGCCCCGGCGGCGGGGACCGGCTGCTGGCCTTTCAGCCCGGCGTCGATCAGGTCGATGACGTGGTCCGGCAGCGCGGACAGGTTGGCCACGGTCTCGTTCTCGACCTTGCCGCCGTCGCGGTAGGTGCGGCGCAGGTAGGCCGAGGAGTAGTCCTTGCGGCGGCCCTGCTTGTCCACGTAGCCGGCCTTGCTGACTCTGACTACGTGAACTTTCCCGCGGTCTCAGGTCATAGCCAGATCATAACGTCATGCCTGGATAGGTCCCGGTAACGGCACGCCGATTTTCTGACTACATTTCATGGTCGGATCTCACCGAAACAGCAGTTCAGGACGCAATACCTACAGAGAGCTACGGCAACTTCGGTCTAAATGTGGGGCGGGACTGCCGTTAGTTGCGCTCCGTTATGCCGCTTCGGACGGTTCGCGATCCCGGCTGGCATCTGCATCGGCATCCGCTGCGTCCGCAGGGGTGAAAACCTCCACCGTCAGGCCGGAGGCCCTCAGCCGCGGCATCGGGCTCGTAAGCGCAGTGATCAGGTCATGACCGGGCCGCGGCCTGTTCCGCTGGCAGCGCCAGCCGTCACGCCGGCTCGGCAGGCATCGCCGGTCCCTGGTGCCGCCCTCAGGTGAGCGCGTGGCGGGCATCATCCGGCGGGGGCCGCGATTAATGCGTGGCCAGCGGCGAAGCGGCGGCTCTAGGCTCGGCTCGTGGATGTATCCCGCAGTGGCGTGCTGCTGTCGGTCAACCTCGCGGCCCAGACCTTGCCCACGCCGCATGACACCGGCCGGACCGGGATCGGCAAGCACCCGGTCAGCTGGCCGGTAGCGGTCTGCGACCCTGGCCCCAAGCGGCCGGGTCACCCGCGGCCGAACGGCCTCGCCGGTGACATCGTCTGTACCACCGAGCATCACGGCGGCACGGACCAGGCCGTGTACGCATACGCCCGCGAGGACCTGGACTGGTGGGAGCGGGAACTAGGGTACGAGCTGCCCGCCGGCCAGTTCGGGGAGAACCTGACGACCCAGGGCCTGGACCTGACGGACACGCTGGCGGGGGAACGCTGGCGGATCGGCGGCACCGTGGTGCTGCAGGCAACCTCACCGCGCATCCCGTGCGCGACGTTCGCGCACCGGATGAAGGAGCCGAAGTGGGTGAAGAGGTTCACCGCCCGCGGCGCGACCGGAACCTACCTGCGAGTTGTCGTACCGGGCGAGATCACGGCCGGGGACCGCATCGAGGTCATCCGGCGGCCGCGGCACACGGTGACCATCGGCCGGTCATTTCGTGCCCTCACCACCCAAGCCGAGCTGCTGCCCGGCCTGCTGGAAGCCGGTGATGACCTCCCCCCGGAGGAACGCGCGGCCGTCCTGCGCCGCACCGGCTGACCCCGCCGAGCCGCGGCCCGGCCCGCAGGCCCCGCACCCTGCCCGCCGCTCACCGCGCCCGCGTCATCCCTCACTACAGCTGACCGCAGCCCTCGCGCACACCCCGCCGCTATGGGCGACCGCTCCGAGAATCAGCGACCTGGAACGAGGACGCCGATGGATCGTTCCTGCGCGCGAACTGGCAGAGTGCCAGCGGGGGTTGCCGTCGCCCGGTCACGGCGGCCCGTGCAGCGACTGGAACTGCTCGACCAGCGACCACATGTCCTCGTCCATTTCTACTTGAGTGAGGAGGATGCCGACCGTGCCGTCCGGGTCGACGAAGAAGTCTGTACCC
>WNGE01008945.1_pt1 | contig 10608 bp, 7 predicted proteins | sample 5400651 | NCBI WGS metagenome assembly WNGE01 (sample SAMN13153370, study PRJNA577476) | soil metagenome | isolation source: 60 cm soil or saprolite under grassland replicate 2 | place: USA:California | collected 2016-06-15
CGGCCGTCGCTCTCCGCCACCCGGTGGTGCGGGAGCGGTTCCGGCTCGCGGCGCGGGCCGTGGCCGCGTTCCGCTCGACGCTCGACGGGCTCGGCTTCATCGAGATCCACACGCCGAAGATCGTCGCGTTCGCAACCGAGGGCGGTGCGAACGTGTTCCCCGTCGACTACTTCGGGCGGGACGCCTTTCTCGCGCAGAGCCCGCAGTTCTACAAGCAGGCCATGGTCGGCGTGTTCGAGCGGGCGTACGAGGTCGGTCCCGTCTTCCGAGCCGAGCCGCACGAGACCGGCAGGCATCTCGCGGAGTACGTCTCGCTCGACGCCGAGCTCGGGTTCATCCACGACCACCGCGACGTCATCGACCTGGTGCGAGAGGTCGTCTTCGCGATGCTCGAGGCGGTCGGCGAAAAGCCGCCCGCGGAAGCGCCGATCGTGCGTTTCGAGGACGTGCGCAGCGGCGACGAGCCGGACCTCTCGCCTGCGGACGAGCGACGCATCTGCGAGGAGCACGGCGAGCTCGTCTTCATCGAGGGCTTCCCGACCTGGAAACGGCCCTTCTACACGCACCCGGACCCGGAGCGGCCGGAGTGGTCGCGCGGCTTCGACCTGCTCTATCGCGGGCTCGAGATCGTCACCGGCGGCCAGCGCCTCAACCTCTACGAGGACTACAAGGCCGCCCTCTCCGCGCGCGGGCTCGAAGAGGCGCCGTTCGCCTCGTACCTCGACGCGTTCCGCTATGGAATGCCGTCGCACGGCGGCTTCGCACTGGGGCTCGAGCGGTTCGTTGCGCAGGTCACCGGAGTCCGCAATGTGCGGGAGACAACGCTGTTTCCGCGAGACCGCTCGCGCCTCCTGCCCTGACCCGACCTATGCTTCGAAGTCTATGAGCCTACGCATCATCCCACTGGGCGGCCTCGGCGAGGTCGGTAAGAACATGACGGTCTACGAGGCAGGCGGGGAGGTCATCGTCGTCGACGCCGGGCTCGCGTTCCCGCGCGACGAGCATCTCGGCGTCGACCTCGTGCTGCCCGAGATGACGTATCTCTCCGACCGGCCCGGCGGCGTGCGGGCGGTCGTGCTCACGCATGCGCACGAAGACCATGTCGGCGCTTTGCCGTACCTGTTGCGCGTCGCGAAGGTGAGGGAGGTCTGGGGGACGCGCCTCACCCTGGGCCTGATCAAGTCGAAGCTCGACGAGCACGGCCTCATGCGGGCGGCCGAGCTGCGCGAGGCGGACATCGGCACGCCGATCGAGCTGGGACCCTTCCGCGTCGAGTTCGTCCGCATGGCGCATTCGATCCCGGACTCGGCTGCGCTCGCGATCGAGGCGGAGGGAAAGCTGGTCGTCCACACGGGCGACTACAAGCTCGACCACACGCCGATCGACGGGCAGAAGACGGACGTCGGCCGGCTCGCCGAGCTCGGCAACCGCGGCGTCGACCTGATGCTCGGCGACTCGACGAACGCGGAGCGGCCGGGCGTCACGCCGTCGGAGCGTGTCGTCGGCGAGGCGTTCCGGCAGATCTTTCCACTGCGCACCGGGCGGATCCTCGTGTCGTCGTTCGCATCGAACGTTCACCGGATGCAGCAGGCGATCGACGTCGCCGTCGACCATGGACGGAAGGTCGCGATTGTCGGGCGCTCGATGCGCAAGAACGCGAACATCGCGCGCAATCTCGGTTTCATGGAAGTGTCGGACGGCGTGCTCATGAAGCCGGAGGAGCTACGCGAGCTGCTACCCGGCCAGCAGCTGATCCTCTGCACCGGCAGCCAGGGCGAGCCGATGTCCGCGATGACGCGCATCGCGTACAACGACCATCCCGCGGTCAGCGTCGAGCGAGGCGACACCGTCGTCATCTCGGCGAAGCCCGTACCGGGGAACGAGCTGCGCGTCCACGACGCGATCAACCGGCTCGCACAGGCCGGTGCCGAGGTGCTGCACCAGGAGATTGCTCCCGTTCACGTCTCCGGACACGGCAACGCGGAAGAGCTGCGCACGATCATCTCCCTGCTGCGCCCGAAGGCGGTCATGCCCGTGCACGGCGAGTTCCGGATGCTCGCCGCGCACGCGCAGCTCGCGCGGGATGCGGGCGTTCCGTCCTCGGAGATCGTGCTCGCGGAGAACGGCAGCGTCGTCGAGCTCACCGACACGGGGCCGCGGATCGTCGACGAGATCCAGGCCGGCGTGACGTACGTCGACGGGCTCGGAGTGGGGGACGTTCAGGACGTCGCGCTGCGAGACCGGCGCCACCTCTCCAAGGACGGCGTGCTGATCATCGTCGCGACGCTCGCACCCGAGGACGGAGTGCCGGCGTCACGGCCCGAGCTGATCGCACGCGGCTTCACCGGGGCCGACGAGCTGATCGAGGAGACGCGCGAGGAGGCGGCGCGGGTGATCGGCGAGCTGCTCGCGGGGAACGTCGCGGAGATCAAGCTCCTGCAGGAGCACCTCCACGACGCGGTCGGACAATTGATCTACGACAGAACGCGCCGGCGGCCGATGATCCTTCCGGTGATCGTGGAAGTCTGATGAGCACGCTCCGAAGCCCAGAGACGCTCGGCTGGCCCGAGGTGATCGTCGAGAACGCTGCCGAGATCTCGTCGGCGCAGCGGCTGATCGGCCAGCTGCGGGCGTGCGAGGTCTCCGCACTCGCGTTCTGCCGGCTGCTCGAGCGCTGGAACCGCGGTGACGCACATCCGGCGACGGCGGGTGGCCGCGACGCTGCGCTCCGTCACGCCGCCGATCGGGTCGAGACCGCCTTGACCGGCCTCGAGCAGCCGCTCGCCCGCTACCTGCTCGAGCTCGAGCCGTCCTTCGCCGAGGGCGGGACCTGGTACTCGCAGCCGTCGAGTGCCGAGCTGCTCGACTGGGAGCCCGTGCTCCGCCGCGCGGGCGTCCACGCGTGTCCGAACCGCGTCGCGAAGACGTATCTCGAGCTGGCGGTGCTCGTGCGCGCGCTCGAAGGGCTCAGCGATGCGGTGCGCATGCGTCTCGCGCCGGATCGCTCGTCGCTCTGGGCCGGTCTGTTCGACCTGCGCGAGAACCTGCTCGGCCGCACGCTCGACGACCTGCGCGCGCTCGCTGCGTAAAGGGGTCGCGAAGACCGCGTCGAAGTCGCGGCCGTGGCGCCCAAGAAAAAGAAGAAGAGGCGCGGCCTCAAGCCGCGCGTGCCCTCGCGCGTCAAGAAGCGCACGCAGACGAAGCGCCCGCACGGCCGCTACTCGGAGCTCTACGGCCTGGGGCTCGTCGCCGCCGGCCTGTTCCTCGGAATCGTCCTCTACGGCGGCTGGGACGGCGGCATGGTCGGCGGGCCGCTGTCGGATGCGGTGCACGGCTTCGTCGGCGCTGCGGCGTACCTCGTGCCGCTCGGCTTCGTCGCCATCGGCTCGCTGATGGTCGCGCGCAGCGAGCTCGTCGACTTTCGCCCGTTTCGCGTCGGACTGACCGTCCTCTCGTTCGGCTTGCTCACGACGCTCGGAACCGCACACGGAGGCTTCCTCGGCTGGGTCTTCGGCGGCGGACTCGGTGCGCTGCTCGGCCCCGGCGCGCCGATCCTCGGCGTCCTTGCGCTCGTGGTCGGAGCGCTCCTGCTCTCCGGTGCCTCGGCCGGCGCGATCGTCCGCCGGTCGCATCACGCCGTGCGCACCGCGGCACGGCACCGCCGCACACCGGCGGCGGCGCCCAAGCCGCGGCCGAAGGCCACCGCCGCGGCGCCGCCGCTCGACGCCGTGCACGCGTTCCCGGACGTCGTCGGAACAGAGCCGCAGCCGCTGCTCGTCAAGCCCGAGCCGCTCGAGGAGGATCCGCCCACGCTCTTCGACGTCACCGACGTGGACGAGCACGCCGAGTACGTCCTGCCGGATCGCGGCGTCCTGCACAGGTCGCCGACGAACGGCAAGGCCGATCCCGCCGCCGCGGACCGCATCGGCGACCTCCTCGTTCAGACGCTCGAGCACTTCGGGATCGACGCGACGCTCGTCGGCCGCATCGCCGGCCCGCGCGTCACGCGCTACGAGCTGCAGCTCGCCCCGGGAACGAAGGTGTCGGCGCTCAAGGACGACCTCAGCTACGCGCTCGCGACCACCGAGATCCGCATCCTCGCCCCGATTCCAGGCAAGCAGGCCGTCGGCGTCGAGGTGCCGAACCTGTCGCCGAATCTCGTCACGCTCGGCGACATCTACGACGACCTGCCGCAGACCGCATCGCCCCTCGCCGTCTGGCTCGGGAAGGACATCTCCGGCAACGCCGTCTGGACCGACCTTGCGCGGATGCCGCACATCCTGATCGCGGGGACGACCGGCTCGGGCAAGTCCGGCTGCATCAACACGATCCTCACGTCGGTGCTGCTGCGCGCGACGCCGGACGAGGTGCGCATGATCCTCGTCGACCCGAAGCGGATCGAGCTCGGGTACTACGAGTCGATTCCACATCTCCTGACGCCGGTCGTGTCGTCGCCGAAGCAGGCGGCGGCGGCGCTGGCGAACGTCGTCGCGGAGATGGACCGGCGCTACGAGAAGCTGTCGATCGTGCGTGCGCGGAGCCTTCCGGAGGCAAACCGCGCGCTGCGGGCTCGCGGCGAGGCGCCGCTGCCGTACCTGCTCGTCGTCATCGACGAGCTCGCCGACCTGATGATGATCTCGCCGCAGGCGGTGGAGGATGCCGTGATCAGGCTCGCGCAGAAGTCGCGCGCCGTCGGCATCCACCTCGTGCTCGCGACGCAACGTCCCTCGGTGGACGTGATCACCGGGATGATCAAGGCGAACGTCCCGTCGCGGATCGCCTTCGCGGTGTCCTCGCAGACGGATTCGCGCGTGATCCTCGACGGCAACGGCGCCGAATCGCTGCTCGGCCAGGGCGACATGCTCTTCAAGCCGCTCGGAACGTCGCGCCTGCAGCGTCTCCAGGGCGCGTACGTCAGCGAGGAGGAGATTGCCCTGCTCGTCGAGCAATGCCGCGCCCAGCGCCCGCAGGAGCTCGACGAGTCGCTGCTGGTCGCGCCTGAGGTGGAGCCGAGCGAGGATGAGCTCGCGGACGGCGAGTTCGATCCTGACGAGGATCCACTCCTTGAGCGCGCAATCGAAATTGTCGTCCAGACCCAGACCGCATCGGTCTCGCTCCTCCAGCGCCGCCTCCGGGTCGGCTACACGCGTGCCGGCCGCCTGATCGACATGCTGGAGCGGCGCGGGATCATTTCCGGCTACGAGGGATCCAAGCCGCGCCGGGTGCTGGTTTCCGAGACCGACCTCGTTTCCTAACTTGATCCTTACCTAACCGGCTTTAAGCTCGGAGCGTCATTACCACTTGGGAACCCGGCGGGTATAGGATCGCGCCGGGTCTCAAGGATCAGCCAAACGTATGAGGGGAGTTCCCTAGTGAAGAGCACACGTTCCGCTGCGGCCGTGCTTGCGCTCGCAGCAGCCGCCGTGGCGGCACTCATGGCCGGCTCGGTCGGCTCCGCGGCGAACAAGGCCACATTCACGGCCGCATTCGTCACGGACACGAACGGCCTGAACGACAAGAGCTTCAACCATCTGGGCAACGTCGGCCGTCTCAAGGCCCAGACGCAGCTCGGAATCAACACGAAGGTGTACGTCTCGACCGCCGAGTCGGAGTACCTGCCGAACGCGGTCGCCGCCGCGCAGTCGGGTGCAGGCGCAGTCGTGATGAACGGGTTCCTGCTCGCCGACGCGACCAACACGGCCGCGAAGCAGTTCCCGGACGTCAAGTGGGCGATCACGGACTTCCCGCGGGTAGCGCTCGCCGACAAGCCTGCGAACGCCTACGGCCTCACCTTCAAGTCGGAGCAGTCGGGCTTCCTCGTCGGCTACCTGGCGGCGGAAATGGCGATGGCAAAGATCGGGCCGAACGGCAAGTCGTCCGGCAAGTTCGTCCTCAGTGCTGTCGGCGGCAAGAAGATTCCGTCGGTCGACAACTGGATCGCGGGGTACCGCGCCGGCGCGAAGCACGCGAACAAGAGGTTCAAAGTCCTGATCGACTACTCCGGCGACTTCATCAACTCGATAGCGCCGAAGTGCAAGGAGATCGCGCTCAAGCACATCTCGCAGGGAGCGCAGGCGGTCTTCCAGGTCGCCGGCGGCTGCGGGCTGGGCGCGCTCCAAGGCGCGAAGCAGGCGCACGTGTGGGGCATCGGCGTCGACGCCGACCAGTCGTACCTCGGTAAGCACATCCTGACGAGCGGCACGAAGCGAGTCGACACGGCCGTCTTCGACTTCTTCAAGCTCGCGAGGGACGGGAAGCTCGGGGCCGGACACGACCTCGTCTTCAACCTGAAGAACCACGGACAGGACGTCGGCAAGATCAGCACGAGGGTGCCGAAGAAGTTCATCACCAAGATGAACGCCCTCAGGCCACTCATCATCAGCGGGAAGATCAAGGTCCCCAGCACGCTCTAGGGGACGGCGTTCCGAGGGGCGCGCTCGAAGAGCGCGCCCCTCGTCTTTTCGCTGCTTAGAATCGCCGGGATGGCCGACGCCCCACCCGTCCTCGAGTTGCGCGGCGTCACGAAGCGCTTCCCGGGCGTCCTCGCGAACGACCACATCGACTTCGACCTGCGGCGCGGTGAAGTGCATGCGCTCCTCGGCGAGAACGGCGCCGGAAAATCGACGTTGATGAACGTCGTCTACGGCCTCTACAAGGCCGACGGCGGGGAGATCCTGATCAAGGGAAAGCCGGTGGTGCTGCACTCGTCGAGCGACGCGATCGCGCACGGAATCGGGATGGTGCACCAGCACTTCATGCTCATTCCGGTGATGACAGTCGCCGAGAACATCGTGCTCGGAACCGAGCCGACGACTGCCGGCGTCCTCCTCGATCGCTCAGCGGCCGACAAGCGCGTGCGTGAGCTCGCGACGAGCTTCAACTTCGCGATCGATCCGGACGTACGGATCCAGAACATCAGCGTCGGGCAACAACAGCGCGTCGAGATCCTGAAGGCGCTCTACCGCCACGCGGACATCCTCATCCTCGACGAGCCGACGGCCGTCTTGACGCCACAGGAGGCGACGGACCTCTTCGAGATCCTCCGGTCCCTGACGCGCGAAGGGATGTCCGTGATCTTCATCAGCCACAAGCTGCACGAGGTGCTCGACATCGCCGACCGGATCACCGTGCTCCGGCGCGGCAAGCGGATAGACACGGTGCCGCGGCAGGGCGCGACCGAAGAGAGCCTGGCGCGGATGATGGTGGGGCGTGAGGTGTTGCTCAATGTCGAAAAGCATCGCGCCGACCCGGGCGAGACGCTGCTCGAAGTCGAGGGTCTCGAGGTAGAGGACAACCGAGGCCTATCCGCCGTCAGGGGAGTGAGCTTCACAGTCAGGGCCGGCGAGATCGTCGGTGTCGCCGGCGTCGACGGGAACGGCCAGACGGAGCTGGTCGAGGCGCTGACCGGCCTCCGGAAGGCCAATGCCGGACGCATCGCGATCGGCGGCAAGGACGTCTCGCACGAGAGCGCCCGCGAGCGCCTGCAGGAGGGCCTCGGTCACATCCCCGAAGACCGGCTCCGTCGCGGCATCATCCTCGAGTTCTCGCTGGCGGAGAACCTCTCCCTCCACGACTACCGACTCGAGCCGAACTCCCGGTTCGGATGGCTGAGGCCTGCCCGCATGATCGCGGCCGCCCGGCGGCTGATCGCGGAGTTCGACGTTCGAGGCGGCAGGCCGACTTCGAGGGCGGCGGAGCTCTCCGGCGGGAACCAGCAGAAGCTCGTCGTCGCGCGCGAGGTCGCGCGCGATCCGCGCTTGCTCATCGCGGCACAGCCGACTCGTGGTCTCGACGTCGGCGCGATCGCGTTCCTGCACAAGCGACTCGTCACCGAGCGCGACGAGGGGCGTGCGATCCTGCTCGTCTCGCTCGAGCTGGACGAGATCCTGTCGCTCTCCGATCGGATCCTCGTGATCTACGAGGGGCGCATCGTCGGCGAGTACGGGCAAGACGTCGACGAGGAGACCCTGGGCATCGCCATGACCGGCGGAGGGGAGCGGGAGGCCGCGTGAGCGACGCCGCGGGTGCCGCCCCCGGTGGACCGGAGGAGGCCCCCAGAGCCGAGCCCGGCGGCTACGCGCCGAGCGTAGCGGAGCGCCTGGCCCTCTTCCAGCGCGCGGGAGGAATCGTCATCCCGCTCGTCACCACGATTCTCGCCTTCTTCGTCGGTGGCCTGGTCGTGCTCGTCACCACCGGCCACAACCCACTCTCGACGTACCAGGCGATCTTCAACGGCACCGGACTCACCTGGTTCTTCCATCCCGGCAGCTACAGCGTCGGCCTGCCGTTCACTCACACGCAGGTCTGGTTCCCGTGGAATACGAACAGCTTGCAGTCCCGCGACGCCTATGCGTTGCAGCAGACACTGCTGCTGACGACGACCCTGATGTTCACCGGGCTGGCGGTCGCCTTCGCTTTCCGCTGTGGGCTCTTCAACATCGGCGGCCAGGGTCAGTACATCGCGGGCTCGCTTGCCGCAGTGTGGGTTGGTTCATCGTTCGCCGGCTTGTCGCGATTTCCGCACGTGCTCCTCGGCATCGCTGCCGCCGGGCTCGCGGGAGCGCTCCTCGCCGGGATCGCGGGCCTGCTCAAGGCGACGGTCGGAGCGCACGAGGTGGTCGTCACGATCATGTTGAACTGGATCATGTTCTGGACCGGCGAGTGGCTGCTCGGGTCGGGCGGGCCGCTGAACGCGAACCCGGCCACGCAGACGTCCGCCGACGTCACGTCGTCCGGCCAGCTGCCCGTTTTCTGGGGCTTGTCAGTCCTCCAGGGTGTGCACATCGGCCTCTTGATCGGCCTGGTGGCGCTGGTGGTCTACGCGATCGTGCTCAACCGGACGACGCTCGGCTACGAAGTGCGGGCGGTCGGCTTCAGCCCTGACGCCGCACGCTATGGCGGCATCAGCGTCGCGCGCAGCTACTTCCTCGCCATGGCGATCGCAGGCTTGTTCGCAGGCGTCGCCGGTTCGATGGACGTCCTCGGTTGGGAGCACCGAGTCGCGGCGAGCACGATCTCCCTGTCTCAGATCGGGTTCCTCGGCATCGCCGTCGCTTTGCTCGGCAGGAATACCGCGGTGGGCACTGGACTGGCTGCACTGCTCTTCGGCGGGCTGCTGACGGGAACCTCCCAGCGGAACCTGGACCCGTCGGTGTTCAAGCCGGAGCTCGCGAGCAACCTCACGCTGCTCATCCAAGGTCTCGTCGTCCTGTTCGTCGGCGCCGACCTGCTCATCCTCTACGCCTGGCAGCTGCGTAAGAAAGTCGTCAGGCGGCGGCAGGCGGAGGCCGCGGCGTGACCACCGTCTCGATCGCGCGCCGCGTTCCACTTGCGCGCTGGACCGCGCCCAGGTCAATCGGCATGCTCAGCATCTTCCTCGGCATCATCGCCACGTGGCTCGCGCTGCCACCCCTTGCTTCGCGCGCCGTCGCCTGGCCACTTGTACTCGGCATCCTCGCGCTCGCCGCCGGTATCTGGGCGGTCACACATGGAGCCGGACGGGTTGGCTGGGGCGGCGTTGCTGCGGCGCTGATCGGCACAGGTCTCGGCCTCTTCGCCACGCGGTCGGGAACGGGGAACCTCGACCTCGTCTTCGCCTGGCCGGTGCTGCTTGGAGCCACGCTTCGCTACGCCACGCCCCTTACCTTTGCGTCGATCGGAGGTCTGTTCTCCGAGCGCAGCGGCGTCGTGAACATCGGCCTCGAGGGGATGATGTTGATGGGAGCGTTCTTCGGCTTCTACGGGGCCGACCGGTTCGGCTCGTGGCCGCTCGGCCTGGTCTGCGCGATGGTTGCCGGCGCCGCGCTCGCCCTCGTGCACGCGTTCTTTTGCATCCACCTGCGCGCCGACCAGATCGTCGTCGGAACGGGGATCAACTTCCTCGCGCTCGGGATCACGGGATACGCATTCGTCGACATCTACGGCGCTCAGGGCTCTCCGACCGACGTACCCAGCGTGTCGAGCCCGCCGTTCAACTTCCTCGGCCACATCCCGGACATCCACATCGGGCCCGTTGAGTTCGGCGGCTCGTTCCTGAAAGAGGTGTTCGGAGACCTGAATTACATGATCTGGATGAGCTTCGTGTTGCTGATCCTGGCCTACGTCGTGCTCTTCAAGACCTCACTTGGTCTGCGCATACGAGCAGTCGGCGAGCATCCGCGCGCGGCGGACACGGTCGGGATCTCGGTCTACGGCATCCGCTACGCCGCCGTGATCACATCCGGCGCGCTGGCCGCGCTCGGCGGCGCCTACCTGTCGGTCGCCGACGTCAACCTCTTCGACCAGAACCTCACAGGCGGCCGCGGCTTCATTGCCATCGCCGCGCTGATCTTCGGCAACTGGCGACCCTTCGGCGCGTTCGCGGCGTGCCTGCTCTTCGGTTTCTCGAGCGCACTCGGCGACCGGCTGCCCGCCTACTTCGAGCAGGGAAGCTCGACGCCGCTGCTCTTCAACGTGCTTCCGTACGTCCTGACGCTCATCGCGGTGGCCGGGGTCATTGGCCGCTCATTCCCACCGGCAGCGATTGGCCGTCCCTACACGAAGCAGTAGCCAAGCGAACGTTCGTGCCTGGGGAGCGGTCGTCCTCGGTCTCCTCTCGGTCGCGACCGT
>WNGE01012492.1_pt1 | contig 10608 bp, 9 predicted proteins | sample 5400651 | NCBI WGS metagenome assembly WNGE01 (sample SAMN13153370, study PRJNA577476) | soil metagenome | isolation source: 60 cm soil or saprolite under grassland replicate 2 | place: USA:California | collected 2016-06-15
AGAGCAGATCCTTCGCTACGCTCAGGATGACAGGTTCGCCGGGAATGCGCTCTACGGGAGGCGGCCGCTCTCGTGATCGGCTTCGAAGGGGAAAGACTGGATTGCGAAGCAGCCGTGGTGCTCGCGGCAGGGGGCATGTGGCTTGCCGGGCTGGGCAGGTCGGCTCACAACTGTGAAAACATTGAAGCCTATCGAGGTTCGAGAATTTGCGCGGGCTTTTGCAAGGAGGAGAGGACATGAATCCCAAGGTCAAACCGATTCCGGCCGGATACGGGGCTCCGACGCCTTATCTCATCGTGGAAGGCGCCGCCGCCGCCATCGACTTCTACAAGAACGCGTTCGAAGCGAAAGAAACCTACCGCATGGCGGGGCCCGATGGAAAGATCGGCCATGCGGATCTCATGATCGGCGGCGGACACATTATGTTGGCCGACGCATCCCCAGATATGGGCATCCGGGGTCCGGCGTCCTTTGGCGGTTCGCCGGTGAGCCTCTGCTTCTATGTGGAAGACGTGGACGAGGTCGTCGCGCGGGCGGTCGCGGCGGGCGCCAAACTGACGCGTCCGGTGGCGGATCAGTTCTACGGCGACCGCACCGGCGGCTTGACCGACCCCTTCGGTCACAGCTGGTACGTCATGACGCACGTCGAGGACGTGCCCAACGAGGAGATGGAGAAGCGCGCCGCCGCGCGGGCCGGATCCGCGAAGGCCTGAGCAGTCCGCCTCGCTCAACCGCCGACTCACAATCTTGTTCGGATAGCACCGGGATGCTGTCGGAATCGCATTCGCAAACTGGATCGCGCTTTGGCTTGGCCATGGAACTGCGCTGAGCTCGGGTCTGACCCCCGCCCTACCCCCTGAGTCCCGCTAACCTTTTGATGATCGGCGGAATCAGGTATGTGGCGAGTTGCTGGTGCGAGCCTCCCCCGAGGACCACTTCCAGCATTCCTCCGCAGACCTTTTCGGCCAACCCCTTCATCAGATCGGCGATGTTCCAGTAGCAGGGCCCCGAGAGGCCGATGTCTCCGTAGTCGCCCTGATGAGTGTCGAAGCCGAAGTACCAGAAGAGCAGGTCCGGCTTGAAGTCGCCGACGCGGTGGGCGTGGCGCGCGACCAGATCGAAGTATGCCTCATTCATGGGACGTTTGCGCTCGCTCTCCACCCAGGGGCCTGGACAAGCCACGTCCACTTTGGTGCCGTCGGCGGACTCGTAATCCGTTCCGCAGAAACAGATGTGCAGGACATCGGGATCGCCAAGGAAGATTTCACGGGTGCCGTCGGCGTGGTGTGCGTCCGTGTCCAGGATCGCGAAACGCCTCAGGCCGAATTGCTCCCGCAGGTTGACAATGCAGAGAGCCACGTCGTTAAAGCAGCAGAAGCCCCAGAATTCTCTCCGGCCCGCGTGATGCCCGCCCGCGCCGATGAAGACGAAGGCGTTGGTGATGTCGCCGCACGCGATTTTCTGGCCGGCGCTCACCACGCCCCCCGCCGAGTGCCACGCGGTGGAGCAAGGTGGGTCCCTTTCCACGCGTTCCAGAAGGTCAGGCGTGTGGACCTTCAGCAGCAACTGCCGGGAAACCGGCCCCGGCTCACACAACAGGACGTTGTCGTTCTCCAGGATTCCGCTCAGAACCCCTGGAAAGTCTGCCAGCCGTGCTCCGACCGTCAGAGAGCTTCGCCGGGAGAAGGAGGGATGATAGAAGATGCCGGTCGTGTACCTGGCCATGATCGCGTCTCTCTGATCGAGCAGCGAACTACTCCCAATTCGGGGAGCGCTTCTCGAGGAAGGCGCGAAGGCCTTCACCGAAGTCAGGAGTGGCCGAGAGGTGGACGGCGGCCTCGAGCTCCAGGGCCAGGGCCTCGTCGTAAGTGCGATCGAGTCCCAGCGTGATGCAGCGGCGGATGGCAGCGAGAGCAGCCGCCGGCTTGCGTGCCAGAGCCGCGGCATAGGTCTGGACCTCTGTTCGAAGTCTCTCGGGAGCCACCACGAAGTCGACGAGCCCCATGCCGAGAGCTTCCTCGGCCGTGACGAGCGTCCCCTCGTAGAGAAACCTCAACGCCCTCGGCCGGCCCAGGAGCCGGGCCAACGACTGTGTCGTGCCCACGGGAGGGATGAAGCCGATGTTGATCTCTGGCTGCCCGAGCCGCGCTCCCTCTGCCGCAAAACGGACGTCGCAGTTGAGGACGATCTCGAGCCCGCCGCCCACGGCCGTTCCGTGAATGGCGCCGAGAAGCGGTTTTGAAGCCTGCCGGATCTGGCGGACGAGAGCGTGGCAGATCTCGACCCACTTGCGCATATCCTCGGGTCCGATCTGCCGAAGCATCGTCCAGTCGATGGCATTGACAGGCGGACGCCGGTACTCCAGCCACCCCACACGCTCCTGGACGCTGATCTCTAGGAATTCATAACTCATCGCTGTTTCCTCCTCGTATTCGCTTTTGCGGCGACTGATTATCAGGGCGGGTCGGACTGAGGTCAGTCATTCTTTGAGGGATTGAGGCGGCAGGCCGAGGCCGGCAACGGCGACCAAACGAGCGGCAGGAGATCTTCCGGCTTGTGAAGTTCCGTTACGGGTGAGGCGGGATAATCCCCTTTCCAGGAGGGAACGATCATGCGGAGAGGAGCGATTATTCTGCTGGTTCTCGCGTTCGATCCGGCGGCGAGGGCACAGCAGAAATGCGATACCTGCTCGGTGCCGAGCTTCGCGAGTCCGGAGAAGGCGAAGGTTAAGGACACGCATTCCGAAGAGTTGAAAAAACTCGACGCGGAGCTCGACTCCCTGCGGCTGCGCGGCGACAAGGAGGCTCTCGCTGCCGCGCTCGCGGACGGAATGATCTCGGTCGGCGCCTACGGCGACATCACCGAAAGGGACAAGGTCCTCGCCCGCGTGGCGCCGCCCTCCCCGGCGATGAAGATCTCGATTTCCGCAGCCGACGTGCAGGTGTCGCTCTTCGGCGACACCGCCATTGTGACCTCGAAGAAGACCCGGAAATGGGAGATCCGCGGCCAGCCGGATTCGAGGGATTACCGCGAAACCAACACGTATGTGCGCCGCGGCGGCCGCTGGCTCCAGGTCTCGTCGCAGCGCTCCGAGGAGCCGCCCCCCTATTCCGCCAAAGACGTCGCTTTCGATGTTCCTTTCGACGCGACGCAGGCCCAGGGCGACAGGAACGCGACGATCGTCCTTTACGAATTCTCGGATTACCAGTGTCCGTTCTGCCGGCGATTCGCCGCCGAGACCTTCTCACGAGTGCAGAAGGAATACATCCAGACCGGCCGGGCGGCGCTGATCTTCCGCGACTATCCGCTGGAGGACTCTCATCCCCGGGCCTTCGCGGCGGCGTCGGCCGCGCAGTGCGCGGCGGCGGCCGGGAAGTTCTGGGAAATGAACGAGCGGCTGTTACGCGATCCGGTCGAGCTCTCCAACGAAGCGCTCGTGCGCGACGCCCGCGAGATCGGGATCGATCCCGCGAGTTTCGAACGCTGTGTCCAGGATCCCGTTACGGCGCAGAAGATCCGGGCGGGAATGAAGGAAGCGGACGGCCTCGGAGTTCGCGGTACGCCGATCTTCGTCATCGGTGTGAGAAAGCCGGGCGAATCGACGGTCCGCGCCCTTCGCATGATCGAGGGTGCTTACCCCTACGAGGTCTTCAAGACGACCCTCGATGCCGTGATCCGGTCCAGGAACTCTTAGGCTCCGCAACGAAGGCTGCGGAAGAGACCGAGAGCGGCCTGATATCCGCTGTGGGACAGAAGAGCAGCGGGTTGGCTACGTCTCCTGGTTTGCCCGAGCATGCAAGGAGCCACGCCGGAGCACTCGACTCTTCCTGGCGGCCAGGAATACCACGAGGATTGCCGCCAGAGGCAGGACCCAGGCGTCCGGCGCCTCCATGGTCCAGAGCGTCGCGCCGGAGATCGCGCACCAGATCGCGGGGATGACGATCAGATGCCAGCGGGCCCGGCCGGTCGCGAGCAGAAGTATGCCGAGAGTGGCGAGGGCCGTCGGGTCGGGGGCAATGCCGAAGATCTCGATCTGGCGCCATCCTCGGCCCAGGAGAAGGCCGATCAAGGGTTGAACCGCGAGCGCGAAAACGAAGGTCCAGAAGCCCGCGCGGCCTGCCAGAGCCGCGTCACGCTCGAACACCAAACGAGCGCGGACAATGCCTGTCCAGAGCAGGAGCCCCGCCTCGAGCCCGAAAGCCCAGGCGAAATAGATGGCGGCCCAGTTGATCGTTGCGTAGCGGTTGGCGTGGAAGGCGATCGCGATCCAGAACCAGCACGCCGCGAGAAATGCCGCAAGGAGGCGGCTTCTCGTCCGTTTGGGGCGAACCAGGAGGAGCAGGATCGCCAGCCCGACGGCGACCGCCGCGATCTGTGCGGGCCAGATCGCGGCGTTGTAGAGCTCGAACAGCCGGTGGTAGGTCTGCGGTGAGAAGAGCAGGAAATTCGATAGGCGATAGGTCCACCACTCGGACATCAGAGCGTCTCGACATAGGCAACCAGGCGCCGGCGCATGGGCTCGTCCGGCAGGCGGCCGTATGCCGCGCCGAGATTCTCACGCACGTGGTCCACGCGCGTCGTCGCCGGAATGGCGCAGACGACGGCCGGATGCGACACGATGAACTTCAGCAGAAGCTGAGGCCAGTTCGCGCAGTCGATCTCGCCGGCCCAGTTGGGCAGGGGAGAACGCCCGAGCCTTCGGATCAACTCGCCTCTGCGAAACGGGCGATTGACGATGACAGCGATGTTCCGCTCGCGAGCGAGCGGCAGGATTCGATCCTCGACTTCGCGATCAAGAACGTTGTAGGTGACCTGGACGAAGTCGAGCGGCCGGCCGCGCATGATCCTCTCGATCTCGTCGTGTCGGCGGCCTTCCGAGGTCGTGACCCCGACATAGCGCAGCCGGCCGGCCGCCTTCATCGCGAAGAGCGTCGGCAGATGCTCCTCCCAGGAAAGAATGTTGTGGACCTCGAGCAGGTCGAAGCGGGGAATGTTCCAGTGTTTGCGGGATTCCTCGATCTGGGCCGGGCCGCGCGCACCGGAAGAGATCCAGACCTTGTCGGCGGAGAAGAGTTGCGACGGGTTGCCCAGCTTCCCGAGGCTGTACCCGATCACCTCCTGCGAAGAGCCATACATCGGAGAGGAGTCGATCAGGCGTCCGCCGTCGTGGAAGAAGGCGCGCACGACTTCCGCGCAGGAGTCGCGCGCAACAGGGTCGTCGCCGACGTTGAACGTGATCCAGCTTCCGAGCCCGACGAGGGGCAGCCTCTCACCGGTCGAAGGGATCGGCCGCGTGAGAATCGGGGATCGCCCCGGCGCGGCGGTCAAGGGCCGGAGCACTGAAGCGGCGCCGGCGGCGAGGGACGCCAGCAAGGTCCGGCGACTGAACGTTGGAGGTCGTGACATTCGGATGCTCTTCTTCAGCGGCAGTCCTGGTCTCGCGCAACACGCAGTGAAGTCTGTGGATTCCCGCTGTCCTCATCGCGCATCAACGCGAACCCTGCCTGCAGAGAAGTTCTCACCCGCATCCAGGGACGAAAGCCTCGGAATCACGGATTGAGACGGCGCGGGGAAAACCGTACAGGCGAGGCTCCGCCGCAGCGGAGAGTTTGGTGGGTCCAGTAGGCGGGTGGTTCTCTTCCTGATATACGAAGTGAGAAGCTCGTTAGTTTCCGAGCCTCAGACCCTGCAGGCATCATTCTGGAATGGACACTTCCTTCCGCTGGCCGCCGACCAGGCGGTAGAGCGCTTCTGGCTCGTTGAACAAAGCGGTAAGCTCGTGATGCGGTGCGCCGATCAATGTCTCGCCGAGTGGGTGGCAGCGCCAGGACGACCGCTGTTCGCGCGGATCGCGGCTAGCAGGAGTGCCGACATGACTTCATTCGATGAGGAAATCGCCGAGACCCAGAAGTGGTTCGACAGCCCGCGGTTCGCGGGCACGACGCGACTGTACACGGCGCGCCAGGTCGTCGAGCAGCGCGGCACCATCGCCCACGACTACACCGTGGCGCGCGAGGCGGCGGCGGCCTTCTACGACCGCCTGCGCCAGTTGTTTGGTCAGAGAAAGAGCATCACGACGTTCGGCCCATACTCGCCCAGTCAGGCGGTGGTGATCAAGCGCCTGGGGATCGAGGGCATCTACCTCGGCGGCTGGGCGACCTCGGCCAAAGGCTCGACGAGCGAGGACCCCGGACCCGATCTGGCCAGCTACCCTCTCAGCCAGGTTCCCGACGAGGCCGCGGCGCTGGTGCGTGCCTTGCTCATCGCCGACCGCAACCAGCAGTATCTGCGCTCGCGCATGTCCGACAAGCAGCGCGACGCGACGCCGGTCCATGACTATCGCCCGTTCATCATCGCCGATGCCGATACCGGCCACGGCGGCGACCCGCACGTGCGCAACCTCGTCCGGCGGTTCGTCGAAGCCGGCGTGCCCGGCTACCACATCGAGGACCAGCGCCCGGGCACCAAGAAGTGCGGCCATCAGGGCGGCAAGGTTCTGGTGGCGCAGGACGAGCAAATCAAGCGCTTGAACGCGGCGCGCTTCCAACTCGACGTCATGAAGGTCCCCGGCATCCTCGTTGCCCGCACCGACGCCGAGGCGGCGACGCTGCTCGAAAGCCGCGGCGACGAGCGCGACCAGCCGTTCATTCTCGGGGCCACCAACGTCAACCTGCCGTCCTACAAGGGCGGCTACCTGGCGCTGTTGAAGAGCTTCTACGATCTCGGGATCCGCGAGCTCAACGGTCACCTGCTCTACGCGCTGTGCGACGAGGAGTACCGGACTGCCAACGCCTGGCTCGAACGCAAGGGGCTCGCCGCCCTCGCTGCCGAGAGCGCCGCAGCCTACCAGCAGGGCAAGCACTCGACGGTCGACGCCGCCTTCGATGGCGTCGCTTCGCGCTTCCTCGAGGCCTGGGAGGAGGAGGCCGGCCTCGAGACCTACGGCGAGGCGGTGGCCGAGGTGCTGGAGTTCCGGGCCAGCGAGGGCGAGCCGCTCGAGATGAGCGCAGGAGAGTGGCGCCGCTTCTCCGGGCGCGCCTCGCTGTGGGCTGCCAAGGAGAAGGCGAAGTCGCTCGGCGTCCGGATCATCTGGGACTGCGAACACGCCAAGACCCCCGAAGGCTACTATCAGATCCGAGGCGGTATCCCGTACGCCGTCGCCAAGTCGCTCGCCGCCGCGCCCTTCGCCGATATCCTGTGGATGGAGACCAAGACGGCGAACCTCGACGACGCCCGCGAGTTCGCCGAAGCGATCCACGCCGAGTTCCCGGAGAAGATGCTGGCCTACAACCTGTCGCCATCCTTCAACTGGGACTCTGCCGGCATGAGCGACGAGGAGATGGAGCGCTTTCCCGAAGAGCTCGGCAAGATGGGCTTCGTCTTCAACTTCATCACCTACGGCGGCCACCAGATCGACGGCGTCGCCGCCGAGGAGTTCGGCACGGCCTTGAAGCAAGAGGGCATGCTGGCGCTCGCCCGCCTGCAGCGCAAGATTCGCCTGGTCGAGTCCCCCTACAAGACGCCGCAGACGCTCGTCGGCGGGCCGCGCGTCGACGCTGCCCTTCTGGCCTCCTCGGGGCGCACCGCCACGACCAAGGCAATGGGTAAGGGCTCGACCCAGCACCAGCATCTCATCCAGACGGAAGTGCCCAAGAAGCTGCTCGAGGAGTGGCTGGCGATGTGGGGCGAGCACTACCATCTTCCCCAGAAGCTGCTCGTGCAGTTGCAGCCGCAGCGCGCCGGCTCGGAGCTTCTCGAGCTCTCCATCGGCAGCGATGGCCACGACAGGCTCGCCAACGTCGTCTTCGCTCCTATCCAGGACCGCCGCGGCCGCAACATCCTCTCGGTGCGCGACCAGAACACCTTCGAGGAGTCGCTGCGCAAGAAGCGGCTGATGACGCTCGTCCATCTCTGGCTGGTGCACCGTTACAAGAGCAACTCCGTGCACTACGTCAGTCCGACGGAGGACAACCAGTACCAGACCACGAAGATGAAATCGCACGGCCTCTTCTCCCAGGTGAACACCGAGGTCGGCCAGATCATCGTCGCCGAGGTCAACCACTCCCGCATCGACGAGCTGCTCGCGCCGGACCGTATGGCGCTCTGGAGGTTGATTCGCAAGGAAGGCTAGCCCGCATTATTCATGATCGAATCCGGCCGCCGTTCCGATCCCGGGGGTCAGGGGGCGCCACGCGCCCCCTGCTCATGATTGCTCGCCGATTCGGCGTCAGCGCTCCTCTGCGATGCCCTGGCATCGCCGTCGTCGCGCTTCCTTGTCTCGACGGAAAATCTCTGTCGCGGACAACGTGTTCCCGACCGTAGGCAACGGTCTTCTGTCGCAAGGTTCTTTAGGCGCAACGTGTTGCCCGCGTTTCGGCCGGTGACCATGAATAATCCGGGCTAGGGATCGCAGACTCGCAGGTAGGGTTCTCGCCGAGGCTCGTTATTCAGGTCTGGCATCTGGGACAGGCGAACATCCGCCGGGCTGAGAGGGGCAGCTCGCGCAGGGTGCTGCCGCACCGCCTGCATCTCCTCTGCCTGTAGACGTAGAAGTCGTTGTCCGGATCTCGGTGGGCGCGCGGATGGGGCGTCTCCAAGGGGGCGACCGTGCGGATCCGGCCGGTTGCGGCTCCTCGGCGCAACAGGGTCCGGAGCACCTGCCAGAGTTTCTCCCATTCGGGCGAAGTCAAACGGTGGGTGGAACGCAGGGGATGAATCCCGGCCAGGAAGAGGGCCTCGTTGCGGTAGATGTTGCCGACTCCGGAGAGAACACGCTGGTCGAGGAGGGCGTCGCCGATCGGACGGCGCCGGCGGCGCAGGTTGGCCCAGGCGACGGCGGGGTCGGCGTCTCGTCGGAGGGGATCGGGGCCGAGGCGGGCCACGATTTCCTGCTGTTTGGCATCCGGGATGAGTTCGCAGGTGGGAGGACCGATCAAGTCGATCGTCACGCCGGGCGCGGCCATTCGCATCCGCACGGTGGGCCGCGGCTCCGGCGGCTCGCCGCGGTAGCGATAGAACCATCCAGCCATGCCGAGGTGGATGTGGACGACGAGTCCGCCCTCCCAGTGGTGGAAGAGATGCTTTCCGTACGCTTCGGCCTCGCGAAAACGGCGGCGATCCAGGCGTTTCGCCTCTTTCGCGAACCGTCCCTGGGGCGAGCTGACGCGGACGACACGATTAGCGAGGTCTCTCGTGTGCCGGCGCGCCAGCCAGTGAATTGTGTTCCCTTCCGGCATGAGGTGACGAGTCTAAGCTGTGGGCAGGAGGCGTTCGCTCAGCGAGCCCCCTCACCCCGACCTTCTGCCGCCGGGAGACGGAGGAGAGACTGCTGATGGAATCTCGTGCCGTGGTAGCGGCGTAAGTGATAAATGTCGCGAGCGCTTCGTGAGACGCGGCGGCAGGAGGGTAAACCATCGTGAAAATCGGAATCATCGGGTCGGGGAACATTGGAGGGACGGCGGCGCGGCTCTTCGCGAAAGCGGGGCATGACGTCGCGGTCAGCAACTCGAGGGGGCCGGAGTCGTTGAAGTCGCTGGTCGCCTCGATCGGCGGAAAGGCCGAGTCGGCGACGGTCGAAGAGGCCGTCAAGTTCGGAGACGTCGTGTTGCTGGCGCTGCCCTGGCAGGACCGTCACGAGCTCCCACCTGCGGAGCTCTTCGCGGGCAAGATCGTGATTGACGCGACGAACCCCTACACCGCGACCGGCGGCCTCTACGACCTTGGCGGGTCGAGCTCGAGCGAGGAGATAGCGAAGCAGCTTCCAGGCGCGCGTCTTGTCAAGGGGTTCAACACGATGTACTTCAAGCACCTGGCGAGCAGCGGCCGCACGGACCTGCCCATCCCGGAGCGCCATCCGATCTTCCTGGCGGGCGACGACGCGGAGGCCAAGGCGGCGGTCTCGCGGTTGATCGAAGAGATCGGCTTCGCACCGATGGACACGGGCTCGCTGGCGGAAGGCGGGCGCAGGCAGCAGCCGGGCTCGGACATCTACAATCAGCCGATGACTGCGGCGGATGCGCAGAAGATTCTCTTGGCCGGCGTCACTCGCGGCTGAGCCGCGTTCCCGCGACCCGCAGGGTCGCCCTGTTCTGGAAGGCCGAAGGCCCTTTGCTCGGCCCGGACCGCTCGAGGTCGAGAAGCTGACTTCGCCCAGGGCGTGACGCTTCCGTCGTACGACACGCTGGAACTCGTGCCGTTGGGAGGCGGCCGCTACGACGTGAGGCTCTCGCCCGGGGACAGCGCACCGCGCCTTTCCCGCGTCGACCTGGGGCTGCTGATCCCGCGCGTGCCGCGCCTGGCGCGGAGCAACGAGTCCCTGACGCGGCTGGCCCTGATCCGGGAAAACTTCATCTCTGCTCGTCAGCTACGAGCGGATCGCCCTCATCGCCCACTTCTCGACGCCCTGGCCTTCCGCCTCGTAACGAGAGAAAGCTGCGGGAGGAAGACCCGGCTGACAGCGCGGCGGTCGCAGGAGAGTCAGGGGATGCGGATGCGGCGGATCAGGTCCTGGAAGCGGGGGTCGGAGCGGAGGTCGTCGAAGGACGCGTCCACTTTGAGGTAGACGAGCAGACCGACGCGGCCCTTGTAGCCTTTCTCCAGCCACGCGAG
>WNGE01019284.1_pt1 | contig 10608 bp, 12 predicted proteins | sample 5400651 | NCBI WGS metagenome assembly WNGE01 (sample SAMN13153370, study PRJNA577476) | soil metagenome | isolation source: 60 cm soil or saprolite under grassland replicate 2 | place: USA:California | collected 2016-06-15
TCGCTCTTTTCGCCGTCGATCACGCGGCCGGTTCGATTGCCGTGATCGCTCCGGCGGCCGCGCTCTACACGCTCGCACTTACGCGCGGCCGCATCCATCTGGTCGCCGCGGTCGTCGCCGCGGCCGCCGCGGTCGTGGTCGCAGACATCTTCCTCGCCGGCCACCACCGCCAGGCGCTCACGCTGCAGACCGCCGCCCACGTCGCGCTGATCGCCGTGCCGGTGCTTGCCGCCGAGGCGTTACGCAACCGCCGCTCCTACGTGCAGGTTCTGCTCGAACGACTCGAACTGGCGGAGCGCACCCGCGAGGAGGAAGCACAGCGCCGCGCCGAACAGGAACGACTGCGGATCGCCCGAGACCTGCACGACGTCGTCGCGCACACGCTCACCACGATCAACGTGCAGGCCGGCGTCGCCGCCCACCTGCTCGACCGCAATCCCAGCCAGGGGCGCATCGCGCTCGCGACGATCGAAACGGCAAGCCACGAAGCCCTCGAGGAGCTGCGCGCGATTCTCGGAGTGCTCCGCGAGCCGGGCGACGCGGATGCTCCGCTCCAGCCCGTCCCAGACCTGTCCGCGGTCAGCACGCTGTTCGAGCAGGCGCGCAATACCGGCCTCGACGTGACCTTCGAGGTGAACGGCGAGCGGCCGCAAAGGGTTCCCGACGCCGTCCAGCTCGCCGCCTTCCGGATCCTGCAGGAGTCGCTCACTAACGTTCGCCGCCACGCGCCGGGAGCTACAGCCCGCGTCAACCTCGCCTACCGAGACGACCGGCTGAGCGTTGCGATCGAGAACGACGCTATCCAAAGCCACAACGTCAACGGCGGCGCACCCGGTGTTGGCATCCTCGGTATGCGCGAGCGTGCGACCGGGCTCGGCGGCACCCTCCAGACGCACCTGTCAGGCGAACGTTTTCGCGTGGTCGCCGAACTGCCCTACTGCCGCAGCCCATGATCCGCGCGGCCGCGAAGCCGTCGACCTTGCCCGGCGCGTCTTCCCGCACGTCGTCGTGATGGACATCCGCATGCCGGTGCTCGACGGGATCGAAGCAACACGGCTCATCTGCAACGACCCGACGCTCACCGACACCCGCGTGCTCGTGCTCACCACCTTCGACTTGGACGAATACGTCTACGCCGCGCTCCGGGCCGGCGCCAGCGGCTTCCTGCTCAAGGACGCCGGGCCCGGCGAGCTACTGCAAGCCGTGCGAATCGTCGCGGCCAGTGACGCTCTGCTCGCCCCCTCGATCACCAGACGACTGATCGCCGAGTTCGCCGCCCGTCCCGACCCCAAGGCGCCGCCCACGCAACTCGCCGAGCTGACCGCGCGAGAAAACGAAATTCTGCGCCTCGTCGCGAGCGGCCTCAGCAACGCCGACATCGCCCGCCGCCTCGTCATCAGTCCCCTCACGGCCAAGACACACGTCGGTCGCATCCTCGCCAAACTCGCCTGCCACGACCGCGCCCAACTCGTCACCCTCGCCTACGAAACCGGCCTCGTCACACCGGGCGCCCACGACAAACCGGAGGCGATCGACGCCGCGTGACTCCCGCCGCCGCCCGACGGCGGCTGGGCGATGGTGAAGATGATGAACAAGCGTGTCGAGGGCGCACTACTCGGTACTCGGTGGCGAAGATCGGCTGGACGCGGCAGCGCGCGGCATTCAGAGCAGGCGTCGCGCAAGCGCGCCGGCCGCTGCGCCACCGATCCAACCGCCGAGGCCAAAGACGGCGACAACGAGGACCACGCCCGGCTCCCACCAGCGGCCGAGGTAGAGACCGCAATCGGAGCAGCCATGCGGGCCATGCGCTGGAGGAGCCCTGAGGTAGACGACAAGCACGAAAGCAGCCGCAAGCAAGAGGCCCGTTCCCGCAAGCGCGGCGAGCTTCCGGAAGGACCGCGCCAGGAGGAATGCCGAGAATCCTGCGACTGCGGCGGGAACCAGAACGATCGCCAGAAATACAGGACTCACAAAGGGGCCAAGTTATCGGGCCGCTCAGTCAAGGGTGGTAATCCGGGAGGCCCTCGGCTCAAGGCTTGCTTCCTGGGCGTAGAGCCGATGAGATTGGTCGAGAGTATGTGCGCACGCCTGCGGGTTCATTGCCGTCGCAAGTCCGGCCACGGGACGTCACGTTCAAGGGTTACGGCGAGGTCGCTAATGGGATCGAATCGTGCCCCCGATATGAACCTGCGACGGTGCGAACGTTTGTCCCAGAGAGGAGCGTGTCGCCTTTCCGCCAGAAGGCGACATGAACGAGCGGCTCTCCGCCTGCGTGTGCGGCGCGCGCCCAACGGCACCGTCGCTACCCTCGATCTTGATGGACGAGTTCAAGGTCGAGCTATACGCAAACTTTGGCACGGGCGAGCCATGGGTCGCGCGACTGATGCTCGGCCTCCAGGATCTGGTGTACGCCATTCCGGCTTTCGGTGAAACGCGCGACGACTTCATGAACGAGATGGGCGAAGTGTTCGAGTCGCTTGGGATGGCGTTCGAGGAGCTGCGTACGCTGGGTAAGCATGCGGCCGAAGCAGCGCCGGCGCTCGACATTTCACGCTCATACGCGAGCCTCTACGGCTACTTGTGGACGGCTTACAAGGATCGCTTCCAAGCGGCGATGAAGGCTCTCGGCCTCGACATCGGTTTCCTCTACCAGAAGGATGCCGCTTTCGAGAAGCGAGCTGCTGAACTCGTCGCCGACAGGCCGGAACTGTCCGACCTCGTGGACCTGATGCGGCGCGATCGGCAGGAGTTCCAGAAAGCCCTCGCTTGGTATCGGAACACGCACCTTGAGCATCGGACGGGCGATCCCGATCCGCGAGTTGCGTCGTTCCACCGCCTTGACTCTGCCGAGACTACGTTCGAGAACGTGTGGCAGGCGATGGAGGATTACGTGGCGATGTACGTGGTCGCCAATCTGCCGCCGGCGCTCCAGCTCGAGGAGATCCCCGAGAACGAGCGCGACCCGATCGTCCCAAAGCGGTTCCGTTTCGTGCTACCGCGAGTTCCAAACGTCTCCGAGTAGTCATCACGTAACACCTCGTGGCGTTAATGCCCTCAGCATTGACGAACTTCTTCACGGAGCTTGCGAGAGCGGTCAAACCCGTCGCAGTTCCAACAAAGAACGACGGCTTCGAACAGCCGATGCCCAAATCTAGGTGCGACTGCGGTGACAAGCCGACTGCGGGAACCAATCCGCGCCGCCGACCAATCCCGCGCCGGTCCTGAGCACAGCAGGGTCCGACACGGAAGGCACCGGACTCGAACCGGAACCCTGGCTACGCGGTCATTCTCCCTTGCTGCAGGCTAGACGCGTTCGCCCTTCCGCCTCCGCTGACCCACGAGGCCCGCGAGAGTCCGGAGGCCCGACGGCGCTTCTGCAAAGCAGCGACTGTCACGCAAATGACGTCACGTGGCGTAAGGCGAGAGTGTGAAGGGTCCCCGGTTCGAGTCCGTGCGTCGGCTTCAGCGGGCTCTCTGCAGCTGGCAGTTTTGCTTGAGGAACCAGCGTGGCACCGAGACGCGATGGTGCCGGGCGAGCTCGCCGATCGCGTACTGCCACTCGCGCGCGGCCTCGACGACTCGCCGATTGGCGGCTTGGTAGCCCATCCTCTCGAGTTGACCGGACTCGAGGCTTTCCGCCAGCCGGCGGCATTCGCGCAAGAGTTCGTGCGTCGCCGCCGTGCTCTCGCGATCCTTTTCTCTCAGGCAGTCCGGGATCGGCAGCGCTTCACATTCCTTCAGCCAGCCAACAGCGGCGGCTTCGAACGTCCGTAGTGCATCGGCAGCTGCAAGCCAGCTCGGGCCCGGGCGACGCGACATCTTGCCGAAGGCGTGAGCAAGGTTGCGCCGCGGCTGCTCTAGTCGCCCCTCCAGTTCGCCGCGGGCGCAGAAGTAGGCGTTGAGCTCCTCGCGGACGTGGGGATCAAGAGCGCCAATTTCTGCAAACCAACGCCGGGCAGCGTGCTTCCTCGAAGCGCGGTTGACTGTCAGACGGTGGAAGATGACGAGGTACGAACCGGCCGAGAAGAGAAGCAGCGGCACGCTCGCCTCCGGCGTGACGCCGACCTGTTTGCGAAAGATCTCCGCCAGGAAGGGGATCGCGAGCAGGGTCAGCTCGCCGGGCTGGCGCTGGCGGCCGAGACCGGCAATGTAGGAAAGGACCACGCCCACCAATGCGACGGCCGCCGCGATCGCCCATGCTCCGGCAGGGAAGTCGTAGATGCGCCCTCGCCAGACCGCAACCAGGACGAACGAGAGGGCGCCGACGAAGATGAGGACGGCCATCGTGGTCGACTCTCGGTACGGCGTTGTCGACATACCCGCTTGGTCGGCACGGCTGGTGGCTGAGCCGACTCCAGGGCTCTCGGCTGTTCTGACGCGCGGGGGCTAAATCCCGAAAAGACGACAAAAGAGAGCGGAAGCGGAGGTGGGTCTCCCGGGGCTCGCGGCGACTCGACGGGCGTCGTCAGGCCGTAGTCGCCATGACGGACGACCCTGAGACGTCCGAGCGCTGGCGAGCCGAGCTCGCCGCCGGCAGGCTCCCGCACGACAGCGAGGACGAGCCCTAACAGCCCTTCGCTCGTCGCGTTTCCAACGAATCCCAACGAATCGCAACAACCGCTCGCAGGTCGAGCTTTTACGTACGGTCGAGCTTTTTTGGGCTGACGCGCGCGCGAATATCACGTGAGCTCGTCTGACGTCAACCCTGCCATTGCAGAGCCGGTCTCGTCGACGGAACGAAGCAGCATGTGGTGGAGCGTCGCGCCGGTACGGTCGACCAGCGGGTGGATGAACCCAACAGGTGATCTGGCGGAACTGCGACACGCTCCCTCTATCGGGCACGTCGGATCCAGCGAGCTTGTCGCGCGACATCGAGAGCGCGGCCGCTGCCTCCTCGAGTCGCCTTCTGGCGGAAAGGCGACAGCGCGCGGGCGCCGCGTTAGTTTCGATCCTTCGCGGTGGCAGGGGGATTGCCTCGCGCGCGCCGGCGGGGATGAGACCTAACGCGACGATCGTCGCGCTGGGGCTGGCCTCGCCTGGCGGGCGTTTTCCAGCGATTAACAGGATCCCTGTCGGCGGCTAAAGCTGCGGCGATCGCGCGCCGATGTGCGAATCGTCCGTCTAATACCGGGGGTCTCAGATGACCGCAGGATTCTTCATACTCTTTTTTGTCGCTGTCTTCTGCGCGCTCGTGTTTCCGGTCTTCGTGATCGGTCGACGCCGCGGGCAGCGCAACCCATGGGCCGCGTTCATTCCGCTGCTGGGCATTTGGATCGTTCTGTTCGAGTCGATCGGCCGAAGTGGCTGGTTCTCGCTGTTGGTCTTTATCCCGACGCTCGGGCCGCTCGCCGTCCTTATGTGGACAGCGGTTGAGCTTCCGGCTCACCACGCCCGCTCACGCTGGTGGACGCTCGCTCTGATCGTGCCGCTCGTCAACCTGATCGGCTATTGGTTCTACGCGTTCACACTCGCGCGCGAAGACGCCAGCCTCGCCGCCACCTAGGGCTGCGCAGCAGGCATGCACACGATCCGATACGCCTCGCTGATCATGGGCACAGCGCTCGCCACCGTCACGGCGGCCAGCGGGAGCCCCGCGAGCAACGCATCAAACGCGGGCGGATGGAGTCGCCTCGACCTGCATGCTGTCACGCAACCCGCGGCCGTCGGCGATCGCGTGATCGTCCTCGCGGAAAGCGGCGGCAATCTGCGCCTGCTCGGGCTGGACGCTGCGACAGGCCAAACACGCTGGTCGCAACCTGCATCCACTGCCGACAATGCCCCAGGCGAACCGCCAACGGTTGCGGTTGTCGAGGGGCGAATCATCTACTTGCGAGCTGCCGCAGCCCCTTACACGGCCGAGGTTGCCGGCGCGGATCCTCGCAGCGGCCGCACTGTCTGGCATTCACGACCGGCCCGCTTCACCGCCTGGCCGGATCTCTGCCCAAACAGCGCGACAACCGTCTGCGTGAGTAGCGCGTTCGGCCCGATCCAGTACGGAAGCGTGCAGCGCTTCGACGCGCGCACCGGCCATCCGAAAAGCGCGCTCGTGGTATCCCGCAATCCCTACGCTCGAGAGGTCGGCACGGGGCTCTACGACCCCGGCGAGCGACGCCCGGAGATGCTCGTCGCAAGTGATGGCGCACGAGTCACCTGGGCGCGTCCCCTCCGTGCGATCTTCCCCTATCCCGGCGCCTCAACTGACTGGGGCTGGAGCTTCCAACGCGTCGAACGGCTCGGTCTGTTCATCGGCAGCGCCGGATCGACGCCACGAAAGCGGAAAGGCATGTTCATCAGCGACTTGTCACGCGCAATGACCGCAGCGTTCCGCGTCGATAACGGCATCGTCGCCTGGCGAAGCCCAGGCTTCTACGAATGTGACTATCTGCCTTGCGCAGGCGAAACGCAGATCGGCTACGAGAAACCCGGCGTGAGCGACACACCCACGGTCGGCGTACGGCTCATCGCCAAGGGCATCGCAAGCGGCCCCGCGAACGAGCTTCCGCGTCTTTCGCCAGGCGCAAGGGCAACGCTACAAGGCTTTGACCCGGCTACCGGCCAGACACGCTGGACTTTCATAGCAGGACACAACACCGGCCTCATCCTCGACACCTACCTCCCTGCCAGATTGAGCGCCGAAACGATCGCGGTTCGGGGTCCCTCCGGGAAGCTGGAAGCGGTCGACCTCCACACCGGCGCGCATCACCAGATCCCACCCTCAACCCCAGCCTGGTGCTCCCGATTCATTGAGTACCGACTCGCGACTGGCTACCGCTCCGGCGCCGGCGGCACGACCCATCAATACAACGGGCAGTACGCAGTCGTCGCGTGCACGGCTGCCGGAAGACGCGCCAGGCAGCATCCAACTCGTGTGCCGCAATTCATTGGCGCCCGAACCTCCGGACTCGTCGCCTGGACCGACACGCACGGAGTGATCGCAGAGCCCGCAGCGCCTTAACCGCTCGTTGTCGTCGCGAAGCGGACAAAGCTCAGAGACGCCACAGGCATCGTCTTCGATACCTTCGGCGCAGCGAGGCCAGGATTTGAACCTGCGACCTCCGGCCTGTAAGACGCGCGTTGCAAGAACCGAGCGGCGTCGCATTTCCACCAAACAGCGACAGCGCACCGACTCGGCTCCAGCGGAAGGCTGAAGCGGCGTTTTTCAGAATCAGGATTTCGCGAACGGATGCGGCTTCCGCACCCTTGCGTGGGCTACGTCAGCGTTAAGTGCAGGCGCTCCAAAAAGTTGAGCACGCCGGGTCGGCGGCGTCGGCTCGTGCCTCGGCGGGCACAGGCGGACCGTCGCGCTCGTCACCTGCGCGCACGCCTTCCTCAGGCTCGAACGGCTCGGCCCAAAAGCCCCGCGACCGGCCTAACACTGCCGCAGGCGGTGCTGCTCCTGCAACCCGTCCTGCGCTTGCTGGGCCGGCCGCTGCCTCACCTGCAAATAACCTGTCGACCTCGACCAGCTCGTCCTCATCCCACAACGTGAGTAACAAAGCCCTACTAGAGGGGTTGATGCGAAACTCTCGACGGGCGCCTGACGGCCGGTCACAATTGGTATCTGCGCATGGGATCAACCGGTCTTAGCGACCTGTCGACCGCGGAGCCCAGGCGACGCGCCGGAGACCTCTTGTGGCCCCTGGCTCTTCATTCGCTCTTCTTCGTTCTCTATGCGGTCGCCGTCTTTTTCGCCACGATCTGGGCAGCCAACTCGTTCACGCTCGATTCTTCGGACACGGAGTTCGGAGATGCGCTCTTCGTCGCGGGTTGGCTCACCTTCGTTGCGGGGCCGATTTGGCTCGTTCTCGGAGGCTTCCTGATCCGGTGGTGGAGGCAGCAGCGTCAAGGCCTAGTCCGGCGGACGATTGCCTGGGATTCCCTTCTCTGGCTCGGGGTGTTCCTCCTCCTCTTCCTTCCCTGGAAGAAGACTCGGAGATTGCTCATTCCCCCACGCAAGTCGGGCTAACGGCCTCACCCCGTTCACTTCCGGCTTTCGCTCGGGTGGTTCGGCCATTTGTGGCGACGTCGATCATCAACCCAACCGCTCCGTCTACGGCGACCGCGAAAACCCTTGTCCGGCTGCTTCGCGAGGAACTCACCTGCTCCTGTGCGTTCCGTTCGGCCCGCTTTCGATGTCGCGGGCGCGGTCCGATCTCGGTCGGAGCAGCACGCATGCTCTCTGGCAGCCGGCACCGAGTAAACCGCTACGGGCGAACGCGGCGCGAACGGCGTGTCCGTGCGGCGAGTCGCTCCTCGAACTGACCTTTCAAACGCTCGGTCGTGACGTGATGTTCTGTCTCGACCTCCACCGGGATCTCGACCCTGATCTCCGCGGGCTCGAGGCGGACGACCTCCATGTGGTCTGACACATGCTCCCGGTATGAATGGTCATAGCACTCGCCTTCTTCAAGAGAGTCTTCACGCGGTCGCTCCCGATGAATCAGGCGCACGGCCTGATTATCGCCGAGGTTTATGGAGCCTGTTGCGTCAGTACGAACACGACGTTCGCGCAGCCAAGGCTCGCCGGAGGGTGATGCGTCGTCGCGCGGAGGTCTCGCGAAGACCAGGAAAATTCACGGACGGCTCTCGGCAGAACTCTCTAACCCTGTGGGAGCGGTCCCTCGCGTCCGGTTACAACTCGTGATCGGGGACGATCGAGCGGAAGTGTCTCTCGACAGTCTCGAGCGTCTCAAGAACCGGCCTTTGTGCTAGCAGCTCGGTGTAATTCCTCGCGCCCTCACGGTCGTGGCCGCGACCAGGATCCTCGGGTGGAAGATGACCGATGGCATACCAACGCCAGCCGCCTGGTGCTGCGGCATCGGGGTAGATGGCACAGGCCAACTGGTGGTGGCAGCGGTCGCGCACGTGGCGAAGGCCGTCGAGATGTCGGTCCTGCGGCTCGACGAGCCGGAACCACGTGTCCCACAGCGAGTGGGCCCAGTTCAGGGCCTCAAACAGCGGCGGGTAGACCTCACCAAGGCTGTCTGCTCCGATAGCCGCCTGCTCACGAAAACGTTCGACAGAGTCCACGTAACCGCGAACAAGCCAGGAACCAGGTGTAGCGCCGAACACACGCACCTATCGCGCCGCCGATCGTTTTGGACCCGTCCGGGCCCGTGATGAGTTTGGCAGGTCGAGAAGAGCCTGCCAGAGGAAGAACCGTGCGACGAGAGGACCGAACCTCCATCATGCATGGATCGCCTGACCGCATCTCTCTGGGCCGAGGTTGAGGCCGCCGCTCGCTGTTTGCACGCGAAAGCGGCGGTTCAACCGCTGCAAGCCAAACGACCGCCAAGCCCTCCTAGCCTTCGCCAGGGAGGTCAGCTCCGTAGCCCTGTCGCACTTCCAACGAAGTGCGACATCGGCGCGCACAGGATCGAGAGGTTCGTGCCGTACCTCGAACGCAACCCTGCACCGGGAACCGAGGATGACGTGCCCCAACCGCCCTTCACGATCGACGTCCGCGCGCTCAGCGGCTCCTGAGCGTTCGGATATGGAGGCGGTGGGTTCGAAAGATGCGAAGATCCGCCGTGCAGACGGCGTTCGCCGATCGCCTTGCGATCTAGATGCAACCTACGGCTGATGATCTGACACCGACGCCTGACGACACTGCAGTTCGCGCTCGTCTCTCCGAAATGCTTTTCGGGTTCATGCGGACGCAGGCGCTTTCCGCCGCTGCAAAGCTCGGGATCGCGGACATTGTCGACGGCGAGCCTCGGGACGTCGGAGACATCGCTCGTCAGGTGGGCGCAGGCGAGGCGTCGCTTTATCGGCTCCTCCGCTTCCTCGCTAGCGAGGGGGTGTTCGAAGAAGTGGAGCCGAGACGGTTCACTTCCAGCCGCCTTTCCGACGGTCTGCGGAGTTCCGCGCCGCTCACGATGCGTTACATCGCGATCGCGATGGGAGCGGAGCAGTACCGGGGATGGAGCGAAGCGCTCCACTCGTTCGTCACGGGCGAGCCGGGCTTCGATCGGGAGTACCGACACTCCTACTTCGCGTATCTCGCCGAGCATCCGGATGCGAGTGCCGTCTTCAATCGCGCGATGGCAGCCGGCACGCTCGCGCGCGTCGAAGCGCTGATTGGATTCGACTGGAGCAATCACGCGCGCGTCGCCGACATCGGCGGCGGGAGCGGCACGGCGCTCGCCTCGGTGCTTGCGGCCAACCCGCACCTCCACGGCGTGCTCTTCGACCTTCCGAACGTCGTCGAGGAAGCACATGACATCCTCGAGCAGGCAGGCGTCAGCGACCGCTGTGAAATCGTCAGCGGCGACTTCTTCACGGACCCCTTGCCGCCGGCTGATGCGTACGTGCTCGCGCAGATCCTGCACGACTGGAACGACGACCGTGCCGGGGCGATCCTGCGAAACTGTCGCCGCTCGATTGCCGACGGCGGACGTCTCCTCGTGGTCGACGGCGTCGTGCCGCCCGGGCCCGAGCCCGGCTTTCTCAAGCACATGGACCTACACATGCTCGTCCTCGTCGGGGGCAAGGAGCGAACCGAGGACGAGTGGCGCGACCTGCTGGCGGCGGAGGCTTTCGAAATCGCGCGCATCACGCCAGCCGGGCCGACGAACCTCATCGAAGTCCGGCCCGTCTGACGCCGGA
>WNGE01030830.1_pt1 | contig 10605 bp, 14 predicted proteins | sample 5400651 | NCBI WGS metagenome assembly WNGE01 (sample SAMN13153370, study PRJNA577476) | soil metagenome | isolation source: 60 cm soil or saprolite under grassland replicate 2 | place: USA:California | collected 2016-06-15
TGATGAAACGCCACGAGCTCGGGCGGTACGCCGACGCGCTGGCCGAAGTGCCCGTGCCCGACGGCCAGGACGTCAGCGACTGGGAGATGCGCGAGTACTTCGAGTTCTATTAGGGAACCGCGTCTGACCTGCTAGAACGGTCATCGCGCACCCCCCTGGGCCGTCGCCGGGCCGTCAGAGCGGGCGTAGGCCGTGTCGATGGCCTGCCGCGCCCGGTCGGCCGCGTCCGGCATCAGGTGGGTGTAGGTGCGGAGGGTGAACCCCGCGTCGTGGTGCCCCAGGTACTCGGACAGGGCGCGGATGTCCACCCCGTTGGCCAGGCAGGCCGAGGCGAAATAGTGCCTGAGCGCGTGCTGGCCGTTGGCCCGCCCGGCCGGTATCCCGGCCGACTTCAGGGCTGGCTGCCACGAGCCCACGTTGAAATTGCTCCGGTGCAATGCCGCGCCCTGCGGCGTGCTGAACACCAGGGCCACGGTGACCGGCTTGCCGTCCGGCACCTTCCACGGCAGCGTGACCGGCGCGGGCGGGCAGGCAGCGATGTGCGCGCTCAGCCGCAGCGCCACGCTGTCCGCCAGCGGGACATCCCGTTCCTTGCCTCCTTTCGGCGGCGCGAACGTCATCCGGCTGCCGATGATCCGTATCTGGCGGCGGATGTGCACCACCCGGTGCAGCCAGTCGATGTCCTCGGCCGCCAGCCCGAACGCCTCGCCCTGGCGCAGCCCGAGCCCGGCCCCGAGGTCCGCCAGCGCCGCGTACCGGGCTGGCAGCGCCTCGCGCACGCCGTCACCCAGGCGGCTGGCCACGGCTGCACACGGGCCGCTGAGGCACGCGGCGGCTTCACCAGGCCGCACGGATTCCGGCTGATCAGCCCGTCCGTCACGGCGGCCGACAGCGCACCGGACAGGTTAGCGAACAACGTCCTGACATAGCTGTCGGACAGCTCGGCCCGGAGCCCGGCCGCCCACGCCTTGATCACCGAGGGCTCGGCCGCGAGCTGGCCCAGGGTCTTGTCCCCCAGGGCTGGCAGTATCCGGGTGCGGAACCGCGACTCGGCGGACTGCATTGTGGTCGCCTCGGTGGTCTGCGACGGCAGGTAGGTCTCGGTCACGTACCGGCGCAGCGTCATCTTCCCCGCCGCCGGGTCGTGGCGTTCATGAACTGGGTGGCGTCGGTCTTCACCCGGAATGACTTAGACCGCTCGGCCCCGCTCGGGTCCAGGTACCTCACCCGCCAGCGCAGCCCGGTGCCCTTCCGGTCGGTCCTGGCCCAGCGGTCCTCAATGTGCGCCACCAGGCCCACCTTCCTCTCTGGACTTGGCCCTTGCTGTCCTGGGGATGCCTTCGGTTGCGCGCCGGTAGATCTCTTCCGTCGCCTCATGCAGGGCGCGGCCCGCGGGAATGCTCGCCTCGATGGCCAGCCCGCGCTCGATCAGCTCGGCGGCTGCGGTGCTGCGGCTCCAGCGGTGGTCCGCCGCGCAGGCGTCGAGCGCGGTCAGGTCCGCCGTCGTGAGCATGACCGAGATCTTCTCGGTGCGATTATGTTCTGCCATGCTCTGAGTGTATCCGAAAACTTCGGAACTTATCCGACGTTGGTTGCCCAGACTTGGCGTTTGACGGGGTACACTGGCCGCAGGCTGCCCGATGAAATGGCCGATGGCAGACGCGCGGAGGCGGATGTGCGCCCCCGTTGCATTGGGAACGGACCCGACTCGCAGAGCACCACGCGACGGAGGTCTGCCCGATGCCAGACCCCACCTGGCTGACCACGGCCGACATGGCCGAGCGGTTCCGCACCGACCCCGGCACCATCCGCTACTGGCGGCACTCCGGGACCGGCCCGCCTGGCACCCTGTTCGGCAAGGGGGTCCTCTACCGCCTGTCCGACGTGGAGAAGTGGGAGCGCGCCCGCGAGCGCGCCCAGCGGCCGGGTGCGGCGTGAGCGCGCCCAGGTCCCTGGCTGAGGAGCGGGCAACCCGGATTCGCGATCATCTTGAGACCGCCGCCGCCGGGCTCCAGGAGGCGGCCGGGCTGGTAGCGGAGGCTTACCAGGCCCGCGACTGGGAAGTGCTCGGCTACGAGAGCTGGGCCGCATACTGCACAGGCGAGTTCGCCCTGGCGCGGCTGAAACTGCCCGAAGGGGACCGCGAGCGCATCATCGAGGCGTTCGCCGCCGCCGGGCTATCCAGCCGGGCGGTTGCCGCCGCGCTCGGCACCTCGCAGAGCACCGCCGCCCGCGAGCTGCGGACGGACCGCACGCCGCCCCCCGGCTCGGCGGCCAGGTGGAGCCCGGCGGCAGCTGCGGTTGAGTCAAATGAGGCCCCGGGAAGAGGCCGCCACATGGTTTCCGATTTGTATAGATAAAGTAGCTTTCGAGCAGTTCTTTGTGGAACGGGAAAAGGGCAAGCTCCGCAACAGACTGTACGGTGCCCAAGAGCGCAAAGCGCTTCAGTGTGTCCAGCCATTTGCGCTGGTGGAAGAGGCACGGGCGTTGGGCGTTGAGCCCTCGACGGACCCCCAGAACGACTTGCTGACGGATCACGCCTACGCGCTGAATGCACTGTGGAACATTGACAAGCACCGTCGCCTTCCGGGGCTCGCTTGGACCCTTAGCGGCCCTGTGTGGTGGCCAGGGGACGTTGAGGGCCCTGCCTACCGATGGGTTCCGCACGTCAGGGAACTCGCTCCTCTTCAAGAGAACGCCGTGCTCGGTGAACTGCGCGGCGTTCCGCAATCCGGGCGACCGCAGGTGGACCTATGCCACGAGATAGACCTTGTGCTGAACGATGATCCGTCCCCATATGGGTCCCCGCTCGTCGCACGCCTCGAAAGTCTTCACCAATCGCTCGCCGGATGGGTGATACCAAGAATCTTCATCGTGGCCGATGGCAACCCTCCACCCATCATGATCTCCTTCTCCACGCCGACCTGAGAACCCGGCAACTGCACCCCGTGGATCAGCTTGTCCGCGCACGGCAGCCTGGTAACGCGAAACGCCCCCCCGCCAGCCGCAGCCAGCGGGAGTTCCCGGCCGCACCTACCGGCGGCGGGCGCGGCCTGCGGGCGTTACGCTTACTCGGAGCACGTGACACGCGGTGACATGCGCCCCTGCTGGCCTGCGGCGATGCGGTCGGCATGGTGAATATCTGTGCAGCATGCCGCCTTATACGCAGGTCATGATCGGCCCACAGCACATGGAGTGCGGCTGGCCAGGAATCCTGGGGAACTCCGCAGGATTTCGTCATGCTCGAGTTACGTCACGATAAGTCACTATTCATCACCCGCAGTGTTATAGTACAGACATGATGGTCCTGACCCGGCGCGGATGGCTCAAGCACGAGCAGGTCCGCGTCGGTGACGAGACCATCGGCTACAACTTCGAGACCGGGCGGTCTGAATGGACCCGCATCACGGCCGTCCATCACTATCCGGTCGCGCCTATGGTGCGATACGGGAACAAGTACTGGAGTGCTGAATGCACCCTGGACCACCGCTGCCTGGCCCGCGTCGTACGGCACTATGACGGTCAGCAGACAGGTCTTACCTGCCCTGAGTGCGGAGCGACAAGCAGCCGACGCGGGCCAGGCGGCCTGTATGGTGCTCCGTTCCGGTCTCCGCGTGCGCTCCAGATCCACCGGGCTCGCACGCACGCTATTCCAGGTACGACTCGCGGCGGACGCACCACGACCCGCGAGGTCTCTGCCGGGTTCGCGCTGCGGAGACTGTCCGAGATGACCTCGCAAGACCGGATCATGCTCGCTCATAAGGCCGATACGCGAGGAACTCTCGACATCACCAGCCGAGAGGCATCCCTACTCGGCTGGATCGCCGGGGACGGCTGGCTCAGCAATGAGGCGTTCGCCATCAGCCAGAGCAAGCGGCAGTTCTTCAACACGATCGACTACGCCTGCGGCGCGGACCCGCGCCATAGGCGCTACGCGGAAAGGAAGGGGCGCAAGGAGCACTGGCTGCCGTCTACGGCCTGGCGGCTTAGCACGGCGTACAGCCGTGACCTGCTCGCACGGGCTGGCCATCCCCGCCATGATGCAGTGCGCATGGTCCTGGCCATGTCCACGGAGCAACGGCCGCGTGAGGTGTGGTGCCCGACGACGGAACTCAGCTCGTGGACGGCACGCAGCCAGGATGGCGGTATCTTCCTTACAGGCGACGGCGACGGCGACGCTGGCCCAAGTGTGGCGAGAGCTGCACTTTCGCCTGCGGGTGGCGGCACAGCAGGGCTATTACGGGGTGCTGCCCGGGTCGGGCTAGGCCCCGGTTTGCGGGACCTCTGGCACGGGAGACGGGACCTTCGTCCCTGCGCATAGTTCGGAACTCTGCCGTGCACTTCGGACATGGACGAGACCCGCAGCGTGAAGATCTCCGCGATGCTCACGCCGACGCTGGCCGGACGGCTCGACGCCTACCGGGAGCGGCACCGCTGGTCGCGCTCCGCCGCCATCTCCGCCCTCATCGAGGAGGGCCTGGCACGGGAGCTGGAGAAAGGCAAGGATCATGAAGATCAGGAAACTCCTGGCAGGAGCCGCCATCGCAGCGGCGGCACTGTCCGGGGCAGCAGCGATCGGGGAGGGAACGGCTGACGCCAGCACCGTCCCCGTCGTGTATGCCGCGCACAACGACGGATGGCACGCCTACGTGAAGCCCGGTTACTTCATCTTCGGGATGGGGGGAGCCCCGTTCTTCTCCGGGCTGCGCTGGACATCCTGGAACGGCACGAGCGCCTGGGCGACCGGGAAGCTGTGGACGCAGAAGCCCGGATGCTCCCCCAGCTACAAGTGCGCGTATTACTCCCGCTGGGTCGGGGTCTACCTGAACACGATCAGGTGGCACCACGGGGTCCGGTATTACGCCCGGATGGCGGTCAAGTTCTACTGGGCGGGGAAGTGGCGCTGGCAGGTCGGCTGGTTCGGGTACCACGGCGGCACGGTGCCAAACTGGGCGTTCCCCGCGGTGCCCCCGTACCTGTAGCAAGACGGAGCTGAGCCCCGTGCCCTCGGGGTTGCTCCGTCATCGCGGGGCACCGCGCCGTCTCAGGGGCCGTCAGGCCAGAACCGGCAGGGGCGCGGATCACGGGGAACGGGGTGAGCGCGGTAGTCGGTTGCGATCAGGTCGCGCAGCTCGTCCGGTCCTTCGGCTCCTAGGGTCGCGTGGCTGTCCCGGCGCTGGGCTACCCAGCGGCCCAGCCCGAAGCAATGGATCAAATACGCATCGCCCCAGTGCCACCGGAGATCATCCAGATCGGCCGCCCAGTCACTCTCCACGCCCCGACCGTAACGCTATCCATCCAGGGGTGTCTATGCATACCCATGGATAACCCGCAATAGGTGCTGTTACGCCTGGTCAGGCATGATCATCTTGTGTCGCGTATTGATCATGAGTCCGATGTGCCGGTCTACCTCCAGCTGGCGGCCATCCTCCGCGGGCAGATCGAGAGCGGCGAGCTGGCCCCGAGGCGGCCGGTGCCATCCAAGCGCCAGCTCACCCAGACCTACGGCATCGCGGGCGGGACGGTGGACAAAGCCCTGGCCATCCTGCGCAGCGAGGGCCTGGTCAAGACCGTCACCGGCCGCGGCATCTACGTCACCGCCCCCGAGGAACGGCATTAGTACAAGCGAGCGTCGCATCGGCCGCGTCTGGAACCCGGAGATTGCCTTACCAGTCGTCTTCCTCATAGCCCCGGTGGCTGCCACGGCGCTCACGATGTTTACGAGCGAATTCCACTATCTGCGGATCACGCCCGAGCTGCACAGCCGGGCAGTTGTGCCTGCCGCTGCCTTCGGCAGCTGAGACAAGGCGGTCGGCCAGAGACCCGCGGCTGGCCAGAGCAGCTGCCGCCCTATCCCTTTGGGCCTCGATGGCCTCCCGGGCGCGGGCTTCGCTGGTCCGGCAAGCCGCGAGGTATTTGCGAAGCATCACCTCATGGGATTCCGCCCGGGTAAGCCGCTTTTCAGGCAGCTGACCTTGGTGCTTATGGCACTCGTCGCACATGGTGGGCTTGGCCCCGTCCCGGTCACGGACCGATTGCGGGAGGCTACAGCAGCGGCACACGATCTGGATTGCGCCGTAAGCGGTCACTGGACGTTCTCCACCCTGTCTCCCTGGGCACGAACGCCATCGTCACCGCCTGCGGCGGTCGGTGTATTGTCCTGCATAGGCCCTGGACCTTCCTGCGAGCGTCAGCAACTCCCAGGATAGGTGCGGGGCCTCCTTGCTCGGGATCACGATCATCGCGTGATCTGCCGGAATGGCGGTCGGCCCGTGAGCCACGGTCGGCGGGCGTCCTTGACGGGACGCCTAGTGCTCGGTGCCGCCCAGCTTGGTCTTCACCGCGTCCGCGGCCTGCTGGCTGTCTGCGTCCGCTGCCCACAGGTCACCGGTAACGATGATCCCGCCGAACGATTGCGCGGCTTTCACCCACTGGTCCCGCTGGTCGGCGGTCGAGAACGTGGCCAGGTCTACGCTGGCCCCGGCGATGTCACAGCTGCCGTTCTCCCGGGTGAATGCCTCGTTGTCGGACTGGAAGCCGGTGCAGCCGAGCTTGTGCACGAGGCTGGCGATGGTCGGCGGTTTCGGCGGCGTGCTGCCACCGCAGGCGGTGAGCGCCAGCCCGGCAACCACCATGGCCGCGGTGATCGCGTGCTTCATGGTCCCTCCTTCGCGGCTTCGCACTGTAGCCCTCTGACTGCCCGAGGCGGAAGCGCCCCGCCAGCAGAGGGGAAGACTGGCAGGGCTCGGGGTTTCCCGGTTAGCGGCGTGTCAGACCCGCGAGCAGGCAGACGGCGGCGAAGACCCAGATCACGATGCCCGCGAAGTGCATGATCGTGGCGGTCCCGCACGCCGAGTCGTTCGCCGGGTCGGACTGCACCAGGACCGACTGGCACCCGGCGTAGTCCCGGCCGAGCAGGAAGAACACGACCGCGCCGATGACGGCGAGCACGCACGCCGCCCCGAGCCAGCCGCCGTTACCACGCGGCGGGGGCTCGGGGGCGGACGGGTGGTCGTGCGGGGCGTCGCCGCCTGGGTGGTCGTGGCCGAACGTGCCGTGGTAGTGCGTCATGGCTGGTGCGCGGCGGACTCGAAGGCCGAGCGGAACCGGGCTGCCTGGTCCGGTGTCAGGTAGTTCGACAGCCGCAGGACCGCGCCGCCTGCCAGGTAGTCATACCCGTCGCCCAACGGCGGCTTGAACGCCTTCAGCTCATCCAGCCTGGATTGCGCGTCCGCAGTGGCCGCGAATACCTCGATGCCGCCGCCGAACTCGATGCCGCCGGGATCGCTGGACGGGCTGCCCGCCCCGGCTGAGACGGCGGCCGGGACCACCCACGCGACTTTCGAGGCGTACCCGCCCTGGCGGCCGAGCAGGTGGTTCGGGTCGGTGGTGGCGTTGTAGACGGTCACGCTGGTGATGGGCAGCCCGGCCGCCTTCATCCGCTGCGTCAGCACCGCCGCACTGACGGTCGCCGGGCTGCTGGTGCGCTGCTGGGCCGGGGTGCTGGCGGCGTGCTGGGCCGGGCTGGCGGGTGGGCTGCTGCCGCATCCGGCCACGATGGTCGCGGCGGCTGCTGCGGCCAGCAGCGCGCCTGATGTTCTCATATGAACCTCCGCTTCCAGACGGTTATGTGACGCATGATCCTGTGTGCGGGTTCACTTACGGATGGTTACGATTCGGAAGATCGCGCCTGCTAGCAGACTCGGCCGTGGGAGTCCGAACAGGACGCCTGCGCAGCAGCTTGTCGGCCCGCGCGGCCGTGGCGTCGTCGGCCTGGCGGACCTCGGCCACCAGCTGAGCGCTGACCCGGTATAGCTCGCCCAGCATCGCGTCTACCGCGTCGATCGCATCGGCGGCACAGCGCCTTGCGTGGGCATCGGGCTCGGCCCGGTGCTCCCACACCGCCAGCCAGGTGGCCAGGTTCTCGTGTTCTCGCGCAGCTCGCTCAGCGGCGCGTCGTAGGCGCTCACCGGAGCCGTCCCTGGGCCGTCACGGGGCCGTCAGACAGCCTCATGCAGCCAACGCCACTCAACGCGAGCAAACGGGTGTACCCGCAGCTAGACGGCGGTTCCGGGGCATTGGCGCAGGTCACCGCCGGGCCGTTGCCACTTCTTCGAGTTCTTCTGAGTCGACTAGCCGGTCTCCACCGGGTACCAGGTCGCGGTGTTGTGCGGGTCGGGCTGGAAGTCGTAGCGCAGGCGGCCGTCCGCGGCCAGCGCGACCAGGGTGACCGACGTGCTGCCGTAGATGCGGCCGTCGGGCAGCTCGCGGCGGACGATGATGGCGCCGGGTTCGGTGGCGGCCAGGCCGTCGCCCGCGGCCAAGGCGAGCCAGTCGCCCCACGCGTCGGTGAGGGCGGCGATCGCCGGGTCGCCGGACGGGCGGGGCGCGGCGAACTTCGGGCCGAACCGGGCGGCCTTCTCGTCCGGTGGCTTTTGCAGGTTGCCGCGGCCCCGCGGGTACATGTGACCGGCGTTGGTCAGCACGTGGGTGGCCGGTTCGAGCTCGGTCAGGTCGGCGGTGACGCCGTCCCAGCCGAGCATCAGCACCGAGGAGAGGTCGGCGCAGACCAGGTAGAACGGGTCGTAGCGGGCCAGGGTTTCCGGGGGTAGCGGGCCAGGGTTTCCGGGGCCTGGTACAGCTCCTTGAGAGCCTGCTGCCCCTCGGCCGCGGCGCGCAGCGGGAGTTCGCCGCGGGAACGGCGGCGGTCCGGCGGGGCGAACTCGCCCCGGCCGTTCAGGATGCAGCCGACCCGGGACTGTTCGGGGTGCACCGCCAGCCAGGTCCCGCCGGCCTGCTCGTCAAGCCCGCCGATTAGCGGAGACCCCGGCCAGTGCCGGGCCGGCGGCTGCCAGGGGCGGCCGGTGAACTCGTCGCGGACACCCAGGAGCAGCAACGGCACCGGGGCATCGGGCTGCAGGCTGACCACGACCGTACACATGGCTTCCGAGTCTGCCATGCGGTGATCATGCGGGCGGACGTGAGCCCGGTCCGTTCGGGTGACAATGGTTGAAAGACGCGCCGAATCGGACGCGCCGCTCGACGGGAGGCACGATGAGCGACCGAATGGACCTGCTGAACCACCTGTGGCCACGGGGACCGCGGCGCAGGCGCCGCCCCTGGCGTCCTCCGTGGGACGAGCAGCCGGACGACCCGCGCGGAACGTGGGATGAGCAGCCGGACGACCCGAACGAGGCGTGGGATGAGCAGCCGCCGCCGCGGCGGCGCCCAGGAATGCCGTAGGCTCGCCGCGGGCCGATGGGACCAGGGCTCGGTGAGCCCCGGCCGGGCGACCCGGGAGACAGGATGAGCGAGGAGCCGGACCTGGTCCGCCTGCTGTACCGGGCGGACTGGACGCGGCTAAGCCTGGCCGCCGAGGTGAGGGCCAGCCAGGACCCCAGCCGGGACCTGGGCTGGCTCCCGGGCGGGGTGCCGCCCGCGCCGCCGCCTGGGACGCGGGCGTGGTCCTGGCCGCCGGGCGGGTCCTGGACCACGCCCTTCTCCGGGTGGCCCGGGGAGTCCGCGGTCTGGGATGAGCCGCCGGGCGAGCCGGGCTCGTCCGGCGAACCTCGGGAATCGGAGACATCGCGGGGGGAGGCGCTCTGGCGGCGGTTCGGCGGGTCCGGCCGGCCGCCGTGGGGCGGGCATGAGTGGGAGATGGCCACGGAACAGCCGGGTCCCGGGCCGAGCCGGTTCACCCTGCTGATCGCGCCTGGCGGCCGTTACCGCCGCGAGGGTGAAGGTTACAGGAGCGGGTGTGACGGGACCCGGAGCTGGCACGCGGTCAAGGAGAGCGACGGTTGGTCGGTCGTGCCGACCGGCGGTCCCGAACCACCCCCCATGGCCAGCATGCTCCAGCCATCGTGGCTGCTCACCGGCTTCACCCTGGAGACCAGCGGGTCGCTGACCGTTAACGGGCGAGACGCCCTGCGGGTGACGGCGACGCCCCGGCCACGGCGGTGGGACAGGCCCGCGGCCGGACGTCGCTGGGCCGACCGGGTGGAGGTCATCGTGGACGCCGGACTCGGCATCCTGCTGCGTCACGAGGAGATCCTCGACGGCAGTCCGCTGCGGGTGACCGAGCTAACGGACGTACGGATTGATTCCGTCCCGCCCGGTGACGACGCGTGGTCCCCGCCGGACGGCTGGGGCAGCGTCGAGGACGACGGGCCTCCGTTCACCGTGGACGGACCCGGCTGGGAGGTGGCCAAGCTCGGCGCGGGCCTAGCCTCGGCCGGCCTCGGCGCGCTGATCAAGTCCGCGCGGTTCCGGCCGTTCGAGCAGGCCACCCGCGAGGAGGCCGAGGCGGAGATGCCGTCCTTCGACGGACCGAGGTCCGCGGACGCGCCGCCGGCCAGCGACGAGGTGCTGCATCTGCTGCACGCCAGCCCGGACCGCTGGGCCCCGGGGATCGCGGCCACTCTGCACGCATGGCACGACGTCGCCGCGATGCTGTCCCGGGTGCCGGACGGCGCGCGGCGCGCGGGCTTCGGCGGACTTGGCTTTCTCATCGACACGGCCGACGAGCGTCTCGCCACCGTGCACACGGTCTCACGGCTGCGCCTGGGCAGTGCGGGGCAGTACCGGATCGAGCCGGTGCTCCAG
>WNGE01012084.1_pt1 | contig 10603 bp, 5 predicted proteins | sample 5400651 | NCBI WGS metagenome assembly WNGE01 (sample SAMN13153370, study PRJNA577476) | soil metagenome | isolation source: 60 cm soil or saprolite under grassland replicate 2 | place: USA:California | collected 2016-06-15
AACACTCCTCAAATCCAAACTGGACAGACGGTAGCGCCGACCCAGGCGGACACGCGATAGGTCGCACCGAAAGCCGGTCAACTGAAAGTAGCCGTTATTTGGCAACGCAGCCGACATTGAGCGTTGGCCATCTCTTGCGCCAAGCCAAGCACCACAAGCTTGTAGTTGGATTGGTCAGCTTCGTGCTTCTTGGCATCTGCGCGTTAATCGTTCTTGGTCTCAAACACATCGGGCAGAACCTATCCGCTAACAAGTCGGCCACGCCGTTTAGTGAATTCAGAATGATGCCCCTCACAACAACCGGCAAGGCAGCGGACGCAGGCATTTCGCCCGATGGTAAATATGTTGCTTACGTCGTAGTCGACGGCCCGCAACAGAGCCTTTGGATGAGACACATATCAACCTCGAGTGATGTCCAGCTCAACCCGCCCGCCAATGTTACTTACTTCGGACTGACCTTCTCGCGCGGAGGTGACTACCTCTCCTACTCCGCCCTGGATCCAGGTACGACTGCTCCTTCTGCGCTCTATCAAATGCCTGTGCCGGGCGGCCGGCCGAGAAAACTAACGACAGACATCGACAGCGTCGCTACATTTTCACCGGATGGAAAGCAGTTCGCTTTCCTACGTGGTAATCCGTCGCAACAGGAGGCTTACTTGATAGTGGCGAATACAGATGGCACGGGCGAGCGGAAGCTCGCGACACATCACATTGCGGACCTTTTCCTTGCTGGACCAAATAATTATCTGGGGCCGGCCTGGTCGCCCGACGGCGAGAGGATTGTCTTTGGTTTCAAGGATGCTCGTGCAGGCGCTGTAGTTTCGAACGTGATGTCAGTGCAAGTGAAAGACAGCGTAGAACAACTAATCGCCTCTCAGGCGTGGTCTCTGGTTGGATCATTTTGTTGGCTGCGAGACGGCAGCGGCCTGGTTTTCATCGCTGCAGAACAAGAGGTCACAGCAAACAGGCAGATCTGGTACGTTTCATATCCTGCCGGCAAAGTACAAAGGATTACGAACGACTTGAATGACTATCAAAGTGTGAGTCTCAGCGCAGACTCAACCACCCTGGTCACTGTTCAGAATGAGAGACTGTCAAACATCTGGACAGTATTGAACGGAGATGCCGACGGTGCCTCACAGATCTCATCAAATAAGTACGATGGTTCAGAGGGAATTGCCTGGACGCCCGATGGCCATATAGTCTACGTTTCCCGAGCGAGCGGCAGTTCGGAGATATGGATCATGAATGCCGACGGTTCAAATCAAAAGCACCTTACGTTCGATGCTCGCATCAACAGCGCACCTTCAGTTTCAGCTGATGGACGATATGTTGTGTTCTCTTCGAGACGTAAAGATATCTCTCAAGTCTGGAGGATCGATATTGACGGCACTAATGAAGTGCAATTATCCAGCGGACGCATTAACGGAGGTCCTCAGTGTACGTTTGATAATCAATCGGTGATCTACACATCCTTTGATTCAGGGATGCCGACGCTGTGGAGGGTGCCGATTGCGGGCGGTAGCCCCAAGCAGTTAACTGATTACCCGGCGGGTTTGGTGGTTGCCTCAAACATTTGGAGTCAGTCAATTGATGGCGGTCCACCGAAGCAGCTGACGAATTTCAAATCCGCTCGGATCTTCTCTTATGCCTGGTCGCAAGACGGAAAGAAGCTTGCCCTTGCACGCGGCTCCTTGAACAAAGACGTGGTGCTAATCAGAGACATAACACACGCTCAGTGAGCCTCGTCTTCCCGCGTTTTGCCTCAACGCCCACTATGGCGCGAATGGTAATTACAAATTGATCGCAACAGTCCTAGCCCACCTTGCGGCAAGTTAACAGACTAGTTACAACAATAAAGTAATCAAAAGCGCGCAGCCTCCTCATTTAGCTTACCTATAATTGACAACTGTAGGAGATGCGGCCCAATGGAAAAACATCGATTAGAAAAGATCGAGCAAACGATCTTTGCGTTCTTTGCCAGTAAACATACTTCTAAGCTGCTGACAAAGGAGATATTCAATAACTTCTGGGAGTTTACAAACTCCGACCTTGTGCGAGCTTTTGAAGATCTTGAGAAACGCCGGCGCCTGTTGATTCGATATACAGACGAAGGTCCAGTCGCGCATCGGTTGTTAGGTACACTGGCAAATAATACGAACGATCCGAATAGGCTCGCTCAAGCCACGCGAAAGTTTTGTCCTTATCTTCGAGTCCAGCATAAATGACTGCGACGCAATAGGCTGAAACGTAACTCTTTTCCGACGATCTTCCGAGCAGCTCATCAAGCATCTTTCGTGCTTCATCTTTCCTACCGGACACTGCGTAAGCATGTGCGAGGCCTGCCCAATTTTCCGATTGCTGGTTATCCAATTCAAAAGCACGCTTAAACTCGGCGATTGCCTCACTCATCATTCCCTTCTGCTCGTAAGCCCGTCCTAAGTAAGAATGATGGAACCAGTAATTTGGATCCAACTCAATTGCCTTGCGCAAATGAACTATTGCCTCGTCCCAGCGATGATTGAACACCAAAGCCGAGGCTACGCCAAAGTTTGTTCCCGACGATAACGGATCGATTTGCAGACCCTGGCGCGCGATTGCTTCGGCTTCTTCATTTCGACCCAGAGGTGATAACAAGTAAGCGTAAAATTGGTAGGACTCGGGATTCCTTGGATTCAGTTCAAGCGATCGCTTCAACTCCTTTTCAGCGAGTGACCAATCCCAATCGTACCAGTGAGCCACCAGCCCCAACACCACGTGAGCATCAACATCCGATTCGTTTATCTCCAATGCTTTCCTGGCGGCTTCTCTGGCCTTTGGAGCTGATTGGTTGGGAGACATGAACCAATCATCCAGCAGTATGTAGGTGTAAGCTAAACCACTGTAAGCTGAGCTGTAATTCGGATCGATTGCAATGGCTTGATTAAAACACTCTATGCTCTGACCAAGCCCTTCTTTTGTATATCTGTTCGCATAATATTTGCCCTTGAGATAAAGCTCGTAAGCTGCTGGATTGGCGGTGTAGGTCTTCGTTAATTTCGCCACCTCCGCGCCGGACAGTTTCGTTTTGAGTTTGCTTGAAACGTCACGCGCTATCTCGCCTTGGAGTGTTAAGAGATCGGATTGTTTGCGGTTGTATTGCTCGCTCCAGATGACGTCTTGCGTGCTTGTGTTGACCAGTTCGAGATTAAGCTTTATGTCGCTGCCGCGCTGTACAACCCTGCCGAGCAAAACCGCCTGCACACCAAGTTCGTCACCGATCTTCTTTGCCGAAGTTTCTTTGCCTTTGTAGTAAAAGACAGTGCTCCTCGATTTGACCGAAAGATTCGGCAGTTGTGACAAACTGGCGATGAGTGTTTCCGTCATACCGTCCGAAAGATACTCGACATCTGCGTTGCCGCTCTCGTTGACGAATGGCATCACTGCGATTGATTGGATCGATGCGCGGTTCCGCGAGAGGTAAAAATAACCAGCAATTACACTGAGTGCTACGATAAGCGCGGTTGCGGCGATTGCGATGACAAGCCCGGTTGTGCGCTGCTTCGGTTTGACAGGCGTATTGACAGCGCTTGGTGGCGCCGGCTGGAGCACAGTCGTCGGCCCAGCGCTACGGTTTGGATTAGTGTCAGTTGTGTGAGGAAGAAAACTGGTCGCAACCTCACTCGCCAAAGACGCTGAGCCAAGCTTTGCTGTTCCAGCTTCGCTACCTATCTGAAGATAGGTGTGAATAAGAAGCGGGCGCGGCAACGGGAGGGCGACGCTAGCAATTTCAACGATATCAATGCAGGAAAGAAACTGATTCATGAAACGTAGAAAACTCTTGCAAAGTCTCGGTGCCGGTCTGGCGCTCCCTTTGATGACGAGGGGCTTTGGCGGGACATCTGGCACGGATGAATTAATTCGGCCTAAAGCTTTGAAAGCCGGTGATACCGTTGGCCTGATTACTCCCGCGACTTTCGTTCCAGATCCTGACCGGCTCGCGCTGGCTGAGCGCACGATCAAGTATTTCGGCTTGCGAATGAAAATGGGCAAGAACGCAGGCAAGCGCATGAATGACTACCGGGTTTCGATTGAAGAACGCCTGGACGATCTTCATGCGATGTTTCGCGATCGGGAGGTCGGCGCAGTTTTTGCCATTCGTGGCGGTTACGGCTCGATGCACCTCCTGGATCACATCGACTATGATCTCGTTCGCCGTAATCCGAAGATCTTTCTCGGTTACAGCGACATAACGGCGATGCATTTGGCAATCAACAAACATGCAAAGCTGGTAACCTTTCATGGCCCGATAGCGCTTTCTCGGTTTACAGACTACACGCAAAAATATTTCCGCAAGGCGTTGTTTGAGACTCAACCCATCGGCCAGGTCACCAATCCATCCGAGAGTAATGTACTGCGTCCGACCCATCCTCTGCGGACGATCCGGCCCGGTATTGCTGCAGGTCCATTGATTGGAGGCAATCTCACGCTGATCTCAAACACGATGGGCACGCCCTACGAAATCGAGACGCGAGGAAAGATTCTCTTTCTCGAAGACGTTGATGAAGAGCCTTACAGCATCGATCGGATGTTGACGCACTTGCGCCTCGCAGGAAAGTTTGACGGCGTTGCCGGCGTAGTCTTTGGCGAATGCCAGGACTGCCGGCCGAAAGACTACAAGCCATCATTCGCGCTGCCTTATGGCTTAGGCGAAGTGCTCAATAACATTCTCGGCAATCTGAGAGTACCAGTGCTTTATGGTTTGACAATCGGCCATACCGACGACCAACTTACGCTACCGCTCGGCGTAGCCGCTACACTCGACGCGTCCAATGGAACGCTTGAGATCAAAGCGGCCGGTGTCGTTTGACGTTCGCGACCACACCCGTTAAGTGGTCGCTCCAAATGATGATCAATCGGTCCGGTCCTGAGTTCCGGGTTTGAAGTGAAAGAGAGCGACTGAAACGGCGAGCTTTTTGTCGTCAACGAAGTGCATGAAGATTGGCACCACGCGGCCATTGTAGGCCGAGATGCCGCTGTAGTCTCCAAAGAATACTCTGATATTACAGGCAAACGGCGGATGGTCGATCTTATGGTTAACGAATGTTCGTCCACCATCAACGCTCCGCGCCAGCGTCAGTTTCGTCAGGGCGCCTTCAGTATCACGGCGATCATAAAAAATCACGTTCACTGAACCATCAATCGGGTCTACAGACATCCAGGTAAAGAACTGCACTTTGCCATTCTTCAAAGGATCATCATTGACGCGAACAGGCTCGGAAAAAGTTTCGCCGCCATCGCGCGACGATGTGACGAACACGTCAGGGTCGCCATTGCGTGCGTCGATCCAGTTGACGTAGAGCGTTCCCTTGTTCGGACCGCTGCTCCAATCAACTCCAGTAACCGGCATTCCATTCGCGCGATCAAGACCCTCGACCGAGAAATCCCATCCGCCCGGCATAGGTCCAATCACTTTGTCTTTGCCAAACGTCAAACCACCATCCATCGACTTCTTAAAGACAAGGCCCTGCGGCCCGCCCCAAACAACATACACTTCGCCCTTTAAACCGACGGCAGGCACTACTCCTTCAACGGTATTGTCACTGTCGAGGCAGTCGCCGCCCGTATCTGAAATGCGAAACGGCATTGAGAAAGTCTTGCCGTGGTCGGTTGAGCGAGAAAAGTAAATCTGGGAATGGCATTCCGGATCGTTGGCGCCATAAACATCAAAGCGCGTCCACGCCAGATACACAGTTCCTTTATGCGGCGAATCAGCGACGTTATCTACCACGATACCTGGCTTGTCTTCGAACGGTGTGACAGAGTTTATGTGATTGATTGCTGGAACAGATTCGTTCCAGGTCAATCCGCCGTCTTTTGATGCCTCGACGAGGATGCCGCTTTCCGCTCGGGTTGGTTTGGCGAGGCGAATTCCCACAAAAGAAAGATGAGCATGATAAGCCGAGCCATCGCTGCCAAAGGAGACCGTGTCGTCGCCCTGCGTCAGTCCTTTTGGATTCTCAACGGGAACGGTCTTCCAGGTTTTGCCACCATCCATTGAGACATAGTTGTAACTGCCGGCGCGCGGTCGTGGGGGACGCCCGGTTTGAAATGAAGTCGCGACCATCCTTTTCGGGTTCTTCGGATTGATCGCGATCGAGACTTCAGCGGGATTGGTGGCGTCGACGTCGCTGACTCTCACTACTTGTTGCGCGAAAGCGCCGGGCGCACAGAGGAAAAAGATCGCGAGGGCGAAGGTTCGCTTTTGTTGGGCTCTCATGCGCTTCTGCTCTCCGTAGCTTTGCCCTAAAAGTGGCGAGTTGACGCAGCTTCGGCTTATCATCTCTTCCTCTAGAATTCTCGCTGCTTTCAAGGTTGCGCGTCGATCGCTACGGCTTTGCCGAAGCTGCAGTAGCTTGAGACTTTTGAGGCAAAGCCGTTCTCCGTGCGGCCTGTCTTATAAGACACAACTCAGTCCGTTGCCTCATCCGCCGGGAGTCTTGGGCGTTGCCACTTGGGCCTTCTGTTTTAGTTGCTGCTCCAACTGTTGTAGCAGGGGTCGGGCTCGCGGAGAGCCAAGTTTTTGACCGACCTGTTCGAAGACTTCGATGCCTCGCTGGTCGCCAAGCTCAACTAAGGCCCGGCCCGATGCGCCGAGCAGCCCGAAATTGAGAGGCGAAGCAGCTTTCAAGAACGCCGCAGAAACGATCGGGAAAACGCGCGGGTCGTCTTTCCCAACAGCCGCCAGCAGCGTAATGGCCGCGGCCCGTACCTGGCCCGAGTTGCCACTAGCGGAATACTTCAGCGCGGTGTCCAGTGAGCGTTTATCGCCGAGTGCGGCCAGACCATTCAAGCCGGCAACGCGAATGTTGTCATGCCAGGAAGGAGTGTCCAGCAGTTTCATCAGCGAGTCGTAACCCGACGGGCTCTTAGTCTGGCCCAGCGCCTCGGCTGCTGCGCGGATGACACCGTAGCTTTCATCACCGAGTAGCTGCTGATAAGTACTCGCCAATGTAGGATCCTTCCGCGCTCCGAGCGACTGGATTGCTCGCGCCCGCACTCGCGAATTCTTATCTTTAGTTGCTGCAAGTAGCGCCGTTTTAACGGCGTCGCCGGGAGTGTCCTGAAGCTGCGCGGCAATTTCGAACCTCATCCCCCAGAACTTGTCCTGATTGAGGGAAGACGCAACGGACTTTGCGATTGACTCCTTGTCAGCATCCGTTGTCGATTTGTCTTTTCGCCGCTCTGTTAGTTGGCCCAATGCCCACATGCGTCCCATCACGTCTTCATCGTTATTCAATTGGTAGACAAGCGCATCAGTAGTCTTGTCGAAATGCAGCTCCTTGATAAGCGTATCGCCATAATCGAAATTGACGAGCTTTGGTTCAGCATCGACTTGAAAACTGAATGACTGTTCTTCCTTCAGCTCAACAATCACTCGTTCGATGCGGGCTCCGCTCGTAGTGACGATTTCGATCTCAACAGGAGTCTGGAAGAAGGTAGCCTGCGGATAGGCGTAAGTGGGATCGGGTTTCTGCTCCTGCTTTACCTTAAGCGTCAAAGTCTTCGCGGCCAGGTCATAAGACTGAGTCACGCGAAAGACAGGATGGCCCATCTTGTAAAGCCACTCGTCGAAGAACAAGTCCATGGACTGACCGGTCGCCTCTTCGATCGCAATGCGGAACTGATCAGTTGAAACCGGCTGCTGAGCATACTTTGTCAGGTAATGATTAATGGCGCGCCACCAGTTCTCTTCCCCGAGGGTTTTCCGAAGCATGTGAAGTACCGCTCCGCCGCGCGGATACGCGTAGGTGTCAAATACAGCATCCGGATTAGCGTAGTTTTCAGTCACGATAGGACGTCGAATACCGCGGGCCCAGTCGCGGTAGTAAGCATCCTGATTCGACTTCACATCGCGGTAAAGAAAGTCGTCGTGACCAAGGCTGTGTTCATCCCACATAGCTTGAAAGTAGGTCGCAAAGCTTTCATTGAGCCAGACATCAGCCCAGGAGCGACACGTTACATAATCGCCGAACCACTGGTGGGCCAACTCGTGCGATTGCAACCCGTCACTCGTCTGGTCCAATTCAGTGCGCGCATCATGGATCATGTTATCGGTCTGCGTAGTTGCCGAAATGTTCTCCATGCCGCCACCAAAGTCGCGCGTCATCGTCTGGGAGTACTTCGCGTAGGGATACTTGACGCCGGTCTTTTCAGAAAAGAACTTGACCATCTCGGGCAGGCGGGAGGTGGTCGCCCTGCCTTCAGTCGCTTCAGCGGGGTAGACGTAAGAGATGACGGGAATACCCGCGTAATTGCCCTCAACGGCCGCATATTCGCCGACCACTATCGAGGTCAAATACGTTGCGTGCGACTGGTCTATTCTCCAATCAAAGGTGCGCGTGTTGTTCTGGTTGTCTTTCGTGCTTAACAGCTTCCCATTGGAAATTACCATTAGCGGTTTTTCCACGGTGGCGATGATTTCGGTAGTTGTGAAATCGTTCGGATGGTCATAACAGGAGAACCAGTAATGATTGTATTCCGTCTCGCCCTGCGACCAGATCTGACGCGGACGTGTTGGGTCATCAGAGTTCGGTTTGATGAAACTCAACCCGCGGCCAAACCCGGCAATACCGCCCGCGGTCGCAACTCCATTCGTGTGGTAATCAATCACAATGTTCAGCGTCTCATTTGGCTGATAGGCGCGATCGAGAGTGATTCGCAGCTTTTCTTGCTTTGTGTCCGCCTCAAACTTGAGCGGCGAGCCTGAAGCCAGCTTTACCGAATTGAAAGTCATGTTGGCGGCGTCCAACTCGACCATTCGGAGATTGGTGAGGAGTGGCGAGAGCGTGATCGTCTCAATACCCAGTGCCTGTTCTTGCTCCCAGTCGAAACGCAGGTCGAGCTTGATATTTTGAGTGTCGAAGTCATGGCTGGGTATATAGCGCGCCGCCGGAAGCTCTCGCGAGCCTTGCTGCTGCCTTCGCTGGGCCAACAACGCGGTTGGATGGCAGAACGCCAGAGCGAGCAAGAAAGCAAGTGCCGTTAAGGACCAGCGAGAAGAGCGAAGTGATCTCATAGTGGTCTCCCGATTTCTGTTAAGGAATAAGATTGATCGCATTCATTTGGTATTCGGCGTACGTTCGCTCGAACCCTTGAAGGTTAATGTAAGACGCATCAGGCCCCTATTGCAATTTGAAAGAAGTGCTAAGGCCTACCTTCAGTTAATTAGTGGAACTTGACGCGCCGTTCGCTTTCGCTTTTCTCAATCGTATAGCTTCTACCGTCGCATCACGAAACTCATGCAAGAAGAAGTTGTGACAGAAGCATATACAGGAGCACTCTCCACAAATCCGCGATGGTGACTCGCCAGAGCTTTCCAAGCGAGGCAATTGATGTTATAGACCACGCATGAAACGATCGCTAAGGTTTGTAATCTCTCAGTTGGTCCTATCTGCGTTGATTTGTTCAACGAACCTGGGCCCCACAGCACTCCAAAAGACCCGCATGGACCAGAACTTTAAAGAGCGAATTGGTCTTCAGCTTTACAGTCTGCGCGAGCAGTTCGCTAAGGATGTCCCCAAAACGCTGGATCAGGTTCGCGATTTTGGCATCAAGTACGTCGAGACGCACAGCACTTATGGACTAACGCCTGAGAAATTCAGGGCCGAGCTTGACAGCAGAGGACTAAAGGCGATCAGCGGCCATTTCCCTTATGAGCGGTGCCGAGACGATATCGAGGGAGTTGCCCGGGAGGCAACGATTTTAGGATTGCAATATGCCGGCTGCGCCTGGATTCCGCACAAAGATCCCTTTGACGAAAAAACCTGTCGCGAAGCTATCATGGTCTTCAATCGCGCTGGTGAAGCGCTCGCCAAACACGGATTGAAGTTCTTTTACCACACGCACGGCTATGAGTTTCTGCCGTACGGCAATGGCACGTTCTTCGACCTGATGATGGCCGAAACGAAACCTCAGTTTGTCCATTACGAGATTGACGTCTTTTGGGTGGTGCATCCCGGCCACGATCCCGTGAAGCTGTTGGAGAAGTACGGCAATCGATTCGAGCTGATGCATGTCAAAGACATGAAGCGGGGAACTCCCACCGGACTCTTTACGGGACATGCGGACGTTACTAGCAACGTTGCGCTTGGCTCGGGCGTGATCGATTGGACCGCTGTCCTCAGAGCAGCTCGTAAAGCCGGTGTGAAATGGTATTTCATCGAAGATGAATCGCCAGCTTCGGTTCAGCAAATTCCCCAGAGTCTGAGCTATTTGGACAAGCTGAAACTCTAGACCGACGAGTCATAATTGAAGGCAATAGCAAAAACCATTTTCCATTTGACAGCACTACTGTCCCAACGTTGATCGGCCCATTGTTTGTATCGTGTTGGATTTGATCGACTTAACTCCTATGCATGCAGGAATCGATTTCAATTCGCCGCGGCTTACTGCTCTGCAATTCGGCTCGCTGCGGGTCATGAAGTCAGTACCACCACGCGGTAGAGACTGTGTCAAAACTCGAACTGCAGTGTCATGAAGTCAGTACCACCGCGCGGTAGCGGGTGGGTCTTGGACGCGGCGCAGCTTGAGTGATGAATTGCGAGGACCCACCCGGTAACTA
>WNGE01041588.1_pt1 | contig 10603 bp, 12 predicted proteins | sample 5400651 | NCBI WGS metagenome assembly WNGE01 (sample SAMN13153370, study PRJNA577476) | soil metagenome | isolation source: 60 cm soil or saprolite under grassland replicate 2 | place: USA:California | collected 2016-06-15
ATTCCACTTCATCGCCATCTTCGCGGATGAACAATTCGGCGCCATGATACCCTTGGATGTTTCGCGCCGCGATGCTCGGAAAAATTTCGGTCTGCAACATTTCCTCGTATGCCTTCGCGTCCGCTCGTTTCGTCCATCCGTGTCAGATGCGAGCGATCATGGCTCGCTGCAATGGTAGGGCGCGACCGCCGGGCGCGCCGTTCCATGTTCGATTACGAGCAAGAGCAAGAGTAAGAGCAAGAGGAAGAGGAAGAGGAAGAGGAAGAGGAAGAGACTGTCACATGCCCATTATTTGGTAACCGCCATCGACGTAGATGACCTGCCCGGTGATCGCCGCGGCAGCGTCGCTGGCGAGGAAAACCCCGGTGGCGCCAAGCTCGGCGGGATCACAACTGCGTTTCAAAGGCGCGCGTTCCTGATAATGCTTCAACATCGACGTGAAACCGCTGATGCCGCGGGCGGCCAACGTCTGGACCGGTCCGGCGGAAATGCAGTTTACCCGGATTTTTTTCGGACCGAGATCGTAGGCAAGATAGCGGGTGCTGGCTTCGAGACTGGCCTTGGCCACGCCCATCACGTTGTAATGCGGCACGACCTTTTCTGCCCCGTAATAAGTCATTGCCACGATGCTTCCGCCGTTGGTCATCAGCGGCGCCACTTCGCGCGCGAGCGCCACCAGCGAGTACGCGCTGACATCGTGCGCGACACGGAACGCTTCGCGCGCAGTGCTCACAAAATCGCCTTCCAGCGCTTCTCGCGGCGCGAACGCGAGCGAGTGCAGCATCAAATCGACCCGATCGGTTTCGCTCCGCACACTCTCGAAGAATGCTTTGATCTCCTCGTCGCTCGAGACGTCGCACGGAAAAAGGGGCGTCTTCTCTCCGAATTCTCCGACTAATTCTCCGACGTTCTCTTTCAACCGCTCGCCCTGATAGTTGAAAATCAAACGCGCCCCGGCCGCCGCCCAGGCCTTTGCGATTGCCCAAGCGATGCTGCGCTTGTTCGCCACGCCAAACACCAGGCCGATTTTGTCTGCTAAAACTTGTTGCGTCATAAGCTCTGCATGATACCCGCATTTCAGGCATCGCAAAGCTGCCGGTCTTCGCTACACTCTGCCCGTTTATGACTGCACGACGTTCAGTTTTCTGCGTGTTACTTATGCCACGGTGAGGTTCAGTTCATGCCGCGCACGCTCTCGTTGAGCTTCCTGAGGTGAAACAGGAAATTCGAGCCGAGTTCGGGAGCGGGATCTTTTCAAGTGATGAAGCCTTGAATCGAGCGAAACTTCGAGCGATAATATTTGGCGACGCAACCAGGAAACGTGCGCTTGAGCGGATCCTCCATCCGCGGATTCGCCGCCAATGGAGGGCCGAGGCGGAAAGGCATCGCAATTCTCCCGATTTTTTCTTTGCTGATATTCCACTCCTTTATGAAAGCGGCGGTGAAACATTGTGCGACCGAGTGGTGGTGGTGGCCTGTTCGTACGAGGTGCAGCTAAGCCGCTTGATGGAGCGGATGTCGATTAAAGCCTCCGAAGCTCAACAGATGATCAACTCACAAATGCCACTGGAGGAAAAAATCACACGTGGAGGTCACGTCGCTTGGAATAACAGCGATCGAGCGGCGCTTGCCGAACAGGCGCAGTTTCTCGTCGCATTATGGCAAAGGCAATCATGGACGAAAAGCTAGAGACGTCGCTTTCGCAGACGGAAACTGTAGAGGCAGGCGTGTCGCCTGCACACGGGAAAGATGCGGCCGACACGGCCGCCGCTACAGCAGCGCACTCGCTTGATTTAAATGAGCTGCAAGAGTTTCCGGACCAAAAACTAAAAGCATTGGCGCGTGATTTGGATTTGTATTTGCATCCCGCTCGCTCTCGCCATCACCACATCCTCGATATTGTCCGCGCCGCGTTAGCCGGCGGCGGAACGGTTACCGCAGAGGGTTTTCTCGACCAAGTGAGCGATTCCTTTGCGATGTTGCGCTGGCCCAAATTGAATTTTTTGCCTGTGCCCGAGGACGTTGCCGTTTCGCGCGCCCTCATCGAGCAACATCACCTGCGGCCCGGGCAAAAGGTTGCCGGGACCGTACGATTGCCGGTTCAACGCGAAAAGTTTCTCTCACTCGATAAGGTCACACACATCGAAGGCCAGCCGGCCGAGGAGTGGACGGAACCGACGCACTTTGACAAGCTAACGCCGCAGTTTCCGCAAGGCAGGATTATTCTGGAAAATCCCAAGACAAACTCCATCAGCGCGCGCGCGGTGGATTTGCTGGCGCCGCTTGGGCGCGGGCAACGCGGCCTCATCGTCGCGCCGCCGCGAGTGGGCAAGACGATCCTGCTCAAGGAAATCGCGAAAGCGATCCGGGTAAATCATCCGGACATTGTGCTCATCCTGCTTTTAGTGGACGAGCGGCCGGAAGAAGTGACGGATTTGGAGCGGGAAATCGATTGCCAGATTTATCATTCGAACTTTGACGAAAGCGTGCAGCGGCATGTGCAGGTAGCCGAGATCGTGCTGGAGCGCGCCAGGCGTCTTGTCGAAACGAAACATGACGTGGTGGTTTTGCTCGACAGTATCACGCGGCTTTCACGCGGATACAATAATCTGGAACCGGGCAGGGGACGGATCATGTCCGGCGGCGTGGAAGCGAAGGCGCTCATCAAGCCCAAGAAATTTTTCGGCTCGGCGCGCAATGCGGAGGAAGGCGGCAGCCTGACGGTGCTCGCGACTGCTTTAACCGAGACCGGCAGCCGAATGGACGAGTTAATTTTCGAAGAATTCAAGGGCACCGGCAACATGGAGTTGCATCTCGATCGCGCGTTGCAGGAAAAGCGGCTTTACCCGGCGATCCATCCGCTGCTCTCAGCAACGAGACGCGAGGAGTTGCTTTATCATCCCGATGAATGGGAGCGCGTGCTGATGTTGCGCAAAACGATGACAGCGCTTCCACCTCTCGAGGCGATGGAAAAACTGATCGATAATCTCCTCGTGACGAAGACCAATGCGGAATTGTTGCTCAGCGGATTGAAATGATTTCCTGAAAATGACGAAGCCGCGTAAACGTGGAGTTGCTACCCGCGTTTTACATGGCTTATAAGCGGCGAAGCACGAATGACGAATGACGAAAGAAGCCCAAATGCTCCCGCCTTTGCTGAGCTTCGGCGTGGCAGACAAATGACGAAGCAGCCATTAAAGCGAGCTCATCGTCAATCGGATTTTGACATTCCTCATTCGTCATTGCAATCCAATCTTGTCGCGACCGATGCCCGGTTGGCTGAGTTGCTCAAGAAGATCGAGGCTGCCGATCGCGTTGCCATCGATATTGAGGCAGACAGCTTGCATTCGTACCGGGAGAAACTTTGCCTGGTTCAGATCAGTGCGCCTGCCGCGGCCAACCCCGAAGGCTTTCGGGGTAGCTGCAACGACTTCATTGTCGATCCGCTCGCTGGACTCGATCTGGAGGCACTGCGGCGGGCGCTCGAACTGAGGGAAATTGTTTTGCACGGCGCCGACTATGATCTGCGAATGATGCGACGCGGCTTGAATTTCACCGCGCAGAGAATCTTCGACACAATGATCGCAGCGCGTCTGCTGGGTATTCGCGAATTTAGTCTCGCTGCGCTGGTGAAACGCTACTTTGGCTTGGAACTTCCGAAGGGTTCACAGAAAGCGAATTGGGCAAGACGGCCGTTGCCGGCTCGAATGGCGGAATACGCGATTAACGATGTGCATTATCTGGTGTCGCTTGCCGAAAAATTGGAAGCCGAACTGGATCGGCTCCAGCGCCGGGATTGGTTGCGGCAATCGTGTCAACGCGCCATTGAGCAGGCAACTGTCGCGCGCGTCCGCCAGCGGGACGAGCCTTGGCGCATTCCTGGATCTGGCACGCTTCAGGGGCGTGCCGCTGCTGTGCTTCGGGCACTTTGGCAATGGCGCGAAAGAGAAGCGGAGATGGCAGATCGCCCGCCATTTCACATCTTACAGAATGAAAAGCTTTTGAACGCTGCTGTCAGTTTTGCTTCAGGAAGCGTGCCTGATTACGAACATTTTTCGCACCGGCGGCGTCAGACGTTTCAGGAGGCAGCCCAAATCGCGCTGGCAACGCCTGAATCGGAGTGGCCGGTGTTGCGTAGGCGCTTTGGAACTCGGCCAACTGCCGAGACAGTGCGGCGCGCAGACGAGCTGCGGCGCCGGCGCGACAAATCAGCTGAAGAGCTCGGCTTGGAGCCATCATTCATTGCGCCACGTAGCACGCTCGAGGCCATCGCGACCGACCGTGCGCGCGCAGCGGCCTTGCTGGTTCCATGGCAAGGTCAGCTGCTCGGCGCCATTGATGTCGCCAACCCCGGGCTGACGCCCGGGGCTACGTTCTTCCACGCCTGCGGCGCTTTCAGGTGGCTACAATTTCATCTAACTCAGTCTTACGGAATAACCAGGGTCTGACCGACCGTAAGCTTTTTCGGGTCGCGGATATTTTTTCTGTTTGCCTCGAGAATCTTTTTCCAATGCTTGGGCGATTTATAAAATTTTCGCGAAATGGAGAAGAGCGTGTCGCCCGATCGCACAACATAGGTTCGATCTGCGTTCTTCGCCGCGGTTTTCTTTGAGCTTGCGTCATTTGCCTGTGATTTCTCCGGTGCACTCCGCAAAGATCCGGCGCGCGCTTCAAGCTCTTTGCGCAGATTTAGATTTTCGTTGCGCAACTGGGCCGCTTCCGATCGCGGGATAACCGAATCTCCAGACAGCGCTGTCAGCGCGGCGATTTCGTCATGCTTTATCGACTTTTTGACCTCGTTCGCGTGAGGGCCGTTTGGACTTAACGCGAGATAGCGTTTGAAATGGTGGAGCGCACTGACGGGATCGTTCAATTTATCGTCATAAAGAAGAGCCAGTTTGTAGTGGATCTCAGCACAACGTGGACTGTCATCGAGTGCGGCTTCGTACAAGTTGATCGCGCGCGCAAAATCTCCGTTGGCTGATTTGCTGTCTGCATCCTGCATCAACTGCGCGTAGCGGGAAGTCCCGATCCGATCGCACGCACCCAGACCACAGATGAACAAGATCGACAACCAAACCCAAGCGATCGCGGTGCGATAATGTTTCATCATTTAACGAATTAACGATTCAGTGAATTAGCGATTAGCTTTTGCGGTGGCGAGTGACGCCGAGAATATCTTGAGAAGTTGATGACATTCGGCAGTGAGCCTTGGTGTCAATGGTGATTCGATGATGTCTGCATCCACCCGTAATTCGAGCCAAAACAGGGTTTCGTCAGCTTCCTCCAGAACGATGCTAATCTTCGAAATGAAATCCGCGGCGGATCGAGCACGACAAGCCGCGCGGTAGTTTGCCGCAACGGCGGTACCTGCACGGAGTAATTGGCGTCCGATTACCCTTGCGGCCTCGGTTTGTGGCAATCGCGAGAAAAATCGGACGATAGCGACTGCAAAGCGTTTCGTGCGGTCCTGCAATTCCTTTACTTTTTCGAGGCGTGATTTCACTCCATTAATCGCTAATTCATTGAATCGGTTATTGTCTAATTTATTCTCGCTTGTGAACCTGCGCGCACTTCAGTTCTTTTTCTTTGCGGCCATTGCACTTTTTCTTTCGGTTACCATTCTGCGCGGGGCACTTTCAAGCGGAACGACCTATTCGCTCAGTTTTGTCGATATTGATGGCAACAAGCTCTCCACCGCTGATGGACACGTGACTGTGTTGGTGCTCGCCACAACTGCCGATTGGGAAAAGGCGCGCGCCGTGGGCGACCGCGTGCCCGATTATTGTCTGGGCAACCCGGATTACAGTATGATTACGATTATTCGTTTCATCAGGAGGCACATTGCGATCGGGCGCAGGATCGCGACAGCATTCGTGCGGCATCGCGTCAACGAAGAGGCGAGGCGACTTCAGACTCGATACGACGCGAAAAAAATCGCGCGCGACGCGCGAACAGACATCTTTACCGTAACTGACTTCGATGGAAGCGGGTCGTCGCAGTTGGGCGAGCCAGCAGGAGCAACGGACTTTTGCGTCTTCGTGTTCGGGCGCAATGGGGAATTGTTAGCTCAATGGCACGGTGTCCCCAGCGCTAAACAACTGGCTGTCGTGGTGAAATAATTGCAAGTACGCCATGGCTTCAGCCTGGCTATCGCTTTTGAGATCAGTATTTCGGCACGCTTGGATCGATCTCGTCCGACCACGCATCGATGCCGCCTTTGAGATTGTAAACGTTGGTAAAACCGCGCTGCTGTAGCAGTCGCACCGCCTCGGCGCTGCGCCCGCCGCTGTGGCAATGGATCACGATCGTCTGCTCGCGTTGCAGTTCGTCCGCCCGCTCAGCGATTTCTCCCAGTGGAATTAACTTCGCGCCATCGATCCGTGCGATCTCGTATTCGAATGGCTCCCGCACATCGATCAGTTCGAATGCTTCGCGCGCATCCATCTTCCGCTTCAGCTCGTGCGCGGACATTGCAGGAATCGTCTCATCCTCCCGCACACCGCAAAACTGCTTGTAATCAATCGGCGAAAAGATTGTCGGGTTCTCGCCGCAAACGGGACATTGAGCATCGCGTCGCAGGTTAAGCTCTCGAAATTTAACCTTGAGCGCGTCAAAATGGAGCAGGCGTCCAATCAACGGCTCGCCGATGCCCACAATTAGTTTGATCGTCTCAATCGCTTGCAGCATGCCGATGATCCCCGGCAAAACACCGAGCACGCCCGCTTGCGCGCAGTTCGGCACGGCGTCTGGTGGAGGCGGCTCCGGAAAAAGGCAGCGGTAGCAGGGACCGCCCAAGTGAGGCGCAAACACAGTCGTTTGTCCTTCGAACCGGAATACCGAGCCGTACACATTTGGCTTGTGCGCAAAAACGCAGACGTCGTTGGACAGATAGCGTGTGGCGAAATTATCTGAGCCGTCCACGACAATGTCGTATTCCGACACAATTTGGGGAGCGTTTTCGCTGGAGAAACGGCATTGGTGCAATTCGATCTCGATCTCCGGGTTGATGTCGCGGAGCCGGTCCCGCGCCGATTCCAATTTGTCGCGGCCGATGTCCTTTGTTCCGTGAAGAATCTGTCGTTGCAAATTCGAAAGATCGACCTCATCGAAATCGACAATTCCAATTGTCCCGACGCCGGCTGCCGCGAGATAGAGCGCGGCCGGGGACCCGAGTCCGCCGGCGCCGATGCACAAAACGCGCGCCGCCTTTAGCCGTCGCTGCCCTTCGGCTGTGACTTCAGGCATGATAAGATGACGCGAGTAACGTTGCAGTTCCCCGGCGCTCAAGTGCACAGCGCCGGTGCGTTGATCATCGATAACGCTTCCCTTCATGCCGTTGCGTTATTGTAGCACAAAACCTCCCTGAGAGTGAGGCAAGGCGGCGCCGAACGAAGGTCCGGTCAGCTCTACTCTGTTACCGTCACCGGCGTCCCTACGGGGGCGTTTTCGAAAAACGGTCTTGCCATGTCTTTCGGCAGGCGAATGCAACCATGCGACGCGGCAAACGGCGGAACGTACCCCTGGTGCATCGCATAGCCGCCCCTGAAGAACATCGCATACGGCATCCGAGCGCCATCGAAATGCGTCCCTTTGGGGCGGGAATCTTTTCGCGCGTCGATATTTGATCTAACCACGTTGCCGTAATCATCCACGTAATCGCCGAATATGGTTGAGACGTGATCAGCGTCTTTGGAGAGAACGGTATAGTGACCTGGCGGGGTGGAAAAACCAGGTTTGCCAGTGGAAACGGTCGATTCGCCCACCACACGTTTGCCCTTGTAAAAGTAAGCTTTCTGTTCGCCAATATGCACAACGATCTTGGGCCCACCGGAGGCACCGTCATCGTTCCACCAACCTGCTGGAGCGGCTCGGGGAAATAGGCCAGGCGCATAAGGTGGATACTCCTCGCAACTGCAAATGATCACTGCGACCAGGAGTGTCCCTGCGATTAGAAAAAGTCGGCGAGTTTTCACGGAGCGGCGGATAGTATTCCCTCCCGGGCTAATCATTCAACTATAAATCTCGATTTTGAGCCGGGTAATACGCTCTTCGCATGACGACTGTGCAACCGCCCATTGACCTGAAAAAATGGATCGAACAAAACGCCGACAAATTTCAACCGCCAGTAAGCAATCGTTATCTTTATGATGGACGGGATTTTTTTGTGATGGTCATCAAGGGGCCGAACGCGCGGAACGATTTTCATCTCGTCGATTCGGAGGAGTACTTCTATCAATTGAAGGGCAACATTAAGGTGCGCATCCGCGAAGGCGACCGCATCGTGGACCATATCGTCGGAGAAGGCGAAACCTTCTTCATCCCGCCAAATGTTCCGCACTCTCCGCAGCGGCCGCCGGACACGATCGGTATCGTGGTCGAGCGGCGCCGCCCGCCCGGAGAAAAAGAACACGTTATTTTCTACTGCGAAAATTGCGGTGCACTGGTGGAAGACATCCACTTCGATTGCGCGGACATCGTTGAGCATTTCAGCCAGGCGATGCTCGATTTCTGGAATGATGACGCGCGTCGCACCTGCAAGAAATGCGGCAAGAAAGTCGAAGATCGACATCCACACTCACATTTTGCCGCGCGACTGGCCCGACCTCGACGCAAAGTACGGCTACAGCGGATTCGTTCGTCTTGATCATTACAAGCCATGCTGCGCGCGGATGATGATTGGCGATCGCGTGTTTCGCGAGATCACCGACAACGTATGGGACCCGGAGCGCCGTATCGAGGAATGCGACCGCGACGGCGTTTCCATGCAGGTGCTCTCGACCGTGCCGGTGATGTTCAGCTATTGGGCAAAACCAGCCGATGCCCTCGATCTTTCTCGGCGGCTTAACGACCACGTCGCCGGGATCGTTGGGGAGCATCCCAAACGGTTCGCGGGCCTCGCGACGATTCCAATGCAGGACCCGGATCTCGCAGCTGGCGAACTGGAACGATGCGTCCGAGAGCTGGGGTTGCGCGGCGCGCAGATCGGAACGCATGTCGATGCAAATCCTCATTCCGGTCGCATCGACACTTTGAATCTCGATAATGCGTCTCTTCAGCCTGTGTGGAGCGCCGCTGAAGAACTGGACGCCGCGATCTTTGTTCATCCTTGGGACATGCTAGGCAAGGAGCGCATGCCGAAATATTGGTTGCCGTGGCTGGTCGGTATGCCGGCCGAAACGTCTCTTGCGATTTGTTCCATGATTTTCGGCGGCGTCTTCGAGAGATTCCCAAAACTCCGTGTCGGGTTTGCTCATGGCGGGGGCGCATTTCCCTTCACCATTGGCCGCATCGAGCGCGCGTTTCATGTGCGACCCGATTTGGTTGCGGCGGAGAACAATACGAATCCGAGAAAATATCTGGCGCACGACAACGCGGCCGCGCGGTTTTATGTCGATTCACTCGTGCACGATGCCGATGCGCTGAGAGTGTTGCTCAAACTCTTTGGCGCGCAACGCATCGCGCTCGGTTCCGATTATCCCTTTCCCCTGGGCGAAACGAAACCAGGCCAGCTCATCGAGTCCATGAAACTTTCCGCCAAAGAAAAGGCACGCGTGCTTTCCGGTACCGCGCGCGAGTTTCTCGGACTCTGACTTTGCCGTTGAGCGTTGGGCGTTCTTTACAGTTCGTGCCGAATCGCCCAGAGATCGTGGAAAATTGGCTTGAACAGCGATTCCTTTAGAAACGGCACGCCCGGTGATCCGCCGGTGCCTTTTTTCGCGCCGATTGTTCGCTCAACCAACTTGATGTGCCGATAGCGCCACTCCTGCAAGCCCTCATCGAAATCGGTCATCAATTCGAACAGGATCGAGGATTCAGGCGAATTCTTGTAGAGCCTTAGGATTTCCTTCTGTACGCCTTCATCTGGTTGATTTGGCTGCGTCACGTCGCGATTCTTCAAGTCGGCGGGAATCTGTGCCCCGCGGATGGCAAGGAAATCGTAGAAATGATCAACCACACTGCGTTCGCGGAGCAACTTTTGCAGCCGATCGTAGCCCGGGAAATCCGGCTTTAGATACGCAAGGGTCGATGGACGTTTGTATCCGAGCGCGAATTCAATTTCCCGAAACTGAACAGATTGAAAGCCCGATGCCGTCTCGAGCCGGTCGCGAAAACTTGAGAACGACGACGGGGTCATTGTTTCGAGAATGTCCACCTGCGCCACGAGCACCTTCATGATTGTGCGCACCCGCTTAAACGTATGGATCGCTCCGAAAAGATCGCCTGCGGAAAAGTCGTGCTTTATTTTCTCAAACTCGTGCAGCAATTGCTTGAACCAGAGCTCGTAGGTTTGGTGAATGATGATGAACAGCGTCTCATCGTGCTCTGGCGGGCTTGAGCGCGGCTTTTGTAGTGAGAGCAGCTTCTCCAGATCAAGATAACTGGCGTACGTAAGCGGCGGCGGCATGGTCTAAGATTACCGCAGATGACGCAGGTACTCCCGATCCCATGCCGCGGGGATGCTCTCACGCGCCGAGTACGGCCCCGGCACATACGCGCGCGAGGAAATACCTTGCTGGCTCAATTCGCAGACGTGCCAGTCCTGCCTGTTGACCATGTCCCAGAATTCGATCGCGTCATCCGGCCTGAAATCTACTCGGTT
>WNGE01034490.1_pt1 | contig 10601 bp, 12 predicted proteins | sample 5400651 | NCBI WGS metagenome assembly WNGE01 (sample SAMN13153370, study PRJNA577476) | soil metagenome | isolation source: 60 cm soil or saprolite under grassland replicate 2 | place: USA:California | collected 2016-06-15
CACCCACGGCAACGCGATGGGCATCGGCAACGCCGACTACGTGCCCGCCCGCCTGCTCGCCAAGGTCGACCTCGAGGCCCTCTACACCAACACCATCACGGCCGGCCAGATCGCGATCGAGCGGCCGCACCTGCCGATGGTCCTGGCCGACGGCCGGGACGCTGTCCGGGCGGCGGTGACTGCGGCCGGCAAGCCGCCCTCGGAGACCCGCCTGGCCTGGATCCACGACACCCTCCACACCGAGCTGATGGCGGTCAGCCGGGCGCTCCTGGAGGAGGCGCGGGCGCTGGGTCTGGAGGTGCTGGGCGAGCCGGCACCGCTGCCCTTCGATGCCGCCGGCGAGCTGGAGCCGCTACTCCAGGACTGAAGCGGGCGCGCCTCCCAGCGCCGCGCGCAGCTCGGCGAGGTGCCCGCGCTGGTGCCGGACCATGGCCCGCATGGCGGCCGCCAGGTTCTCCCCGGCAAAGGCGCCGGCCGGCATGGTCGCGGCCAGGTCGGCCTCGCGCAGGGCGGCATCCAGCGCCGCCGTCCCGCGCTGCACCTCGTCCCGCAGCTGGGCCGCCGGCAATTCCTGGCGGCGGCGGACCTGGGACGCGTTCCAGCGGTCGGAGTCGAAGGGCTGGGCGCCGGCCGCCGGCGCCGGCGCCGTCAAGGCGGCGGCCATCGCGGCCTGGGTGCTGGAGAGGTGGGCGAGCAGGTCCTTGGCCGTCCACCCGGCGAATCCCGACCCCCGCCCCCAGTCCCCGTCCAGGGCCAGGACCTCACGCTCGACGCCGCGCCAGGCGGTGCGCAGGCACAGCCGCTCGATGTCCACGGCGACCTGGTCGGGCAGCTGCAGGGGGATGTCGTGCGCCGAGTCGTGCCAGCGTACGTCGACGTCGGGGAGACGGCTGGTCAGCGCCTGCGCGCCCTGCTCCTTCCAGTGCCGGAAAGCGGCGTCCGACCCCGCCAGCGCCACCAGCACGGGCAGCGCCGCCAGCCGGTCGAAGAGCAGCACTGGCTGGAAGCCAAAAAGCTGCTTGAGGATCTGGAGCCGCACCTCGGCGGTCAGGGTCAGCGTCCAGTCGTCGCCGTCGCGGTGGTGGGAGGCGGCGACGAAGGCCTCCAGGTCGGGTCCCCAGCCCTTCCCCAGCAGCCGGCGCGAGGTGTCGTACGCCTCCTCCAGGGTGCGGTAGCGGGGGAGCGGGGGCTGCATCACCTGCTGCGCCTGGTCCCAGGTCATGCGCTCCGACATGGGTAGGAGCGGCGAGTCGAAGAGGCCGAGGCCGCCCACCAGCTCGCGGCGGGTGGCGGCGAGGTCGAGCGCCACCGAGCCGCCCCAGGAATGGCCGAGTAGCGCCGCGCCCTCCAGCCCCAGCGCCTCCAGCGCGAAGGCGGCGTCGTCGGAGACGTCCTCCGTCCGGTAGCCGGTGTCCGGCCGGTCGGAAAGCCCGTGCGCGCGCTGGTCGAGGGCCACCACCCGGCGGTGGGGCAGGCGCGCCGCCACCCGGCCCCAGTAGAGGGCGTTGGAGCTCAGCCCGTGGAGCGCGTAGACGGCGACCCCGTCGCCGTCCTCCGGCCGCGACGGCTCCCATTCCACCCAGTGGAGGCGGACGCCGTCGCGCTCGAGAAAGCCGTCCCGCACCAGTGAAGGCTAAGCCCGGATCGACCGATATACAGCCCGCGAATGGCTGTCCAGGTGCGTCAGTTGGTGCCGCCGGGCCGCCAGATGACGTGCCTGGGCGCCAAGTCGCCGCCGGGGATCGGTGGATCCGGGCTAAGCGGCCGCGGTGGACTCCGGGGCGGCGGCCGCCGCCGGCGCAGCGCGCGCCCGGCGCTTGATGCCAAGGCAGCTGAGGGCGCCCAAGAAGAGCACCGCCACGCCCACGGCCAGGGTCGGGTGCATGGCATCGATGAAGCCGTTTGCGAAGACCTCCTGCGCGATGCGCTGCACCTGCTGCGCGACCTCGGGCGGCACCCCCGGCGGCAGCGCCACGCCGCCGCTTTGACCGCGGCCGATGGCGACCCCGGTCTTGGCCGCCGCGCTGAAGCCGTCGATCAGCTTCTGGCGGATCGGCTCGGGCAGGCCGGCGGTGCGCTGGACCGCCTCCTCGTGCAGCGAGACCGCCAGCCGGTTCTGGAGGACGGCGCCCACGATCGCGCTGCCGAAGACGCCGCCCAGCTGGCGGGTGGTGTTGAAGACGCCGGAGGCGGCGCCCGCCATCCGGGGCTCGATGTTGCGCATGGCGACCGTCGTCATGGGCGCGAAGGTGCAGCCCAGGCCGGCCCCCGCCACCATCGCGGCGAGGGTGAACGTGTACCAGTCGGCGTTGATGCTGGCCACCCAGTCGATGAGGCCGAACCCGGCAGCGAAGAGCGTGAGCCCGACCAGCAGGATGTATTTGCCGCCGATACGGTCGGAGAGACGGCCCGCGAAGGGCGCGATCGGCATCGAGACCAGGGTCATGGGCAGGAAGGTGAGGCCGGCCTTGATCGCCGAGAAGCCGAGCACCGACTGCATGAAGATGGTCAGCGGCAGGAAGAGGCCGAGCATCCCGAAGGCGACCGCCGCCGAGGTGAAGTTCATGAGGCTGAAGTTGCGCTCCCTGAACAGCGAGAGCGGGATCAGCGGCTCGGACTGGAAGGACTCCCAGGCGAAGAAGACGACCAGCAGGACGACCCCGGCGGCCAGGATCAGCGGGATGCTCAGGAGGCCGGTGACCACGCCCCAGTCGTACTTCTGGCCCTCGATCAGGCCGAAGGTGATGCAGAAGAGGCCGGCGGTGGCCAGCAGCACGCCGACGATGTCGAGGCCGTGCCGGCGCTGGACCCTGAGGTCGGGGATTACCAGCCAGCCGGCGACGAAGGTGAAGATGCCGACCGGAAGGTTGATGAAGAAGATCCAGCGCCAGTTGGCGTAGGTCACCAGCGCCCCGCCCAGGGTGGGCCCGGCGACGGCGGCGATACCGGCCACCCCGCCCCAGATCCCGAAGGCGGCGCCACGCTGCTGGGCCGGGAAGATGGTGGTCAGGATGGACAGCGTCTGCGGGGTGAGAAGCGCGCCACCGACGCCCTGGACGATGCGGGCCGCGATCAGCTGGTCGGGGCTCTGGACCACGCCGCAGGCGACCGAGGCAAGCGTGAACACCACCAGGCCGGCCAGGAACAGGAGCTTCTGGCCGTAGAGGTCACCCAGCCTGCCGGCGGTGATCAGGAGCACCGCGAAAACCAGGATGTAGGCGTTCAGCACCCAGAGGATCTGGTCGAGGGACGCGTGCAGGTCGGTGCTGATGCTGGGGATCGCGATGTTCACGATCGTGGTGTCGAGCAGGATCATGAAAAAGCCGAGGCTGAGCAGCACCAGCACGGCCCACGGGTTCTCTCGCAGCTTGGTCATCGGTTCAGTTTCTCCATCTCGTCCATTTCACCGCCCACCCCTCGGCGCACGGCGGGCGCGCTCCGCCCGTCGATGGGGTCCGTGTATCTCAACCCGGCCTTGAAGCCCGGGTATTCCTTGCCCGGCTAGATTGGTGTGCGTCATGGCCGCCCCCGACGCGGCGCTGCCGCTCCTGGCGCTGGCCGCCGGGGTGCTCTCCTTCTCCTCGCCCTGCACCCTGCCCCTGGTGCCGGGCTATCTCGGCTTCATGTCCGGGGTCAGCGCCGGCCGCGGCCGCACCATGCTCGCGGCCACCCTCTTCGTCGTCGGCTTCGCCTTCGTCTTCACGTTCCTGGGCTGGGCCGCGACCTCAGCGAGCTCGTTCCTGACGGGGGCCGGGCGCGACCTGCTGGCGCGGATCGCCGGGGTGCTGATCATCGTGCTCGGCCTTTTCGTGATCGGGCTGGTGCGCCTGCCCTTCCTGATGCGCGAGGGCCGCCCGCTGCTGGACCGCGTCCGCCCCGGCCCAGCCGGGGCTCTCTTCCTGGGAGTGGCTTTCGCCCTCGGCTGGACCCCCTGCATCGGGCCCGTCCTGGGCGCGATCCTGCTCCTGGCGAGCGGGCGGGGCACTGCCGTCCAGGGGGCGGCCCTCCTCCTCGTCTACTCGCTCGGGCTGGGCATCCCGTTCCTGCTCGCGGCCGCGTTCCTGGAGCGCTTCGAGGGCGCCGCCGCCTGGCTGCGGCGGCGGGCCACCCCCATCAACGCGGCGGGCGGGGTGCTGCTGGTGGCGATGGGGGTGCTGGTGTTCACCGGCGACCTCAACCGGGTGTTGGCCCCGGCGCTGGACCTTTATGCGCGGTTGAAGTGGCCGCCGATCTAGCGCTCGCTGCGCTTCGCTTCGCGGGCTGGAACCTGCGGTTCCCCCCGTGCCTCCTTCCCTTTGTTGCCCCGCGCATCGTCCCCAACGCTTGGATGACGGACTCACCACGGGCCCGCTAAGCCGGCCCTTAGGGCAGCAAGCAACTAACAAAGTCTTTCCAGCCCCGCGACAACGTGATCCAGGCGTTTCGCTCCCAGAACCGCCGGCCGGCGCTGGTGGTGGCGGGGCTGACCCTGGTCGCGCTCGCCCTCGCGGTCCTCATCGGGCGCGACGTCTTCTTCCCGCCCGCCCCCGCGGCGGCCGCCGTACGCACCGCCAGCGTCACCCGCGGCACCGTGCGCTCCTCGGTCACCGGCACCGGCTCGGTGGTGCCGGCGACCCAGGTCAACGTCGGCTTCCGGACCGCCGGCCAGCTGACCGAGGTCGACGTCAAGGTCGGCGACCACGTCAGCAAGGGCCAGGTCCTGGCCAGGATCGACACCCGCGCACTGCAGATCGCGCTCGACCAGGCCAACGCCAACCTGCAGACCGCCCAGGCCAACCTCGGCAACACCGTCAACGGCAACTCGCTGCTCCAGGCCCAGCACAGCCTCGACAACGCGCGCACGTCCTACGCCGACACCGTCAACCAGGTCAACCTGACCAACCAGCAGGACGCCGCCCAGCTGGCGGCCGACCAGGCCCAGTACAACGCCGACAACGCGCAGCTGGCCTCCGATCAGAACCAGTACAACACCGACTATGCGGCGCTCCAGAGCAGCGCCACCTACCAGTTCGATCAGCAGCAGCTTCAGAGCGACCAGGCCAAGCTCACCGCCGACCAGGCCACCTATCGCAACGATGGTTGCTTCACCTCGCCGCAGCCCGCCCCTTGCCCCGCCGATCAGGCCGCCATCACGGCCGACCAGGCCAAGCTCGCGGCCGACCAACAGCGGGTCAATCAGGACTCGGCGGCAGTCACCGCCGAAAGCGCCAAGGTGACCGCCGACCAGGCCAAGGTGGCCGCCGACCAGGCCAAGATCAACGCCGACAACAGCAAGATCGCTTCCGACCAGCTCGGCGGCCAGCGCTCGATCAACCAGGCGCAGAACGCGATCACCAGCGCCCAGGACGCCTACAACGCGCAGAGCGTGGCCCGGCCCAACACCATCGCCAGCCAGCAGTCGGCGGTCCAGAACGCGCAGTCGGCCGTCGACACCGCCCAGCTCAACCTCGACAACGCGACCCTCCGCGTTCACCGTCCTCAGCAACGACCAGGCCTTCCAGGTGGTGGTGCCCTTCGCCGAGGCCGATGCCGGCCGGATCGTCTCCGGCCAGTCGGCCACCGTCGGCCTCGACGCCGTGCAGGGGCTGTCCATCCCCTCGCACGTGCTGGCCACGGCGGCCACCGCCACCGTCACCTCCAACGTCGTCAACTACAACGCCACCCTGACGCTGGAGCAAACCGACAAGCGCATCCGCTCCGGCCAGACCGCCAACGTGACGGTGGTCGTGGCGCAGGCCAGCAACGTGCTCGTGGTGCCCAACTCGGCGATCACCCGAATCGGCCAGCGCGCGTTCGTGACCGTGCTCCAGCCCAATGGCAAGCAGGTGCGGACGCTGGTCACGCTGGGTGTCGCCGGGGACAGCTCGACCGAGATCAGCAGCGGCGTCAAGGAGGGCGACAAGGTCGTGCTCCCGCAGCTGCGGGCGAGCACCACGACCGCCGGCCGCGGCACCGGGGCCGGCGCCGGTGGCGGCGCCGTCCGGATCGGCGGGGGCGGATGACGCCACCTCCGGAGGTGATGATCTCGCTGCGCGGGATCACCAAGGTCTACCGGATGGGCGAGGTCGAGGTCCACGCCCTGAAGGGGATCGACCTCGCGGTCGAGGCCGGTGAGTTCGTGGCCATCATGGGGGCCTCGGGCTCGGGCAAGTCGACGCTGATGAACCTGATCGGCTGCCTCGACCTGCCCACCGCGGGCACCTACGTGCTGGACGGCGTCGACGTCCGCGAGCTCCGCGACAGCCAGCTGGCGGCCGTCCGCAACCGCAAGATCGGCTTCGTCTTCCAGTCCTTCAACCTGATCCCGCGCTCGTCCGCCCTCCACAACGTGGAGATGCCGCTGATCTACGCGGGCGAGAGCCACGGGCGCCGGGAGCGGGCCCTGCAGGCGCTGGCCATGGTCGGCCTCGCCGACCGCGCCCGCCACCAGCCGATGGAGCTCTCGGGCGGCCAGCAGCAGCGGGTCGCGATTGCCCGGGCGCTGGTCACCAGGCCCGCGATCCTGCTCGCCGACGAGCCCACCGGCAACCTCGACAGCGAGTCCAGCCTGGAGATCCTGCGCCTGCTGGCTCAGCTCAACGAGAGCGGCCGGACGATCGTGCTGATCACCCACGAGGCCGACATCGCGGGCTTCGCCAGGCGGGTGGTGCGGCTCCGCGACGGCCTGGTCGTCAGCGACCAGCGCCAGGTCCCGCAAAAGGTCGAGGCGGTCCGGTGAACATCTTCGAGGCGCTCCGGCTGGCCGGCTCCGGGCTGCTCGCCAACCGGCTCCGCTCCGGGCTCACCATGCTCGGGATCCTGATCGGCGTCTCCGCCGTGATCCTGCTGGTGGCCTTCGGCAACGGCGCCTCGATCCAGGTCCAGCAGCAGGTCCAGTCGCTGGGCTCCAACATCATCTACGTCTACCCCCAATCGACCCGGGTGGGCGGCGTCTCGCAGGGCTTCGGCAGCGGCTCGACGCTGACCCAGGCCGACGTCGACGCCCTCAAGGACCAGAGCGCGGCGCCCCACATCGTGACCGCGATCCCGGTCACCCAGGCCGCCGGCAACATGACCTGGCAGAACCAGAACTGGTTCGCCCAGACCACCGGCAGCAGCCAGGACTTCGCCGAGGTCCGCAGCTACACGGTCAGCACCGGCGCCATGTTCACCGCCGACGACGTGCGCAGCGACGCCAAGGTGGTGGTGGTCGGCCAGACCGTGGTCGACAACCTGTTCAACGGCCAGGACCCCGTCGGCCAGTCGATCAAGATCAACCGCCAGTCCTTCCGCGTGGTCGGCACCTTCGCGCCCAAGGGCTCGGCCGGCCTCGGCAACCAGGACAACGTGGCCTTGGTCCCGATCAGCTCGGCCTGGGCCTACCTGACCGGGGGCCGGGGCAAGAACATCAGCCAGATCATCATCGAGGCCACCGACTCGGGGTCGGTCACGGCGGCCCAGCAGGAGGCGACCCAGATCCTGCTCAACCGCCACAACATCGGCGACCCCACCCAGGCCGACTTCACCACCCAGAGCCAGCAGGACATCCTGGGCGCCTTCGGGCAGGTGACCCAGACGCTCACCCTGCTGCTCGGGTCGATCGCCGCCATCTCGCTGGTGGTGGGCGGGATCGGAATCATGAACATCATGCTGGTGACCGTCACCGAGCGGACCCGGGAGATCGGCATTCGCAAAGCGATCGGGGCCCGGCGGGGCGACATCCTGCTCCAGTTCCTGATCGAGTCGATGGTGCTTTCCGGGGCCGGCGGGCTGCTCGGCATCCTGGTCGGCGCCGGCCTCTCGCTCTGGGTGAGCGCGATCTCGCTCAGCGGCGTGCTCGCCAGCCTGCCCAAGCCCGTAGTCTCCGGCCCCTCGGTCCTGCTCGCCTTCGGGGTGTCGGTGGGGATCGGGCTCTTCTTCGGCATCTACCCCGCCAACCGGGCCGCCGCCCTCCACCCGATCGAAGCTCTGAGGTACGAATGAGATGCGGAACCTGACCCTTGCCCTGGTGGTCGTGATCGGCGTCCTGGGCGGCTTCTACAGCGGCTGGAAGTACTCGCAGTCGAAGGAGGGGGCGGCCGCGCCCGCGGCCGCGGTTGCGAGCCTGCCCGCGGCCGCGGCGAGCGCCAGCGCCGCCACCACCGGAGGGGGCGGCGGGTTTGCCGGCCGCCAGGTGACCGCGGTCAGCGGCAGCGTGGTCACCGTCCACAACCAGGCCACCGGACAGGACGTCAAGGTCGACATCTCGTCGGGCACCGTGATCAACAAGACCACCGCCGGTTCGCTGACCGACCTCCGGCCCGGCGTCAACGTGACCGTGACCGGCCAGGCCGGCGCCGACGGCACGGTCAGCGCCACCGCGGTCAACATCGTGACCACGCTGCCGGCCGGCGGTGGCGGCGGTGGCGGCCGGGGCCAGCCCTCGGCCTCGCCGAGCACGGGGACCTAGGCCGCCGGGGCGGTGGCCCGCCTGATCTGGCTGATCGTGGCGGTCATCCTCGGGCTGGCCGGCTACGACCTGCTCGTCCGCGACCTGCTCGGCTGGACCGGCTTTTTCGTGGCCGGGGTCGGGATCGGGATCGGCAGCGCGGTGGCCGGCAGCTACGCCCACGACGCGCTGGCGGGCTCCCGCGAGCGCTACTGAGGACCGGCGGTCAGGCCTCTTTCTCCAACTCCGACTTGAGATCGGACAGCGCCGACACCTGGCGCTCGGTGTACTTGTCGATCCAGCGGTCGTGGATCAGCCGGATCGGCACCGGGTTCAGGAAGTGCAGCTTCTCGCGGCCGGATCGGCGCGCCACCACCAGGCCCGCGTCCTCGAGCAGGCGCAGGTGCTTCATGACCCCAAAGCGTGTCATCTCGAAGGCGGACTCGAGCTCGGTGAGCGTGCGGCCGTCCCGCTCGAAAAGGCGGTCCAGCAGCAGGCGCCGGGTGGGGTCGGCGAGCGCCTTGAAGACCAGGTCGGCGTCGATCACCGGACCAGAATAGGTGACCAAACGATCACCCGTCAAGGCGGTCTGGCCGGGGCGGCTAGGCTTCTCGGCGTGGATCGGATCCTGATGGAGGGCATGGCCTTTTTCGGCCGCCACGGCGTCTTCCCGGCCGAGCGCGAGCTGGGCGCTCGCTTCACCGTGGACGTCGAGCTGGAGGGCGACCTGCGCGCCGCTGGCGCCAGCGACCGGCTCGAGGACACCGTCAACTACGCCCGCGCCTACGAGCTGGTGCGCGAGGTGGTGGAGGGCGAGCCCTGTCACCTCCTGGAGGCGGTCGCGGAGCGGATCGCGGGCCGCCTGCTGGAGCTGCCCCGCGTCGAGCTGGCGACGGTCCGGGTGCGCAAGCGGCCGCCGCTGGAGGGCGAGTTTCGCGCCTTCGGCGTCGAGCTGACGCGGGCGCGGCCGTGAGCATCGCCTACTTCGACTGCTTCAGCGGGATCTCGGGCGACATGACTCTGGGCGCGCTGGTCGACGCCGGCGGCGAGCTGGCGGTGGTCGAGCGGGCGGTGGCGGCCCTGGGCCTGGGGTCGGAGGCGCGCGTCTCCGCCCGCCAGGAGGAGCGCGGGCACCTGGGCGGAACGCGGGTGCTGGTCGAGGTCGGCGAGGGCCCGCCGCGGACGGTGCCCGACCTGCTGGCGGCGGTGGCGGAGGCGCCCCTGCCGGAGCGGGTGCGCGAGCAGGCGACCGACGCCATCCGCCGGCTGGGGGCGGCCGAGTCGCGGATCCACGGGGTCGCCATGCACGACCTCCACCTCCACGAGCTGGGCGGGGCCGACACCCTGGTCGACCTGGTGGGGGCCTTCTGGCTGCTCGACTCGCTGGGCGTGGAGTCGGTCTTCGCCGGCCCGCTGCCGGCGCCCCGCGGCCGGGCCGGCGAGATGCCGCTGCCGCCACCGGCCACCCTCCGGATCCTGGAGGGGACCGACGCCGTGCTGGTGCCCGACCCGCGCACGGTCGAGCTGGTGACGCCGACCGGCGCCGCCTTCCTGGCGGTGGCCGCCAAGTTCGAGAGGCCGGCGATGCGGATCGACCACGTGGGCTACGGGATCGGTGGCCGCGACGAGCCCGGCAACGGGCTGGCGGTGTGGCTGGGGGAGGCGGTCTCGGAAGCGCCCACGGTGGCGGTCCTGGAGACCAACCTCGACGACATGTCGCCGGTCCTGATCGCAGCCTTGCTCGAGGACCTGATGGAGGCCGGCGCGCTCGACGTCAGCGTGGCCTCGATCCTGATGAAGAAGGGCCGCCCCGGCCACGCCCTGACCGTGATCTCCGACCTCGAGCGCCAGTACTCGCTGGCCGCCGCCCTCCTCGAGCGCAGCACCTCGCTGGGGCTCCGGATCACGCGCGTCGAGCGCGTCATCTCCGGCCGCCGCGTCATGGAGGTGATGACGCGCTGGGGGGAGGCCCGCGTCAAGGTCAAGGAGACCGGGGGCCGCGTCATCGACGTCACCGCCGAGTACGAGGACGCCCGCCGCCTGGCGCACGCCGCCGGCGCCGACGTGCGGGTTGTTGTCCGGGCTGCGGAGGCGGCCGCCCGCAAAGAGCTGGGCATCGAGTGACTACCCCAAAAAAGCTGCGCTTGTCCAGGATCCCCGAGTGACGACGACATGAGCGCGATCGTGATCCGGG
>WNGE01014878.1_pt1 | contig 10600 bp, 9 predicted proteins | sample 5400651 | NCBI WGS metagenome assembly WNGE01 (sample SAMN13153370, study PRJNA577476) | soil metagenome | isolation source: 60 cm soil or saprolite under grassland replicate 2 | place: USA:California | collected 2016-06-15
CAGCGGCCGAGTTCACCTGGTTAGATAAGAGTCCGTTAAGAACCGTAATGAGAATCCGATGAGAACCACCACCTCGCAGTAGGCGAGTTAGTATATTTGGGTACTTGACTGGTTCAGCGTCCTCACCCGATCCTTCTTTTGAAGCAGTTTTGTACTGGACAGGCACCGTGAGGGGCTTTGAGGGGGCTCGGTGCCTTCCCAACTTCGTCGCGACGAGCGACCGTGTGGCTCGTTCGAGTGAACTGGCGCCCGCCGCCCGCTGCGCGTTCACGCAGCTTCCATAACCCCTGAAGTGCCCGCCTACCACGGCGGATGGCTGGATCACGCCCGCCGCTGCTCCGGAGGTGGTTTGGCAATGATCGCTGCACGGGGCGGTGTTCCGAAATGATGCACTGGATCATCGGGTCGAGTCTGAGGTTGCGGCTCCTGGTGGTGCCCGTTGCCGCGGGGCTGATGCTGCTCGGCATCACCCAACTCCGGAGCGCGCCGGTGGACGTCCTTCCCGAGTTCAACCCTCCGCTGGTCGACATCCAGACCGAGGCGCTGGGGCTCTCGGCGGAAGAGGTGGAGCAACTGGTCACCGTCCCGCTCGAGCAGGATCTGCTCAACGGGGTGGCGTTTCTCGACCAGATCCGCTCCCAGTCGCTTCCTGGGCTGTCCCGGATCGAGCTGATTTTCCAGCCGGGGACTGATGTGCTGAAGGCGCGGCAACTGGTGCAGGAGCGCCTGGTCCAGGCCCCCGGCGGCATCCCGAATGTGTCCAAGGCGCCCAGCATGCTGCAGCCGCTGTCGTCGACCGGCCGGGTCATGATGATCGGGCTGTCCTCCAAGGACGTGTCCCTGATCGACATGTCGGTGCTCGCCCGCTGGAAGATCAGGCCGCGCCTGATGGGCGTGCCGGGCGTGGCGAACGTGGCGATCTGGGGCCAGCGCGAGCGGCAGCTGCAGGTGCAGGTCGATCCGCAGAAGCTCCGAGGGCAGGGCATCTCCCTCGACCAGGTGATCCAGAGCACCGCGAACGCGCTGTGGGTGTCGCCGCTGAGCTTCACCGAAGCCTCGACGCCCGGCACAGGCGGTTTCATCGACACCTCCAACCAGCGGCTCGGGATCCAGCACATCTCGCCCATCACCACGGCCAAGGACCTGTCCCGGGTGACCGTCGAGGGCACCGGCGCCAGGACGCTGCGGCTGGGCGACGTGTCCCAGGTGGTGGAGGATCATCAGCCGCTGATCGGTGACGCGATCGGCGACAGCGGGCCCAGCCTCATGCTGGTGATCCAGAAGTTCCCCGGGGCCAACACACGCGAGGTGACCCGCGCGGTCGAGGCGGCGCTCGAGGACATGCGGCCCGGGCTCTCCGGCATCGCCATCGACACCAGCCTCTTCCGGCCGGCGGACTTCATCGACACGGCGACCCACAATCTCGCCCTGGCGCTGCTGATCGGCCTGGTCATCATGATCGTGCTGCTGGGCGGGTTCCTGCTCGACTGGCGCGTCGCGCTGATCAGCCTGGCGATCGTCCCGCTGTCCCTGGTGATGGCCGCGTACGTGCTCTACCTGCGCGGAGTGACGTTCAACACGATGCTGCTGGCGGGCCTCGCGATCGCTCTGGGGGTGGTGGTCGACGATGCCATCGTCGACGTGGACAACATCAGACGGCGCCTCCAGCAGCACCCCCGGGCCATCGCGGCTGGGGAGGACCAGCCGGGCGAGGAGTCGAAGCTCGCCACCATCCTCCGCGCATCCCTCGAGGTGCGCGGCCCGCTGCTGTACGCGACGCTGATCATCGCGCTGGCCACCGCGCCGATCTTCTTCGTGAAGGGCCTGACCGGCTCGTTCGTCCGGCCGCTCACCATCTCCTACCTGCTGGCGATCCTCGTCTCGATGCTGGTGGCGCTGGTGGTCACGCCAGGGCTGGCACTGCTGCTGTTCGGCAACGCGCCGCTGCGGCGCCGCGAGTCCCCGCTCGCCAGCTGGCTGGAACGTGGTCACACCGCGGCGCTCGCGCGGCTCGTACTGCGACCCCGCCTGGGCTTCGCCGCCATCGGCGTCATCGCCCTGGCCGGCATCGCGGTGCTCCCGGCGGTCGGCGGGCGCGGGCTGCTCCCGCCGCTGCAGGACCGGGACCTGCTGATCCGGTGGCAGGGCACGCCGGGCACGTCCCAGCCCGAGATGGACCGGATCACCGTGCGGGTCACCCGGGAGTTGCGCTCCATCCCGGGCGTCAGCGACGTCGGCGCCCACGTCGGGCGCGCTATCACCTCGGACCAGGTCGTCAACGTCAACTCCGGCGAGCTGTGGGTCGGCATCGACCCCAAGGCGGACTACGGCAGGACCGTGACCGCCATCAGGCAGGCCGTCGCCGGCTACCCCGGCCTCACTCACGACCTGATCACCTATCCCGAGCAGCAGCTGCGGCAGGTTGCGCCGGGCCATCGCTGGGGTCGACGGGGTCACCGCGCCCCACACGGACGTCCAGGCCACCGAGCCGACCGTGGAGATCGAGGTCAATCTCGGCGCGGCCGAGCGCCACAGGATCAAGCCGGGCGACGTGCGCCGGGCCGCGGCCACGCTGCTGTCGGGCGTCACCGTCGGCAACCTCTTCGAGGAGCAGAAGGTATTCGACGTGGTGGTGTGGGGCGCGCCACCGACCCGCCACAGCCTTACCAGCATCGAGAACCTGCTGGTCGACACGCCCGTCGGCGGCCAGGTGCGTCTCGGGGACGTGGCCAGCGTGCGCGTCGAGCCGAACCCGACCGTCATCAACCACGACGACGTCTCGCGCTATGTCGACGTCACCGCCGGCATCCGCGGGCGCTCGCTCGGCGCGGTGACGCACGACGTCGAGCAGCGCCTGCGCGGCATCCAGTTCCCGCTCGAGCACCATGCGGAGGTGCTCGGAGCGGCCGCCGAGTTGCAGGCCGACAAGCAATGGGTGCTGAGCGTCGCGGTTGCCGCCGCGATCGGGATCCTCCTGCTGCTGCAGGCGGCCTTCGGGAGCTGGCGCCTGGCGGCGCTGGTCTTCCTGAGCCTGCCCCTGGCGCTGGTGGGCGGCGTGCTGGCCGCGCTGGCGTTCGGTGGCCAGATCACCTCGCTCGGCTCGTACGCCGCGCTGTTCACGCTGCTGGCCATCGCGGCACGGAACAGCATCCTGCTGGTCAAGCGCTACCAGCGTCTCCAGCAGGAGGACGGCGAGGAGTTCGGCGCCGGCCTGGTCCTGCGAGGGGCGCAGGAACGGCTCGCGCCGATCGCGCTGACCGCGCTGGCGACCGGGCTGCCCCTGCTCCCGTTCGTGTTCCTCGGCGACGTCGCCGGCCTCGAGGTCGTGCGTCCGCTCGCCGTGGTCGTCCTGGGTGGCCTGGTCACCACGACGGTGGTCAGCCTCCTGATCGTGCCGTTCCTGTACCTGCGGTTCGCGCCGCGCACGCAGCCTGACCCGTCCGAGGCGCAAGCGGCCCTCAGCACGACCTCGGGGTGACCGGGCAGCAGGGATGCTCAAGGCTCGCAAGGGGGAAGCGATGCAGCACAGCAATCGATGGAGGGCCGCGGCACTGCCGCTCGTCGCCGCTCTGATTCTCGGCGTCTCGGCGTGCTCGCGCGGGCAGGCCGAGGAGCAGACCGAGGGCTATCGCGACGCCAGGGTCGAGCCGGTGGAGGGAACCGACCTCAGCCGCGTGACCCTGTCCCAGCAGGCGGTTGACCGGCTCGGCATCCAGACGGCCGAGGTTCGCGTCCAGCCGGTGACGGCGCCCGCGCGGGCTGCCGGCGTGGGGGTGCGGGCGACGCGGAAGGTCGTCCCCTACGCGGCGGTGCTCTATGACGAGCGCGGGGACACCTGGGCGTTCACGAGCCCGCAGCCGCTGACATACCTGCGCCAGCACATCGAGATCGACTTCATCGAAGGGGACACGGCGGTTCTCTCGGATGGCCCAGCGGTTGGCACCACGGTGGTGACGGTCGGTGCGGCCGAGCTGCTCGGTACCGAGCTCGGCGTCGGCGAGGAGTGACCGGGATCAGGTCCTAGGGATCGCACCAGGAGACCTCCAGCCATGATGCGTTGGATCGTTGGGTCGAGCTTGAGGTTCCGCTACATCGTCGTCGCGTTGGCGGCGGGGATGATGGTCTTCGGCGTGGTGCAGCTTCGCGGCATCCCGGTGGACGTCTTCCCCGAGTTCGCGCCGCCGCGCGTGCAGATCCAGACCGCCTGCCTCGGGCTCTCCGCGGCCGATGTGGAGCAGCTGGTTACCGTGCCGTTGGAAGACGGCCTCAACGGCATCCCTGGGCTCGACGTGATGCGCTCGGCCTCAGTGCCGCAGCTCTCGTCGATCGAGCTGATCTTCAAGCTCGGGACCGACCTGCTGCAGGCACGCCAGCTCGTCCAGGAACGCATCGCCACGGTGCTGCCCACCCTGCCGACCTGGGCGAGCCCGCCGGTGATGCTGCAGCCGCTGTCGGCCACCAGCCGGGTGATGAAGATCGGGCTGTCCTCGAAGACGCGGTCCCTGACCGAGATGTCGATGATCTCCTACTGGACGATCAGGGCCCGCCTGCTGCGGGTGCCGGGGGTGGCCAACGTGCCGATCTGGGGCGAGCGGCTCCAGATGCTCCAGGTGCAGGCGGAGCCGGAGAAGATGCGAGCGCACGACGTCTCGCTGGAACAGGTCATGGAGACCACCGCGGACGCCCTGGACGTGGGCCTGCTGAAATTCTCCAACGGTGCGGTGGTCGGCACCGGCGGCTTCCTGGACACCCCCAACCAGCGGCTCCAGGTCCGCCACATCCTGCCCATCACCACGCCCGAGGACCTCTCCCAGGTCATCATCGAGACGCAGAGCGGCAAGGCGCTGCGGCTCGGTGACGTGGCCCAGGTGGTGGAGGGCCACCAGCCGCTGGCGGGGGACGCGGTCATCAACGACGGCCCGGGGCTCATGCTGATCGTGGAGAAGCTCCCGTGGGCCAACACTCTCGACGTGACCCGCGGGGTGGAGCAGGCGCTCAGGGAGCTCCAGCCCGGTCTGCCCGGCATCGACGTCGACCCCACCATCTTCCGGCCCGCCAGCTTCATCGAGACGGCGCTCCGCAACCTCACCAACGCGCTCCTGCTCGGCTGCCTGTTCGTGCTCCTGGTGCTCGCCTTCTTCCTGTTCGAGTGGCGCAGCGCCCTGATCAGCCTGGTGGCGATCCCGCTGTCGCTGGTGTCGGCCGGGTTCGTGCTGTTCGTCCGCGGGGCCACCATCAACACGATGATCCTGGCGGGACTGGTGATCGCCGTCGGGGTGGTGGTCGACGACGCCATCATCGACATCGAGAACATCCTGCGGCGCCTGCGCCAGTACCGCAGGGAGGGGACCGACAAGTCGACAGCGGCGATCGTCCTGGAGGCCTCGCTCGAGGTGCGGGGCCCGATCATCTACGCGACGCTTATCATCGTCGCGGCGGCCGTGCCGGTCTACTTCCTGGAGGGCCTTACCGGCTCGTTCTTCCGGCCACTTGCGCTCTCCTACGGGCTGGCGGTGCTGGCCTCGCTGGTGGTGGCGCTGACAGTGACGCCGGCGCTGGCGCTGCTGCTGCTGCGGGGGGCGCCGCTGGAGCGCCGCGGGTCGCCGCTGGTCGCCTGGCTGCAGCGGGTCTACTCCGTAGGACTCGCGCGGGTCATCCGGCGGCCACGCTGGGCGTACGCGACCGTCGCGGTGTTCATCGCCGTCGGCGTCGCGGCGGTGCCGTCACTCGGGGAATCGCTGTTCCCGCAGTTCAAGGAGCGCGATTTCCTGATGCACTGGATCACCTTCCCGGGCACCTCCCAGCCCGAGGAACAGCGCATCGTCACGCAGGGCAGCCGCGAGCTGCGAGCGATCCCCGGGATCCGCAACTTCGGGTCCCATATCGGGCAGGCCCTGATGGGGGAGGAGGTCGTCGGCGTCAACTTCGGCGAGAACTGGATCAGCGTCGACCCCAAGGCCGACTACGACAAGACGCTCGCCTCCCTCCAGGACGCCGTCGCCGGCTACCCCGGTGTCTACACCGACGTGCAGACCTATCTGAACGAGCGCATCAAGGAGGTGCTGACGGGAACCAGCGAGGCCATCGTCGTGCGCATCTACGGCCCCGACCTGGAGGTGCTCCGCAACAAGGCCGCGGAGGTGGAGAAGGTCCTGCACGGGATCAAGGGGGTCGTCGAGGCCCACGCGGACTTCGTGGTGGACGTGCCGCAGATGAATGTCCAGGTGGACCTGGCCAAGGCCCGGCACTTCGGGATCAAGCCCGGCGACGTCCGCCGCGCGGCCTCCACACTGGTGGCGGGCGAGGAGGTCGCCGACATCTTCCGGGACGGCAAGGCCTACGACGTGCAGGTCTGGAGCACGCCGAGGACGCGCCAGAGCGTGACCAGCATCGAGGACCTGCCGATCGACACGCCGGCCGGCGGGCACGTGCGCCTGGGCGACGTGGCCACAGTTGCGGTCAAGCCGACCCCGAACCTGGTCGAGCGTGACAACAACTCGCGCCGCATCGACGTCGGCGCCAACGTGCGCGGGCGCGACCTCGGTTCGGTGGCGCGCGAGGTCGACCGCAGCGTCAAGGCGATCCAGTTCCCGCGCGGCTACGACGCCACGGTGCTGGGGGAGTACCAGGAGCGGCAGGCCGCCCAGCGGCGCCTGATGGTGTTCGCGATCGGCGCCGCGATCGCGATCCTGCTGCTGCTGCAGGCGGCCTTCGGGAGCTTCCGCCTGGCGGCGCTGAGCCTGCTGACCCTGCCCATGGCGCTGGTGGGCGGTGTGCTCGCGGCCTATCTCGGCGGCGGCATCATCTCGCTCGGCTCGCTGGTGGGGTTCTTCACAGTGATGGGGATCGCGGCGCGCAACGGCATCCTGATGATCAACCACTTCCAGCACCTCGAGCGGTACGAGGGCGAGAACTTCGGTCCCGCGCTGGTCCTGCGCGGCGCCCGGGAGCGGCTCTCGCCGATCCTGATGACCGCCCTGGCCACCGGGCTGGCCGTGGTGCCGCTGGTGATCACCGGTGACATCCCCGGTCACGAGATCGAGCACCCGCTCGCCATCGTGATCCTGGGCGGCCTGTTCACCTCGACGCTGCTCAACCTGTTCGTCGTGCCCTCGCTGTACCTGCGCTTCGGCAGGCGCCGGAACCAGCCCATGAGGGAGGCATCATGAGCAATCGATCGACCGCCATCCGGCGCCTGGCAGTCGCGGCACTGGCGCTGCCGCTCGCGTTGACCGCGTGCGGCTCGAACGGCGGCGGTGCGGCGGGAGCCCGGTCCGCGACGTCCGTCAGCCCGACGACCCGGCCGGCCCCGAAGGACGCCACCGACAAGGACTTCGACCGGACCAGGTTCAGCCACTCGACCGCGATCACCAACAAGTGGTTCCCGCTGCAGCCGGGAACCCAGTTCGTCTACTCGGGGCAGATCAACCAGGACGGCGAGCGTGTCGAGCACCGCGTGGTGTTCACCGTCACCGACCTCACCAAGGTGATCGACGGCGTGCGCAACGTGGTCCTCTACGACGTGGACTACAACGCCGGCCAGGTGGCCGAGGCGGAGCTCGCCTTCCACGCGCAGGACGACGACGGCAACGTCTGGAACATGGGCGAGTACCCCGAGGAGTACGAGGAGGGGAAGTTCACCGGCGCCCCGGACACCTGGATCACCGGTCTGGCGGGGGCGAGAGCGGGCGTCATCATGCGGGCCGACCCGCGCGTTGGAACCTCCAGCTACCTGCAGGGGTGGGCACCGGCGATCGACTTCAAGGACACGGCGAGGGTGCTCAAGGCCAGCGAGCGGACCTGCGTCCCCTCGAGGTGCTACGACAACGTGCTGGTGATCGATGAGTGGAACCCGGACGAGCCCGACGCCCACCAGCAGAAGTTCTACGCGGCCGGCGTGGGCAACATTCGGGCCTACTTCGCGGGGACCAAAGAGACCGAGAAGGAGACCCTGGCGTTGGTCGAGCTGGTGCACCTCGATCAGGCGGCGCTGGCGAAGATCCGCGAGGCGGCGCTCGAGCTGGACAGGCGTGCCTACACCTCCACGAAGGGCCTGTACCGTCGGACGCCGCCCGCGCAGCCGGCATGAGCACCGTGCTGCGAGAGCCGTGAACCGTCGCCGGGAGCGCCCTCCTGCCGGGGATGCCGCCGCCGCTCGACCCGCAGGATGTCTACGCGGCGGACCGGCCAGAGCGAGTAGCGGCCGGGCTGGGGATAGACGCAGAGCCCGTTCGGCACCAAGGGGCGGGCGCGGGCTGAAGCCTTGGGTTGGTGAGGAACCATGGGTAGCGTACCGGCAGGAGACTCCTGGAGCTCGCGGACGACGATGGCGAAGCGGATGGCTGTCTTGTCGCCCGGGCGAGCGCACCTGGGGCGTCGGGTCGGCGGGGAGGCGTGGATGATTGGGGTGGAGGAAGTCTCGCTGGCAGAGCTGCGGCGCCGGACAAGCGCAAAGTGGCGAGCCTACCCCTCGGACGTGCTGCCGCTGCCGGTCGCCGAGATGGACTTCCCGATCGCGGGACCTATCGCCGAGGCGCTGCACGCTGCGATCCGCCGGTCTGACCTCGGCTACGCCAGCCCAAGACCTGGACTGGCGGAGGCGCTGGCCGGATTCACGGCCGGCCGCTGGGGGTGGCACATCGACCCGGCGGACGTGACCCTCGCCCCGGAGGTCGGCGTCGGCGTCGTCGAGGTCCTTCGGCTGCTGGTCCGGCCGGGCGACCGGGTCGTGATCAATCCACCGGTCTACGACTCGTTCTTCCCCTGGATCGTCGAGGCCGGCTGCCGACTGGTGGAGGTGCCACTCGGCCAGACCGGCAACGGGTGGGCGCTGGACCTCGACGCTCTGCAGGCCGCGTTCCAGGACGGGGCCCGCGTCCACCTGCTGTGCTCACCGCACAACCCCACCGGCACCGTCCACCAGCGCCACGACCTCGAGCGACTGGCTGCGCTGGCAGCCCGCTACGGCGTCACCGTGCTGTCCGACGAGATCCACGCGCCGCTGGTGCTGCCCGGGCGGACGCACCATCCGTTCGTGTCGGTGTCGCAGGAGGCGGCAGGCCATGGCATGGTCTTCACATCGGCGAGCAAGGCATGGAACCTCGCGGGGCTGAAGTGCGCGGCGATCATCACCGCCGACCCGGCCGCCCGGCGGCTCGTCAAACGACTGCCGGAGGAGCTGCCGTGGCGGGTCGGGCATCTGGGCGTGCTGGGCAGCATTGCCGCCTTCAGGGAGGGTGAGCCATGGCTGGACGAGGTACTCGGCGTGCTGGATCACCATCGCCGCTACCTGGCGGAGCTGCTGGCGGCGCGGATCCCGGCGATCCGGTACCGGCCGCCGGATGCCAGTTATCTGGCCTGGCTGGACTGCACGGCGCTCGGGCTCGGCGACGACCCGAGCGCCGTCTTCCTCTCCCGCGGGCGGGTGGCACTCAGCCCCGGGCCGAGCTTCGGCCGCCCAGGCGTCGGCCACGCCCGCCTGAACATGGGCACCAGCCGGCAGATCCTTGCCGCAGCTGTCGACCGGATCGCTGCAGCCATCGACGGCGAGCCAACGCCGGGGCCGACCGGTAGACGCCGAACTCGCCAATAGCGCCGGCGATCAGAGGATTCTGGACAGAAACGCCTTGGTGCGGTGGTGGCGGGGGTTTGCGAACACCTCGGTGGGACGGCCTTCTTCCACGACGACGCCTTGGTCCATGAAGACGAGGTGGCTGCCGACCTCACGGGCGAAGCCCATCTCGTGGGTCACCACGATCATCGTCATGCCGTTCTCGGCCAGCTTCCGCATCGCGTCCAAGACGTCGCCGACCAGCTCGGGGTCCAGCGCGCTGGTCGGCTCGTCGAACAGCATCAGCTTGGGATCCATGGCCAGCGCGCGGGCGATCGCGTGGCCGCGGCTGACCGCGTCGGCTTTGCGGACGCCCTTGACCCGCATCGGCGCCTCGATGACGTTGCCGAGTGCGGTCATGTGCGGGAACAGGTTGAAGCGCTGGAAGACCATGCCGATCTCGGCCCGCTTGCGGGCGACCTCGCCTTCCTTCAGCTCGTAGAGCTTGTCGCCGTGCTGCCGGTAGCCGACCAGCTCGCCGTCCACCCACAGGCGGCCGGCGTTGATCTTCTCCAGGTGGTTGATGCAGCGGAGGAAGGTGGACTTGCCTGAACCCGAAGGCCCCAGCATGACGGTGACCTCGCGGGGCTTCACCTCCAGGTCGATGCCCTTCAGCACCTCGAGCCGGCCGAAGCGCTTGTGGACCCCTTCGGCCTTCACCATCACCCGCTCGTCGCCGAGACCGGTGGCCGCCACGCCGCTTGGATCAGTGGCCATACCCAACACTCCTCGCCGTCTCCCGGGCGCGTGCCTGCCGTCCCCCGGTGCCGAAGCCCCGACTGAAGTATCGCTCCAGGAAGAACTGGCCGACCATCAGCACGCTGGTCATCGCCAGGTACCAGAGGCAGGCCGCGACCAGCATCGGGAACACCCGGAAGGTGCGGGCGCCGATGGCCTGGAGCTGGAAGAACAGCTCGTTGGTGACCGGGACGAAGGCGAGGAGCGCGGTGTCCTTCAGCATGGCGATGGTCTCGTTGCCGGTCGGCGGGA